>Ga0334722_10000537_pt1 | contig 54907 bp, 41 predicted proteins | sample C3_bottom_MG_FD_207210 | JGI IMG/M metagenome (GOLD analysis project Ga0334722, IMG submission 207210) | Sediment microbial communities from Yellowstone Lake, YNP, Wyoming, USA - C3_bottom | ecosystem: Environmental > Aquatic > Freshwater > Lake > Sediment | place: USA: Wyoming | collected...
CTTCACCGACGGGCTTGAACTTTACAGCAAGTACGTTTATGATATGGAGGAAGCGGCGGCGTAGAAACAACCACAAATGGGGCTTAGCCGGAAGGCCAACCGTAAACGCAATTAGTGACTACCGCATATTATTATCGCAAATTTTCTGGGGATATTTCCTTATTTGGCTTGGCTTGGTTAGCTTCTGGAAAAATGAAATTATTCAAAGAAAATCTAAGACCACGCGACTATAACGGGTTGCCCTAATGCGCCTTAGTTATGAACTTCATTATCAGGGCCACGACGAAGGAGACCACGAAGAAATATACGACCCAGCTCATCCCAAGAAGCAATGCCCCGTGCATGCCGCGTTCGGGGTATAAAACCTCGACCTCCGAGAAGGCCGAGCCTGCGGGCAGGGGCGAGCCGAGCGCATCGCATATATACCCCTTGAGGCTGAGCGCGCCGCTCTTGCGTGAGAGCCCCCTGACACCCTCGCCTACCACGGCGGTCTTCTCGACATCCCCCGCACCCGGGCCAAGCGATATTTTATATTCGCCGGGCTTTGATGCCCGGAGCCGCCAGTCAACCTCTTTCATCGACGGTATGGGGAGCGGCCCGGCCTCGACCGCCATGCCGTCCGGGACGGTCAGCCTGAGCGAGCCCGCAGCTACTGAGTCCCAGTCCTTCATGGTAGCCTTTAATACAAAGCCCTCGCCCGGCTTCACCGGCCTGTACTCGAAGCGGGGGTAGCACTGCACGACAATCAGCACGACGAGGAATATGAGCAGTGTGGCCGACGGGAGCAGCAGGCCCAGGTATGTGAAGTTCTTCACTAACACCCTGTAGAGCGCCCTGAACATTACATAGAGGTCGGTCTTGTAAAGCTGGATTTCCAGGATGTGCGCCTTTATCCTCTGCTGTACCTTTGCGAGCCTTCCCTGGCAGGACGTCCACTTGTAGAGGTAGAACATCACGACGCCCGCGACCAGCGAGATTATCAGTATCGCGTAGTCCGGCCGCATCCTCTCGAACGGGAAGAACATAGCAGAGAATATCGCGTTGGTTATTTTTACAATGTATTCCATGACGTCCTTACGAGATGTACCCCAGCCCCCGGAGCTTCTCCTTCACCTCTTCCTCGCTGTCGCCGTCTCCGAGCTTCGCAATCTCCTTCGAGATCAGGTGCTCGACGAACTCCTCCACCGAGCCGTAACCGGCAAGCCCCGCGAACTTCTCCGCCTGCTCCACCAGGTCCTTATCGAGCTTTATCTTTGTTGTAGCCAAATATTCCTCCCATTCATGATTCAATGTAGGGGCGGCCCCCTGTGGCCGCCCGGATAACGGGAGCCCGCGGAGGGGCTCCCCTGCGAGAAAAGTATGCACGCCGTATTATTAGTTTACACCAATGTCTTTCCGTCCATGTCGCCGGGCACTCCGACCCCGAACATGGTGAGTATTGACGGCGCGATGTCCTCCAAGTTGACGGACTCCGCCTTCACCTTCTCGCTGCAGAAGAATATGCCCGGCACGACCATCCTGTCCATGCAGTGGTCGCCGCTCCATTTCTTTTTGTTGTCCACCACAAGCTCTTTCGGTATCTTGCCGAGCGCGGTCTCCCACGACGACCTGTATCCGTAGTTATACCCGACAACGATGTCCGGGGCCTTGTCCTTGTAAGGGCCGTTGTACGCCTTTGACGTGTCGTACGCCCTCTCTATCACGCGCACCCCGTTTGCCGGGTCCTTGATGCCCGCAAGCCTCTCGACAAGCTCGGAGACGAGGGCGGCCTTATCCGAAGGGCTGACCGTGCCCTGCCCCTCCCGGCCGTCCAGGTTCACGTACAGGCCGTTAAGCCCGATAGCATAAGCCTTCGTACGCGACCAGTCCACGTTCTCGAAGAACTCGCCGCTTTCCCCCTTCTCCGCGTCAGCGAGGGCCAGATACCCGTTGTCCAGTAGCCAGCGGTTTAAGTGGACCGCCCTGTAAAACGGGCTGAAGCCGTGGTCGGAGACGATTATCACGGACGTGTCCTTCGGCAGGCCGTCGAGCGTGTAGCCCACCAGCTTGTCCATGTCCTCGTAAAAACCCTCGACCACCTTCGAGTATTTCGGGGAGTATGCCGGGTCGTATATCGGGCTCTTCGGGTCGCGGTGGCCCCAGAACATGTGCGAGCAGGTATCGGTCGTGCCGAAGTAGCAGAAGTACGCGCCCTTCCCGGACTTCCTGAACCGCTCCATCTCGAGCTTGAAAAGAGCGATGCGCTCGTTCTCCGCGATGCGCGCCTGGACGAGGTACTCGTCCTCGTTCAGCCGGCCCTCGTTAAGCGCCCATGTGTCCTCGGGGATGCCTTGCGTATACTGGAACCCTATCTTGTCCGTCACCTCTTTCGAATAGCCGGACGGGGTGGATATGGGCACGGTGGGCTCGGAGGGGTCGATGTTGATGGGCGATATGTATAGTTTGAACTCCGGCCTCACCTGTTTTAGGTACACCCTCATTATCCCCTTGATGTCGAGGAACGAGGTCATTGGGAAGCTCACCCGCTGCCAGTCAGACCACTCGCCCTCCTTCAGTATAACCTCCCTGCCCCCGTAGACGAGCTTTGCCTGCGGGCTCACAGGGTCCAGGTATACCTTGAACTGGACCTTGATGTCCGGGCTGTCCTTCACGAGCGAGTTCTTGGGCCCCAGTATCTCGGCCTCGACCGTGTTGTCCGCGACCTCGACGTGGTATATCTTGCCGCCCTGCACCTTCCCGTCTTCCTGGGGCTCGGCGGTATAAAACGAAAACGTCCCGTATGTGCCGAGTATGTCCGGCGTGCCCATGCCGGATATGGTCTTCTGCGAGCAATCGGCCGGGGGGAAATTGGACGGGACGTGAAGCACCGTAGAGGGCACGCCGTGCTCCTCCAGCAGCTCCCACCATGACTTGCCTTTCCGTAGAAGTTCGGCCTTGCCCGCCGAGAGTGGTATGGACAGTCCGAACAAGTCGAGCCGTTTCCCGGACTCGGTGACCTTCGACATAGAGAACTCGGGCAGATATGTCTTCGGGTCCCGCGCTATGAAGTCGAATATCCCGTGCCCGCCGGGGTTCTTGCCGGTGATGAAGTTAGACCATGCGACCGGGCTCTGGGGCGGTATGGACGAGATGAGCGGCCGGAATGATCCGGCATCCGCCACCCTCTTGAAGTTCGGCAGCTCGCCCCTGCCAATCATCTCCGTTACCAGCCTGAAGTCCATACCGTCGAAGCCGAGTATCACGAGCTTCTTTCCGGGCGCTGAACCGCCCCCGCCCGCGCACCCGAGCTTCATCGCCGCAAGCGAGCCCGCCATCAGGCCCAGGACCTTCCGTCTCGATATGCTCGACCAGTGTTCCGTCTTATCGTCTTTCATCGTGACTGCATTTTATTTGAATATCGACTTGCCGTCCATACCCGGGGCGCCGACGCCGAAAAGCGCGAGTATGGACGGGGCGATGTCCTCTATCCGGACGGACTCCCTGTCCGTCTTCCTGCTGCTGAAGAATATGCCCGGCACGAAAGAGGGGTCGATGCAGTGGTCTCCGCTCCACCGCATTACGCTGTCCCTGACTACACCCTTGGACACCTTGCCGAGTACGGTCTCCCATGAAGCCCTGTATCCATAATTGTACCCGACTACGATGTCCGGGGCCAGGCCGACGTATTGGCCCGAATATATCGCCGAGGAGTCATAGGCCTCGTTAATCATCTGTCCGCCCCTGTCGGGGTCCTTCGCCTGTTTCAGCTTCTCCGTCAGCTCGCGCACCAGCGTATCCTTTTCTTCGGGCGGGACTATGCCCTTTCCTTCCCTGCCTTGAAGGTTGATGTACAGCCCGTTCAACCCGAGTGCATAGGCCGTGGTGCGGGACCAGTCGATGTTGTCGAAGAACTCGCCGCTTTCGTCACGCGCCGGGTCGAGGAAGGCCATGTATCCGTTCTCCAATAGCCAGCGGTTCAGGTGCACCGCCCTGTAAAACGGCGCGAAGCCGTGGTCGGACATGATGAACACCGTGGTCTTCTTGGATATCCTGTCGAGGGCATAGCCGACCCTCTCGTCCATCACCCTGTAGAACTCCTCGATGGTGCCGGCGTACCTGGGCGATATCTTCGGGTCGTAGTGGGGGTGCTTGGGGTCCCTGTGCCGCCAGAACATGTGCGAGCAGGAGTCGGTCGAGCCGAAGTAGCAGAAATACACTCCTTCGCTGGCCTGGCAAAAACGGTCCAGCTCGTACCTGTAGAGGGCGGTCCTCTCGTTCATGGCCAGCCTCATCTGGACGAGGAACTCGTCCTCGTTCAACCAGCCCTCGTTGAACGCTATGAGGTCTTCAGGGATGCCCTGCGTGTAGTGCAGCCCCAGCGCCTCGGTCATCGTGGCCGAGTACTGGGGAGGAGTGGATATGGTCTGGGCCGGCTCATCCGGGTCTATGTTTATCGGCGACCTGTAGAGCCAGAACTCCGGCCCGATGCTCTTTAAGTAAAACCTCACAATGCCGCTCACCTCCGCGAGCGCGGTGAAGTTGAAGTCCACTTCATACCACCCGGACCACTCGCCCTGCCGGAGCGTGAAGTCCTGGCCCTGGAATGTAATCCTGGCCTTGTTGTCCGCCGGGTCCAGGTAGACTTTGAGCGGCACTTCCGTCTCGGGGCTGCCCTCTACCCTGTTGTTCCTCGGACCTCTTATGGTGGTCTCGACGACGTTGTCCACGACCTTCACCGGGCGGATTTTTCCGGCCCTGACAGTATCCTCGCCAATCTCAGCGCTCGTATAAAACGTGAAAGTGCCGAACGTCCCCTTCAGGTCCGGGGTCCCCATCCCCGAGAGCGTCCTCTGGTCGGAGTCCTCAGGCGGGAAATTGGACGGCACGCATATCACGGTCGAGGGCACGCCGTTTTCCTGTAGTATGTTCCACCAGGACTTGCCTTTCCTGAGCAGCACCGCGTCGCCCTTGTTCGTGAGCATGTGGCGGCTGAAAAGCTTGAGGTAGGTGTTCGACTGCGACGCCTTCGAAAGCGAGAGGTACGGCTCGTAGGTCTTCGGGTCCCTGGTCACGAAGTCGAAGATACCGTGCCCGCCGGGGTTGGTGCCGGTAATGAAGTTCGACCAGGCCACCGGGCTCTGCGGAGGGTTGGACGAGACGAGCGGGAGGAACGCCCCTTTTCTCGCGACCTTACTGAAGTTGGGGAGTTCGCCCCTCGCCATCATCTCGCCTACTATCCTGTAGTCCATGCCGTCGAAGCCGAGCACAAGCAACTTCCTGTCGGACTTCTTCCGTCCGCCGAACGAGCAGCCCATGCCTGCCGCCGCGCAGGTCATGCCGAGCATGCCCAGCACCGCCCGTCTTGATATCCCGCTCCTGCCGCCGTGTCTGTTATCCATAATTCGTTACCTTGTTTAAAAAAGCGACTTCCCGTCCATATCCGGGGGCGTCCCGATGCCGTGGAAGGCGAGGATGGTGGAGGCTATGTCCTCAAGCCTTACCGAGGAGGCGTCCACCTCCCTGCTGCAGAAGAATATGCCCGGCACCATGGCCGGGTCCATGCAGTGGTCGCCGCTCCACTGCATATCGTTATCCCTTATAAGCTCCTTTGGCGCCTTGCCGAGTGTGGTCTCCCACGAGGCACGGTACCCCCTGTTGTACCCGACTACTATGTCAGGGGCGTCGCCCTTGTACCGGCCGGTATAAATCTCGGACGAGTCGTAGGCACGGTGTATCACGGACTCTCCGTTCGCCGGGTCCTTCACCGCCCCAAGCTTCTCTATAAGGCCCTTGACCATGGCATCCCTTTCGCCGGGCGAAACCGTACCCTTTGACTCCCTGCCCTTCAGGTTTATATACAGGCTGTTAAGCCCTATCGCGTAGGCCTTGGTGTTACGCCAGTCGATGTTGCCGAGGAAGTTCCCGCTCTGGTCCTCGACGTAGTCCTTGACGGCCAAGTAGCCGTTGTCGGCGAGCCAGCGGTTGAGGTTGAAGGCCCTGTAGAACGGGGCGAACCCGTGGTCGGACATTATGATAACCTCTGTCTTGCGGGACACATTCTTGAGCGCATGCCCGACCAGGCTGTCCATGTCGTGGTATAGACCGTCTATCACCCTGGAATACCTCGGTGAGTAGTTAGTGTCGTATATCGGGCTCTTGGGGTCTCTGTGGCCCCAGAACATGTGGGAGCAGGTATCGGTCGTGCCGAAGTAGCAGAAGTACACGCCCTCGCTGGCGCGGCTGAACCGCTCGAGTTCCAGCTTGAATATCGCGAGCCGCTCGCTCAAGGCTATCTTCGCCTGGACGAGGTATTCGTCCTCGTCCAGCCAGCCTTCGTTGAAGGCGACTATCTCTTCCGGTATGCCCTGTGTATAAAATGGTCCGACGTCTCCCGCCAGGTCGGCAGAGTAATAAGAAGGCGTCGATATCGTCTGGGCGGGCTCTGAAGGGTCCATGTTGACCGGGGAGATATAGAGCGTGAAGTCCGGCTTCACGCTCTTAAGATAGAGCCTTATCATCCCGGACACCCCGTTCATGGGCGTAAACGCGAAGTTGAGCTTCTGCCACCCGGACCACTCGCCCCTCTTGAGTGTCAGCTCCACGTCCTGAATTTCTATCTTCGCGCTGTCCCCGGCCGGGTCAATGTGCGCCTTGACCGGGACCTTTATGTCCGGTTTGCCTTCCTTCTGATAGTTCTTGGGGCCGAGCAGCTCGGACTCCACCGCGCCGTCCTTTACCTTGACTTCGTATACCCGGCCGGCCCGGACGCTCGACCAGTCCACCTTCTGGGTGGTATAGAGCGAGAAGGTCCCCAGGGTGCCCCGCACGTCCGGCGTGCCCATGCCGGAGAGCGTCCTCTGCTTGGTGTCCTCCGGCGGAAAATTAGACGGCACGGAAATCGCCGTAGCCGGCACGCCGTGCTCCTCAAGGGTGTTCCACCATGCCTTGCCCTTCCTTAAAAGCACGGCGTCGCCCTTTGTCAGAAGCATCGTACGGTTGAACGTCTTGAGGTACGAATTCGACTGAGATGCCTTGGACATGGATATGTACGGCTCGTAGGTTTCCGGGTTCCTCATTATGAAGTCGAATATGCCGTGACCGCCGGGGTTTTTCCCCGTGACGAAGTTCGCCCAGGCCACGGGGCTCTGCGGCGGGTTGGACGAGACGAGCGGCAGGAACGATCCTTTTTCTGCCAGCCTCTTGAAGTTGGGAAGCTCTCCCCTCGCCATCATCTCTCCCACTATCCTGTGGTCCATACCGTCGAGCCCGAGTATCAGGAGCTTGCTGGACGCCCCCCCGCGGGAACCGGAGGAGCACCCGAGCCCCGCAGCCGCGATGGTCATGCCCATCATCCCGAGTACCGAACGCCTCGATATACCAGCCTTGCCGTACCTGCTTTTCTTGTCCATGCGGTTAAAGGAGCGGCTTCCCCTCCATCCTTGAAGGCACGTCTATGCCGAACGCCTTGATGACCGTCGGGCCCACGTCTATTATGTTCGGAGCCTTGACCGCGAGCTTTCTGTTGCAGAGGATGACGCCCGGCACGACGGAGTAGTCCATGCAATGGTCTCCGCTCCATGACTTCAGGTTGTCCCTGAAAATATTATTGCCCACCACGCCCTTCGCGCACGACCAGGAAACCCTGTACCCGTCCTCGAACCCGACCACGAGTTCCGGTCCGCTGTCCAGGTACGGGCCGGAGTATAGCCTCTTCAAATCGTAGACGTTCCTTATCGGCCTCGAGCCCTTCTCTTCATCGGACAGGGCGGAGAGCTTATCCGTTATCTCGGCCTTGAGCGCCTCCAGCTCCTTGCCCGGAGCCACTATGCCCTGCGACTCCCTGCCCCTGACGTTTATGCATATGCCGCCGAGCCCGACCGCGTAAGCACTGGTGCGTTTCCAGTCCACGTTATGGAACCACTCGTCGGCAGACGGCCCCGTACCGTCCTTCAGGGCCAGGTAGCCGTTATCGTAGAGCCATGTATTGAGGTTGACGCCCCTCCTGAAAGACCTGAACCCGTGGTCGGACATGACCACGACCATGTCCTTCTCACCGAGCTTGTCGAGCGTCCTGCCTACCATGCCGTCCATCTTCACGTAAAGGTCCCGTATCACGCCCCTGTACTCATCCGGGGCCTTCCCTTCGAGCGCGGGATGGCCGGGGTCGGTGTACCTCCAGAACATGTGCTGGACCCGGTCGGTTATGTCGAAGACGCAGACTACGAGCCCCTTCCTGACGTTCTCAAGCTCGTTCATGAACATCGCCTCGCGCTCGGCGTGTATCGCATAGCACTGCTCGAGGAAATGCCCGTCCGCTATGACCTTCTCGTTCAGGGCCCACGTGTCCTCTGCAAGCCCGAGCGTCGCGTAGCCGCCTATCAGCTTCCCGAGATATACCGAGTATGCCTTCGGATGCGAGATCGGCATCGCCGGCTCCTCGGGGTCGATGTTGATGGGAGTCACGTAGAACTGGAACGGGGCGAACGACGTTACGAGAAGCCTGCATATCCCTTTCGCCTGCACCCCGGGCGCGAGCGGGAAACCGAGCTTTATCCAGGGGGAGTATTCGCCCTCCTTGAGCGTGTAGCTGCCGACCGGCAGGATAAATGTCGCCTTCTTGCCCTCACGGTCGAGCCTGACGGTGAGCGGGAGCATGCTTTCCGGAGCGCCGCCCACCAGCGGGTTGTGCGGGCCGTGTATTTGCGTGTCGTAGGTATCCCCGTCGGCCACGAGGCCGAACACCTGCCCGCCCTCATGCTTCCTGCCCTCGTCCGCGTCCTCGGTATAAAATGAGAACGTCCCCTGGCTGCCCTTTAGGTCCGGGGCGCACATCGCTGACAGTAGCCTGCCCTCGAACTTCTCAGGGGGGAACGTGATGGGCACCCTGAGCACGGAACAGGATATCCCCTTCTCGCCCAGGAAGTGCCAGAACGGTGTGCCCTTCCTGAGCAGCTTTATCGACGGCCTCTTGAGCGGTATGCGCCAGCGGCCTATCTTCAGCGTCTTCTCGACCTTTCCGATGCTCGCCGATGAAAGCCTGGGCAGATAAGTTTTTAAGTCCCGGTCGAGGAAGTCGAAGATGCCGTGACGCGCGGGGGTCAGCCCGGTCGCGAACGACGACCAAGCGACGGGCGATATGGAAGGGCATGTGGTGCCGAGCGGCCCGAAGCTGCCCTTCTCCATTACCTTCTTGAAGTTCGGCATAAGCCCTTCGTCCATGTACCGCCTGGTGAGGCCGGGGTCGAGCCCGTCGAGCCCCACCACCACCACGCGCCCGACGTCGGTCTTGGTGTACCCTTTCTTCCGCCTCAGGAAATATATCAGCACCCGGACGGGCCACATAAGAAGGACTGCGGCGGCAAGGAATATGGCGGTGAACATCACGAAGAACGAGCCTACAAAGGCAAAACCCGCCCCGGGCCCTATGTAGCATTGGGCCTCACGGCCCGTTGACAGGATTAGAAGGAATGCAATGACTGCGGCCTTGATGAACAAACCGGGCTTACGCAGGGGAAGACCTCGTATTCTTTGAAAACTGGTTACTACATAATTGTTTTATGATAGCACGTTTCCGGGGTACAATCAATATGAAGTGTGTGTTTAGTTTAGCCTTTCTTTTACCAGGAAAATCCCGTTTCCTTGCTTCGCAAGGAAGTGTAGGCTGACCGGCGAATCAAACACTATGCTTCCTCCGCCAGTAGTTACAACGGCATCAAAGGCCTCGCCCTCTCTTCCGTCGAAAACGACAGCTTGCCTTGCCCCCTTCTGTATGACATACGCCACTTTCTTTCCGTCTGGGCTGAAAACAGGGTTTGTAACCAACTTGCACTTTGAATGGCCCGCTACCTTTCCATTTATAACAATTGCAACCTTGCCGGATATTAATGCGGCATATGCCACATTTTCCCCATCCTGGCTGAAAACCGCTTTGCCGATGCTGTCGAACGGGTCTCCCTCCATCCCGTCCGTTACCATTACCCACTTATTGCCTTTTTTAACAGCATAAGCGAGTCTTTGGCCGACCGGGCTGAAGACAAGGCTTCCTTCCCGGATTTCATCGTATTTGGCAACCTCGTTGCCGTTAACAACAGCAGTGTCGTATGTGCACTCCCTCATTCCCATACGGCCTGATTTGATGGTTGCCGGGCCTTCCGGTTTAACCTGGCATTTGTCCTTGTCGCTATATTGGGAAGCGATGTACGCCAACTCAGCCCCATCCGGACTGAAGACAGGAGTGCCTTCATCGATTGCGGCATATGGCCCCTCCTCTGCGCCTTCATTTACTACAAAATACTTTTCACCATTACAGGCCACATAAGCAAGCCTGCCGCCGTCCGCGCTAAAAGTAAATCCGTTTCCGGCAACCTTGTCGTACTGCCTGCCCTCTTTGCCATCGACGACTACAAACTGTTTTCGGTTCTCCCGGGCTACGTATGCTATCTTGCCGTCTGCGCTATATAACGGACCGAATGCAATATCGTCGTAATGCTTCCCCTCTTTTCCTTTAGACACAACAAAACGCTTGTTGTCCTTGAATGCGACATAGGAGATGCCGTCACCGCCAGGGGCAAATTCTATAGACCCTGTCCTGACCATATCATAATGCATCCCCTCATCTCCGGCATGGACCACAAAATACTTGCCGCCTTGTTGGGCGACATATGCCATGCCGTCTCCCTGTCTGCCGAAAACTGATTTGCTTAAGGATATGCCTTCGTAGGGGTGCATCTCCTCACTATCTACTACCATGAAGTATTTGCCACTCTCGTTGGCCAGATATGCCACCGACTTACTATCCGCACTGAAATCTATAATCCCGCCGCCGATATACGTGTATTGTTTCTGCGCCTTGCCGTCTATGAAAACAGATTGTTTATCTCCTGTTCTGACCCAAAAGGCAACCCTCCGGTTGTCCGGGCTGACCTTGAACGAATCAACCAGCACCGAGGAGTCAAAGCGTGAAACATACTTCTTGGTGCCCGCCAGTCCCGAAAAAGTGTAGAAAGAAACCGTCGCACCAAGAGAGTTAGCCCTGAATGCACAACCGGCGCCTGCCGATGTAAAAAGCAATACAAGCAAAACAAAAACCGCCGATCGCACATATGTAATTCCCATAATCTATTTCCTTCTTTCTACCCTTGGTCGGTATATCCCTTTCCCGCTGTCACGGGCCCCGTCATAAAAACCGGACAGTTCGAGACGCCTGTAATAACCTATATATTTCAGGAAGTTCCAGTGTCCACCGTCAATAAAGTGCAGGGCGTCCGCAATTATGCAGTACAGGTACGCCCCTGCTATCCATGCCCTGGAGTCAAACCGGCAGATATCCCCGTATATCTTTTTCTTGGCCCAACCCGCCGCGTACGCCCTCCTGTATACGCCCGGGAGCGAGAATGCGTGGCCGTGCCGGACCGACGCCTTAGGGACGTAGGTTATCCTGTGCCCGAATTTCGCGGCCTCCCTCGCCCAGAGCCTGTCCTCGGAGAAGGGCAGGGACTCGTCGAACGGGAGCGCCTCCCAGACCGATTTCCTGACAGCCGCGTTCGCGCTCGAGAACATGTGCTCCTGTAGCCTGCCGCCCTTTTCAGGGAACGCCCTTGCGAGCCGCCACTCATCAAAGGGGTTCAGCCCCTTTACCGGAGTCTGCCTGCCGAACGTGCCTGCGACCGATGGGTCGTCGAACGGGGCGAGCAGTGTCTTCAGCCAGCCATTGTTAACCGGCGGGCAGTGGGCGGAGAGAAACACGAGTATGTCCCCGGCAGCCTTCTTCGCGCCGAGGTTCATCGTGTACCCGTAACCGAACTCCTCGGGCGGGATGCATGTGACGTCGCAGTCGTACCTCGACACAATGTGGAGCGTGCTGTCGGTCGAGCCGGAGTCTATCACCAGCACCTCGAAGGGTATGCCGCCCTCCTGCGAGAACACCCCGTCCAGGACCTGCCCGATATGGGCCGCCTCGTCCTTGCACCGTATGATTATGCTTGCCTTCATCGACTCGCGTCCTTGCCCGCGTAATGTCCCCACAGGTCCCGCAGGTGCGCGAGGTCCTGGGAGTTGAACCCCTTCAGGAGCAGCATAGCGGCAACGTATACGGCTACCCCGGCCGCTACCTTCACGGCGACACTTGCCCCGCCCATGTAATAGAGGGCTCCGCCCATCAGGAGCGACGCTATGAGCGGCCTTGCGACTTCAATGCAGGCTGAATAGTCGTCCAAATCGCCAAAAACCAGATAGCCCAGGAATACGAATATGGCCGCCGTGAAGGCGAGCGTCGCGTATGCCGCCCCAAGTCCGCCCCCGGCCTTGACGGCCCAGAACACCGCGGCTGAGAAAGCTACCAGCATCAGCAGTATGCCGAAGAAGGCCCTCCTCTGCATGTTCCTGGCCATGACGACATAGTGCAGCGCGGACGAGAGATACGCAAGCGGCAGGCAGGCCGCGAGCACGTAGAACATGGACGAGGCACGGGTGAAGTCCCCGCCGTAGAGCATCCTTAGGATGCCGCCGCCCGTGGCGATGAGCCCGACGGCGACCGGGAACGATACCGCCGAGAGCATATGGAACGACTTCCTGACCGCCTCGCGCATCTTCTCCGGAGAGCCCTGGCCGTACCTCGATATTATCGGGAAGACCGCCTCTAGGAACGCAGCCGATAGGAGCAGCAGGCTCGACGTTATCTTGGAGGTGGCCGAGAAGAACCCCGCCTCGGCGTCGCCCGCCACCAGTGATATGAGCACCACGTCTATCCTGTAGAACAGCAGGAATATGAAGCCGAGCGTTATGAACGGGAGCGAACTGTTGAACAGGTCCACGTAGAACCTCCGGTCGACCCCGACCCGGACCCTGTCCACCTTCATGTTGAACAGGATGTAGTTTAACCCGAGGTAGGCCGCGCCGACGGCGAGGTATGCGTACGCTATCCCAATTATGCCGTAACCCGATTTAACCGCGATTATCACGGCCGCGACGAGCACCGACTGTCTCAGGAACACCATGAGCGCGACCATGTTCATCCGCTCGCATGCCTTGTAGAGCGCGTTGAATGTCTCGGAGAATGCGAACAGTATGAACGCCGCCGAGAATATATAGAACGACCTCACTACCTCTGGCGGGTACGAAAAGAATTTCAAGAAGACGAATATCGAGACGAGTATCAGCGGGGACACCGCGAGCTTGAGCGTGACGGCTCGCGAGGCGTATGCGTCCATGACGGATTTGTCCCTCGCCACCTCGCGTATTATCAGCGTGTTAATGCCTAAGTCCAGAAAGACGTCGAAGAACGATACAAAGCCGACTATGAGCGCGTACCTGCCGAGTCCTTCCGCCCCGAGGTATCGCGCGATGGCCACCACCAGCAGGAGGTTGACCAGCGGCACGACAAACCTCTCGGACATAAGCGAGAGCATGTTCCTGAATACCTTTACCGTGTCGGACATCACAAAGCCTCCGCCCCGGCATCCTTGCAAGCCAGCCCCATGAGCGTCCAGAACACCACGCGGATTGGCTCGACATAGAGCGCGTCGAAGAAGAACATATCTATCGCAAAACCCGCAAGCATCGAAAGGCCCATCAGGAGCATGGCCCCGTCCGGCCCCATGCCGTAGCCCGTTTTAAAGGCCTTGGACGCGCTATACAGTATGTAGACGAAGAGCCCGATGCCGAGGAGCCCGAGTTCCGCGAGCGTCACCAGGTACATGTTGTCCGGCGTGGCGTATACCGCCCTCGTGTCGTCACCCGGCGCACGGTACTTCTCGTACAATAGCCGGTAGTTGCCAATGCCCATGCCGAGGATGGGCACGTCGCCCAGCACCCTCGCCGTCAGCTCGAAAGCCTTTATCCTGTGGGCCGACTCGAACTGCTGGACGTAGTCGCGGTACGGGTTTCTCCTTTCGAGCGTATCCCTCGCCTTGTCCGAGACGGCGACAAGGCCCGCTAACGCGAGGGCCAGCACCAGGACGGCTACGCCGGCTTTTTTTATGTTTATTTTGCGGCGGAAGAACACGAAGGCAGAAACTATTGCCGCCAGATAAGCCCCGCGTGAGAACGTGAAGAAAAGTCCGGCGAGCGCGACAGAGGCGAAGAGGATAGCCGCCGCCTTGTGGTACGGCTTCTTCCCGGTCTGGAACAGAAAGTAGCCAGCCGGTATCGTCAGGATGAAAAACGCGCCCAGAAAAACCGGGTGTCCGATCGTCGAGAACGAGCGCCCGACCAGGTCCGGGTCAGGCATGTACGGGTTGTTTTGGAGGTAGTCCCGATAATAAAAAGGGACACGCCCCGTGAAGAACTCAATAATGGATACCGCCCCGACCAGAAACGACATGGACACGACCGTCCAGAGCACGGCGCTGGCCGACCTTTTGTTCAGCCCGCCCGCCGCAAAGTAAAACGCGACCCCGGTAACTGTGTAGAATGCGACTTTGGTTATGCTTTTTATGGGCTCGACCGAGCCCATGGCGCTTAGAAGCTCCACCCCGACGAAGACAAGCACCATCCCCGCAAGGTAAAGGTGTGAAACCGGGCGTCCTCGGTTTATAAAATATCTGACTGCCAATATAGCGGTAACGGCAATACCTGCGCCGAACGGGATTAGCCTGAGTACCGGTACTCCTGCTACGGCGACACTCCTGACGAACGGGTAGGGCACGAGCGAGACGTACGAGAGCACGGCCATGAGCGGCAGCGCCAGTATATCCAGCGGCTCGGTTGCCCGGACACTTGCCTTTTCGTCGTCCATCGTTAGTATGCGCCCTTGCTGAATAACACCGCGGGTATGGTCCTCAGTATTATCTTGAGGTCGAGCCAGAGCGACCAGTTCCTTATGTAGTACACGTCTAATTTCACCATCTCGTCGAAGGTAAGGTCGCTCCGCCCGCTTACCTGCCAGAGCCCGGTAATGCCCGGCAGCACGGCAAGCCTGTCCAGGTGGCCCCTTATCGAAAGGTCGACCTCCTTGGTCGGGAGCGGCCTCGGGCCGACCAGGCTCATCTCGCCACGCACCACGTTGATGAGCTGCGGCAGTTCGTCGATGCTTGTCTTCCTGATGAAGCGTCCTACCCTCGTTATACGCGGGTCCTTCTTCACCTTGAATATCGGCCCGTCCGCCTCGTTGATTGCAAGGAGCTGGTCGCGCTTGCCCTCGGCATCGGCAGACATGGAACGGAACTTGTACACCGTGAACCTCTTGCCGTTCTTGCCTACGCGCTCCTGCTTGAAGAAGACCTGCCCTGCACTGTCGAGCTTTATCAGCAAGGCCACAATGAGCAGGAGGGGCGAGAGCAGCAGAAGCCCCGCGAAGGACAGCACATAGTCCTCCATGTCCTTCAGCACCCTGTCCCAGCCTGTGATGCCGCCCTTCTTCATCGAGATTACTGGTATGGACGCGACCTCTTCGAGCTTCGTGCCAGCGGTCATTATCATGTATAGAGACGGAATTATCTTCAAGTCCACCTCGAGCTTCTCGCACCAGGATGATATCTCCATCAGCCCTTCCTGGGAAAAAGCGGAATCGAGTACGTACAGCTCGTCCGCGCCGCTCTGCCTGAGCACCCCGACCACCTCGTCAAGACCTCCGAGCCTCGGCGCGGCCGCGCCTTCAAACGGCTGTCCTACATAGCCCATCACCCTGTACCCGATCGCGACGTCCCCCTGCATGTCGCGCACTATCTTGTCCGCCTCGCTGTTGTAGCCCGCGAACACGGCCTTCTTGAGCCCGACGCCCCTCTTCCTGAGCCAGCCGTCGGCATAGCCTATCGCCACCCTCGACAGCACGACCAGGGGCAGGTTGAATGCGAAGTCGAGCAGCACGACGAGCCTCGAATAAGAGAACTCCCTGTATGCGTATATCCCTCTGTAGCTGAATATCAGGACGACCATGACGAGGCTGCCGAGTGCGACCGCCTTGAACGCAATGAAGAGCGCGTCCACCTTTGTTAGCCCACGCTTCGGCTGGTAAAGCCCCGCCATGAACGAACAGGTTATGCGTATCACCGGCGCAAGGAGCAGTATGAAAAGGTATGGCCTGAACGCCTCACTCGCGGCGACGTCGAACGGGTGCGCGAAACGCGCTGTGTCGAACCTTGCCGCGTAAGCGTATGTGAACGACACAAGGGCGATGAGCGCGTCCATGACGAGCTTGACGGTTAGCCAGATGCGCCTTTCGCGGTCCTTGTAGATCATATCGCCTTGCCTCGACAGATGTCCAGGTATACGCCCTCAGTCTGGCGCGCTATCAGGTCCCAGTCGTAGTGCGAGGACACGTAGGCCCTCGCGCCTTCCGCCCGCCCGGTTACCAGTGCCTCGTCGCCTAACAGGGACTCCAGCCTGGTTTGCAGGTCGGATGCGTCTCCGGCCCTGAACGTGAAGCCCGCGGACTTGCGCCAGTCGCCTTCTTCTCCGTCCTGCTCTATCACCTCGCGGTTCTCGGGTATGTCGCTGACCAGCGCACCCAGCCCGTACGAAAGCGCCTCGAGCAGCGCAATCGACAGGCCCTCTATGAGCGACGGCTGGACATAGAGGTACGCGTTGCTGAAAAGCTCGCCGAGCACCTCTCCGTGCACGTGGCCCGTGAAGACTATGCGGCTGTCGCCCGAGGCCATCCCCTTCAGGGATGCGACGTACTGCTCCGTGTGGCTCGAGCCTCCTGCGATGACAAGCTTCTTCTTGGTGTCCGTCTTCCTGAACGCCTCTATCAGGTGGTGGCAGCCCTTCTCCGGCACCAGCCTCGCCACGAACAGCAGGTAGTCCCCGCCGTCGATGCCGTACAGCCTTTTTATCTTATCCGGCGGCAGCACCTCGGGCAGCGTAATACCGTTCGGTATGTATGCGACTGACTTGCCGTACTTGCTGTCGTAATACTGCTTGAGCGTCTTCGATACCACAATCGTTCGGTCCGGGAAATTGGCCGAGGTCCATTCGCCTAGCCTCAGCACCCTGGAGGCGAACCCGCCCCACTTGTCCCTCTGCCAGTCCAGGCCGTGCACCGTGACCACGGTCTTCGAACCGACTGCCCTCGGCAGGAGCGAGAAAAGCGACGGACCGATAGCGTGGTAATGCACTACGTCGTAACCCGAAAAAAGAGTGGCCAGCGTACCCGCCGCCGTATGCGTTATTGCATCCAGGTGCTTCGTGTTGACAGACGGGAGAAGCCTTATTTTTATCCCCTCGTAGCTGCCCTTCGCTTCCGTGTACTGCGGACGGCAGAATGCGGTCACCTCGTGGCCCATGGCCGCGAGCCTGCGTCCAAGCTCGACCACCTGCCTCTCGACTCCCGAGTGCGGGACCGGCAGACCCTTCAGGCCGAGCATGGCTATCCGCAACTAAATCACCCCCCCGCCGAAGTGGGCCTTTATCTTGTTAGGCAGTATCCAGCCGAGCGGCTTCAGAGGGTTTTTCCTCATCTCGGGCGCGACGGTGCAGACCATCCAGCAGTTGTACGGACACGATGATACCACGCGCCTTGTAGCGAGCGCCTCCGGCGAGTTCCAGAGCGTGTCGAAGTCCTGCTCCACAAGGTTTCCGAGCGGCCTGTTCAGGACGTTGCAGGGGTATATGTCGCCCTTGGGGTCCAGGTAAAAAAAGTCGCCGAGGGCCTTGCAGTCTATCAGGCGGCCCTTGCCGAGCGCATAGTTGTATAGCCCCCACTCAAAATACGCCCTGTACCAGCGTTTCGGGTGCAGGCCCCTGAGCTCGCTTTTGACGAGGCGGCCGAACTGCTCTCTCAGCGCGCCTGGGTCTATTTTATTCCCGGTATTGTCGGCCTTGAAGTAGACCTCGGAGCTGTGGGCCACGGCCACAGTGAACTCGACGCCCAGCTCCTTTGAAAGCGCATATACCTTCTCCATCTCGGATACGTTGCCGCCGACCGCGGTGAACGCGATGCCCAGGTCCTTTACGCCTGCCCCTTTAAGGAGCTTCAGAGTCCTGACCGACCTGTCGAACGCGCCGGGCACTCCCCTCGTCTTGTCGTGCGCCTCGCCTATCCCGTCGAGCGAGACCCTGATGCCGGTCTTCCCGCTGATGGATATAATCTTTTTCGCCGCCTTCTCGATAAGCTCCGGCATAAAGCCGTTTGAGTTTATGACCATCCTCGGGTCGTGGCAGCGCTTCTTTATGACCTCGACTATCTCCGGCAGGTCCTTCCTGAGGAACGGCTCGCCGCCGGTCAGGTTGATGTTCCTGAGCGTGGACGGAAGCCTCTCGTAAAACGAGGCCGGCACCTCGACGCCCGGCTTCTCCTGCCAGATGTTGCACATCACGCACCGCGAGTTGCAGCGGTACGTCACGGCCACAAGGGCCTCCACGGGCATCATCTCCGCAACCTCGAAGGCATGGACCCGGCTACCGTTAGCATCCCTTTATGGCCTCTTTCTCTTTGTTGTACCTGTTTGAGATCCAGTCCCAGGTGTTGCCAATACCCTCTCTCAGGCCGACTGTCGGCCTCCAGCCAAGCCCCTCCCTGGCCTTAGATATGTCAAGCACGTTCACGGGCACGTCGAGCTTCCTGGCAGGTGTGTATCTGACACGCACTTCCCTCCCGGTCACTTCCTTAATGACGTCGAGCAGAACGTTCAGAGAGACCCCTTCCCCGCTGCCTATGTTGTATACCCCGTCACAGCCTTCTCCCCCCGCAGCCTGCAGGCACGCTGCAACAAGGTCGGATATGTAGAAGAAGTCTCGGACAACCTCTCCGTCTCCCCATATGACGATTCCCTCGCCCTTGGCGACCTTCGCCAGGAAGACGCCGACCGCTCCCTGTTTCGCCTCCGGGTTCTGGCGTTCACCGTACGGGTTCGCACACCTGAACACCGTATATCTGATCCCATGGAGGTGGTTGAAGAGGGCGAGATACTTCTCCACAGCAAGTTTTGTTATCCCATATGAGCACAAGGGCTCGGTCGGGTGCGTTTCCGGAATGGGAACCTGTTTGGGAACGCCGTATATAACTCCGCCGGACGAAATAAAGACGACCCTGCCGACCCCTTTGCGGCGGCAGCCTTCAAGGAGCATAATCGTACCTACCACGTTCGACTGCACATCGAAGGCGGGGTTCTGGTTCGAGGTCTGCGGTATGGTCGTGCTTACCAGGTGGAAGACCACGTCCACCCCGTCAAGCGCGTCTTCGAGGGCCTTCGCGTCCTCAAAGTCGGCATACTGGTATTCCACCCCCGGCAACTCGACTCTGAACAGCTCCCTCTGCCGGTCGAAGACCCTGACGTAGTCGCCCTTCGCGAGGAATGCGTCCGCGAGGTGGGAGCCCATGAAACCGTTGCCGCCCAACAGGAGCACCTTCATGCCAACACCCTCATCATCACCATTTCGTAAACCCCCACGGACGTCATCTGCCGCCCCCCAAGGCCTTCTTCGCGGCCCTCGACAAAAGTGAGTATAGCTTCTTTAGGTAAAGCGGCACGGCGTTTATGTTGAACGTGCCGCTCGTGAGGAGCAGCCTCGCCTGAAGGCGCTTGCCCCTGTGCTGGACGTACATCCAGTCGGACTCCGCCACGCCCGGCAGCCTCATCACGAAGTTGCTGCTGGGATCCCAGAGCTCCCACCGGCCTATGTTCTCCTCGGGTATCAGCTTGTGCCTGAGGGCTATCTCGTAGAGCTTGCTCCCCGGGAACGGCGTTGTCAGCGACCAGCTCATCAGGTCTATCTTCTTCTCGCGGACGAGCTTCCTCGCGAAGTCGAGCGTCCTCAGAGTGTCCGCCTTGTCCTCGAAGCGGAGCACGCCGTCTTTCTCCCAGACGTTGAAGGCCATGAGCAGTGCGAACGTCTTCATGCCCGCCTTTTTAAGGACCATGAGCGATTTCTCTATGGTAGCTATGTCAAGTTTCTTGCCGATGCCGTCCAGTGTGACATCGTTCCCGCTCTCTACCCCAAAGAATCCGAGCCAGCACCCGGAGGCGACCATCTTGGACGCAAGCTCGTCGTCCACGTTGTCCGCGCGCATCTGCACCTTCCAGGATATGTCGAGCCGCCTCTCCAGCACCTCTTCGCACACCTTCTTGGCCCACTTGAGGTTCCCGTTGAACTCGTCCGTCTCGTCGTAGAACTCACGGATGCCGTACTCTTTTATGATGTGCTCCATCTCGTCCACGACGTTCTTTGGGGAGCGCAGGCGGTACCACGGCTTCTGGTACTTCCAGACGGGGTTCGAGCAGAACACGCAGTTGAACGGGCAGCCCCGGGCCGAGACGAGCGAGGTGTCCGCGTTCCGCCTCTTGTAGTAGTAGCCGGGATATTTCCTTAAGTCGAGGAGGTCCCTCGCCGGGAACGGGATGCTGTCCAGGTCCTGTATGAGCGGCCTCTGCGGGTTGAAGTGCGCACTGCCGTCCTTCATCACAACCGTGCCCGCGATATCGTCCGTCGGCCCGCCGTCCTTCAGCCGCGCGAGTATCTCGTGGAACGTCTCCTCCCCCTCTCCGACCGCGACCACGTCGGCTTTGGATTTTTCGAGCACCTCGGCCGGCAGGAGGGTCGAGTGCGGCCCGCCCGCAACGATGAACGTACCCGGCAGGATGCCCTTGACCTCGTTTATTATGTTGAAAGCGCCGGTCGAGGCCTGGGTCGTGAACGACACCCCGAGCACGTCCGGCTTGAAGTCACGTATCATCCCCGTTATGTCGTCGTAGTCCTCCTGGTAGCCGTCGATGGCCTTTATCTCAAGGCCCGGCATCTTTTCCCTCGCGTACGATGCAAGGTATAGTATGCCGAGCGGGGGGTATACGAACCCTATCACCCCGCTGGTCTTCACGGGGGGTGCGTTGAGTAGCATTACCTTCATCTGCGCGCGCCCTCCTTTATACATTCGTGCCGATCCGCCGCCCTGCTTCGTCCGGCCAGGGCCTTCTCGAATATCCCTGTAAGCATGTCGTAATGGACCTCTTTGCTGTAGCCGTCCTCGACCAGGCGTCTCGCGTTTCTTCCCATCTCTACAAGCGCATCCCTGTCGGAAACAAGGCCAACCGCTTTCTTCCTGAGGTCGGCCGGGTCGCCCGGCCTGAACAACACGCCTGTCTTTCCGTCAACGACGAGCTCAGGCATGCTGCCCAGGTTGCTGGCCAGCACCGGCTTCCCGTATGCCATGGCCTCCAGTACCACGTTAGGCGTGTTCTCGTACCAAAGAGAAGGCACCACGACAAAAGACGCGCCCCGGTACAGGCCTTCCAGCTCGTCCATGTCCTTGAACCCGAGGAACTCCACGTTGTCTGCCCCGCTGTCCCGGGCCAGGTCTTCGAGCGTCCTGGCCTCGGCTGCCGAAGATATACCGGCTATCTTGAGCCTTAGCCCGGGTATGCCCCCGAAAGCCCTGACCAAAACGTCCACGCCCTTGTACTCCCTCGTGTTGCCGACGTAAAGGGCATAGCCGCCTGGCTCGTACTCCGGGACGTGGCTGGCCGTGTCCACCGGCGTCGGCACCCAATGGACCTTGTCTCTCGGATAGCCGTATTCTATCAGCTTGTCCCTCAGAAAACGCGAAGGGGCAACAAACATGCTCACCTTCTTTGATGTCCCCATCCGCCTTTGCAGGTACATGGCCAGGACACGCGCCGCAGTCACCGCCCTCGAGCCCTGCATGCACGGCTTCTTAAGGGCGTGGTAGAACCCTCCCTTGCAGTCCTCGCAGACCCGGCCGTCCCTGAAAAATACATACGATGGGCAGAGGAGCTGGTAGTCCGACAGGCGCGCGACTATGGGGACGCATGCCTTATACGCCCCGTCAACGATGCCGGGGTAGAGAAAGTTTACCGTCTGCAACGTGTATACAAGTTCTATCCGCTCCGCTTTTATTGCTTCCATGACCCTCTTCCGGGCCTCGAAGTTGTACAGGGTCTTGGAAAGCATCCTGGCCTTCTGGCGCGCGCCGAGAGGTTTCTCCGCGTAGCTGACGTGGTCCCTGCCCGCGGGCGGGCTTACGAAATACCTGGAGTATTCCGTGGGCTCGTTCCTTTCGTAGTCTATCGAGAACGGAACCACGTGGTGCCCGTGCGAGCGCAGGATGTCCATGACATTGAACATGTAGCGCTCCGGCCCGCCTGATACGAAATAACGGTGGTTGCAGATTAATATCCTCAATGAGCCGTCTCCCCGTCCAGGAACATCCGGCACCACTTCTCGAAAACTATCAAGGCCCATATCTGGCCGGACCTGTCTTCTTTCCTGCCCGTATGGCTGTCCAGTATTGCAGCCACCCGCTTCATGTTGAAGAAACCCCTTCCAGCGGTACGGCCGTCGAGGAGTATCTCCCTGGCATAACCAGCCAGGTCGTTCCTGAACCAGGCGTCCAGCGGCACCGAAAATCCCTTTTTCCCCCTTTTCAGGACGCTGTCCGGCAGTATCCCCCTCATAGCCTCCCGCAATATATACTTGGTCGTCATGCCCCGGACCTTGTACCTGGAGGGCGTCGCGGCCATGAACCCGGCCAGCCTGTGGTCGAGGAAGGGTGTCCTGACCTCGAGTGAGTGGGCCATGCTCATCCTGTCTATCTTGACCAGCATGTCGTTCGGCAGGTAAATGTTTGCATCCAGCGCGAGCATTATGTCCACCGGGTCGCCGGTATCGCCGAACTCCACGTGCCGGAGGTATTCCTCCTGGTCTTTCACCACACCCTGGCAGGCTATCTCAGACGTGAAGAGCGCCCTTTTTTCATCGTCGCTGAACAGGCGATGCCGGCTGAAGAACCTGTCGGCTGGCGACATGTCGACCCGCTCCAATATCCTGCCGAGCCGCCTCGCCCCATAATTGAACCTGGCCCAGGGTAGGGCCGGTGCGCCCTCCAGGAGGCCGCGTGTAAATGCGCGCCTTGCCCGCCCCGGAAGTTTCGCCGCCTTGTTCAGCAGGTATTCCGCACGGTAGCCCGGATAACCCGCGAACACCTCGTCGCCGCCGTCCCCCGAGAGGGCGACCTTGACCTCCTGTCTCGCTATCTTCGAGACGAAGTATGTCGGTATGGCCGACGGGTCGCAAAACGGCTCGTCCAAGTGCATGATTATCTTGTCCACCACCTCAACCGCGTCCGGCCTCAGGATGTACTCGTGGTGGTCAGTCCCGAACGCCTGGGCTACCTCTTTTGCAAACCCAAGCTCGTTGTAGCCCGTCTCCTCGAACCCTATGGAGAATGTTTTGACGGTGCCGGCCGCCATGCTCATCAGGGCGACGATGGCGCCCGAGTCTATCCCCCCGCTCAGGAACGCTCCGAGCGGCACGTCGCTTATGAGCTGGCCTTCGACCGCCTTCTTCAGATGTTCGAGCACCGAGCTTTTGTAATACTGTTCCCCTTTGTCGCGGCCCGCGTCGAGACAGTAGGACCAGTAACGCTCCTGCCTTATCCGTCCTCCCTCGAAGACCATGTAATGCCCCGGCATCAGCTTCTTTATACCTTTGAAGACCGTGTCGGGCGCGATGGTGTTCATGAAGGTGAAGTAATCGCCTACCGCACCCCAGTCAAGCGACCTGTCCACCCCCTCGTCGCAGAGCATGGACTTTATCTCCGATGCGAAGATGAAGCGCCTGCCGTCCCAGTAGTAGTGGAGCGGCTTCTCGCCGAACCGGTCGCGGGCCAGGAATAGGCTTTCCTTCTCAATGTCCCAGATGGCGAACGCGAACATCCCCACCAGGTCCTCGACGCACGATTCGCCCTTCTCCTCGTAGAGGTGCAGGATGGCTTCCGTGTCGCTGTTGGTGGTGAACGAATGCCCTTTTTTCTGAAGTCCTTCTCTTATCTCATGGAAATTGTATATCTCGCCGTTAAAGACTATTACCTTGTCCCTGGCCTCGTTGAAAATCGGCTGGTGTCCTCCGGCTAAGTCTATGATGCTGAGCCGCCTCATCCCGAGCCCAACCGGGCCGGAGACAAAGAACCCGGCGTCGTCCGGGCCGCGGTGCACTATCGCATCGCCCATCTTCTCGAGCAGGCCGCGGTCGGGCCGTTGTCCGTGTACCGCCGCCATGCCGAATATGCCGCACACTACTTCTCCCCCAGTACCGTCCAGCCGCTGACCTTGTGGCCGGACTCCAGGACATTCAGCCCGCGGCTCCGGAACCACAGTTCCAGCTCGGGCTGGTCGTAATACCTGGTCGAAGGCACGCTGAAGACGTCGAACAGGTCCGCATGCAGGACGCGGAGCGGGAAATTGTTGTAGTAGTCGTACGGAAACTTCCGTCCGCCAAACAACCCAAGTTTCTTCAAGGCGGACGCGGGGAGGTTCAGTCCCAGCCTGACGCCCAGGGCCGCTATGTAGCAAAAAGCGTAAAGCGTCCCGAAGTCCATGCCTGTAGTTATTTTCCTGATGCGTTCATACATGCGGTTCTTCCGCGGTTTTTCGTTGTCGTAGCACCAGATGAATATCCTCTGGCCATGCCCGAGAAGTCCGGCTATGGAGTCGAAGCCTTTCTCGGGGTCCGGCAGGTGATGTAGCACCCCGAGCGAATAAATGAAATCGAACACGCCATACCTGAGAGGCGGGTTGTATATGTCTCCCTGGACTATATGGACGTTTTCGAGGCCCGACGTGTTTTTATAGGCCGCCTCGACGGCCTCGCTCAGGTCGATGCCGACCATCTCCGCGCCGTTTTTAGCCGCCCTGTATATATGCCTTCCAAACCCGCATCCCGCGTCAAGCCCGGTCTTGCCCGAGAAGAACTCCTTGTCCGCCCCTGCCGGTATGTAGCTCTCCCAGTGTTTGACGTATTCCTCGAACATCTCCGAAAATACGTTCCACTGAAAGCTGAAGCTTTTAATAGTTTTCTTTTTCAGGGAGTCGGAGGCGTCCTGCACTCCGTCTCCGGCCGGGATGGCAAACTCGTCCTTGCGCCTGGCGAAGAAATCACCGTGGTAGCCGAGCAGTTCGCCCTGAAGCCTGCCGGGTAACATCCTCGGTATGCCGTTAATTACCGGATACCTGAAACCGCAACCACCGCATGTGATCGCGCCCTCGCGCACCTCCCCGTCCCGCTCATCGTAAACCGTCAACCCAAGCTCCTGCCCGCGGCATTCAGGACAGGCGAGAAGCTCAAGCAGTCTCCTTTTCAATACATCTCTCCTTCGAGTACAAGTTGAATACTACCGCGGCAAAAAGCCAGAGATAGAGGCTCACTGCCCGGTACGTGAGGTTGAAGCTGACGAAGTTCTGAAACACCAGGAGAAATATGCACCCCAGGAACCCGAGCGCCACGCCTTTTTTGAACGGCTCTTCGGATGCCTTGTAGGCCGCATATGAATATCTTATCAATATGGTAAAAATCCAGGCGAAACACAGAAGGCCCGCAAGGCCGAGCTGGCAAAGTATCCCTGTCCAGCCCTGGTCCGAGGTATATTGAAGGGCCTCTTTGTTGTTTATGCCAAGCCAGTCTTCATGGGAGTATTCCGGGTACAGCCCCTTGTCGTGCGTGCCGCTGCCCGTCACCTCGCTGGCAAAGGTCCCCGGGCCCAGGCCAAACAGGGGATACCTTTCGATAACCGTAGGCGCCGTGACCAGCAGGGCGTACAGCCTGTCGTAACGCGCGGCCTTTTCCACATACCCGCTCGTGAACATGCTGACATATCGCTCGACCGCCGAGGCCTTGCTGGTCTCCCCCTTGTACCAGTTCAGGCCCTCATACGCGGCCAGCAGCATCGCGGTCATAACCACCGGTAACATCACGTAAATTATAACCCTTTTCTTCCTTTGAATCAATAAAATAAGGATAAAGCCTATGTACAGCCCAAGCCATGACATCCTCGAAAAAGTGAGCACAAGGCCTACCAGCGTAACGCCGAAAAATACCGCATAACCCGTGTGGCTTTTTTTCTGGCGGGCGTAATACAGGCCCATTGCCATCACCATGAAGAAGTTGAGGAAGTTGCCCAGCATGTTGTAACGGCCCATCGTGCCGAAGACCTTGGATGTGTCCTCGGACGTCACCTCCCTGACGGCCACGCCGCCCACCTCGACCGCCGAGGCGCGCAGGAATTTGTATGCGGCGTCACCGATAACGTACTGGCCGATGCCGATGACGGCTTCGACGAAGGCCATAGCCATAAGTGCGTATACCAGCGTCCTGGCAAACCTCTCGGAGAAGTCGGAATTGACCACGATATAATATAGCAGGATGTAACGGACAAGGTTTTTCATCCCGAGCGCGGCGATGAAAGGCGGGACTTCGTTAACCAGTGCCGATAGGACAGCGGCTACCAGCAGAAGAAGGACCGGCAGGTCGACCGGGGTAGCCCTCCATATGCGTCCCTTCTGGATGAAGTTCCTGAAAAGCACAAGGAAGAAAACGGCTATCAGAAGTCCCTCCCATGCGTATCTCGCCGGCAGGTACGCCTCCTGCGGCAGCCACTTCAGGATAAATTCCTCCAGCGGAGTATATATCGCGATAGCGAGGACGAAATATTCCGTCTTCAGTGTGAAAAGGAGCAGGACGAGCGCGCCCGCCACGGCGCCGCCGGCCGCGAGCGGCTGATATGCCGAGAGCAGCCCCAGCGCTATTATAAGCGGCAGCAGGTAGACGTATTGCCTGTATTCAAGCATGCCGGCTCTTGTCACTGTCTATCACCTGTCATGGGGCAACCCCCTGGGCCTGGTCAGGGGCCGGGGATAACATCTGCTTTATGCCTTTCCCCTTCAGGAACGGCCTCTCGACGGCCATATACGATAGAAGGCCGACCGCGACGGACAGCGGAAGCGCCAAAGCAACGCGTATCAGAAAACTTCCGTATCCCGGCTCGTCAAACCAGGGGAATAACAGGCCCAGGTTCACCACCACCTGATAGTACCAGAGGTAAACGCTGTACGAGACGATTCCCACCAGTTCAATGGACCTGTTGGCTATGATGTCCTTGATAATGCCCGAGTAGATAGTGCCAAAGACCAGCATCCCGAACCCGACGCTCGCGAGGGGTGACGATATAACCGCAAGCATGGGGTAGGTGTCCAGATAATGCATTTCAAGCCGGAACGCGCCTAAAACCGTACAGACACCCAGGACGACCAGCAACCCGGCGAACCCCCTGCTTGTAAGAAACGCCGGCCTTTCTTCGCGCAACGTCACATACAACCAGAGGTTGGCGAAACACATGCCTATTGCAAACTGGTCCAGCCGCCAAAGGAGCTGGTTGAACGGCGTCAGGGCAAGGTTGATACCCTGGCTGCCCGAGCTGGCGTCCATCTGTATCACCCATATCTTGTACGCGGAGCTGGCGAGCAATATCGCCGTCGCGCCTATAAGCCACCTCCTGCCGTAAAACCAGCTTGCGATGAACGGGAGCACCAGATAGAACTGCATCTCTATGGCAAGTGTCCACAGGACGGGGTTTATAGACTGCGAATACGTCGGGCTCATGTTATGTAAAAAGGTCACGTGCGCAAGAATGTCCCTGGCGTCCCACCGGAAATAGTAGTAATGGGTGTAGTGCAGACTCCATAGCGCCATGACGAGGGCCACGTTGACATAATAAGCAGGCGCTATCCTGAAAAACCTTCTCTTATAAAACGCCTTGACGGACGGGGAGGGCATACCCTCATAGTAAGCCTTCCCGAATTTTATGAAGAGCAGGAAGCCGCTGATGAAGAAGAAAAGGTCTACCCCGTGCCCGCCCTGTTGAAGAAACCATATTACGGCGCTTCCGGCCGCGCCCGTGGGCGTATCACTGCCTAAATTTCCAATGCAATGGATAAAGACGACCCCAAGACATGCCCAGCCGCGGAATGCGTCCAGCTCGCCAAGCTGTACCCCAGTTGTGGTCTGGTGTCTGAGATAGCCAATCAGTTTATCGAACACTTACGAACCTCACCGCAGGCTGCTATTGTTGAACTATCCCGTTGGCGAGCAAATAATCTCTTACCCCCTCGGCCAGCGCCTTGTAGCCGGAAGGGTTCAGATGGGGGTCTCTCTTGTAGTAAAGTCCGACGCCTCCCGAGGCCCTCAGCTTCTCCATGGGGTCGTAGAACAAGATGGAGTTCCTGGTGCAATATCCTCCCAGCCTCTTGCCTGGCAACGAGAAATCGTAGCCCTTCTCGCCCGGCTGGAGGTATGTGTCCTTCTCTGGTATTGCAACGACAACCAGCCTGGCGCCGTTTCTCCTGGCCTCGTCGTCCATGTCCTTGACCGCCTTGAATATCTTGTCCCAGGCCACCTTAATGTATGCCGGCTCGTTCAAATTATAGATGTCGGTAAAGTCCCATGACCACCCGTCGCCGTGGGCGAAAAGAGGCTTCCCGTATTTCTTGAGCCTGGTGGACAATTCCCTCCACCTTCTGAAAAGGATATCTCCCAGGTAAGTATGGGTGGACATCCTGGTCAGAAATGTATTGTCCTTAAGCCAGCCTTCTTCACATACATAATAGCGGCCGATTCCGCCCCAGGCCACATCGGCGGCGTCGTTGTAGACAAAATTCAAGATAACCACTTTAGGCTTGTATCTGCGGACCAGGCCCACAAGGTATTTAGACTCGTCTACCGTATCGTAGGCGCAGACGCCTGCCTTGACCACTTCATACCGACCTTCATTACCATGGTCGAACATCTTCTCGAGCTGTCTCAGATACGTGTCCTCGAACTCGGCGCCCCAGCCCCAGGTAGTCGAGTCGCCGATTCCCAGTATCACTTCCCTGCCGTGTGCGTCCTTGACATGCTCGTAGTCCCGCAGCCCCTCGGAATTTATCTTTATCCGCACATCGAATTCATCGGTCTTGTGGGCCATCTCGAAACCAGGCTTGTTGCCGAATACAAGCTCAGGGTCCGGCCTGAACCAGCCGACGGGGTCGACCTCGTTGTAGTAATACAACCTGAGCGCGCCTTCCAATGCGGCGAACGTGAGCAAGACGCTGAATAATACAAGCGCTACGTTTACAGTAAACCGCTTGAAGTTCATCGGACACCTGTTGCAGTCATACGAAGTCCCTGCCTAAAAGAGCGTGTAAATAAACGGCGCTATCGCCGAACCCTCGGTCAGCACCAGCAACAGCCCCAGCAGCAACAACACAAGGACTATGGGCAGCAGCCAGAACTTCTTCCTCTCCTTCAAGAAAGCCCACAGGTCACTCGTAAAGCCCGGCATATAGTCCTCCTTGTCAAAACATGCGTTCCAAATTCCTGGGGTCGGACGCCTTCTCTCTTCTTACCCAATACGAGCTCGCCTCCGGTTTGAATGAGTCGTCTATCGGCCTTTTGCCCAGGACCCTCATGACAAGCGCGACTGGGACAAAAAACAGAAAATAAAAAAGCCCCAGTATGACCTTGGCGTTTATGCCACCGAGGACGTGCCCGACCCTGACCATGAACCTGAAGGGCATGGCAAGGAGTCCGGGGTATGCGGCCGATGCAAGGTAGACGATACCCGAGGCGTATACTGCCCACAGCCTGGGGCCGGCATGCCTAAGCAACGGCAGCATCCCTGCGGCGAGCAGTATGGAGCCGAGCGTCAGCCCGAACTCGCGGTATCTCCTCTTAAGCGGCTTGCCTCTCTCAGTCGAGCTCAAACTCACGCCTCCAGTCCCTGCCCTCGCGCCACGGCTTCTGTTTGCCTTTCTCAAGGATGCAGTTTCCTATGACCAGCACGTCCATCTCCGTCCTCATGAAGCACCTGTATGCGTCCTCGGGGGAACAGACTATGGGCTCGCCCCTCACGTTGAACGAAGTGTTAACCAGAACCGGGCAGCCGGTCTTCCTCCCGAAGGCCTCTATCAGGGCATGGAACTTCGGGTTGTCGTCACGGTTGACGGTCTGGACCCTGGCGGAGTAGTCCACGTGCGTCACGGCCGGTATGACGGAGCGTGCCGCCTTGAGCTTGTCCAGCCCCTCGAGCCCTATCCCGGAATCACCGACGGAGACGCGCTTGTCCTCCTTCACGGGGGCGACGAGCAGCATATATGGGCTCTCCACGTCCAGGTCGAAGTATTCGGACGCCTTCTCCATAAGGACCGCGGGTGCGAACGGCCTGAACGACTCCCGGAACTTTATCTTGAGGTTCATCACCGTCTGGGTCGCAGGGGACCGGGGGTCTCCGAGTATGCTCCTGTTGCCGAGCGCCCTCGGCCCGAACTCCATCCTGCCCTGGAACCAGCCCACGACCTTCTCTTCGGAGAGGTATCCAGCCGTCTTCTCTATAAGACCGGACTCGGAGAGGCATTCATAATCAGCTCCAAGCTTGTCCAGGTATTGTTTTGCCTCTTCGTCGGTGAAGGACGGCCCGAGGTACGAGCCTGCCATGCCGTCACGGTCTCCAGCCGCCTGCCTCTTGTTCCCGAGGTATTTGTGCCAGGCGGAGTATGCCGCACCCAGAGCCCCGCCCGCGTCGCCCGACGCCGGCTGTACCCAGAGCCTCTTGAATGGGCCTTCCCTCAATATCCGTCCGTTGGCCACGCAGTTCAGCGCGACCCCGCCCGCAAGGCAGAGGTTTTCCTCCCCCGTCTCCCGGTGCAGGTGGCCGGCCATCTTAAGCATGATGTCTTCGGTAACCGCCTGTATGGAGCTTGCGATGTCCATCTCACGCTGGGTTATCCTGTCCTCGGGCTTCCTGGGCGGGCCTCCGAAGAGCTTCGAGAAGCGTTCGCCGGTCATCCTGAGCCCGACGGGATAGTCGAAGTAATCCATGTTCATCCGGAACGACCCGTCTTCCTTAAGATCGACGAGGTTGTCGTAGATTACTCCCGCATACTTAGGCTCGCCGTAAGGCGCAAGCCCCATCAGCTTGTACTCGCCGGAGTTCACCTTGAAGCCGGTAAAGTACGTAAACGCCGAGTATAGAAGGCCGAGCGAATGAGGGAACCGAAGCTCATACGACAGCTCGAGACCGTTCCCGGAGCCTGCGCCGCCGCTCGCCGTCGCCCACTCGCCGACGCCGTCGACCGTCAGCACCGCAGCCCGGTCGAAGGGCGATGGGTAGAACGCGGATGCGGCATGCGACTCGTGGTGTTCCACGAAGAGGTATTTGCCCCTGAACCCCCCTTCGTCGCCGAGTTCGCCAGCCAGGTATTTCAGCTCCCGGCCGAATATGCGGTGCAGAAACAGCTTGTCCTTGAGCCAGACCGGCATCGCCATCAGGAACGAGGCCAGCCCCCTCGGCGCATAGGAGAGGTAGGTCTCGAGCAGCCTCTCGAACTTAAGCAGGGGCTTGTCGTAAAATGCGACGTAGTCCACATCACTTACTTTTATTCCGCCAGCCTTCAGGCAATACGCCGTTGCATGATAGGGGAAACCGGGGTCATGCTTCTTCCTCGTGAAGCGCTCCTCCTGGGCCGCGGCTATCAGCCTGCCGTCCATGAGCAGGCAGGCCGCGCTATCGTGGTAAAACGCCGATACCCCAAGTATGTTCATCCCACGAAACCCTTGATTCTCGAAGATATATAAAGCCGCAGGGCGTTCAGTTCGGTTATTTTAAGTATTGACCCGAATGCGACCGACAAACCCATCGCAGGCACTATGGATACAAATAGCGCCAACAGCAGTCCCATCCGGGAATCCGCGCCTGCAACCCCTTTAAAAGACAAGAAAATTATATAACAACAGCCCCCGAATAACAAGGATAATAAGGCCGTGCGTACAAGGAAGGACGTGTAATTGCCGCCTGATACCACCTGGAATTCCTGGACGAACAGACGCCGCCCAATGAAGAAGGCTACCCCCGAACCCGCCAGGTAACCGAGCGGCATGGCGGATATGCCGAGCGGCCTTACAAGGGCCAGGTCCAAAAGGATTGTGACCGCGGCGAGCACAGTGAAGAGCTTGAGGGTCCCTTTGGGGTTGAGCGATGCAAACAGGAAGTTGTGGATGAGCCTGTTGTAGCCCTGGAATACAAAGCTCAGGCTGTAGAGCATCAGGACCCACGACATGACGGCAACGGCTTCGGGAGTAAACGCACCCCTCTGGTAGAGCACCGTTATGATTGGGCCGCGAAGGGCTATGAGCAGGGCGGTCAGGGGGAGAAAGAGGAGCAGGGAGAACCTGAAAGAACGGCCCATCACGTCCTGTACCCTTTTGTAATCCATATCTCCCACGGCCCTTGACAGGGCCGGCAGGGTGGCGGTGGCGATGCTCCCGGAAAGTGTCTCGACGGCCATGAACACTATCCTGCTCGCGTAGCTGAGCGCGGTGATGCTGCCAGCGGGCAGGTACGACCCGATGATGCGCTCTGCAAGCGTGACGCACTGCAGTATACCGAACCCCGTCCCCTGATAAACCCCGATTTTGAGGCTCTCTCTGAGGCCGTACACCCCCCGGTCTATCACCGGCCTGTACCGGACACCGCCCTTCAGGAACACCCACCCGGCAAGTGCAAGGAACTGGACCGCGTAGCCGGCGGTATAACCATAGGCAGCGCTCATTATGCCGTCACGCTTGCTGAATATAAGCAGGGACGCTACCACGACGACGTTCCTCATCATGTTGGATGACGCCGCGTAGATAAATGCGCCCTTCGCGTATAGAAAGGCGCGTAGCACCTCTGCCATCAAGGAGAACAGCACAAGTCCGGACAGTAGCTCCGCCAGCCTGCCAGTCAGTTCGGCGGTTTCGGCGGACATGCCTGGAGCAACCAGCCCGGCTATGCCCCGGCCCATGAGCACCCCCGTGGTAGCGAGCGCAATGCCCGCCAGTGCTGCGATGTTCAGGTAGGTGCTCAGAAACGCGGACGCCTCCGCTCCGGCCTTTTCCTCGGTGTGCCTTGAGAATATCGGCACAAGGGCGGAATAGGCAAGAGAGAAAGCCATCGTAGCGATAAAAAACGGCACGGTATAGGCTGCATAGAACGCGTCGGTATAGCCGCTCAAACCAAAATCGGACGCAAGCAGTATGTCTATCAACAGGCCGCTTAATGCAGTAAGGACGGAGAACAGGGCTATCCCTCCGCTCGACAGGATGAACCTCTCCCTGTTGTCGTCCGGCTTGCCTTTCAAATTAAAGTCCTTTCGCCTTGCTTCTGTCATACATGATCGTCAACCGGACTAAATACAGGTTTCTGTCCTTCCCCTTTTCACAGGGAAGCGCATCGTCGTTGTCGTACGCTATCCGTATGTCGTGCTTACCCGCCGGGACTCTCATGGAGAATGTATAATCTTCTGCCCTGGGCCCGACGGACATAGCGAAGCCCCGTCTGCCGTCCACGTAAACGGTCAAGTGCGGATACGCCCCGGCCGATTCCGTACCGTAGGCCCTGACGATGAATTTTCTCAGGTCGTCCCCTTCACCCAGGTTGAAGTCCGAGGAAAACTCCCCGTTTGAATACATGAACCAGTCCTGGACTTGAATGTAACCCAGAGTTGGCTTCATGAATTCCGGGAAGAATACCTCGGCCTCGGTCTTCGGCCCGCCGGGGCCCGCCAGCCTGTAAACGATAGCCCTTCCGGTAACCGCTTCAAGCTCGTAATTGGAGTCAAGGAAGCGGTCCAGTTCCTTGAAAGCATGAAGCTCTGTTACCGAGCGGAATGGCGGGATTATGAACATCATGTATGCATCCCTTACCACGAAATATGCGGGCCTGTTTTTTATAACGTCAGCCAGCACCTTCTTCTTGAGGCTCGCCTCCTCGTCATGATAACGTCCCGGGACGAACGGCGAGAGGATGCTGGATGCCGGTCTCCTGTTCGCGGCCCAGTAGAACTCTCCTGAATAGACCCAGAAATATACGTGGTCGTCCGGCCGGGTCCTCTCTCTTACATATTTGGCTGCTTCGTAGAAGTCCACCGCGTCCGCCTGGAGGTCCGCATGGAAATCATGGCCGGTTATATCCCCTTTCCTGTAGGCGGAATAGGCGGAGATGAAGTTTTTGTAGTAGCCGCCGTTTATATAATAAAACGAGGATAACGACCCGGCTATCACTATGGATAGTAACATGTATGAGAGGCCGCGTAACCGCCGGCCCCGGGTTGCAAGCGGGACCGAAAGCCCGTACCCGGCCAGAAGGGCCAGAGGCGGGACGACCAGGGGGAAATAGTACGGGGGAAACCTGCCGGTCATGGAAACCGCGGCAAAGGAAAAGAGCGCCCAGATGACAAAAAGGGTCAGCCTCTTATCCCTTCTGAACAGAAGCGCCCAGAGCAGCGTCAACCCCCCTGAGATGTACATTCCGGCTTCGTCCAACAGGATTGGCTTGAAGGACGCCTTGAACCTCGACATGGGCCCAGCCGCATCCGTGACATCTCTTCCAAGGTTCTGGAACCGCCACAATACAAGCTGCTCCCATGCATCCTTCAGTGCGCCGTTGTACGAGATGTACAGGACAAATGGGATCAGCGCCGCCAATATCCCTAGAAAAAGATACGGTAGCGCCTTGAGCATACGGACCCTTACGCTTTTGTCGGGCAGCGAAACTAGGGCAACGAAAGCCGTGACACCCGCAAGGTCCATTACTGCGGAAAGCTTGAAAGATATGTTCAGCCCAACCGCGAGGCCGGCCAAAAGCAGGAATGCCGGTCTTTTCTTTTCGACAGCGTAATAAGCGCTCAGATATGCCAGCACGGAAAAAAGGCCCATGAACACTTCCGTGTTGGTCCTTATGCCGCAGTTGCTCGTCCCGGCCATCGAAAGCCCGTAGAAGAAGGCGGCTATCAGGCCTGCCGTGTTTCCGGCAAGCCTCCGGCCGAAAAGAAATATAACGAAGCCTGTCAGGCAGACCCACAATGACCCTATGAGCCTTACCGAAAATCCGTTCTCACCCGCAAGCCTGAATATCCCGGTATATAATAGAATTACCGCAGGCTCCCTGTCTATCTGCATATCCTTGTAGGGAACGCCTCCGCTTAAAATACTGTGCGCGGCATAGGCATAGCTGCCCTCGTCCCAGGCGAGGTATTCGAACATCCCCGGGATGCGCAACAGAAAGGAAAACGCAAGGACTGCTAACAGGGCTACTGCGGTATTATTCCGCATCGGACGCCCTCCTCAAAGATACCTCCCGTATGAATAGGTTCCTGTCCTGGCCTGGCAGATACGCATCGTTGACATAATGGATGCCAAGTTCATATCCGTCCGCGTCGTTTAGTCCAAACGGGACGGCGTAAACCTTCCATTCCCTAGAGTTTACATGAACTGTCCCTATCATACGGGAATCAAGCCAGACCTCGCAGGCCGGATATTCGTTGCCGGCAGGCTCGCCCCTGGCGGTTATCTCCAGGCTGAACTTTCCCTTGTAGAGCAAGATTTTATTCGCAGCCGACCCGTTCACGAAGAATGCCAGGTGGTCGTCCACACGGTAAATACCGGCGGTAGCATTAAAGCCTCCGAGCCCGGCATCTATTGTTTCAAGCCTTAGACCGTCCGCCTTCATGGCCTCCGATTCCTTTATACTGCCGGCCTTCCTGTAAAGTCCCGCCAGCCGTGCGTAGGCGCCTATTGCATGGCCAGGCGCGATGGAGATGGCGGCCCTGTAGTCTCTCTGCGCTTCGTCGTATTTACCAAGGCCCTCTTCCGCTACTCCGCGCTGAAAATACACAGTGTCTGTGCGGAGGCCCAGCTCTATAGCCTTTCCGGACAGCCTCTCCGCCTCGTTGTACCTGCCCCATTTGTTGTCGCCAGCGGCCAGGATTGCCATGTTTTCCGCCCCGGCTACCCCTTCGTCGAGGGGCTCCTTGTAGTCCCTCAGGAACCCGCCCCTCTCCCACTGTCTGGTCCATGAATATGCCACTGCGAGGAATGGGTAGTAACCGGTCTTGGAAGGCGCAAGCCTTCGTGCGGTCTCGTAAGCCCGGATAGCCTCGTCCCACCTCCCCAGCAGGGCATAAGACGCGCCTTCAAGCTGGTATGTCAGGTAATAACCGCCGTCGAGGCGACTGGCTGCCTCGGCCGACTTGATCGCGTCGCCGTATTTATTGTCGTAATAGTAGCTCAACCCTTTCTGGTATTCGATCCTGGCGTCCAACCGGTCAAGCGACAGGCCGCCTGCTATGTCCGAAGCATCCGCAAGGGCGGCCCTTGCCTCGGACGTCTTACCCTTGTCGTTCAGGCGCATTGCGTCCAGGTAATAATAGCCTGCCGAGGCTGCCCTGACGGCGCCTGTCAGCGCGGCAAGGACAAAAAGCCCCGACAACACATATGTATAAGTTTTGGCCCTGGCTGTACCAGAGAATGCAATCCTGGCAGAGATGAAGAGAGCCCCGTAAACAAGGAACAGAAATGACGCCATGGCTACGTCGCCATTCGCGGCCGCACCCTGAGAATAAAACGCCCGTGCCAGGATATTATATGCGGCGGCAATGACAGCGCATCCGATTACCCAGGCATCCAGCCTATCAGGGAACTCCCCGTGCCGGACTTTTTTCCACCATGCGAGTGAAACGGCTAACAGCGTTGCCGACAATATCGACAGGACGGGCCGGTACGGACCCGGAGCGGCAATACCGGATGTTTTATGGGACTGGCTTATCCCTAAAGAGGGGTCGAACTGCGCGGCGCAAAAAACGAGAACAAACGGAAGCGCCAACGGCGACAGGCGCGACAGCCTCTCATCCGACCCGGCCGTCCATGCGAGCAGCGCCGCCAGCATTACCAGCCTGAGGAGTTCAATGGCGTTAAGCAGTGGGATATTTACTATAAAAAGCAGGAGAATGAGGTATAGCCCGCCGTAAGCTATGTCTTCGTATCCTGCGAATTTCTTCACCAGCCTACCTCTCCAGCGGGCCCCGTGCTTCCAGGGACGCCTTATAAAAAGCATAGGCCCCGGCGACAACCGCCCCGACCAGGAAACCGACAATGAGGTTTGTCAGGGGCTGGGGGCTCAACGCCTTGGCCGGTATATATGCCGGCTGCGCGATTGTCGTCCCCTCGGACTTGACCCCGGTGTGCCCTATGGCCCTTGCAAGGCTCCGCTCTCTCGCAAGGTTGATGAGGTTCGCCTCCCGCTCTTCTATGCCGGCCTGGAGCAGTATGACGGCCGGGGCGTCAACCTTGGGGTCCTTCTCCATTTTCTTGTATGTGACCTTCATGGTGGCCAGTTCTTCGGAGAGCAATTTCATCTTCGCATCGAGGTCTCCTTCATATCCGTGCTGCACCTCCATGGCCTGGTCGAACAGTATCTTGTGCCGCGCCATTACTATTTCAGCTATGGCGTTCACGAGCCGTGCGGCACCCTGAGGCGTGTCGGCCTTGCCAGTAATCACCAACTGGCGGTTTTCCTCTATGCCTACTGTCTCGGTGTTCATCTTGACCTTCACTTTTTTCAGGAGCTTGGCCGGGGTGGTGTCGAGCTTCAGGCTCCCGATGACCTCCGCCATGAACGGTTCGCTCTCTATCAAATCCTTTACGGCCCTCACAGGCTCGAGGGGGTCCGTCGTTACGTCCTCCCTCTCGGCCCCGTTCTTGCTCGTGGCGTAAGATACCTTCCCGACCTTCAGCACAAGCCCGCTGCCGTATGTCTTGGGCAGGACGAAGCTTGCAAGAAAAGCTGCGAGGGCGCACACGAAGGCGGCCGCGAGGATAAAACGCATCTTGTCGTGGACGACCTTCGCCCAGTCTACCTGCTGGAGTTTCTCGGACATTATCTGCTCCTTCCGGTACCGGTATATGTCATATTGCAGCAGCCCATGCATCCCGGGTAGATGTTGTCCTTCTTTAACGCGCGGCGCATCCTTACCATTTCCGCACCGTTCCAGATTTCCCGGAAACTCTTCCGGCGTATGTTGCCAAGGCTGAAAAAGGGGCAGAAGGTTACGTCTCCATAGGCGGAAATCGCGGCCCTCGACCACGGTGAATAGCAGGCATAATTATTGATATCCATGGTGCGGTCGTAATACCTGGCAACCTCTTCAATAGGGATGTCGGGCGGCGTGAACCGTATCTGGGGACTGCCCTGCTTCCCATGCCGGACCATGATGCCTTTCAGTTGAGCCGTCAGCATCGCCGTATCAAGGCCTTCCTTCACCACCGTGGCCCTCTTCAGGTCGCCTTCCTCTTTGCTGGAAAGCCTGTGGGTGTGGACGTCTATATCGGACTTTATCATCGGGTTGAACATATCGAGTTCCAGCTCGCTGGCAAGCCCGTATAGATAGCCCAGGTCCTCAAGGTTGTGCTTCGTTATCACCGTCTTCATGTTCAGGACGGGGTATTTGCCGCCCTTCTTCTTCCTCGCCTCGGACAGCAACCTCAAAGTACGCACCGTCCTGGCGAACGACCCCTTGACGCCCGTGATGTCGTCGTGGGTCTCTTCGGTCCCTTCGAGCGACACGTCTACGAGCAGGAGGCCGTTGCCGAGCGGGCTTTTCGGGGCTAGCTCGACAAGCCTTTGTATACGCCCCTCGTCGAGGAGCGTCCCGTTCGTGACTATGCTTATCCGCCGCCTGGCAGCCCATTCCAGGATGTCCATCATGTCCTTCCTGAAAAACAGCTCGCCTCCAGTGAACGTGAACAGGGTGTACCAGGGGACGCTGTTAATAACCCCCTTGATCTCGTCAAATGTGAGGTCATCGGGCTGAGACTCCCTATTCTTACTGTCCTTCATGTAACTATAGTACTGGCACATCCTGCATGACAGGTTGCACCGGTATGTGACTTCTATGAATACATGGAGAGGCGGCAACGCATAGCCGCCGGCAAGATGGTATGGCACAAGCCCGTACCACTTTGAAAGGGCCTGATATGCCTTCGCGTAATCCACAAATACTTCCTCCTGCTACTTCTATATCCGCACTGCGCTGCTGCAATGCAATGAAACCGGCCGTCTTCTCGTCCGGACCCGTTCATGAGCCGGGCCGGTTCAACTTGAAGAGCTTGTTGAACAGCCCTCTTGTAATCCACCTGAGCTGCTGGGCGCTCCTAACCTTCTTCAGCAGGCCCCATATAATCCGCGGCTGCGAGTAGAACTCCAGGTACGCCCTCTTCCACAACCTCTCCAGCTCTTCGTGGCTCAGGCCTGGGGGGGAGAAGACGACGTCGTCAACGGTAAACCCGTCCCACAGGGCCTTATCGATAACTCCCTTTTCCACCATCTCGCTGAATACCGGCGTCCCAGGGGTTGGCCGGAAGGGAGAGAAGGCCGCGATGTCAACACGGAGCCTCTTTGCGAACTTTATAGTCTGCAACACTGTCTCACGGGTCTCGGTCGCGTATCCCACGATGAAGTTCCCCTGCACCATGATGTTCGAGTTCTCCTTGATCATCCTGACCTTGCTCTCCATCACGTCCAGTGTCACTTTTCTCTTCATGTGCTTCAGCACGTCCGCGTTGCCCGACTCTATCCCGACTGTCATGGACCGGCAGCCGCTCTGCTCCATCTTCTTTATGATTTCCGGGTCGAGCGAATCAAGCCGCACGCCGTATGCGCAGTGCCATTCGAGGTTGACCCCCTCGTTTATCAGCGTATCGCAGAAATCCAGGATATACTTCTTTGAAAGTGCTATGTTGTCGTCGACGATGTTGATGACCTTGACGCCGAATTTATTTTTGAGAAGCTTTATCTCGTCAACTACGCTCCTTACTGAGCGGTACCTGACCTTCCTGCCGGTGGTAAGGTGCGACGAGCAGAACGAACATTCGAACGGACAGCCCCTTGTCGCGATGATGGGTGCAACCGGGGACTTGTCCACGTAAAAGCTGAACGCCTCCTTCTTCGCATAGATGCGCGGGTCCATGAGGTCCCAGGCCGCAATGCCGAGGCTATCGAGGTCCTGTATGAATTGCTGGGTGTTGGCCGTTACCTTGCCGTCGTGGCGGAATATCAGGCCGGGGATTTCTTTCAGGTCGTCAAAACCCGTCTCCCTCTTCGCAACCTTGTCCAGAAGCATCGGCAGGCCGAAGTCAGCCTCCCCCCTGAACGCATAGTCCGCCTGGCCGAAATACTCCATGCTTTCACCGGGCGGGGCGGTGGAAGGGTGTGGGCCGCCTATTATGGTGGTTATGCCTTCGTCGGCCTCCTTGACCATCTTCAGGCATTCCCTGGTAGAAATTATGTCGCGTGAGAATACCTTTATCCCCACCACTTGCGGCTTCTCGTCCTCTACGACCTTCCTGAACCCTTCGTAACTCAGGTCCAGGTTTACCGAATCTATAATCCTGACCTCATGCCCTTTTTTCAGGAGCGCGGTCGCAAGATAGCCGAGGCCCAGGTCGGGGCTGGCCTGGTACGAACCTTTCATCACTGGTATGCACAGGAGTATCTTCATGGTTTTCATCTACGGTTATTATCACACTATAGGCGGCCTTAAGCAAGACACGCCGCCCCTACTGCACGTATCCCAGGCTTTTTAATCTCTCCAGCGACTCCTATTCTGACTTGGAGTTAAAGCCCGGCATGTCCTTCTGCCAGGCGGCGCCGGCCATGGACATCAAGCGCAACTCTTTGTATAGCCTCCCTGCTACATATCTGTGGAGTTTCACGCTCGGATGCCCGTCCATCCTGCTCACGATGAGGTCGTCCTTATCCCACCCGGCGAGTTCACCGGTCAAGTCTATGACGGACGCGCCATTTGACTTGAAAAAGGCCGCAACCCTCGAACAGATGGGGGCGGAGGATTTCAGGTCAAGCGAATACGGAAATATTACCACGAGAAGGCTGACGTTGTTCTCCCTCGCCCACCGGCAGAATGCAAGCATTTCTTCCTCGTGGGTTCCCCATGCCTTCTTGTTATTGTACATCCTGTACATGTAGTTCAAGTAATCCGATTCGCTTCCCTGTACAGACCTGTAAACCCTCCAGTAAAAAAAGTTGAAAGCATACGATTTTTCCAGGGCTTCTCCGAGCAGGCCCTGAGGCGGCACCGGCGATGGGGGCATCCCGTATCCGTTCTTTATTGCCGCATTTTGTATGTCGTTTATAAAATAAGACAGAATAAGGATGTCCGGCTTTGGTGACACACCGGTCACTGCGTTGTACTCGTCCTGTGTAGCCCAGCCCGGGGTGGCTATGTTTTGCACCACCCATCCATCCCCAAGAACATTCTGGAGTATGTCCGGAAACCTGTCTTTCACGTTTTTTATTCCGCACCCGGCCACAAAGGAATCGCCGGTTACATATATCTTTCTTTTATCCTGTATGTCCGCGGCATTCCAGTCCCTGTCCCGGTATCCGCGCGAGTTAACATGCCCCCAGTATCGCTCGTGCCAGTTACGGGCCGCATGAGTAAAACCAAACCCGTCAGTCAGTGCGACAAACTCCTTAAATACAACTTCGGTGCACAGGCCCAGCACGGCCAACGATGTTATGACCAGGACAAGGTTGGGGAATATCCTCCTCGCCCTTGAAGGCGTCTTCCAGGAATATTTGAGCACCAGCGTGCTGGCGGATACAAATACAATGACAGCGCCGACAGCAATGGAAAACGTCGCCCAGTAGCTCACCGATGCTCCCATTTCAAATGCACTTCCTTTTCTCCGGCACGGGCTCCATGCTCAATAGACCGTCCTCTTGCCGTTTACCATCCTCATGGGTATGGACTTCATCCATAGAAGCCGTTCCCACCACCAGCGGTTATCCGAATACCACTTTATGGTCTTTTCAAGACCTGCTTCAAATGAGGTCTGGGGCTTGAAGCCCAGCGTGTTGTTAATCTTGTCCACGGAGGATATGTGCCTGTTCACCTGGCCCATCCTGTCTTCTATATGGCATATAAGCGACTGCGGCTTGCCGAGCATGCCAAGGATTATCCCGGCAATATCGATTACCTTCACGTCCCTGCCGGTACCTATGTTGAACACCTCTCCGTTGACCTTCTCCAGGTCGCAATGCATTATGCTGTCGAGTGCGCTGCAGTGGTCTTCGACAAAGAGCCAGTCCCTGGAGCTTCCGCCGTCCGCGTGCACCGTCAATGGCTGGTCCTGCAATGCGCTTGTTATAAAACGCGGTATTACCTTCTCCAGGTGCTGGAGCGGCCCGTAGTTGTTAAACGGCCGCACGATGACGGCGGGGATGTTGTATGTCTTCATGTATGAGTATACGAGCCTGTCGGCGCCTGCCTTGGCGCTTGCATAAGGGCTCATGGGGTTCAGAGGGTGGTCTTCCGTCATGGGGTCGGTAAGGGCGGTGCCGTATACCTCGGAACTCGACAGGTGGATAAACCTCTCGACGGGGTGGTTGAGTATTGCGTTGGCTACCACCTGGGTGCCGATGACGTCTGTCTCGAAGAATATCCTGTTGTCGTATATCGACCTGGCGACATGGCTCTCCGCGGCCATGTGGACGACAATATCCGATTCCTTGACAAGCTCGCTAACTATCTCGCCGTTCGTGACGTTCCCCTGCCAGAATACAAAGTTGTCGTTGTTTTTTATGTCTTCCGTGAAGTTGCTTATGGAGCCTGCGTAGGTGAGCGCATCGAGGACGACGATTTTATAATCGGGGTATTTGCGTAACAGGTATCGCACCAGGTTGCTGCCAATGAACCCGGCCCCGCCTGTGATAAGTATCCTTTTCATCTGCGTGCGGAATCTCCTTTATTGGTTTGATTGCCGTATCTGCCCAGTGCGTCCATACTGTTTCGGCCGTCACACTGTCAAGGCCTTCACCTGTCAGCCGGCAGGGCGCTTCTTCGGCCCGCCAGTATGTCGAGGCTTTCGTTGCCGCAGTTGAATAACAGGTCTACGACAGACAGATACGGGATGAACTCGCCGTGCAACTGTGGATAAACCGGATGTACGTAATCCTGGTATATTAAATCTATGCCGGCCTCACGCACCCTGGTTTCGTCTATATAATTCTTGCCAGCCGCCCCCTCGTAAAAAGCCTCTGCCCCGAACTCCCTGCAGAAAAATACCAGCCGGTCGGTGGCGTCTCTGCCTGCCGTGCGCTGGAATTTTTCCTCGAGTCCCAGGTCCGACTGAAATACCACCTTCGTCTTTATTCCTACGGCGGATAAAAGGTATATAATCAACTCCCTGTCGAGTTCGGCAAGCAACTCATACCGCTTTTTGTATACCGTTTCAAGGTAGCCCGCGTGGTCGCCGAAAAAAGGGGCATTCCCATAGAAGCGCCTGAGACTTAGCCAGTGTTTCCTGCCCCAGTCCCTGCCGTAGTCTATCCTGACGTCTTTTATGGCCTTCTGGTTGACTCCCGTCTTCTCTACCGGGACCGTGAGCCAGCCTGCCCCGTTGGAGGTCTTGATCCTGTTGCGGTTTCTCCACGAGTATTTCTCGTAGTTGAGCTCGTCGCACACTAAAAACAAATCCGCCCTGTGGGCCTGTTCAAAAAAACCCAACCACGGCAGATAACCGGGCTGCAAGGCTGCGAGCATCATGCCGGTATGACAGTCTTCCTGTCCTTGTAAAGGTAAAGCGCATATTCGTAGGGCATGAAATCGTGCCTTACGTCCACCCACGGGGTCAGGGACTTGCCGAAAGAAAATATTTTCTCCGGGCTCTGATGGTAATGCCTTCTCTCCTTGAAGTCTACGTAAGTCGAAAAGAAGGTCACGGCCACGCCTTCCCTCGCAAGGCCAAACATCTTCCTGAGCATAAGCTGGATGTAGGCCTTGTTGTCTTTCATCCTGCTGTTGAAGATGCCGGCGGCGAAGACGAAGTCGAACTTTTCCTTAAAACCGGGCGACAGGATGTCGGCGTCCAGCACTTTGATTTGCCCGTATTTCTTCCTGGCCGTCTCGCGGAACTCTGGCGTGTATTCCGTGCCGGTGTACCTGACTTTTATATTGTTTGACTGGAGATACCCGTACAGGTCGGCATATCCGCAGCCGACGTCTAATATGCTCTTGTTGTTCAGGTCGCCCGCGCCGGCAAGTGCCATGAACCTCTGCTTCTGTTTGTCCTCATCGAACCATCCGAGCGCCTTTATGGAGTCTCCATGTTCCGCGACAAGCCCCTTGTGCAGCCTGACCTGCTCATCATGCCAGTATTTCTTTACGCCTGACGGGGTTAGGTTGCTCATTGCAGGAAAGTTTCCACTTTATAGTTCGGCTTTACCAGCACAAGGTCGTATATCCTGATCATGTACTCGCCCATAAAGCCAAGGGTCACGAACTGAAGACCTATGAAGAGCAATACGAGAAGGGGGACGGGGGAGTGCTGCAGGTTGGATAACAGATACTCCTCGACCAGGTAATACCCACCCCATGCGGTGCCGAGCGTCAAGAAAACTATGCCAAGCAGCCCTACTATCTTGAACGGCGTGGTGGAGTAGCTAAGTATTATGTCAAGCGTCAACCGCACAAGTTGGCCGAACGAATATTTCGAGGAGCCGTGTTTTCTTTTTATATGCCCAATCTCTATTTCCGCTATGCTCCCTGCGATCTTGGCTCCAAGTATGGCGTGGACCCTCCCGACGCTTCCATACTCCAGGATATAGTTCACGACCCTCCTGTTGAATGCCTTGAAATCGCAGCCGTAATCGTGCAGCCTAACCCCGCTGAACCGGGAAAAAAGCCAGTTCACAATATAGGACGGAACCTCGCGGGTAAGGAAACTGTCGTCCCTGTTCTTCCTCCAGCCGAACACGGCATCGCGCCCTTTTTTCAACTCGTCAAGAAACTTGTAGATTTCAGCCGGGTCGTTCTGAAGGTCGGCGTCCATCGTTATGACCATGTCTCCGCGCGAATTTTCAAACCCCGCATAAAGCGCCACATGCTGTCCGTAATTATGTACCAGCCTTAATATCTTGATATATTTGTATTCATTATGGAAGCGCTCCAGCACCTTGTAGCTGTTGTCTGTGCTTCCGTCGTCTATGAAAATCACTTCGTATTCCATCTGGACTCCGGACAGCGCATCCGTGAGCCTCCGGCAAAGCTCGTCAAGGCTTTTTTCCTCATTGTAGACCGGGATGACTACGGAAATATCGCAGCGGTTCATCGGTTGTTGTCCGGAATGCCAGATGATTTCAGCTTCGCTGGTGCAAAAACGGCAAAAGGTGATTTCTTGCCATGATATTAATCAGTTACCGCTTTTTAAACCAAATATCACTATATCATTTTATATTTTGAAATGCAAACAAATCCATATGTAAAAATTAAAAGGGCCCCCCATATGGGGAGCCCTTTTATCTCACTTACTACCAGCTCGTTACGAGCCGATACCTTGCACTAAGGCACCAGCCACTCGGTAGCCAACGTATCGTCTATCAGGTTAACCGGGTCGGTTGCGCTTATTATGTCTATTATCACTTTCCCGACTATCCCAACACCGCCGTTGGCGACGACCTTCACGCTGCCCTGGGTCATGGAGGTATAGGTGCTGGGCCTTATCCTCTTGGTCTGTCTTGCCCCGACGCTTATGTTGGTATACGACTCCGTCGTCTGACCATTCATGCTTGTCAGGTACAGGTCCACATTGATGGGGCTGTCATACGGGTTGTTAATCTCGAACGTTGTGCGGTACGTGCCCGTGAAGTCCGAGCAGGCCAGGTTGTCCGCCCAGTATGGGAAGTAACCGACGCCGATAGGCGCCTTCATCGGGACATAGCTCCATGAGGAGTCGAATATGTTGCCATCGGCCAGGTTCATGCGCAGGCCGTCGGAATACGCAGCCACCTTGCCGCCTGTTATGCTTATGGCCGCGCTGCCCTGTGCAGGCCCGCCGTACTCGGCGCCCAGCTCCTTCGCGTTTGAGTTATACTGGTTCCTTCCAGAACCACCATAGAGCGGTATCCTGGAGTCGGTAGTGTTCGTGGCCGTGCCGCCCGCAATGGGGTAGAGGTTGATGTTCATGCTCGTGGTGACTGCGGGGTCGATGTTCATCGTGGTCACCCAGCTCAAGTATCTGTCGTAATTGTCGTCATACCCGGGGACATAATAGCTGAGGTTGCCGCCGTCGGCGCAGAACTGCTCGGACTGTGCAAAATCGAAGTACAGCGGGACGCTGCCAACCCTCTCCGCGTACCTCTCTATATGCCCGAATATGGGAGCGGAGGCTACTATCTTGACGCAGCCCTTGGTCGCAGGCTGCAGGTCGGACGGTCTCCAGGCCATGACCTGGTGCGCCGCCAAGGTGAACGGGGACGAGTTTTGCAGGTTGCTGAACATGTCGTACCAGTAGATAGTGCCGGTCGCAGTTGTGCTGCCCGGGTTGTTGAGGTTGAGGTAGGTCCAGAACCCGCCTTCGTTGTCTATGAACCACGGGGTATACAGGGTCGTATTTGCCGTGGTCAGCATCGGGGCGTCCATTGCAAAGTCAAGATACGTCATCCCGGATGAGTGCGGCGCATGTTCTATGTACTGGCCGACGATGGAATGAGGCACGTTTGTCCTTATGATGGCGCCGCCCATCGGTGTATTGCCCACCGCGTACGCCGCGACCGACGGCAACGACCTCGGCCTGAACCTCTTTGTCTCGTGCGGGTTGAAGACCACCTTGTCGGTCCCGATTAGCGGCCCGAAATAGCTGTAGAAGGTCAGGTCCGCGACCACCTTCTGGTTCGTGGTGTTGCTCATGGTGAAGTAGCTTATATAAATCTCCGTCGCGCTACCGTCATGGAAGAAGCCAACGCCCATGTCGAACGCGGAATTGTAGTCGTCGCCAGAGCTCAGCGGGTTCGTGCCTTTGGCAACCTCCACGCCGTCTGATACGCCGCCGCCGTCAGTGTCGGACACGATCGGATTTGTGCCTATCGTCTGCTCCTGGAGGTTGGTAAGGCCGTCATTGTCGGGGTCGTCACTGGGAAGGGTTACCCCGTAGGTCGCCTTGAAGATGTCGTTAAGGCCGCCCGGCGTCCCGGTGATGGTGACGGTGCTGCCGCTGTAGACCTCGGTCGAGTTGCCCTTGGCGTCAACCGCGACGCCCCTGACATGGTAGGTGCCGGGGTTCATGCTTATGACCTGCCAGTTGTAGCTGCCGGTGGTGGCCGGAGGACACGCGCCCTGAACGACGGAAGTAGATGCTATCAGGCCCTCGCCGGTGCCCGGGGTGAGAGACTTGGAGCCGGTGCTCCAGGTGGTGTCGGTGTCGTAGAACAGGTACAGAGTCGCGGTGCTGTCCGGGTCGTTCACATGGTAGCCAATCGAATACGGGTTGTCGCCTGCCAGGGAAAGCGTAACGGGCGAAGCCGGGTTGTCCACCGTAAGGCACGGCGACTGGCCGTCCTGGGTGGTGAAGGCAGCGATGCTCGCGCCCTGGTTGTTGGCTATGTAGAGCTTCTGGTTCACAGCGTCTATCGCGGCGCCGGTCGGGATGTTAAGGTAACCGAGCACGCCGCTCGCGTAGTTGAACGCGGCGGTCATGGTTAGTGGAGTTGTCGGGTCGTACTGGGCCACCTGCTGGAGCGAGTCCACCACTATGAGGCGGCTCAGGTTCGCGTCCCAGGCGACGTCGCTTATCCTCTGGAAGTAGTTGAAGTTGTCGCCCTTGCCGAGGCCTATGTTCTGGTCGAACGTCGGGGCAAGCGTTATCGCCTTCGTCGTGCTGTCATACGAGTAGTGGAGCTTCTGCACCCTGAAGTTGCCCTGGTCGCCGAGGTAGAAGTACTGGGTTACCGTGCCGCTCCCTGTGCTGTTGGCCATCGCCAGGCCTGTCGGGTAGTAGACGTATATGTTGGTGCCGCTGCTCGTGATGCTGTTGGATATGCCGAAGTTCGAGTTGGCGGAGCCGTCCGCGTTGTAGATGTATATCTTGTCGCTGTCGCCGTCGACGACAAAGATGTGGCCGGACGGGGCTAAGGTTACGGTGTTTGGCATCTTGAGGGCAACGCCGGCCGCACCGCCGAGCTTGTGGGAGGTCCCGGTGCCGGAGAGGTCGGCGAGTACGCCGCTCTTGTTGTATATCCAGACGCAGTCGTTGGTGTCGTCGCCGACGAATATGTTGGTGGCGGTGACGGCTATGCCCACCGGTGTGCCGCTGACGCTGAAGCTCGACTGGTATGTTCCGGCGTAGTTGAATTTCTTGACCAGCTTGTTGCCGGCGTCCGTCACGTAGACGTCTCCGCCCGACTGGTCAACGGCGACCTTGGCTGGCTGGTTCAGCGAACCGGTGCTTATAGTGGAGATGTAGTCTCCATAAGCCGCCCAGCTGTTTGATGGACTGGCCAAGAACCCCAATACGACAACCAGCATACCCGCGAGATACAGAAGGTCCCGTCTCCTCATAACCCACCGCCTTTTCTGTTGAGTTAAATATCTAAAAAAATTGCCTATCTTCATGACAAACTCTGTCCCTTTTCACTTTAGTCAGGAGTGATATAATATCATCACAGCAATGTCAATGCCTTAGAGAAGCAATAATTATGCCAAAATACAAGGTTTTTACGCGCCCTGACCGCAAATATCCCACAACTGTACAGGAAAACAAAGAAAATCAGTTCACGAAAAAAATTTGCCGAAGACGCCGCGTTTTTTATTACCCGAATGCCCTTGCACCGATAAAAGCATCAATATTGTTAAAAATCAATACTATAGACCATAACACGTCAATTATTACCGCTCACCCTTCTCTGTACCGAGTAGTATTTTCACTCATGAGAAATGAGTGTTTATGCTCAAATCCTGAATACCTTCAGGCCTGCCCTTGCCTTGGACTTTAAATCCGACAGGGACCTCAGTGCCATTATCCTCTTCCATATATACTCCGGCCTGAGGTAGAAGTCTTTGTACCCCCTGTGCAGCAAATCTATGAGTTCTTCCCGGGTCAGATGTTCTTCCCAAACCGCCGGGATGAAGCCTTTTCGGGGGTTCCCGGCGAACTCCCGCCAGTAGTCCTCCTTCAGGACGCCCTTTTCGAAGCCGAGACGGTACAGGTCCGTTTCCGGAAACGGCGTCGTGATTGACAGGTGCAGGTAGTCCGGGCCAAGCTCCCTGGCCAGGCGCAGGCTTTCCTTTATCTGAGCCCTGGTCTCCCCGGGCGAGCCTATCATGAAATATGCCAGGATGGATATGCCCGAGTCCCTGGTCTCCTTGAAAACTCTCTTTACTTGTTCGATGGTTATACCCTTCCTGAGGGTCTCGAGCACCTCAGGGGAGCCCGCCTCCACGCCGTAGTGTATCCGGTCGCAACCTGCATCCTTCATCGCACTGAGCATTTCCGCGTTAACCGTATCCACCCGGGCCCGCACATCCCAGCCTATATCGAGGCCCCTCTCTTTTATGTTCCGGCAGATGTCCAGGACGCGCTGCTTGTTTATCGTGAACGTATCGTCGTATATGAGGAATTCCCGGATGCCCATTTTCGCGCACCCCTCCATCTCGTCCACGACGTTCTTTGCGGAGCGGGGCCTGAAGCGCTTCCCTAAGTGCGGCCTGTCGCAGAAAAGACACCTGTAGGGGCAGCCGCGGCTGGTTATCATGGTGGTCACCGGCTGGCTCTTGGCTATCAGCGAGTTGTATTTCATGTATGGGGTCAGGTCCCTCGCCGGGAACGGGAGCGAGTCCAGGTCGTCCACGAGGGGTGGCAGGCCGGTGTTGACGACCGTGTTGCCATCCTTGAAGACCAGGCCGCGTATCTTCTTTAGGGCGTCTTTGTCGTGGAGGTTATTCAACAGGCCGGAGAATACCGCCTCGCCCTCGCCTATCACCAGGAAGTCTATTCCAGGCAGATTTATGGACTCTTCGGGGTAGATATAAGGATGCGGGCCGCCGAGGACTACTGTAATCTCTTTGCTTATCTCTTTGACAAGCCGGACGGTCTCGATGGCGTCGACAAGCGTGAACGTCGTCGCGGTCACCCCCACCACGTCGGGCCTCTCGGATGCGATACGGGCCTTCAGGGCCGGGTAGTCCAGCTCCTCGACTACCGCGTCCACCACTGCTATATCGTGAGGGGTATTCTCTCTCGCATGGGCCGCGACGTAGAGTATCCCGAGCGGCGGGTTGTAGCCGCGCTCCTCGTCCACGACGGAGGGTATGTTGTTGGTGACCAGGTTTAACTGGGGCGGGTTGACAAGGAGGACCCTCATCTCACCCACCTGTCCCTCCTGACCATGACGTCCGTGATAAGCCCAATGAACGCTATCTGGAAGCCGAGAAGGACGGCGAGCAGGCCTGCCTCCGTCACCCGCCTGTAGAGTATCATCGTCTCGACGATATGGTACCCCCCGTATAGCAGGAAGACAAGGCTCGCAGGCAGGAATACCTTGAGCGGGTTGAAGTAGCAGATTACCCTGATTATCAGCATGAAGAAGTTCGAGAAATCCTTGGGGCTTATCTTCGACTTCCCGCCAGAGCGCGCCCTGTAGTCTATCGGGGTGTACATGACGTTGTAGCCGTCCGAGAGGAGCGCGAGCGTGATGGTCGTGGTGAACGAGAAACCGGAGGGCAGGAGATGGAAGTAGTTGAAGGCCAGTTCCTTCCTGAACGCCCGGAGCCCCGAGTTCAGGTCCGGTATCTTCGTCTCGGAGAGGTAGTCCGCGAGCTTCTTCAGTATGAACTTGGCGGGCCTCCTGACGAGCGGTATGTTCACGTCCTTGCCCGTCCGGGCGCCGACCGCCATGTCGTAGCCGTCTTCCTCTATCGCCCGCACAAGCCCGGGTATATAAGACGGCGGGTATGTCCCGTCCGCGTCGGTTATCACGATTATGTCGCCCTTCGCGGACCGGATGCCGGTCTTGAGCGATGCCCCGTACCCCTTGTTCTGCGGGTGGCTCAAGATAGTCACGCCCTGGCCGACAAGCGCTGCGGAGGTCCCGTCCTTCGAGCCGTCGTCCACTACTATTATCTCGTAGTCGATGCCGGATGGCCCGAGCACGGACTTAATCTCATCCACCACGCCCCTGATGGAATCCGCCTCGTTATATGCAGGTATTACGACGCTCACCATGGCTTTACGGCGCCTTCTCTTTCTTCATCTGTAGCCTGGCCCTTTTCTCCCGGTAATACTTTATGCCGAGGAACGCAATGAAATAAGACGTCAGGGCCGCGACCAGCCCGGCCAGGGTCGTGCCGATCAGGAACGCGTGCACGAACGGTTTGAACTCCCGTATCAGGTCCATCCAGAACGCGGGCTGCCATATCTTGTACTTCTCCATGGACTCCGCGAACTGCGCGGAAATAAGATCGTAGTTCATCGGCGGCACGTATATGCCCATGTGCCGCATCACGTGCACGGTCGCCCATGTCGGCCCGATGAATACGAACGCTATTGTCCATGGGTTGTTCACAAACGTCCCGGTAAGCGCGACCGCCTTGTTCAGCCGGAGCGCCCAGGCAAGCAGCAGGACGAGCATGGTGTGCAGGCCCAGAAACGGCGTGAAGGCTACGAACACCCCAACGGCGAAGGACTTCGCAAGCTCGTGGGGCGTTTCGTCCAGGCGGAGCAGGTGCCGGAGCTTTTGTTTTATCGCATTTGGGTTCATTTATGGAAGTGCTCATAGCCTTTGCGTGCGAGCGAGCGGCGCGTCCCCTTGCCTGTGACAAGGCAGGCCTCCCCGCCGCGGGTTATGCTGCCAATCCTTGTAAAGCCCCCCCCGCCCAGCCCCTCGACCGCCTTCCTGTTCTTTTTCCTTGCGGTAAAGAGAAGCTCGTAGTCCTCGCCGCCGTGCAGGGCAAGGTTCAGCGCCTTCTTTTTGCCGAGTACGTCCGGCAGCTCATCGGAAACAGGGATGCTGCATTCCTGAATCTCCGCGCCGACCCCGCTTTGCTCCAGGATATGCCCCAGGTCTGAGGACAGCCCGTCGCTTATGTCTATCATCGCCGTTGCGAGGCCTGCCTCGGCAAGCGCAACACCCTCGCCCACCCTCGGGACGGGGAGGAGGTGCCGAAAAACCAGCGCCTGCTCCGGGGAGCCTTCGCCGCCTGCCACGCCCGACTTGAGGAGTTCAAGCCCGCCAGCCGATCCGCCGAGCGTACCGGTGACGTATATATCGTCGCCCGGCCTTGCCCCCGAGCGCGTGACCGGCTTAGCCGAGACGGTATCGCCGATTACCGTAATGCTTATGACCATCGGCCCGTCAGTCCTGCAGGTGTCCCCGCCTATGGCATAGACGCCGAAGCATTCGGCCATCGCCTCCATGCCCTCGTAAAGTGTCTCGACGTCTTCGACGCGGATGTCCGGCCGGAGCGCCAGGGAGACTATATAGTAGCGCGGCCTGCCGCCCATCGCGGCTATGTCGCTTATGTTTACTGCAAGGGCCTTCCAGCCCAGTTCCCGGAAACCCGCGAACGAGAGGTCGAAGTGTATGCCCTCGACCAGCATGTCGGCCGTGACGAGCGTGAGGACCCCTTCGGTTGCACTAAACGCCGCCGCGTCGTCGCCTATCCCGACCCTGACCTCGCGGCCCGGACTCCTGCAAATCCCCTTTATCCGTTCGATGGCCCCGAACTCGCCCGCCCTCGACAGCTTCATTTGGTTTTCTTGACTATGAGGGCCGCCTTCAGCACCTCGTCCATGTGGTCGGCAAGCACGAAGTTGATGCTCTTCTTGACTATCTTCGGTATGTCGTCCAGGTCCTTGCTGTTCCTCTTAGGGATGATGACGGTCTTGATCCCGGCACGCCTTGCCGCAAGGGTCTTCTCCTTCAGCCCGCCTATCGGCAGGACCCGCCCACGTAGCGTAACCTCGCCGGTCATGGCGACGTCCTTGTTCACCGGCTTGCCGGTGAGGACGGATGTTATCGCGGTCGCCAGCGTCACGCCGGCCGACGGCCCGTCCTTCGGGATTGCGCCCGCGGGCACGTGTATGTGTATGTCTAACTTGCTGAACACGTCCTCCTTGATGCCGAGTTGCGGCGCCTTCGACCGGACGTAACTTAACGCCGCCTGCGCGGACTCCTTCATCACCTCGCCCAGGTGGCCGGTAAGGGTCAGGCCGCCCTTGCCCTTCATCGTCGTCGCCTCGATATAGAGTATGTCGCCGCCGGTCTCGGTCCATGCAAGCCCGGTGGACACGCCGATTTCGTCCTTCTCGCGCTCCTCTTCCGGCAGGTACCTCGGCGCGCCCAGGTACTTGTGTACGTCGGACGGAGTTATGCGGACGACCGTCTTCCGGCCTTCCGCAATCTTCCTCGCGACCTTACGGCACGTGTTCGCTATCTCTCGCTCAAGGTTCCTAAGCCCCGACTCCCTGGTGTACTGGGATATTATCTGCATCAGGGCCGGGTCGGTTATCTGTATGTCGGCCTCGGTCACGCCGTTTTCGGTCATCTGCCTGGGTATGAGGTACTGCCTGGCGATGCCGAGCTTTTCCTCCTCGGTGTAGCCGGCCAGGTGTATGACCTCCATCCTGTCCTTTAGTGCGGGTATGATGGGGTCTACGAGGTTCGCGGTCGTTATGAACATGACGTTAGAGAGGTCGAACGGCACAGCCAGGTAGTGGTCGACGAACGCGAAGTTCTGTTCCGGGTCGAGCACCTCGAGCAGCGCGGCGGACGGGTCGCCCCTGAAGTCCGCGCCCACCTTGTCCACCTCGTCCAGCATGAACACCGGGTTGTTGGTGTTGCACTGCCTTATGCCCTGTATTATCCTGCCGGGAAGCGCGCCGACGTATGTGCGTCTGTGCCCCCTTATCTCGGCCTCGTCCCTCATGCCGCCGAGCGACATCCTGAAGAACTCGCGACCGAGCGCTCTCGCTATGGACTTGCCGAGCGAGGTCTTGCCGACGCCGGGCGGCCCGACGAAGCAGAGTATCGGGCCTTTCAGCTTCTCCTTAAGCTTCCTCACTGCGAGGTATTCGAGTATCCGCTCCTTCACCTTCTCCAGGTCGTAGTGGTCCTCGTCGAGGACCTTCTTCGCGCCTTTGATGTCGAGGTTGTCCTGGGTGGACTTCGACCACGGGAGCTCGACCAGCGTCTCGATATATGAGCGTATGACGCCCGACTCGGCCGCGTCCGGGTGCATCCTCTCGAGCCGTTTCAGCTGCTTCTCAGCCTCCGTCCGCACCTTCTCTGGCATGGCGGCCTCTTCCATCTTCTTCCGGAGGTCGTTTATCTCCTCGGTGCGCTCGTCCACCTCGCCCAGTTCCTTTTGTATCGCCTTCAGCTGCTCCCGGAGGAAATACTCCCTCTGGCTCTTGTCTATCTCGCCCCTCGCGTCCGCCTGAATTTTTTGCTGCATGGTCAGGACTTCGAGTTCCTTCGAGATTATCTCGTTGACTTTCTTGAGCCTCTCGGCCGGGTCGACTATCTCGAGCACCTCCTGCGCGGACTCCACCTTAAGCCCCAGGTTCGAGGCGACGAGGTCTGCCAGCTTGCCGGGGTCGTCGATGTTCTCGACGATGACCATGATGTCCGGGAGCACCATCTTGCCGAGCGATATCATCTTCTCGAGCTGCTCCTTGACGTTTCTCATCAGGGCCTCGACCTCGAGCGTGACCTTTGCGGCCTTCGGCTCAACGACCTTCTCTATGTCCACCTGGAAGTAGGGCTCGGTCTGGGCGTAGTTTACGATGCGCGCCTTGCTGATGCCCTGGACCAGTATCTTGACGCGCCCGTCCGGGAGTTTCAGCATCCTCATTATCATGCCAACCGTGCCCACGTCGTAGAGGTCGCCGGGCTCCGGGTTCTCGGTGTTCAGGTCCTTCTGAGCGACCAGCAGTATCATCCTGTTGCCGGACAGGGCGTCGTCAATCGCCTTGATCGACATGTCCCGTCCCACGAAAAGGGGCAGTATCATGTACGGGAAGATGACGATGTCCCTTATCGGCAACAGAGGGAGCTTCGATGGTATCTCTACCGGTTGCTCTTCCTGGGGTTCGTTTACGATGTCGGCCACTTAAATGGTCTCCTTGTGAGGTTATTTTTTCTCGACTTTTATCTTGATTATTTCGCCGCGTTTTTCGTTCACCTTCGGGAATGTGAGCGTCAGGACGCCCCTCGAATAGACCGCGGCCGCCCCCTTTGGGTTTATCGGGACGGACAGCTTGACGACACGCCTGAACGCCTCGAACGAGCGTTCCATGCAGAGGTAGTTCACCTTCCCCTGCTCTTCGAGCTTTTCCCTCTTGACGCCCTCGATGGTGAGAAGCCCCCGGAGCAGTGTCACGTCCACGTCGTCCGGGTCCATGCCCGGTATGTCGGCCTCCACGACGATGGAGTCGGCGGTCTCGTACAGGTCGAGAAGCGGCCCGCTGGTCTCGCCAAAGGCGATTGCGCTCCTCTCCTCCACCTCTATGGCCTTCAGGAACCGCTTGAACTCCTCGCCCATCACGCCGACGGAGTAACCGCTTC
>Ga0334722_10000538_pt1 | contig 54889 bp, 49 predicted proteins | sample C3_bottom_MG_FD_207210 | JGI IMG/M metagenome (GOLD analysis project Ga0334722, IMG submission 207210) | Sediment microbial communities from Yellowstone Lake, YNP, Wyoming, USA - C3_bottom | ecosystem: Environmental > Aquatic > Freshwater > Lake > Sediment | place: USA: Wyoming | collected...
TTCTCAGCATCTCCGTTTTCGAGAAAGAGCCATTGATCCAGATACTTACGAATTACGAGCGTTCGGGTTTGCTGCCTGAACCCGATAACCAGTTGAATCTATTCAACTAACAACGGGACAGCCGTGATAAACAATTCCAAATAAAGTATTTTCCCCGGCTGCCGATATACATCATTGGCACGACGAGGAGTCGGGATGGAAAAGACGAAGGATTCCGGAAAGGTTGCGGGCAGCGAATGACCGGGAGGAAGTTCCGGATGCTCCTGCGTGGGGCGCTGGGAATCCTCTTCCTCCCGGGGATCCTCTCCCCGTCGGCGCTGGCCGCGGCGGAGGTCGGGGAGGGCGACGTCAAGGCCGACCTCATCCTCAATTTCATCAAGTTCGTGGAATGGCCCGCCTCCGCATTCTCGTCCCCGGAGGATCCCATCCTCCTCTCGGTGGTGGGGAAAGACCCTGTCGGGGACTCGATCGATGGGCTCAGCGGGAAAACGGTTTCCGGGAGGAAGGTGGTCGTCCGGAAGGCGCGGGACCTCGCGTCCCTCGAACGGTGCCATGTCCTCTTCGTCGGCGCTTCGGAAAAGGCCACGCTGGCCCCGGTCCTCGGCGCCGTGCAGCGGTGGCACGTCCTGACGGTCGGCGACTTCGAGGGGTTCGCGGGCCGGGGAGGCACGATCGGGTTCATCCGGCAGGACAACCGGGTCGGGTTCGAGATCAACGAGGAGTGCGCCCGGAAGGCGGGGCTGAAGGTCAACGCGAAGCTTCTCTACCTCGGCAAGAGCGTCCGGGGCCGCGAGGGAGGCGAGAGATGATCCTGTCGTTCCGGGACGCCCCCATCCAGAGGAAGCTCGTGGCGGTCATCCTGCTGACCAGCGGGCTCGTCCTGGCCGGGTCCACGATCGTGTTCGTGGTCAACGAGGCGTTGACCTTCCGGACGGATGCACGGAAGGCGCTGGAATCGACCGCCACCGTGATCGGCAACAACAGCGTCGCCGCGATCATGTTCATGGATGCGAAAGTGGCGGACGAGTCGCTCTCGGGGCTCGCCAAAAACCCATCGATCCTCACCGCCTACCTGCTCAATGGCGACAACGAGATCCTGGCCGCCTACGTTTCCCCGAACGCGGTCCCGGGGGATCTTCCCTTCGGGATCGAGCTTGCCGCCGGCCGCCGGAAGGTGAACGCCAGGGCGGTCGAAACGCTCCGCAGGGAGGCCGACTCCTGGAATTTCCGGTCCATCGATGCGGTGTCGGTCATCACGATCGAGGGGCAGCGGGTCGGCACGGTGGTCCTGCGGTCTTCGTTCCACGAGCTCAGGGACCGCATGGATCGATACCTCCTCCTCTCCGGGCTGGTCCTGCTCTGCGCCTTCCTCGGCGCGTACCTGCTCTCCTGGCGTATCATCCCCGCTGTCTCCCGCCCGCTCATGGAGCTGTCCCGGACGATGAAGACCGTGTCGAAACGGCACGACTTCTCGGTCCGTTGCGAGAAATGGGGAGACGACGAGATCGGCGAGCTGATCGACGGGTTCAACGTGATGCTCGGCCACATCCAGGCCCGCGACGCGAAGCTCCATCGGCACCGGGATGAGCTCGAAGCGGAGGTCGCCCGCCGGACGGCCGAACTCGTCCACGCCAAGGAGGCCGCGGAAACCGCCAGCCGGACGAAGTCCGATTTCCTGGCGAAAATGAGCCACGAGATCCGGACCCCCATGAACGGGATTCTCGGCATGGCGGACATTCTCCTCCAGGGTGTCCTGCCCGACGAGCAACGCCGGTCCGTGGAGATCGTCCGGCGCTCCGGAGAGGCGCTGCTGGAGATCATCAACGACATCCTCGACTTCTCCCGGATCGAGGCCGGCAGGATGGAGCTGGACGACTTCCCCTTCGATCTCGGAGGGATCGTCGAGGAGGTGATGGAGCTCCTCGCGGAGCATGCCCACTCCAAGGGGATCGAGCTGGCATCGCAGGTCGCCCCGGAGATCCCCGCCGCCCTCCGTGGGGACCCCGGCCGGCTCCGGCAGATCCTGGTCAACCTGGTGGGGAACGCCGTCAAGTTCACGGAGCGGGGGGAAGTGGTCGTCCGGGCGTCCCTCGACTCCAGGGACGGCGACGCGGTGGCCGTCCGGTTCTCCGTGCGCGACACCGGGATCGGCATCCCCCGGGAGGCCCTGGAAAAAATCTTCAGCTCCTTCACCCAGGGCGACGGATCCACCACGCGGAAGTTCGGGGGCACCGGGCTCGGGTTGACCATCTCCAGGCAGCTCGTCGAGATGATGGGCGGGACGATCCGGGTCGAGAGCGAACCCGGCAAGGGGTCGGATTTCATGTTCACCGTCCGGCTTCGCAAGACGGGGGAGTCGGACCTCATGCCGTCCTGCTCCCGCCCGGACCTGAAAGGGTTGAAGGTGCTCGTGGTGGACGACAACCGGACGAACCGCGAGATCCTCGAGAAGCAGTTGTACGTCTGGGGAATGCGCAGCCGCGGCGCCGGCGGGGCCGACGAGGCGCTCTTGCTCCTGCGCGCGGCGGGATCGGAGGGGGCGCCCTTCGATCTTGCGATCCTCGATTACCACATGCCCGACATCGACGGCCTGCAACTGGCGGGACTGATCAAGGCGGACCCCTCCCTCTCCGGCGTCCGCCTCATCATGCTCTCCTCCGTCGGGATCCGGGGGGACGGGCGGAAGGCGCGGGAGACCGGGATCTCCGGATACTTGACGAAGCCGGTCCGCCGGGATGTCCTCTACGAGAGCATCGCCGCGGTCATGGGGATCCGGGACCCGGCGGTGGAAGGGAAGCTGGTGACCCGCCACACCGTCGCCGGAACGCAGAAGAAGATCGAAGGGAGGATCCTGCTGGTCGAGGACAACCTCGTGAACCAGGAGGTTACCCTCGGGATGCTCTCGGTCTACGGGTGCCGGGCCGACGTCGCCGGAAACGGCCGGGAGGCCCTCGACGCGATCGCCGCCGGGGAGTACGACCTGGTGCTGATGGACTGCCAGATGCCGGTCATGGACGGCTACGAGGCCACCCGGACCTTGCGCGCCCGCGAAAAGGAAACGGGGGGGAAACACCTCACCGTGGTCGCGCTCACGGCCAACGCGATGGAGGGAGCCAGCGACTCCTGCCGGGCCGCCGGGATGGACGACTACCTGAGCAAGCCCTTCACGATCGGGAGGCTGGGCGACATGATCGCGAAGTGGCTCTCCGCGGGCGGAAAACCGGGACCGTCCGGGGCCGGCGAGGCGCCGGAGACCGGGGCCGCGGCGAAGTCCCAAGCCTCCCCGATCGACAAGAACGTGCTCGACGGAATCCGGGCACTCGAGAGAGAAGGGAACCGGGGTCTCCTGGAGCGAATCATCAACTTGTACCTCTCCGATGCTCCCCGCCTGATGGAGGGGATCCTTTCCGCGGCGGAGAAGGGAGACACGGAATCCCTCCTGCGGGCGACCCACACCCTGAAATCGAGCAGTGCCAACGTGGGGGCGACCGGTTTATCCGAACTGTGCCGAAAGGTCGAGGGGATGGCGCGGGCAGGCGAACCGATCGCCTCGGGGGACCCGCTCTTGTGGAGATTCGAAGGGGAACACCGGTCGGTCCTGGGGGCGCTGGCGGCCATCCTGGGGGGGACCCCGGCATGACGGAACAACGAGGAACATCCCCCCTGGTCCTGGTGGTGGACGACGATCCCGGGACGCGGCTGCTGGCCGTGGCCTCCCTCCGGCAAGCCGGATACGCCACGGAGGAGGCGGCCGACGGCGACGACGGGATCTCGGCATTCCGGCGGTTCCGGCCGGACCTGGTCCTGCTGGACGTGGTGATGCCCCGGATGGACGGATTCATCGCCTGCCGGGAGATCCGGCGGCTCCCCGGCGGTGACCGGGTGCCCGTCCTGATGATGACCGGCCTGGACGATCTCTCCTCCATCCACCGGGCGTACGAAGTCGGAGCGACGGACTTCGTCACCAAGCCGATCCACTGGGTGATCCTCGGGTACCGGGTCGGGTACCTCCTGCGCGCCGGCCGGGCGTTCCTCGACCTGGCCCGCAGCGAGGAGAAGACCCGTGCGCTCCTTCGTGGGATCCCGGACCGGATCCTGCGGATCGGCGCGGACGGCGCCGTGCTGGATCTCGTCGCGGGTGACGGGCGCGCGGCGGTTCCGTTGGAAGGCGACCTGGCGGGCCGGAACCTTGTGGAGGTCCTTCCGGGCGGGATCTCGGAGGAGGCGCTCCGGAACATCGGGGAAGCGCGGAAGAGCGGCGGAATCCAGCGGTTCGAATACGCCATCGATTCCGCGGCGGGGCGCCGGAGCTTCGAGGCGAGGATCGTCTCGATCCCCGGCGGGGAGTCCCTGCTGATCGCCCGCGACATGACGGACCGGAAGAAGGCGGAGGAGCAGCTGGCCCACATGGCCTATCACGACGCGCTGACCGGGCTGCCCAACCGGGTCGCCTTCAGCGAGCGGCTCTTCCAGGACCTCGCCCGGGCGAAGCGCCGCAACGAAGTCGTCGCGATCGTGTTCCTCGACCTGGACCGGTTCAAGGACGTGAACGACACCCTCGGCCACGACGCGGGAGACCGGCTCCTCATGGCGGTGTCGGAGCGGCTCCGGAGCGCGATGCGGGAGACGGACACCCTGGCCCGGATGTCGGGGGACGAGTTCTGCATCATCCTGCCGGACCAGCGGGACGAGCACACCGCCATCGAGGCGGGGCGCCGTGTCCACCGCGCGTTCACGGAACCGTTCCACCTCGACGGGCAGAAGTCCCGTGTGACCGCCAGTCTGGGGATCAGCCTGTATCCGGCCAACGGCGGCTCCCCGGAAACCCTCGTGAAGCAGGCCGACATCGCCATGTTCCGGGCCAAGGCGCTGGGCGGGGACACCTTCCTGCCCTTCTCGGAGGAGATGAGCACCGAGGTCGCTGCGCGCGTCCGGATGGAGAAGGAACTTCGCAACGCGTGCGAGAAGAAGGAGTTCGTCCTTCACTATCAGCCCGAGATCGACCTGCGGACCGGGAGGATCGTGGGCGCGGAGGCGCTCGTCCGTTGGCAGGCGAGGGACCAGGGGCTCGTCCAGCCGATGCGGTTCATCCCCCTCGCGGAGGAGACCGGCGCCATCGTCCCGATCAGCGAGTGGGTCATCGGGACCGCGTGCGCCCAGGCGCAGGCGTGGCATGTGCAAGGGTACGCACCCTTCCGGATTTCCCTCAACGTGTCCGCCCGGCTGTTTCACCGGTACGACCTGAACGCGACGATCTGCGACACCCTGCGGCGCACGGGGCTTGCGCCGGGATCGCTCGAACTGGAGATCACCGAGTCCGTTGCGATGCGAAACATGGAGAGCACCATCGAGACGCTCTGGAAGTTGAACGGGGCCTCCATCCGCGTGGCGATGGACGATTTCGGGACGGGGTACTCTTCCCTCGCCTACCTTCAAAGGATGCCGATCCACCTTCTGAAGATCGACATGTCCTTCATTCGGGAAATGGACCGCAATCCCGAAGACCAGGCGATCGTGAAAACGATCATCGCGATGGCGCATACCCTGAACATCGAGGTGATCGCGGAGGGCGTGGAACGGGTGGAACAGCTGGATCTGCTGAAATCGTTCGGCTGCGACCTGGCCCAGGGGTTCCTCTTCAGCAAGGCTGTACCCGCGGCGGAGTTCACCCTGCTGTTGGAGGAAAACAGGAGGATGGCCGTCTGACCGCCCATCGATCATCCGGGTGTTCCCGGTCAAGGTGTGGTAAATTGTGGAAAAAGGGAAAGTGAGAGAAATCTTGGCGAAGGACGATCTGGCGAATCTCGAAGGAACCGTGACCGAAGCCCGCGGCGGCGGAAATTTCGTCGTCCGGCTCGAAAACGGCCAAACGCTCACGGCGAAGCTCGGCGGCGCGATGCGCCGGTTCAGGATCCGCGTCATCTCCGGGGACCGCGTGACGATCGGCGTCTCCCCTTACGATCCGACCCACGGCCTCATCCTCTACCGCCACAAGAACTAACTCCTTGTGAGGGCGAAGTCCATCTACAGGGTGCTCTTCCGGAACCAGGAGAGCCTGTACGAACTCTACGCCCGGAAGGTGGGCCAGGGGGAGCTGTTCGCCTTCGTCGAGGTCGAGGAGATCCTCTTCGGCAACCGGGGCGGCGTGCTCGTCGACCCGTCGGAGGAGCGCCTCAAGTCCGAGTTCGCCGGCGTCAAGCGCACCTACATCCCGCTGCAGGCCGTGGTGCGCATCGACGAGGTCGAGAAGGAGGGGACGAACAAGATCGTCGCCCTCGCCGCGTCCCCGGGAAACGTGGCCCATTTCCCGATGCCGCCCGGGAGCCTTGGGACGAAACCCGGCAAGGGGTGAGAGGTACCCCCGCCCGCACCGGTTACTTCAGGTTCTTCCGGATCCGCTCCACCGCTTCCACCACGCTGCCGCGGTTGCCGAAGGCGGACAGCCGGAAGAATCCTTCGCCCGACGGCCCGAACCCGCTGCCGGGCGTCCCGACCACGTTGCACTCCGTGAGAAGACGGTCGAAAAAGTTCCACGAGGAGATCCCCCCCGGGGTCTTCAGCCAGATATAGGGGGCGTTGACGCCGCCGTAGACGGTGAGCCCCGCACCCGCGAGCCCCTCCCGGATGATCTTCGCGTTTTCCATGTAGTAGCCGACGATCGCCTTCGTCTGCCGCCACCCCTCGTCGGAGTAGACCGCCTCGGCGGCCCTCTGAACCGGGTAGGAGACGCCGTTGAACTTCGTCGCCTGGCGCCGGTTCCACAGCCTGTTCAGCGATACCCGCTCGCCCGCCGGAGTGTTCGCCGTCACCTCTTCCGGCACCACGGTCAGCGCGCACCGCACCCCGGTGAAGCCGGCGGTCTTGGAGAAGCTGCGGAACTCGACGGCGCACCGCTTCGCGCCTTCGATCTCGTAGATCGAGCGGGGATAGCCGGGCTCCGTGATGAACGCCTCGTAGGCGGCGTCGAAGAAGATCACCGTGTCGTTGGCGAGGGCGTAGTCGACCCACCGTTTGAGCTGCGCCTTCGTGGCGACCGTGCCCGTCGGGTTGTTCGGGGAGCACAGGTAGACGATGTCGACCTTCTCCTGCGGGAGGTCGGGGAAGAAGGCGTTTGCCTCGGTGCACGGCAGGTAGACGATCCCCCGGTAGTAGCCGCGCTCGTCGGCCGGCCCGGAGCGGCCGATCATCACGTTCGTGTCGTTGTAGACCGGATAGACCGGGTCGCCGATCGCCACCTTGTTGTCGAGGGCGAAAATGTCGAGGATGTTCGCCGTGTCGCACTTGGATCCGTCGGAGATGAAGATCTCGCTCCGCTTGAGTTGGACGCCTAGCGGGGCGTACGCCCGTTCGATCAGCGTGTCGATGAGGAAGTCGTACCCCTGCTCGGGGCCGTACCCCAGGAACGTCTTCTCGTCGCCGAGCTCGGAGACGGCGTCGTGGAACGCCGAAAGGATTGCGGGCGGAAGCGGGCGCGTGACGTCGCCGATCCCGAGGCGGATGACGTTCGCGGACGGGTTCGCCGCGGCGAAGGCCCGGACCCGGCGACCGATCTCGGGGAAAAGGTAGCCGGCTTTCAGCTTGAGGTAATGCTCGTTGACGCGTGCCATGTGGGCGAACCCCCCATTGCGGAATCGACGGCGTTCCAAGAAGATACCACTCGAAGATCGGATATTCTATTCGTGACGGATGGTGAACCGCATGCCGCGGGTTCCCGAACCACTCATTCAGGCGGAGGCGATATGGGCGTCCTATCGTGGGGAAAATCGCTCCCGGGATTTTCTGTAAGGAGACACGCCGGGGGACTCCTGCTCGTCGGGTTTTTCCTGGTCGCGGCGGGATGCGCGGGGGCGCCGAAGGCGAAAACTTCGCCCGGAGAGCCGAAGGCCGTCGAAGACCGGCGGACCCCGGCCGCCCTCGTGAAGAGCGGGAACCTCAACTTCTCGCTGGGCAGGTACGAACAGGCGATCGCGGATTTCACGAAGGCCATCGGGAAGGGAGGGGGAGACGCGCTCGCCTACAACACCCGTGGAAGGGTCTATTTCGAGATGGGTCGATACGAAGACGCCCTGGCGGACACGAGCCGCGCCATCGAACTGGACCCGCGCTCCGATGTCGCGTGGAACACCCGGGGGTACGTCCTTTACACCCTGCGTCGCTACGAAGAAGCGCTTCGCGACCTCGATCGTGCGCTGGAGATCAATCCGCGCCATGAAGGGGCATATAACCACCGCGGCCTGGTCCACGCCGCCCTGGAGCGCTACGATCGTGCCTTGGCCGATTTCGACGAGGCCCTCAAGGTCGACCCCGATTACAACGAGGTGTACGCGAACAAGGCGGAGGCGTATGAGCGGAAAGGGTCGAAACGGGAGGCCGTCGAGGCGTACCGGGAGTTTCTCCGCCGGGCCTCCTCTCCAAGAGAGGCTCGCAGGGCGGAACGGGCGAGGGAACGGATCCGGATCCTTACGGCGGAGTAGGGCGGAGGGCGGATGTCCGCGCTGTTCGCGTTCAAGCTGACGCTGGTGCCGTTCTTCATCCTTGCGCTGAGCCTGGCGGGGCGGCGTTGGGGGACGGCCGTCAGCGGCTGGCTCGTGGCGCTGCCGGTCGTCGCGGGGCTCCTCGTTCCGTTTCCCGTCGCGGCGACGGTGCTCACCGTCTTCACGCACCATTACCAGGGCGGCGCCTCCGCGATCCGCCTGCTGCGGGGGCTGGTCGCCGGTCTTTGGACGATGGGGATCTTTTTCCTGGTGGTCGCGGGAACGGTCGAGCGGCTGGGGGTCGGGGCCTCTTTCGCGCTGGCGGTGGCGGCGGACCTGCTGAGCAACGGGGCATCGCTCTGGGCCTTGAAGAGGATCCGAGCCGCCCGCTGATTCTTACCGGACGACGCTCCCGGCCCGCAGCAGCGCCGCGATCGTCTTCCCGTCACTTATCTCCCCCGATGCCGCGAGGCGAATCGCTTCCCCGATCGGCATCCTCTCCGTCGCGATCTCCTCGTAATGCTCGGGCTCCGGTTTCCCTTGCGACAACCCGGTGCCGAGGAACAGGTGGATCACTTCGTCGAAGACGCCGGGGGAAGGGTAGAAAAAACCGAGGGGGACAAGTTTGGCGGCGGAGAGTCCCGTCTCCTCGGCCATCTCCCTTCCGCCGCACACGGCCGGATCCTCGCCCGCTTGAAGCCTGCCCGCCGGGATCTCGAGGAGAGTGCCGCCGATCGCGGGCCGCAGCTGCCGGATCAGCGTGACCGTCCCGTCGTCGTGCAGCGGGAGGACGCCGACGCCGCCCGGGTGCCGCACGATCTGGTAGGTGTGCCACCCCTTCTCCCCGATCCGGACATCGAACTGCTCGATGTTCACGACGAGCCCGGAAAAGAGCATCGACCGGTTTCTCGTTTCCATGTTGCCCCTTTCAACTCCGGACCCGGTTACGGAAGGAGGACGATCTTTCCCCTGGCGCCCGGGGACATCACGGCGACATGGCTCTCCGGTGCCGCGGAAAGCGGAAACTCCCGGCCGATAACGGGCCGAAGCGTCCCGTTCTCGAGCCCCGCGACGAGGGCGGCGTGTACGACGGCCCGATCGACGTCCGATATGTTGAAGAGGGACATCCCGACGACCGAGGCGTCCCGCGCCATCGTATCCCGCGGATCGATCTCCACGGTCCCCCGGCTGCCGATCACGACGACCCGCCCGCCCATGGCCAGGGCCTTGAGGTCGTTCGCAAGGTTCACGTTGGCGAGCATTTCCAGGATGACGTCGAACCCGCGGCCCCCGGTTTTCGCAACCGCTTTGTCGAGGTGGCCGGGTTCCCCGTGGTCGACGACGCAGTGCGCCCCCTCGCGAAGCGCCAGGGCGATTCCACCGGGGGTTCCCGCCGTGCCGAACACGCGCAGCCCCGCGGCCCGGGCGATCTGCATCGCCGCGATTCCCACCCCGCCGCTCGCCCCGTGGACCAGGACCGTCTCTCCCGGGACGGCCCGCGCCCGCTGGAAGAGGGCGCGCCAGGCAGTGGCGCACGGCACGCCGACCGCGGCCCCCTGCGCGTACGAGACGCTGGCGGGAAGTGGGTGGACCCGTGTGGCGTCGCACAGCGCGAACTCCGCGTAGGCGCCGGTGATTGTCTCCGAGGTGTACACGCGGTCGCCAACGACGACTCCCCGCACATTGTCCCCCACCGCCTCGATGATGCCGCCGGCGTCGTTCCCGGGGGTGTAGGGAAGCGCCGGGCGGCGGGCATACGCCCCGGAGCGGATGTACGTCTCCACCGGGTTCACCCCCGCGGCCCGTATGCGGACCAGGACCTGCCCCGGGCCCGGCGCGGGGTCCGGCACCTCCTCCAGGCGCATTCCTTCCGGCGGACCGAACGCACGGACGCGGATCGCTTTCATGGGGGGTTTCCTCCTGCGGTAATTGTAGCTGTAATTGTAACCGATGGGATGCCCAGTGTAGCGTCTCGCAAATAGCCTGACGCTACACTAGCCCTCCCGCTGTTTCGCCGGGCGTCTCCGGAGTACACTACTATCAAGGTTATCAAGTTGCCGAGAAACGAAACCGGAGGGGACCCATGGACGAGAGGACCGACAACGTGATGACGGGTGCGCTGCTGGTGGTGGCGGGTGCGATTCTCGGGGCCGGTGCGGCCTTGCTCGTCGCGCCGCAATCGGGCCGTGAAACGCGAAGGGACATCTCCCGGTACGCACGGAAGGCGGGCCGGAAGGTCGAGGGAGTGGCGGGGGACGTTGCCGAATGCGTGGCCGACATGGCCGACGCCGTGGAGGAGAAGGCGGAGGAACTCCTCGAGAAGGGGAAGGATCTCTCCAGGGAGTCCCGGGATGCGGTGCTCACCGCCTTGAGCGAGGGACAGGAGCGGCTGGGACGGCAACGGGACCGGCTGGCGAAATTGCTCGGAGTGTAGCGTCTCGCAAATAGCCGGACGCTGCACTAACTTCCCGTCAAGACGCGGCGGGGGAAAAACAGGACGGGGGGAACGCGTGGGACAGGACGGAGCGAAGACGGAAACGCCGGGGGAACCGGAAGAGGAGAGTTTCGGGGAGATGCTCGAGAAGAGCTACGTCGCCCCGACGCGGTACGAGCCCGGGAGGAAGGTGTCCGCACGGATCATCAAGGTGACCCCGGAATGGCTGTTCCTCGACCTGGGCCGGAAAGGCGAGGGTGTCCTTGCGGCGAAGGAACTGCTGGACGAGGCGGGGACCGTCCGGGTAAAGGAGGGGGACGCCCTCGAGGCGTACTTCGTCTCCTCGGACGGCAGCGAAATGCTCTTCACCACCCGCGTCGCCGGGGGGGCGGCCGGATCGGTCCAGCTCGAGGACGCCTCGAACTCGGGGATCCCCGTGGACGGGGTCGTCGTGAAGGAGATCAAGGGCGGGTACGAAGTCCGCCTCGCGGGCGGGGCGAGGGCGTTCTGCCCCCACTCGCAGATGGACCTTCCGCGCTCCGGGAGTCAGGAGGAGCGCGTCGGAAAGCACGCCGCATTCCGGATCACGAAGTACGGGGAAAAGGGCCGCAACATCGTCGTCTCCCGCCGGGTCCTGCTGGAAGAGGAGGAGGAACGGAAAACGCGGGAAGTGATGGCGACGCTGTCGGAGGGGATGGTGATGAAGGGGACCGTCACCGCGGTCCGGGAGTTCGGCGCCTTCGTCTCCATCGGCCCCATCGAGGGGTTGATCCCCATTTCGGAGATCGGGTGGGAGCGGGTGGAGGATATCCAAAGCGCTCTCTCCGTGGGACAGGAGGTCGAGGTCGCGGTCACGCGCCTCGACTGGGCGAACCGGCGCTTCTCCTTCAGCCTGAAGAAGACCCTCGCGGACCCGTGGGAAACCGCCGTCGACCGTTTCCCCGCGGGATCCCGCCACGTCGGCAAGGTGGCCCGCCTGGCCGCGTTCGGGGCCTTCGTCTCCCTCGGCGGGGGAGTCGACGGCCTGCTCCATATATCGAAACTCGGAGGCGGTAAGCGGATCCGGAGCGCGGGCGAGGTTCTCCGCGCGGGGCAGGAGATCGAGGTGAAGGTGGACTCGGTCGACCCCGTGAAGCGGCGCGTCGCCCTCTCCCTTGCGGCGACGGAGAGCCCGGACACTCCCGAAGAGGTCGCGGAGGATTATGCGAAATATCTCGCTCCCCCGCCTGCTCCCCCGGCCCTCGGTTCCCTGGGGGAAGCCCTCAAGGCGAGAATGGAGCGGAAAGGGAAGTAACCCCCCGAGAGAGGGCACTAGAGATCCAGGTGTCCCAGGAAGTACGGCATCTGGCGGCGCCACCACGGCCAGTCGTGGTTGACGTCGTGCCCCCAGAAGTCGATCCATGCGGGGATCCCCTTCGACACGAGGATCGCCTGCAGGTCGCGGGTGTCCGCGACCATCTCGTCCTCCCATGCGCCCTGCCCGACGCACACCACGATCCGGCTGCGGCGGTACCGGTCCAGGTACCATGGGTCGGAAAGCGCCGGCAGGTAGGCGAGAGGCGTGTTGAGGTAGACGTTCTCGTCCATGGCATCCCCGATGAACCGGGTGAGCTTGTACACGCCGGACAGTGCGATCAGGGCGTCGAAGACGTCGGGGTGGCGGAAGAAGAAGTTCGCGGAGTGGTATCCCCCCATGCTGCACCCCGTGGCGAGAAATCCGGAGGCGCCGGGGGACAGGCCCCGGATGAACGGAGCCACCTCCTCGACCACGTACCGGTCGTAGTCGTTGTGCCTTCGCGCGCGCTCCGAAGGGTGGGCTCCTTCGTTCAGCCACGACTGCCGGTCCACGCTGTCCAGGGTGAAAAGGGTGACGGCGCCCGCGTCGATGAAAGGCCGGCACGCCTCGACCATTCCGAAATCCTCGTACTCGTAAAATCGGCCGCCGGAAGAGGGGAAGACGACCACCGGCTTCCCCGCGTGGCCGTACACCTTGAGTTCCATGTCCTGCCCGAGGTTCCGGCTCCACCATCGGTGGTACGCGACGTTCATCGAAGGTCCCTTCTCCCCGCGTTACACGGTTTCCTGGATGTACCGGGCGGCGGCTCGCACCTCGTCAAGGTCCTTCGACCGGACCAGGTACCCGTGGTCGCCGATCGCCGCCCGGAAGATGGAGTCGATCTCCTCGTGGTGCACGATGAGGCTCCCGAAGGCCGCAAGGATCTCTTCCGGATCGTGGACGTACCGCTTCCCCCGCTTCCGGCCGACGTAGCCGACATGGTACGGACGGGATCCCGCCCCCGTGAACTTGTTGTGAGCGATAACTCGCGCCCACTCCCGGTAGATGTCGAAGTCGTTGGCGTAATTGAACATGTCCGTGGTCAAGCCCCCCGGCGGCCGCAGGTTCACCTCGAGCGCGACGATCCCGCCGTCCCGGTCGGTCCGGAAGAACTCGAAGTGGAAGAACCGTCCGCGGACGTCGAAGGCCCGCGCCGTGCGCCGCCCCGCCTCCTCCAGGTCCGCCGGGATCTCCCGGAGGGAGTGGTAGAAGAGGTCGGTGTCCTCGTTGACCGTCTCCATGATCCCCTGGCTGAAAGCATGCGCGGTGAAGAAGACGAGGTTGCCGTCGCGGTCGGTCAGGCCGTCGAAGGAGAAGATCTTTCCCTGGATGAACTCCTCCACGATGTAGTCCACCGGCGGCTTCCGGTCGAAGAAGGAGGAGAGATCGCCGTTGTCGCGGATCTTGAAGGTCGCCGACGCCCCCACCCCCACGTCGGGCTTGGCGACCACCGGGTAGCCGGTTTCGGCGACCAGCCGCCGCGCCTCCTCGAGGGTCCGGACCACCGCGCCGCGGGCGACCCGGACCCCGGCGGTCCGGTAGATTTCCTTCATGGCGGACTTCCGCTTGACGATCCCGATCCGGTCCTGCCGAAGCCCGGCCATGTTGAAATCCGTCCGAAGACGCGCCTCGGTCTCCAGCCAGTGCTCGCTGTGGGAGTCGATCCCGTCGAGCTTCCCGTGCCGGTGGGTGAAGTGCCCGAGCGCCCGGACCAGCGCGTCGTACGAGTTCATGTCGTCCACGCGGTAATATTCGGTGAGCGCCCCGCGGAGTTCCGGCCGCAGCGACTCGTACGGGGCGTCGGCCATCCCGAGGACGTTCACCCCTTCCTCCCGGAGGCGGACGCAGAAGCGGTAATAGTTCGGCGGAAAATGCGGGGAGAGATAGACGAAGTTCATCGACGGATAGTCGCAGGCGCGGGAGGAACCGTCAAGCCGCGAGGGGCGAGCCCGGAATCCCCTGCGTCAGAGTATTGCCGGATGTGTGAACGGGAGCAGCTGGTCTGCTATTTTTGATTTCGACCAAGGAACGGAGGCAGTCGATGCGCATCGTCAACCGGACTCGGGGAATCGTCCTGGGGGACAAGGTGCGGACGGCGGGCACCTTCCTGTCGCGCCTTGCGGGGTTGCTCGGAACGGCCGCGATCGCGGAAGGCGAGGGGTTGTGGATCGTCCCCTGTCGCAGCGTGCACACCTTGGGGATGCGGTTCGCGATCGACGTGGCGTTCCTCGATACGCGGGGGGTCGTGGTCGGGATTCTGGAGGGGCTTCCACCGAACCGGGTCGGCCGGGTCTTTCGGGACGCCCGGGGGGCGCTGGAGCTGCGCGCGGGGACCCTCGCCGCCACCGGCACCGCGCCCGGCGACCGGCTGGAGTTCGAAGGGGGCGGACCGGCTTGACACCGTCGGCCCGCGGCTGCTACATTGTGCTTTAGCACTCTCCTTGCCGGAGTGCTAACTCGTTCGCGGGGAAGGTGAAATGGCTTCCGGGATGGACGATCGCACGACCCGGGTCCTGCGCCACATCGTCGAGGATTACATCGCCACGGCGGAGCCGGTCGGATCGAGAACGATCTCCAAGAAGATGGGGCAGGCGCTCTCGCCCGCGACGATCCGCAACATCATGGCGGACCTCGAGGAAGCCGGGTACCTCGCCCAGCCGCACACCTCCGCGGGGCGTGTCCCCACGGGCGCGGGATTCCGGTACTACATCGATCACCTCCTGTCGCGGCAAAGCCTCGCCCGCGGCGAAATGGATCAACTGCACCGCGCGGGTGAAGGGAACGGCCCGGCGGACGAGCTGGTGCGGCAGGTCAGCCGCCTGCTGTCGAACCTGGCCCGCCAGGCGAGCGTCGTCGTAGTCTCCTCGCCGGAGCAGCAGGTCCTGCGCTCCGTGAGCCTCATGCGCGCGGGGGTGGAGAGGATCCTTCTGGTCACCGTGATGCGCGGTGGATGGGTTCAGCACCGGCTGATCGAGGGCGAGCCGGATCTCACCGGCGACGAGCTCGAGAAGATCAGCGCATACCTCAACGAGCTGGCCGAGGGACACACGCTGCTGCAGCTGCGCGCCCGGATCCTGGCCGAGCTCGGCAAGGAGAAGGCCCGGTACGACCGCGTGATGGGGCGTGCCCTCACGATGGGCGCGCGGGCGCTCGCGGATGCCGCCCCCGGCGAGGTCTTCATCGAGGGGCGCGCCAACATCCTCGAACAGCCCGAGTTCGCCGAGGACGTTCATTGCCTGAAGCGGATTCTGCGCGCCTTCGAGGAGAAGAGCGTGATCTTCCGCCTGCTCGACCGGGCGATGGAGAGCCGGGTGATCCAGGTGTCCGTCGGGCTCGAGAACACGGTCGAAGAACTTCCGGACATCTCGGTGGTCGCCTCGGGGTACCGGCAGGGCACTTCCTCCGTGGGGAGCATCGGCCTCATCGGGCCCGTCCGGATGGACTACTCCCGGGTGATCCCGCTGGTCGAGTACGCCGCGAGTCTTCTCACCACGATGTTCGAGGACCGTTAGGGTTAACCCGCCCGGATTTCCCGCGCAATTTCACCAGGAGAGGAAAGGGATGGAAGACAGGGAGAATGAATCGCCGCCGGCGGAAGCCGTGGTAGAGGTACCGCCGGGGGAGGATGCCGAAGAGGGACCGGCGAGCGGAGGGGAATCCGCGGAAACGGTCGATGCGGCGAAGCTGAAGGAACAGCTGGCGTACCTCGCCGCGGAGTTCGAAAATTTCCGGAAGCGCATCGCGCGGGAGCGGGAGGCGCAGGCGGCCTTCGGGAACGAACAGCTGCTGCGCGCCGTCCTGCCGTTCCTCGACAACCTCGAGCGGGCGATGGGCCAGGCGGGGGCCTCCGCCGAGGCTCTTCTCTCCGGCGTCCGGATGACGCACGACCAGTTCCTCTCGGAATTGCGCAAATTCGGCCTTGAGCAACTCCCATCGCAAGGAGGGATGTTCGATCCCTCCCTGCACGAGGCGATCGCGAGCGTGCCCTCCATGGGGAAGCCGGGGGGGGCTATCCTCGCCGAGGCGCGCAAGGGGTACCTTCTCCACGGCCGCCTGCTGCGCCCCACGCAAGTGACGGTGGCCGCCGCCCCTCCCGAGGACGGCGGCGGGGAAGCTCCCGCGGGATCGGGGGAGTAGGTGGCATCGAAGCGCGACTACTACGAAATCCTCGGCGTATCCCGGGAGAGCGGTCCCGACGACATCAAGAAAGCGTTCCGCCAACTCGCCCTCCAGTATCATCCCGACCGGAACCCCGGCGACAAGTCGGCGGAGGAGCGGTTCAAGGAGCTCAACGAAGCGTATTCCGTCCTCTCCGACTCCGACAAGCGGCAGCAGTACGACCGTTTCGGGCACGCGGGGCCCGCGGGGCAGGGGTTCGGCGGCTTCGGAGATTTTTCCGGGTTCGGCGTCGAGGACATCATCAACGACTTCTTCGGTGGGATGTTCGGGGGGGGCGGGGGAGGCGGCCGATCCCGCCGAGGCGCGGATCTTCGGTACAACCTGACGATCACCTTCGAGGAGGCGGTCTTCGGCGCCGAGAAGGAGATCGTCGTCCCCCGGACGGGGCCGTGCCGCGACTGCTCGGGAACGGGCGCGCGGAAGGGGACCCGGCCGGAGAGGTGCGGCGCCTGCAACGGGCAGGGCCAGGTCACGATGCAGCAGGGGTTCTTCGCGATTCGCCGAACGTGCGGCCGCTGCGGGGGTACGGGCCAGGTCGTCAAGGACCCTTGCGGAAGCTGTGCAGGCACCGGGCACGTCCGGGAAAGCCGCACGCTGAAGGTGAAAATCCCGCCTGGCGTCGACAGCGGCACGCGCCTCAAGCTGCGCGGCGAGGGGGAGGCCGGACCCGCGGGCGGGGCCAGCGGCGACCTGTACGTGGTGCTCACCGTGAAGGAGCACCCGTTCTTCGTCCGGGAAGGGGCAGACCTTTTCTGCGAGGTTCCCATCACCTTCCCGCAGGCGGCGCTGGGCGCGACGATCGAGGTGCCCACCCTTTCCGGGAAGAAAAACCTCTCCATCCCGCCCGGCACGCCGTCCGGCCACGACTTCGTGATGCGGGGGGAGGGGGTCGCCGGGCTCAACTCCGGCCGGCGGGGGAACCTCGTGATCCGCGTCCTGATCGAGGTGCCGCGGAAGCTCACAAAGCGCCAGAAAGAGATCCTCGCGGAGTACCAGGAGCTGTCCGAGGAGTCCCCGGGTCCCATCTCCCGGTCTTTTTTCGAGAAGGTGAAGGAGATCTTCGGTTGAGCTGCTGCCGGGGATTCCTTGCCGCCGCCTGCCTGTTCGCGTTCCTGCTCCCCGTCCTTCCGGTGTCCGTCCGGGCCGCCGAGGCGCCGCGGCCCCTGCTTGGCGGGGCCGACGCGATCCCCGTTCCCCGCCCGGGGGCCCGCGAGTCCGCGCGGACGGCGGCGATCGTCCCCTTCCTTCAGGCCGAGGGCGAGTACGCCGCGGGGAAGAGCGACGAGGCCCTCTCCCGGTTCCTCGATCTCGCGTACTCCGCCCCGGACGACGAGCGGAAGGGGTTCATCTGGTGGCGCGTCGGGGAGCTGCTGCTGGTCCGGGGGGACCTCGACAAGGCGCTGGAGGCGGCGGACAAGGCGGTGCTCCTCTCCCGCGCGCCGTACCTCTCCCTCTCGGCCGTCGACCTCAAGCTGCGGATCTACCAGCGGATGAAGTGGGACAACGAGGCGCGGCAGATGGCGGCGTACCTCCTCGACCGGAAGTTCGTGGGGGCGGACCCTCCCGCGCTCCTGGCCCTGATGGCGCGTGCGGACGCCGGGGCGGGGAAGCTGGGCAGCGCGCTTGCGCTGTACCGCCGCGCCGTCGCCGCCGCCGTGGATCCGCAGGCCTCCCGTCGTCTGTCGGCCGAGCGGGAATCGCTCATCGACGGAGCGACGGACCTCTCCGCGCTCCGGGGGGCGGCCGAGGGGGAGGAGGATCCGGAGGTCCGCGGCCTCCTGTATCTCGCGATGGGGAACGCGGCGACCCGGAAGGGGTTCCTCGGGATGGCGGCCCATGCGTTCGAGCGATCGGCGCGGGCCGGCGGGAAACGGTCCCGGGAGGCCGCGGAGCACCTGTTCCGGGCGGAGAAGATCATCGCCGCGCGGCCCAGAATCGTCGGCCTCGTCCCTCTCTCGGGAAAGCTCTCCGACATCGGGTACGCGATCCTTACCGGCGCCGAGGTGGCCCTCGGATCTTCCCACGAGCTTGAGCGGAACGGCGCGACGCCGGTCATCCGGTGGGTGGACACGGCGGGGCAGCCCGAGAAGGCGCGGAAGGAGTTCTCCGCCGCCGCGGCCGACCGGATGGTGCTCGGCATCCTCGGCCCGGTCACCGGGGAGGAGGGGCGGTCGGTCGGCGCCGCGTTCACGCAGAAATCGCCGCCCACGCTGTACCTCGGCCAGAAGCCGATCCTCGAAAAGCCGTTTCTTTACGGGTTCGGGCTCTCTCCGGCGCAGGAGGCGCGGGCCCTTCTCGCGCACCTGGCGCGGGCGGGGGTTTCCGACCTGCTCCTGTTCCACCCGGAGAACGGCTACGGGAAGGGGTTCGCCGCCGCCGCGTCCGCGGCCGCCCGGGAGGCGGGGGTCCGGATCGCGAAGACCGTGTCGTACTCCCCGGAGGCGCAGGACTTCACGGAGACGATCAAGAAGGCGGTCGGCAACGCGACGTTCCAGCGCCAGTCGCGATCGAAGGAGAAGGGGAAGGCGATGAAGCTTCCGCTGGGGGGGATCATCATCGCGGACCGGTGGGACCGGGTCTTCCTCCTTGCGTCGCAGCTTCGCTACTACAACGTCTATCTCCCGCTGGCCGGGTTCTCCGGGTGGAACGACGCGGAACTGCTGCGGAAGGCGGTCGGTTCCGTTTCCGGGGCGGTCTTCCCGGTGGACTACTCCGACGTGATCCCGGGGTTCCAGGGCAACCGTTTCCGGAAGGAGTTCCAGGAGGTGATGCGTGTTCCCCCCAACCGGTTCGAGGCGATGGGGTACGACGGCGCCCTTTTTCTCTCCGAGGCGTTTTCGTTCGAAGGCGGTTCCGGACGCTCTCTCGGGGAAGCGATGCGCGAGAGGATCCCCCGCCTGAAAAATTACCCCGGCGTGACCGGAACGTTCCAGTTCACCCCCGCGGGGGATCTGCGCCGGAAAGTTTCCCTCCTGCAGGTCGAGTTGGGGAACTTCGTCCCCGTCCCCTCCCCTTAGTGGCCCATTTCATAAATACGGCTGCATTCGAGCGCCGCTGCATCCGCTCCTGCTGCGTTGCGCTCCTTGCGCCGTACTTGCTCAGTACGCCTCAGTCGCGCGCCTTGCCGGCGCGGCGCATCGACGCTCTCGGTGCGACGCCGTATTTATGAAATGGACCACTTAGCTCCCGTGCCGGGAGACCTCTCGCGGAAAGTGGGGATGTCGCTCTCCCCCGGCGGTCCGATCGCGCGGGCGATGCCGGGGTTCGAGTCGCGGCCGGGGCAGCTCCGGATGGCGCTCGCGTGGGCGGAGGCGCTCGAAACGCCCCGCGTTCTGGTCGCCGAGGCGGCCACCGGGATCGGCAAGACGCTCGCCTACCTCGTCCCCGCGATCCTCTCCGGCCGGAAGACGATCGTCTCCACCGGCACGCGCACCCTCCAGCAGCAGCTGATCGAAAACGACATCCCGCTGGTTCGGGAGATCCTCCAGTACCCCTTTTCGTGCGCCGTCCTCAAAGGCCGCGGCAACTACCTCTGCCTGCGCCGCTGGAAGCGGTTCCGCGCCGAGCCGCTCTTCGAGTTCGCCCGGGAGGCCGGTTACTTCTCCGCGATGCAGGCGTTCGCGGAGACGACCCGGACGGGGGACGTTTCCGAGTGCGTCGGGGTGCCCGAGGACGCGCGCGTCTGGGGAGAGGTGAACGCCCGCAGCGAGATGTGCGACGCTTCCACGTGCGGCGAGACCGAGCGGTGCCATCTCGCGGCGGCCCGGCGGCGGGCGTCGGACGCCGATCTCGTCGTGGTGAACCACCATCTGTTCTTCGCGGACCTCGCGCTGCGCGAGCGGCTCGGTCCCGGCCGCGGGGGGGAGGAGGGGCGGTTCGGGGAAGTGCTTCCCCGCGCCGACGCCGTGGTGTTCGACGAGGCGCACGGGGTCGAGGAGACCGCCTCCGTCTTCTTTGGTGTGACCGTCTCCCTCGGTCGCGCCCGGGAGCTCGCGCGGGACGTCAAGCGTTCCGCCGCGAAGGCGGGCGGCGGATGGAACGCCCTCCTGCCGATGGCCGAGCGGTTCCGCCTCGTCGCCGAATCCGCCTTCGACGCGGTAGGGGACGGGGAAGCCCGTTTCGCGCTGCCCGCGCCGTCCGCCGGCACCCCGTTCGGGCGGAAGGCGTCGGCCCTGCTCCGCGCGGGGGAGGAGCTCGCCCTGTCGCTCTCGGACGGCGCTCCCGGCGGGGAGAGGGGTCCGGACCCGGTGACCGACCGGGACCCCCTGCTCCGCCGGGTCCGCTCCTTCCTCGACGATCTCGGCTCGGTCCTCTCCTCCGACTCCACCTCCGCCGTGGCGTGGGCGGAGCGGCGCGGCGCGTCCGTCTCCCTGCACCGGACACCGGTCGAGGTCTCCCCCGTCCTTTCGGAAGCATTGTGGAGGGAGCCGATTCCGTTCCTGCTCACCTCGGCGACACTCTCCTTCTCGGGCGACCTGTCGTATTTCCGCGACCGGGTGGGGCTCGCGCGGGTTGATGCCCGGGAACTCATCGTGGATAATGAGTTCGACTTCGCGGGGCGGGCGCTCTATTACGTCCCGCAGGGACTTCCCGACCCGTCGGACTCCGCGTTTCCGGCTGCGGCGGCGGCGGAGACGCGGGAGATCCTGTCGTGCTCCGGCGGCGGAGCGCTGGTCCTGTGCACGAGCTACCGGACGCTCACGGCGCTGACGGAGGCGCTGCGGGGGACGCTGCCGCACACCCTGTACGTCCAGGGGGACGCCCCGCGGGCGCACCTCCTGCGGGCGTTCCGGGAGGGCGAGGACACGGTGCTGATCGGGACGGGGACGTTCTGGGAGGGGGTCGACGTTCCGGGCGCCTCCCTGCGGTGCGTCATCATCGACAAGCTGCCGTTCGCCTCCCCGTCCGACCCCGTGACTTCGGCCCGCATCCGGGCCCTGCGCGACCGGGGAGAGGACCCGTTCATGGAGTACCAGCTCCCCGAGGCGGTCCTTTCGCTGCGGCAGGGCGTCGGGAGGCTTCTACGCCGCGGGGACGATTACGGGGTGGTGGCGCTGCTCGACCGCAGGGTTTCGACCCGGGGGTACGGCGAGCTCTTCCGTTCCAACCTTCCTCCGGCGCGGTGGACGGACGACCGGGCCGAGGTGGCGGCGTTCTTCCTCCGGTTCCACGGAGAGAAGAAAAAGGAGGAACAGGGATGATCCGGAAGGCGGTGTTCCCCGCTGCGGGGTTCGGGACTCGTTTTTTGCCCGCGACGAAGGCCTCTCCCAAGGAGATGCTCCCCCTGGTGGACAAGCCCCTCATCCAGCACGGGGTCGAGGAGGCGAAGGCCGCCGGGGTGCGGGATATGATCATCGTGACCGGCCGCGGAAAGAACGCCATCGAGGACCATTTCGACGTCTCCTTCGAGCTGGAGGCCATGCTGATGAAGAAGGGGGACGGCGCCCTCCTCTCCTCGGTCCGCCGCGTCACCGACGGGGCCGATTTCTTTTACGTCCGCCAGAACCTCCCGCTGGGGCTGGGCCACGCGGTGCTCCGGTCGATGGACCTGGTCGGCCAGGAGCCGTTCGCCGTCATCCTCTCGGACGACGTGATCGACGCCGAGGTCCCCGTGCTGAAGCAGATGATCCGGGCGTACGAGAAGTACAGCGCCGGCGCGGTCCTCGCGATCCAGCGCGTCCCGAAGGAAGCGGTCTCCCGGTACGGGATCATCCGGGGGAAGCGGATCGCGGACAGGGTGTACGATGTGGAGGACATGGTGGAGAAGCCGAAACCCGCGGAGGCGCCGTCGGACCTGGCGATCATCGGCCGGTATCTCCTCCCCCCGTCGATCTTTCCGGCTCTCCTGGCGACGAAGCCCGGGGCGGGGGGCGAGATCCAGCTGACCGACGCCATCCGGTCCCTGATCGGGACGGAGCGGGTCATCGGGTTCGAGTTCGAGGGGGTCCGGTACGACGCGGGGACGAAACTCGGGTTCCAGATGGCGAACGTCGCCTTCGCCCTGAAGGATCCCGAACTCGGCCCGGGCCTGCGGGCATTTCTGAAGAAGGAGAAATTGACGTGAGCCGAAAGATCGGGGTTTCCCGCGCGCGGCACAAGTCTCAGGGGGAGGTCCGGGAGGACGAGGCGGCGGCCCGCCGCACCGGGCATGTCCTGCTGCTCGACCTCCCGGTGGAATCCGCCTGCCAGCCTCCCTCCGACGTCGTGGAGGTGGACGACGCGGTCCGTGTCCTGCTCGAGATCCCGGGGGTGCCGGCCGCGTCCGTGCAGGTCCGGGTGCTGGGGAACCGGATCGAGGTCACCGGGGAGAAGATCCCGGATTTTCCCGCGGGGGAGACGTCCTTCCTCTGCCTGGAACGGACCTTCGGGAAGTTCCAGCGGGCTTTCGAAGTGAGGGGCTCGGTGAACCTCGGGGAGGTATCGGCGCGGATGGCGAACGGGATCCTCGTGATCACGATCCCGAAGATCGCGGACCGGCGCGGCCGGGAGCGCCGGATCCCGGTGATGATCGGATGAGGGGAAGGACGGAAGGGGGAGCGACGACATGACCGATGAGGCGAAGAAGACGAATCCGCCGGAGGGGGCGGACGCTCCCGGGGAGTGGGCCGAAACGGAGAGCCGCCCGGCCGCGGAGGGAGAGGAGCCCGGCAAGGAAACCCCGAAGGGGGACATCTCCTCCCCGGAAGCGGAGAAGGAGGGCGGGCCGGAGATCCCCGAGGTGCTCCCCCTGCTGCCGGTGCGCGACATCGTCATCTTCCCGTACATGACCTTGCCGCTGTTCGTTGGGAGGGAAGGTTCCGTCGCCGCGGTAGACGAGGCGCTGGCGCGGGACCGGTACATCTTCCTCGCCACGCAGAAGGACCCGTCCGTGGAAGATCCGAAGGAGGGGGACCTCTATCGCACGGGGACGGTCGCGATGATCATGCGGATGCTGAAGCTCCCCGACGGCCGGCTGAAGATCCTCATCCAGGGCGTGGTGAAGGGGAAGATCGCGGAGTTCATCGAGGCGAAGCCCGCGGTGCGCGTCCGGATCGACCGGATCGTCGAATCGCCGATGAAAGAGGGGTCCCTCGAGGTGGAGGCGCTGATGCGCGCTTCCCGGGAGAAGATCGAGAAGATCCTGTCGCTGAAGAACATGCCGGTCGAGATCCTGATGGTCACCGAGAACATCAACAACCCCGGCGTGCTCGCCGACCTGGTGGCGTCGAACCTGCGCCTGAAGATCGAGGAGGCGCAATCGGTGCTCGAGGAGGAAGACCCCGTCGCGCGGCTGAACCTGGTCAGCAACCTCCTCTCCCGCGAGCTGCAGTTGGCGGAGATGCAGGCGAAGATCCAGAACCAGGCGAAGGAGGAGATGTCCAAGAGCCAGCGGGAGTATTTTCTGCGGGAGCAGATGAAGGCGATCAAGCAGGAGCTGGGCGACATCGACGGGAAGTCCGAGGAGGTCGACGACCTGAAGGGAAAGATCGAGTCCGTCGGGATGCCCGAGGAGGTGAAAAAGGAGGCGGAGAAGCAGCTCCGCCGCCTGGAGGGGATGCACCCCGACTCGGCCGAGTCGTCCGTGGTGCGCACCTACCTCGACTGGATGGTGGAGATCCCCTGGAAGAAGGAGACGAAGGACAACATCCGCATCGGAAAGGCGCGGGAGATCCTCGACGAGGACCACCATGACCTCGAGAAGGTCAAGGAGCGGATCCTCGAATACCTGTCCGTGCGCAAGCTGAAGGACAAGATGAAGGGGCCGATCCTCTGCTTCGTCGGTCCCCCGGGCGTGGGGAAAACGTCTCTCGGAAAGTCGATCGCCCGCGCGATGGGGCGGAAGTTCATCCGCATGTCCCTCGGCGGCATCCGGGACGAGGCGGAGATCCGCGGACACCGCCGGACGTACGTGGGGGCGCTTCCCGGTCGTGTCATCCAGGGGATGAAGCAGGCCGGGACGCGCAATCCGGTCTTCATGCTGGACGAGATCGACAAGGTGGGCGCCGATTTCCGGGGAGACCCGTCCGCGGCGCTGCTCGAGGTGCTGGATCCGGAGCAGAACTTCGCGTTCAGCGACAATTACCTGAACGTCCCCTTCGACCTGTCGAAGGTCCTGTTCATCGCCACGGCGAACGTCATCGACCCCGTCCCGCCGGCCCTCAAGGACCGCATGGAGATCATCCCCCTGTCGGGATACACCGACGTCGACAAGCTCGCGATCGCGAAGAAATTCCTTTTGCCCCGCCAGCTCGAGGAGAACGGGATCGCGCGGGAAAAGGTCACGATGCGGGACAAGGCGATCCTCGCCATCATCCACGAATACACGCGGGAAGCGGGGCTGCGGAACCTCGAGCGGGAGATCGGCCAGGTGTGCCGGAAGCTGGCCCGGAAGATCGCCGAGGGAGAGAAGGGGCCCTTCGCCGTCACGCCGAAGAGCCTGGCGAAGTACCTCGGGGCTCCACGGAACCTTCCGGAAACGGAGGGGGAGGCCGACGAGGTCGGCGTCTCGACGGGCCTTGCCTGGACACCGACGGGGGGAGACATCCTCTTCATCGAGGTGTCCCTCGTCGAGGGGAAGGGAAGCGTGATGATCACCGGGTACCTCGGCGACGTGATGAAGGAGAGCGCCCAGGCGGCGATCACCTACGTCCGTTCGCGCGCGGCGAAGCTCGGGCTGCCGCGGAATTTCCACGCGAAACACGACATCCACATCCATGTCCCTTCGGGGGGGATCCCGAAGGACGGTCCTTCCGCCGGGATCACGATCGCCACGGCCCTGGTCTCCTCGCTCACCGGGATCCCCGTCCGCAGGGACATCGCGATGACCGGCGAGATCACCCTTCGCGGCCGCGTCCTGCCGATCGGCGGCCTGAAGGAGAAGGCGCTGGCGGCGCTTCGCGCCGGGATCAACCACGTGATCGCCCCGGCCCGGAACGGGAAGGACCTCGAGGAGATCCCCAAGCACGAGGCTCGGCAGGTGCGCTTCACACTGGTGAAGACGATGGATGAGGTCCTCACTCTGGCCCTGACGAGGGACCCGTTCCGGTGGGAAAAGAGGAAGGCGAAGCCCCGTCGGGGAAAGAGCGCGCCGGCGAAGGGTTCGGGGAAGCCGAAACGGGCGCCTCGCGCGAAAGGGCCGCGATGAAGCGGGGCGGCGCGGGCAAACCTCACGGAACCGGGCCTGCGCTCCGCGGCGCATTGCTGCGGGACGTGGGCGAATCCGGCCTGATCGAACTCCTCGGGAAAAAGCATGGCGGCGTTGCGCGGCCGGGCGAAATCCCCATCGGCGACGACGCGGCGGTGGTGCGCGTTCCAGGCGGGCGCGCGGTTCTCTCCACCGACCTGCTGATCGAGGGAACGCACTTCTCCCTCGACTACTTCCACCCGGAAGAGGTGGGGGGACGGGCCCTCTCCGCCAACCTCTCCGACCTGGCGGCGATGGGGGCCGGCCCCGTCTGCTACCTCGTCGCGCTGGCCGCGCCTCCGGAGACTCCCGTGGCGACGGTCGACGCGATCTTCCGCGGCATGGCGACCGCCGCCGCGCCCTCCGGGATCCGCCTGATGGGCGGGGACACCTGCCGGGGCGAACGGCTCACCCTCTGCCTCACGGTCGTCGGGGCCGTGGGGCGCGGCAAGCCCGTTTCCCGCGCCGGCGCCCGGCCGGGGGATCTCCTCTACGTCACCGGGTCGCCGGGATGGTCGCGGCTGGGGCTCGCGCTCCTGCGCGGCGGGCGTCCATCGAGGCCGTCCGGGTGGCGCCGGGAGGCGATGCGGGCGCACCTCCGCCCCGAGGCCCGCTGGCGCGAGGGGCAGGCGGCGGCGCGCTCCGGCGCGGTCGCGGCGATGATCGACGTGAGCGACGGGATCCTCGCGGACCTCTCGCACCTTCTCGAGCGCGACGGACTCGGCGCCGTCCTTGCCGAGGAGTCGTTTCCCGTCTCCCGATCGTTCCGCGCGGCGTCGGCCGTCCTCGGGGTCGACCCGCTGGATGCATTCCTCGGAGGCGGGGAGGATTACGAACTGCTGATGGCCGTACGTCCCGCGCGCCGCCCGCGCTTTCTGCGCGCCGCCCGCGCCTTCCCTTCGGGCGCGACCCTTGTCGGCGCGGTGACGAAGACTCCCGGGATCCGCGTTCGCCGCGCCGACGGCTCGTGGGTCGAAGGGGCGGAGCTCCCATCCGGATTCGACCATTTTCCTTCCCGGAAACACCGGGCACGCTGACGCCTCCGTGAAAGCGATCCTCCTCCCCTTCCTTTTTCTCGCCTCCGCCTTCTTCTCGGCGACGGAGACGGCGCTGTTCGCCCTGCGCCGGGTGGATCTGCTGAAGTGGAAGGAAGAGGGAAACCGCCGGGCCGAGCGGATCGCGCAGATGCTCTCGAAGCCCAACCGGCTGATCGCGACGATCTTCCTCGGGAACGAGATCGTCAACGTGGCGATCTCCTCGGTCATCGCCGCCCTGCTCCTGCCGCACCTTCCGGCCGGGGCCGGCGAGGGCGTCGCCCTTCTCGTCGGGACGCTCGGGATCCTGCTGATCGGGGACGTGACGCCGAAGTGCATCGTTTGGCCCCGGGCCCGCGGCTTCTCGCTGCTGGCCGCCGCGCCGCTCCATGCGTTCTCGCGCCTGGTCGCTCCGGCGCGGTTGGTGCTCGAGAAGATCGCCGGCGGGATCCTCTTCCTGATGGGGGAGCGGGGGGGACCGCAGACCCGCGAGATGATCTCCGAGGCGGAGTTCCGCGCGCTGGTCGACGCCGGAGAGGAGACCGGCACCCTCGACTCGGAGGAGAAGGAACTCATCCACAACATCTTCGAAATGACCGATCGGCGCGCGGGGGAGATCATGACCCCCCTGCCCGACGTTTTCATGATCCCGAGGGATCTGCCGTACGAGGAACTGGTCGCCCGGTACCGCCGCTACCGCCGGTCCCGGATCCCGGTCTACGAGGGCGAGCGTCACAACGTCGTCGGCGTCCTCCATTTCAAACAGCTGCTCCGCCCGATGGCCGAGGGGGGGAAGCCGCCGGTGTGGCAGGACCTCGTCCGTCCCCCCTACGTCGTTCCCGAGGTGCAGAAACTCCCGCCGCTGCTGCGCGAGTTCCAGAGGCGGAAGGTGCACATCGCGATCGTCGTGGACGAGTACGGGGAAACGTCCGGGATCGTGACGCTGGAGGACGTTCTCGAGGAGCTGTTCGGGGAGATCCGGGAGGAGCGGGACCGGGAAGAGAGGGAGATCGTGCGGCGCCCCGACGGTTCCTCCCTCGTCCTCGGAAAGACGCCGATCCGCCATTTCAACGAGGCGTTCGGGACCGGGATTCCGGATCTGGAATTCGACACGGTCGCCGGTTTCCTCCTCCACGAGTTCGGGAGGATGCCGGCCCCCGGGGAGAAGACCTCGCGGGAGGGCATCGCCTTCACCGTGGAGCGGATGAAAGGGCTGCGGATCGTCGAGGTCGGCGTGCGCCCCGCACTGCTGCCGGGGAAGGACGGATAGCGTGGAAATCGTCCTCCTCGTCGCCTTCTGCCTCCTGATGGAGGCGCTCTTCACCGGTTCCGAGATGGTGCTGGTCTCGGCGGACCGGCACAAGCTCACCGAGCGGACTCGCCGGGGAGACCGGGGGGCCGGCCTGGCGCTCGACCTCCTTGCGAAGCCGGAGCGCGCCCTCGCCATCACCCTCACGGCGACGAACGTCTTCGTGGTTCTCTCCTCGGTGGTCGTCACCTCGCGGCTCCTGCCCCGGTTCGGCGAATACGCGTCGCTCGTCGCCGTCCTGCTGGTCACACCGCTTGTCATCGTCCTCGGCGAGGTCGTCCCGAAGAGCTTCGTGCGGCCCCGGGCGGACCGGCTCGTCTCCGCGGCGGCGCGAATCGTCCGCATGGGGGAAATTTCCCTGTATCCGCTGGTCGCGGCGGTCTCCTGGGCGGCGCGGACGCTTTCGGCTCCGTTCGGCGGGATCCCGCCGATGCGGGCGCTTGTGACTCGGGAGGAGCTTTCGCTGCTGCTGCAGGCGAGCCCGGGCGGCGGGTCGGACGTCGAGCCCCACGAGCGGGTGATGGTGCGGCGGGCGTTCCACTTCGGCGAGAAGCGGGTGGCGGATGTGTTCCGCCCCCTCGCGCAGGTGGTGGCGCTGCCCGAGGACGCGACCTGCCGGGACGCGGCGCTGCTATCCGACCGGAGCGGGTATTCGCGCTACCCCCTGTATCGCGAGCGGGTTGACCATGTGGTCGGGTACCTCCACGTTCTCGACGTCGCGGGGAACGCTCCCGACGCCCCCGTGGCGCCGCTGCTGCGGAAGCCGCTCTTCGTCCCCGAACTGATGCCGCTGGACGAACTGCTGCACGTGTTCCGGGACGCGCGGACCTCCTTCGCCGTGGTGGTGGACGAGTTCGGCGGCGTCACCGGGATCGTCACCGCGGAGGACGTGGTCGAGGAGGTAGTGGGGGAGATCGAGGATGAATACGACCGCCGCATGGAATACTATACGAAGGTTTCCGAGGCGGAGTTTCTCGTCCCGGGGAGGATGGAAGTCGGACGGTTCGCGGAGGAGATCGGCGTTCGACTGCCGGAAGGGAATTACGCGACCGTCGGCGGGTTCCTGACCGATCTCGTGGGCCGGATCCCGGCGTCGGGGGAGACGTTCGAGGTACCGGGGGCGGTCCTGGCCGTCACTTCCGCGTCGGAACGGGCGGTTCTCGAGGTCCGGGTGCTTCGCGTGACGGCGGGGGACGCCGACGCGCCCGCCGGGGACGAATAGCGGGATCGATGAGGAAGGAAGAGCCCTGACGAAGGATCGCCTGAAAAAAATGCTCGCCGATGTGGCCGCCGGCGCCGTCTCCGTGGAGGAGGCGTTCGAACGCCTGCGCGCGTTGCCGTACGAAACGGTGGCGGGGGCGCACGTCGACCATCATCGCGGGATCCGGCAAGGGGTCCCCGAGGTGATCTTCGGCGAGGGGAAGACGGCGGAGCAGATCGTGACGATCGCCCGGTCGATGCGAACGGCCGGCACGGGGGTTCTCGTCACGCGTCTGTCCGACGACAAGATGCGGGTCCTCCGTAGACGGCTGCGCGGATCGCAGGCCCACCCGAAGGCCCGCTGCCTCGTGATCCGGGACGATGTCCCGAAGATCCTCGGGAAGGGAACCGTCCTCGTGGTGACGGCGGGAACCTCGGACATCCCGGTGGCGGAAGAGGCGGCTGTGACCGCCGAATTCCTCGGCAACCGCGTCGATCGCCTCTTCGACGTCGGGGTCGCGGGGATCCACCGGCTTCTGCTGCAGCAGGAGCGGCTGCGCGGGGCCCGGGTGATCGTCGTGGCGGCGGGGATGGAAGGGGCGCTCGCCTCGGTGGTGGGCGGGCTGACCGACAAGCCGGTCATCGCGGTGCCCACCAGTGTCGGCTACGGGGCGGCCTTCGGCGGCGTGGCGGCGCTCCTCGGGATGCTCAACTCCTGCTCCCCCACGGTCGCCGTGGTCAACATCGACAACGGGTTCGGCGCGGGAGTCCTCGCGTCGGTGATCAACCGGCTGTGAGCGGTCTCCTTTATTTCGATTGCTTCTCCGGGATCGCCGGGGACATGACGACGGCGGCGCTGCTCTCCCTTTCCGGCGCTTCGATGCCGTTGCGCAAGGCGCTGAAAGGGGTGCCGCTCTCCGGCTACCGCCTCGCCGTGGAGCGGGGGACGTCCGGCGGAGTGGCGGGCACGCGGGTGGACGTGAGCGTCTCCCGGGGGAAGGCCGGCGCGCGGCATCTTCCCGACATCGTCGCCCTCCTTCGCGCCTCCTCCCTGCCCGGCGAGGTCCGCGCCCGGGCGATCTCCTGCTTCGAGCGGCTGGGGGAAGCGGAGGCGAAGGTTCACGGCATCCCGGCCGACAAGGTCCACTTCCACGAGGTCGGCGCGGTCGACGCGATCGTCGACATTGTGTCCGGCTGCTTCCTGTTCGAGCATCTCGGCGCCCCGAAGGCGTTTTGCTCCCCCCTCCCCGGAGGGTCCGGCGAGGCCGGATCGGAGCATGGGAAGATCCCCGTTCCCGGCCCGGCGACGCTCGAGCTGTTGCGCGGCGCGCCGTTGCGGTTCGGGGAAGGGGAAGGGGAGCTGGTGACGCCGACGGGGGCGGCGCTGCTGCGCGCGTTCGACGTCTCCTTCGGGCGGCCGCCGGTGATGACGGTGCGCGGCGTCGGGATCGGGCTGGGGCATCGGGAGATCCCGGGCCGGCCCAACCTGCTGCGCGTCGTGATCGGGGACCCGGTGCCGGGAGCCCTCGGGCGGGACCGGGTGCTCGAGGTGGAGGCGAACATCGACGACATGAGCCCGCAGCGGTTCGAGCTCCTGATCGAGCGTGCGCTGGCCGCCGGGGCCCTGGACGTGGCGATCCTCCCGGCGACGATGAAGAAGAACCGGCCGGGCTGGGTGCTGCGCCTCCTGTGCCCCGAGGAGCGGCTCGAGATCGTCTCCTCGGCGGTGTTTTCCGTCTCCACCGCGATCGGTCTGCGGTTCCACGCGTGCGACCGGATGAAGCTCGACCGCGCGGCGCGGACGCTCGAAACGCGGTACGGGCGCGTCCGGGTGAAGGAAGCGACGCTCCCGGACGGGTCGGTCCGCCCGGTGCCGGAGTACGACGACGTGAAGCGGATCGTGCGGTCGGGAGCGGCCACGTTCGACGAAGTGGCGCTCGAGGTGGCGAAGGCGTGGCGAAGGTAAAGGTCGAGTTCGCCTGCACGGCGTGCGGAACCTCCTCTCCCAAGTGGGTGGGGAAGTGCCCGGGATGCGGGGAGTGGAACACGCTGGTCGAGGAGGTCGTCTCCTCCTCCCCCTCGCCGCGGCAGCGCGCCGGCATGCCCGACTTCCCGGCCTCGCGCCCGGTGCGCCTCACCGAGGTCGCGGAGACCGCCTCGTCGCGGACGTCGTGCGGGATCGCCGAGTTCGACCGGGTGATGGGGGGCGGCGTGGTCCCCGCCTCGGCGACGCTCCTGGGCGGCGACCCGGGGATCGGGAAGTCCACCATCCTCCTCCAGGCGGCGCGGGGCCTCGCCCGGCACGGGAAACCGGTCCTGTACGTATCGGGCGAGGAGTCGGAGGCGCAGGTGAAATTGCGCGCCTCGCGGCTGGGCGTGACCGACGCCGGCATCTACCTGATGGCGGAAACGTCCCTCGAGCGGATCCTCTCCGCCACCGGGGAGCTCTCCCCCGGGACGCTGATCATCGACTCGATCCAGACCGTGTTCTCCTCCGATCTTCCCGGGGCGCCGGGTTCCGTGGGCCAGGTGCGCGAGTGCGCCGCGCGGCTCACCTTCTTCGGGAAGAAGGCGGGTGTGTCGGTCTTCCTCGTTGGGCACGTGACGAAGGAGGGGGCGATCGCGGGGCCGCGAGTGCTCGAGCACATCGTGGACACGGTCCTCTATTTCGAAGGGGAGAAAGGGCACCCGTACCGGATCCTGAAGGCGGTGAAGAACCGGTTCGGCTCGACGAACGAGATCGGCGTCTTCGAGATGCGCGCCGAGGGGCTGACCGAGGTCGCCGACCCGTCGGGGATGTTCCTCTCCGAACGGTCGGACGAAACGTCGGGAACGCTCGTCTTCCCCGCGATCGAGGGGACCCGGCCGCTCCTGGTCGAGGTGCAGGCGCTCGTTTCGCAGTCGTTCCTCGCGATGCCGCGCCGCACGACGCTGGGTGTCGACTACAACCGCGTGATCCTGATGTGCGCCATCCTCGAAAAGAAGGCGGGCATCTCCCTCTACAACCAGGACGTCTTCGTCAACGTGGCGGGAGGGATCCGGGTCGACGAACCCGCGGCCGACCTCGCCCTGTGCTGCGCCGTGGCCGGAAGCTTCAAGGACCGGGTGGTCCCGCCCGGGACGGCGGTGTTCGGCGAGGTGGGCCTGGGGGGCGAGGTGCGCGCGGTGCCGATGGCCGAGATGCGCCTGAACGAAGCCGCCAAGATGGGGTTCTCCCGGGTCGTCCTGCCCGCGTCGAACGCGGAGCGCCTCGGTGCGAAGTTCCCCCTCGAACTGCTCCCGGTACACCACGTAAAGGAAGCGCTCTCCCGCGTCGCAGGGAAGTAACCTGCTCTTATCGGTGGATTCACCAGGTATCGCATCGGCTCCCGTACGGCGATTCTTTCCGTTTTCCGGAGAACGAGGAGCGATCCTGCTCGAGTCGCAGCGCCCGGACGTGCGGGACCGGTACTCCTATCTGCTGAGAAATCCCGTTTCCCTCCTTTCGACGTCTTCCGCCGGAGAGGTGCCCCGCATACTGGAGGAGGCGAGCAACCGTCAGACGAAGGGGTTCGTGGTCGCCGGGTACATTTCGTATGAGGCGGGGTTCGCTTTCGACGCGGCGTTCTCTCCCATAGACGCGATCGAGGGCGATTTCCCGCTCGTTTGGTTCGGTATCTACCCCGGGTTTCTCCGGTTCGATCACCTTCTTCGCAGGTGGGAGTCGTCCGGGTCCGCCGATTGGCCTGAAGAGGAACGCGGCGATCCCCCGTCTCCGGACGGGTACCCGATCGACCCACGGTTTTCCTTTACGGAAACGGAGTACGGCGTCAAGGTGGAAGAGATCCGCCGGGCCATCGCGGCAGGTCGCTACTACCAGGCCAACCTGACGGGGAAGTTCTCTTTTCCCTTCCCGGGCGACCCCTTCTCTCTATACGCGCGGCTTCAGGCCATCCAACCGGTGAGGTATGGGGCGTTTCTCCGTACGGACTCCGGGTGCATCCTCTCCCAATCTCCCGAGCTCTTCTTCCGCATCCGCGGAAGGAACATCGAGGTCCAGCCGATGAAGGGCACCGCCGCCCGGGGGCGGACCGAGGCGGAGGACCGCCGGGCCGCAGCGGCGCTCAAGGCCGACCCGAAGAACCGGGCCGAGAACGTGATGATCGTGGACCTTATGCGCAACGATCTCGGGAAGGTGTGCGAGGTCGGCTCCGTGCACGTCCCCCGGCTGTTCGAGGTGCACCGGCTTCGCACCGTGCTCCAGATGGTTTCGACCGTTTCAGGGACGTTGCGCCCGGGAGCGACCGTCGGCTCCCTGTTCCGTGCCCTCTTCCCCTGCGGTTCCGTCACGGGAGCGCCCAAGATCTCCGCCATGCGGGCCCTGCGGGGCTTGGAGACCAGGCCGAGGGGCGTCTACACGGGGGCGATCGGGATCCTGTTGCCGGGCGGAGACATGACCTTTTCCGTGGCCATCCGGACGGTGACTCTGCGGAATGGCCTGGCCGAGGCGGGCGCTGGCGGCGGGATCGTCTGGGACTCCGATCCAAGGGAGGAGTACGGGGAAGCGTGTCTCAAGGGGCGGTACCTGTCGGAGCCGCCCGTCTCGTTCCAACTGATCGAGACGTTCCTCTGGTCTCCCGGGACGGGTTTCCGGTTCCTGCCCGGGCATCTCCGGCGGCTCGCCCTTTCGGCACGATACTTCGGTTTCCGGTTCCGCGAGGAGACCGTCCGGGCGGCCCTGCGTTCCGCCATCCGCAAGGAGAAGGCGGCGGGTCCGCGCAGGATCCGGCTGCTCCTTGCGCGGAGCGGCGAGGTGAGCGTTGAGATATCCCCGATCGCCACGATCCTGAAAGAGACGGGGCCGGCCCGCGTGACGTTTTCGAAGGTCGTCGTTTCGTCCCGGGATCCGTTTGTGCGCCACAAGACAACCCACCGGGGGTGGCGCGACGAGGAGTTGCGCAAGGCGAGGGCCGGCGGATTCGACGAGGTGATCTTCCTGAACGAGCGCGGGGAGGTCACCGAGGGGGCCATCACGAACCTCTTTGTCGAGGCGGCCGGCCGGCTCCTGACGCCCCCGGCGGTGAGCGGGCTACTGGAGGGGATATGGAGGCGCCGCGTGCTGGCGAACCGGTCTTTGAGGGCGTCCGAGCGGGTTCTCTTCCCGGAGGATCTCCGAACGTGTCGGCGGATCCTGCTCACCAATTCCGTCCGGGGGGTGATGCCCGCGGAGCTGGATGCCGACGGGATACCGTAGAGCCGACCGTCCCGTCGTTTTCGTTGCGCTCGTCATGGCAGGGGGCGCGCTCGGGATTCATGCGCCCCGATGTCTTCCGTAGGCATGAATTGTTGACAAGGCGAGATGGTTCTGGCTATATTATAGCCAGAATGAGATACGAGATCGATCTCGCTCCCGAAGCCGCGCAGGACCTCAAACGCCTCAAGGCCCACGTTCGGGCAGAGGTGAAGGATGCGTTGGATAAACACCTCCGGCATGAACCGACAAGGGTAAGCAAGAGCCGGATAAAGCGTCTCCGCGGGCTCGCCCATCCGCAATATCGCTTGCGGGTGGGCGAGATCCGGGTGTTCTACGACATAAGGGGGCATGTCGTGGAAGTGTTGGCCATTGTTCCGAAAACAGAAGCATCTTCCTGGCTGGAAGCGATGGGGGAATGAGCTATGAAAAAAGTGGCGCTGTCAGCGATGAAGGACGACCTGTCGAGATTTCTCCGCATGGCGGAGAAGGAGGAAATCGTGATCACTCGCCACGGGAAGCCGGCCGGCGTGCTGGTAGGTTTCGAGTCGGAGGACGATTGGTTCGATTATCGATTGGAGAATGATCCACGATTTCTGAAGCGTATTGACGCCGCGCGGAAGAGCTTGCAGGCCGGGAAGGGGATTCGGCTGGAGGACGTGTAGCGGGCTGGTGCGGTAAATTAATGGGTGAGGAAATAATGAAGAAAAAGACAATATCCGATTTCCGGGGAGCGGTTCCTTCGAAAGGGAACCAGAGGTACTGGGAGGATTTGACGGAGGGGGAAAGCTTCACGTGCCGGCCCGTGGCGTTCGACCGGGAAGGGATCATCGCGTTCGGGAAGGAGTACGACCCGCTTCCGTTCCACGCCGACGAGGACGCCGCGCGCCGCTCGATTTTCGGCGACGTGATCGCCTCCGCCCTCCACACCATTTCCGCCTGCACGCGGGTCGTGGTGGAAGCCCACGGGGATCTCGCGATATTGTCGGGTCTGAGCATCGACGAGGTGAGAACGCCTCTTCCCGTCCTGCCGGGGGACGTCCTGACGGTGGAAGCGCGCTGGGGCGGCCTGCGCCGGTCCCGGAGCAAGCCGGACCGGGGGATCGCGGGAGTCCGCTGCCGGGTCGTGAACCAGCGCGGCGAGACCGTGATGGAATACGGGTACCGCTACCTGATCGCCTGTCGGCCGTCGGTTTGACGTCTTATCCCGCGCGGAACCCTTTCCCCAGGAAGTAGAGCTCGAACGACTCCTTGCGGGTCGCCTCGGGGCGGAGACGGCGGAGGTCCGCGAAGAACGGCTTCAGTTCCCGGAAGACCGCATCGGCTTCCCCGCCGCCGAAGATCTTTGCGAGGAAGGTCCCTCCGTCGCGCAGCGTCTCCCGCGCCAGGCCGAAGACGGCCCGGACGAGGTCCGCGGAGCGCGCCTGGTCGGTGAAGGAGGATCCGGTCGTGTTCGGGGCGGCGTCCGAGACGACCGCGTCGGCCTTCCCTCCGAGGAATTCGAGGAGCTCGGCCGCCAAGGCGGGATCGGTCAGGTCCCGTTGCCAGAACCGGAAGTTTTCCCCGGACAGCGGCGCCATCGGGAGGAGGTCGACGGCGGCGATTTTCCCCTTACCGCCCACCATGCCGAGGAGGATCTGGCTCCAGCCGCCCGGCGCGGCCCCCGCGTCGATCACCCGGTCCCCGGGGCGAACCGCCTTCTCCTTCGCGGCGATCTGCGTCAGCTTGTACGCCGCCCGGGAACGGTACCCTTCCTTTTTCGCCTGCCGGTAATACGCGTCTTTCCGGTCGTACATGCCCACCATGCTACCGGAACCTCCCGGTGGATTACACGGGGAAATCCGGTAATATAGTGTGCATCGTGCCCGGGAGGAGAAGGATCATCGATATCGACGGCGTCTTCCGCTACCTGAGCCGCGACCTGCGCACGGTCGAGCGGGCGCTTGTCTCCAACCTGGTCTCCCCCGTTCCGCTCATCCCCGTCGTCGGAAAGCACATCACCCTTTCCGGCGGGAAGCGGGTCCGCCCGGCGATCCTGCTCCTGACCGCGGACGCCTGCGGCTACCGGGGCCCCCGGCGGACCGTGATGTCCGTTGTGACGGAGTACATGCACACGGCGACGCTCCTGCACGACGACGTGGTCGACACCGGCACGGTGCGCCGCGGAAAACCGTCGGCGAATGTCGTGTTCGGCAACTCCGTGAGCGTCCTCGTGGGCGACTTCCTCTTCGCCCGCGCCTCCCAGTTGATGACGGACGACGGCGACATCGCCGTCCTCGGGATCTACGCGCGCACCCTGGTCCACCTCTCGGAAGGGGAGGTGCTCCAGTTGATGCGGACGCGCGACCCGGGGATCACGGAAAAGGAGTACCTGACCGTCGTCTTCTGCAAGACCGCGTCGCTCATCGCCGCGGCCGCCGAAACCGGGGCGGTGCTCGCCGGGGCCGACCCCGCGATGCGGAAGGCGATGTTCGGGTTCGGGAAGTCGGTCGGGATCGCGTTCCAGCTGGTCGACGACATCCTCGACTTCACGGGGACGGAGAAGTCGCTCGGGAAGCGCCCCCTGCAGGATTTGCGGGAGGGGAAGGTGACGCTTCCGCTCCTGCACGCGCTGCGCGCGGCGGGGTCCGCGGACCGCGAACGGGCGCGGCGCGCCCTCGGGAAGAAGGAGCCCGGGGACCGCGACGTCGCTTTCCTCGCCGGCCTGGTCGCCCGCCACGACGGGATCGGGTACGCCGCCTCCCGGGCGAGGGAACACGTCCGGCGCGGGAAGCGATTCCTCGCCGACCTGCCCGATTCGCCCGCGCGCTCCGCCCTCCTTTCTCTTTCCGACTACGTGGCGAACCGGACCAACTGACCGCTTCACGGTTGCGTCCACCGTCGCCTCCTCCCTCGCTGCCGTGCCGATGGGATCAATCCGTTGTGCTCCCCGACGAAGATCTTCCTTGACAGATCAATTGAGTATCATTATGTATAAATTAACGTAATTGATCGGAAGCGCCATGGCCGTTTTGCGGTCGGGAACGGGTCGGACGGATTTCCTACCAGGGGAGGAAACGGAATGGGTAAACGGAACGAGAAGGGGTTTACGCTGATCGAGGTGGTCGTGGTGGTGGCGGTGATCGCCATCCTGGCCGCGGTCCTGACGCCGTACATCACGAAGTACATCGACGACTCCAAGATCGCCAAGGCCCGCAACGAGACGCAGGTGATCGCGGCGGCCGTCACCAACGCCTATAAGGACCTGGGCCGCTGGCCGAACCGGAACACCGCCGTGGCGGATTACAATGGGCTTTACACCGGCGCCACCACGCCTGCGGCGGCCTTCTTCGGGGCGGCCACCGGTTGGGCCGCGGCCGGCGCCGGGTGGAATGCCTTGGACACCCACCTGGTCACGAACGGCCACACGTACCCCGCCGCCGGAGACACGAAGTGGTCGGGGCCCTACGCGGCCACGTTGCCGGTCGACCCATGGGGGAGGCCGTACGTCATCAACGCCGCGAACTTCACCTCGGCGGTCGTGCCTCCCATCCCGGTCTGGGTGCTTTCCGCGGGGCCGAACGGCATCGTCGAGACCAATATCGCCGCCGCCACGACCGTGACGGGAGGCGACGACATCGGGTTCCGTGTACGGTAGGAACTGCAGGCGCGCCGCGAAGAAAGCCGAAGGCCCCACCTTCGGCTTTTTTTTCGCCGCCATAGGGTGACCGGTTGAAGACCGCGGCAGGGGACGCGAAGGCTCCGCCCCGCCGGAAGTTGCTCGGCGAGCGGCTGATCGACGCGGGGCTCGTCACTCCCGACCAGCTGGACCTCTCCCTGCGCGAGCAGAAGCGCACGGGGGAGCGGATCGGGGAGATCCTGATCAACCTGGGCTTCGTCACCCAGGAGCAGATCTCCGCAGTCCTCGCATCCCAGGCCGGCGTCAACTTCGTCCAGCTCGACAACTACCTGATCGAGCCCGCGGCCCTGAAATGCGTTCCGGAAAACCTCGCCCGCCGCCACAAGCTGATCCCGATCCTCCTCGAACCGCCCAAGCTGACGGTCGCCCTGGCGAACGTCTTCGATGTCCTGGCGATCGACGAGGTCCAGCGGATCACCGGGTATGTGGTGGACGTCGTCTCGGCCACCGAGAGCAGCGTTCTTACCGCAATCGACCAGTATTACACCGGCGGCGTCTCCATCGAGGAGATCGTCCAGAAGTCGATCCGGCAGGTCGAGGCCGGCCGTCTCTCCGAAGCGGACCTGGCGGCGGGCGCGCCCATCATCCGGCTCGTCGATCAGATCTTCCTGGCCGGGGTGCAGGACGGGGCGACGGACATCCACATGGAGCCCGAGGAGCGGGTGTTCCGGATCCGGTTCCGCGTCGACGGAAAGCTGCGGATGGGGCCGTCCCTCCCCAAGATGCTGCAGCCGGCCGTCACCGCCCGCGTGAAGATCCTCTCCTCAATGAACATCGCCGAGACGCGGCAGCCCCAGGACGGCAAGATCAATTTCTACGTCGGCAAGCGGAAGATCGACCTGCGCGTATCGACGCTCCCCACGGTACACGGGGAGAATCTCGTCCTGCGGGTGCTCGACAAGTCGAAGCTGGTCCTGGGCCTCGAGTCCCTCGGGTTCGACGAGACAACCCTTGCGCGCTTCCGGCGGCTGGTCGAGAGCCGCAACGGGATCATCACGGTGTGCGGACCGACGGGGTCCGGCAAGACCACGACGCTCTACTCCGCCCTCTCCTACATCAACGGCCTCGACCGGAGCATCGTCACGCTGGAGGACCCGGTCGAGTACGAGCTGCCGGTCATCCGGCAGTGCCAGATCAACGTGAAGGCGGGGCTCACGTTCGCCTCCGGACTCCGGTCGATCCTGCGGCACGATCCCGACGTCATCCTCGTCGGGGAGATGCGGGACGGCGAGACGGTCGAGCTGGCCGTCCGGTCGGCCTTGACCGGGCACCTCGTCTTCTCGACGCTCCACACGAACGACGCGGCGGGCGCGGTCCCGCGGCTGATCAACATGGGGCAGGAGCCGTTCCTGGTGGCGTCGTCGCTGCGGGCGATCATCGGCCAGGCGCTGATCCGCGTCAGCTGCACAGCGTGCAGGGAAACGTACACCCCCACGGCGGAGACGATCGAACGGGCGGGGCTGCCGGCCGAGTCGATCCACGGGACGTTCCTCCGGGGAGCGGGGTGCGCGCAGTGCGGGCAGACGGGGTTCCGGGGGCGCGTCGGCGTGTATGAGCTGATGGAGGTGACGCCCGCGATCGGTCGCCTCATCATGAAGCGGGCCAACAGCCAGGATCTGCTCCAGGCGGCGATGGCGGAGGGGATGACGACGATGCGGCAGGACGGGGTCGCCAAGGCGATGCGCGGGTTGACCACGCTGGAGGAAGTGGTGCAGCTGACCTGAGATGGCCCGATACGACTACAACGCGGTGGACGACTACGGGCGCAAGGCCCGCGGGACGATGTCGTCGCCGGACGAGAAATCGCTGCGGGATCAACTTGCGGCGATGGGGATGCATTTGATCTCCAACCGGCAGGTGGCGGAGAGCAGCGGCCGCGCGCTCTTCAGGAAGAAGATCACGCGGGCGGACCTCGTCGATTTCACCTACCACCTCAAGACGCTCCTCGGCGCGGGGGTTTCGCTGGTCAGCGGCCTCTCGGACGTCGCCGAGCAGTCCACCAATCCGGAGTTCCGCGAGGTGCTGCGGGACATACGCCGCAACGTCCAGTCCGGGGCGACCCTTTCCGGGGGATTCGCGTTGCACCCGGACGTCTTCCCCGAGGTCTTCGTTTCCATCATGCGGGCGGGCGAGGTGACCGGGAACATGGACGGGGCGCTCTCCGACCTGAACCGGTTCCTCACGTGGCAGGAGGAGCTCGGCAAGACGATCCGGCAGGCGACGTACTACCCGATGACGGTCGTCGGCATGGTCTCGGGGCTCATCATCCTGCTCTTCACCTTCGTCTTCCCCCGGTTCCTCTCCATCTTCAAGGGGGCGGCCATCGATCTTCCGCTCCCAACGCGTGTCGTGATCGCGATCAGCGAGTTCTTTCGGGACTATGGCCTGTACGCGCTCGCCGTCCTCGTTCTCGGCGTCGTCGCGCTGCGGATGTACAGGCGCACCGAGGCCGGGCGGCTTCGGGTGGACGGCTGGAAACTGAAGATCCCCCTCGTCGGGGAGGTGATCCGGGCGATCGAGATGAGCCAGTTCAGCCACTTCACCGCGTCCCTCTTCCGGGCGGGGGTCGAGATGACGCAGACCCTTGCGGTTGTGGAAAAGGTGATGGGGAACCGGGTGCTCGCGGCGGTGGTCCGGCAGGCGCGGGAGGAGATGATCGCGGGGGGCGGGCTCTCGGTCGCGCTGCGGAAATCGGGCGAGTTCCCCCCGATGGTCCTGCGGATGGTCTCGGCCGGGGAGTCGTCGGGAAACCTCGACGCCACCCTCGATAACGTCTCCGCGTATTATGACCGGGAAGTGCCGGCGATCGTGAAGAAGACGTTCGCCATCCTCGAGCCCGCGATGACGATCCTCCTGGCGCTCGTCGTCCTCGGGGCGGCGCTGTCGTTTTTCCTCGCGCTCTACAAGATGGTCGGATCGATGGGGGCGGGGAAATGAGGCGGCGGGAGAGGGAGGCCGGGTTCACCCTGATCGAGGTGATCGTCGTGATCGCCGTCATCTCGATTCTTGCGGCGATGGCGGTTCCCTACGCGGTGAAGATCATCGACCAGTCCCGACAGGAGGGGACGAAAAAGGAGATGGAGGATCTTTATAACGCGATCATCGGGGATCCCAAGATCCCGACCGCCGGGTTCGTGGGGGACGTGGGAAGGCTCCCCGCCAACATCGCGGAGCTCAATGTGCGAACTGCAGGTCCCCTGCCCTACCCCCCTCAGGGATCGCCCGGGGGAGGACTCCTCGGCGTGAAAGTCGGCTGGTACGGGCCGTACATCAACGCCGGGTTCGACCCGGTGGGGTACCAAAGCGACGCATGGGGGACCGCCTACCGGTACGGCGTGCTCCCCGACGGGCCGGGGCAGATCCGTAGCGCGGGGCCGGACCGCGCCTTCGGGAGCGCGGATGACCTGGTCTACCCCCCCAACGCGGTGGTCTCCTCCGGAAAACTCCTGGTCAACCTGCACGTGTGGGACACCACCGCGGGGTTGTACCGCCTGAACCCGGCGCCCGCCCAGGTCACGGCGATGGGGGTGACGTTCTACTACTCCAACAACGGGAGCCAGGCCAGCGTGTCGGTTACGATTCCGCTCGCCCCCCCGTATTCGTTCAGCGGCTACCATGCGGGGCTGCACGCGGTGACGGGAACCTGCCAGCTCGTCGGAAGCCCGGTGGCGGCGACCGGACAGGCGGTGGTCTACGTGCCCGGCAACAACCAGCAGGCGCAGGTGGACCTCTACCTGCGATGAAGGGATAGGCGAATGGGCAGGATGCTGGCGATCGAGATCTCGCCGCGGGTGATCCGGGCGGTGGAGTACACTCCCGGCGAACGGCCGGTGCGGATCCACCGCGCGGCGGTCACGGAGCGCCCCGGCGGCGAGCCGGCGGCCGTGGGCCAGTTTCTCCGCGGGTTCCTCGAACAGAACGGGTTCACGGCGAAGAGCGTCGTGGTGAGCTACCTCGGGCCGGTGATCGAGCACCGGATCTTCGCGATTCCGCCGGTCACCGGGAAGACGCGCGAAGAGCTCCTGCGGGGGACGATCGCCCAGGAGACGGCGACCTCCGTGGCCGAGCTGCGGGTGACGGGCGAGGTCGTCGGGAAGGTGGTGGAGCAGGGGTACGAGCGCGACGAGGTGATGACGCTCTACGTCCCGGAGTTCGAGATCCGGCGGCTGGTCTTCCTCCTCGTCGAGGCGGGCCTGGCGCCCATCCGCGTCGTCTCCGTCCCCCTGGCCCTCGCGGGGATGCACCCGGTCGACGCCGCCGACGAGCTGTGCGGGTTCCTCCACGTGGAGCCGTCACGTTGTGTCATTTCCGTCTCCAGCGTCGGGAAGCTGCGCTTCTCGCGGGAGTTCGCGCTGGAGCTGCCCGGCCGTGCCGCGGAGGTCGCGGAGGAGCCCGTCTACAAGAACATCGACTTCGGCGGGGGCACAGATGCGGCGCAACCTGCGCCTCTCTCCGGGGAGGAGGTTCACGCCGAGCGTCTGGTCACGGAGCTCACCCGCTCGCTCCTCTACTTCCGCCAGATCTCCCGCGGGGGGAGCATCACCCGCCTCTACTGGAGCGGGGATCCACCGGGCGATGCGGCGAAACGCCTCATCTCCGAGCGGCTGAAGTTCGAGATCGCGTCGCACCCGGCGGCGGGGGTTTCGGTCTTCGACGGGGAGGGCGCGTTCGACGCCGCGACGTTCGGGGTGCCAGTGGGAATGGCCGCGGCGGAGTGGGGAGCCGACCGGGTCAACCTTCTTCCGGCCGAGTACCTTCAGAGGAAGGAGCGGCGGGGGAGCTACATCGCCGTCGCCGTCATCCTCGCCGTGTTCCTCCTGGCGAACGCGGGGTTGTACATGGGCTTGCGCAACGCCGAGAAACGGTACCGCGACGTCCTCGGCGGCGCGGCGGCGGTCACCCGGAGCGTGGCGGCTTCGCCGGAGGAGATCTCCCGCTGGATGGCGACGCGGAGCGCGCTCGCGGAAATGAGGCGGGGAGAGAGGGCGCTCGAGAACCCGTTCACCCGGTGGAAGCCTCTCTTCGCGACGCTGGGGGCTCCCGTGCCGTCGGAGATGCGGTTCCTCTCGGCGACGTTCACCCCCGCCTCCCCGACGGAGACCGGGCCGTACGGCGGCAGGGGCGAAGTCCGCGGGATCGTCACGGGGAAGACGCCGGCCGAGGCCCAGATCCGGGTCAACGCCTTTCTCGCGGCGGTCCGCGCGCAGCCCGTGGTGGGGGAACCGGACTACACGGTGTTCGAGGTCCGGCAGTACGGAGAGGACGGCAGCGGCGGATACGAGCAGGAGTTCTTCCTGGGCTTCGCCTTGAGGGAGAGGTAGCGATGCCGTCCCGCTGGTTCAGGAAAGAAGGGATCCTCCCGGTCGCGCTGGGATTGGCGGCGCTCGGCGTCGCGTCGTACGTCCTCCTGTTCGCCCCGGAACTCCGGACGATCCGAACTCTTCGCGCGGAGGTCGCGGCGAAGGAGGCGGAGGTGGCGGAGGCGATGAAGCTTCGGTCCGAGGTGGCGCAGTCCCGCGTCGGCGAGGGGGCGCGATGGGAAGAGCGCCTTCGGACATGGGAGCGGCGGGTCCCTTCCACCCCGGACACCGAGCGTCTGCTTACGGAGATCGGCGAAATGGCGGTGCGGCACAACCTGAAGGCCTTCGGGTTGACGGTGCCGCCGGCCGCGGGATCGGCGCAGGGCGGCGCCGCGCCGGATCCGGCGGCGGCCGGGGCGGGCGCTTCCTCGCAGGGGAAGGAGGGATCCGTGGAAACCCGGTACCGCCTCACCTGCCGTTCCACCTACCGGGACCTCGCGGAGTTCCTCGACGAGGTCCCGCGGGCGCGTCGCCTGCTGACGATCCGGTCGGTGTCGGTCAGGGAAAAGGCGGACGCCATGACGGCGGAAATCGAGCTGTCGGCCTGGCACCGGAGGGCGCGATGAAGCCCATCCGGGAGTGGATCGGGGACAAACGGGTCGCCGGCGTCCTTGCAGGCGTGGCGATCCTTTTCGTCGGGTACCGGCTGATCGGCTCCGGCGCGGGATCGGCGCCCGCGGTTCCGGCCGCCGCCGTCGCGCCTTCGCCGTCGTCGACCGCACAGGAACCGACGCCGACCTCCGCGGCTCCGGCGCCGCTGACGACGTCGGCGGCCCTCCCGATTCTGCAGGGGTGGACGGGACCGGCCTGGTCGTGGAGCCGGAACCCTTTCCTCGGGCCCGTCGCGGAAAAACCGCCGGAGGGTCGTGCCGCGAGGATCGGGAACGGAGAGGCCGCCCCGGTTCCCCGCCCCGAGGGGCCGTCACCGGAACTGAGGGGCACCATCGTGAGCGGAACCGTGTCGCTGGCGATTTTTCGGAGTGACCGACCTGATGGCGGGGCTCGGCTCGTCCCCGTCGGAGGGCAGGTGGGAGAGTGGACGCTCTCCCGGGTCGAACCGTACCGCGTCTCCCTCCGCCGGGGGAAAGAGACGCGTGTCCTGGAGTTGTACAAGCAATGAGGACCGCCGCGTGCGGCGTCTGCAGAAGAGCGGAAAAGGAGGTCGGCCGTTGAAGATCCTTGCGGTTGCACTGATCGGAATGACGGCGCTGGGCATCGGGTGCGCGAAGGCGCAGGTTGTCCGGAAATCTCCTCCTCCGCCCGTGGCGGTTTCCGTCGCTTCCGCGACGCCCGCCGCGATCCCGGCGCCCGCGGCGAAACCGGCGCCCCTTCCGGACGCGCCACTCGAGGGGGTGGAGCGGCCCCGGGCCTCCTCCGCCGAGTTCCGCAAGCCGGCGAAGCGCTACACCCTCGTGATGGCGGGGGCGGACGCGAGGGAGCTGTTCCTCTCGCTCGCGCGGGAGAACGACTTCAATCTCGTCCTTTCCCCCGAGGTGTCCGGCACGGTGACGATGGACATCAAGGAGGCGACCGCCGAGGAACTGATGGACGAAGTCTGCGGGATGCTCGGCTGCCGGGCGGTGTTCGGCGGGAACACGGTCCGCGTCGCCCCGGAGAAGCGGGTGACCCGCGTCTTCCCGGTGGACTACCTCCTCACCGGCCGCACGGGGTCGGGGTCCCTCATGGCGTCGACCTCCACCTCGGGAGGCGGGGGCGGAAGCGCCGGCGGGGCCTCCTCCGGGAGCTCGACCACCAGCTCGGAGAGCCAGAGCACGAACACCGTCGTCACGGAGGAAAAGGGAGATTTTTGGGGGGGGCTCGCGGACGAGATCGGGGCGCTCCTTTCCCCGGGCAGCGGCAAGGTGGTGGTCAACCGAACGTCGGGGACCGTCACGGTGACGGACTACATGGCGAACGTCGAGCAGGTGGAGCGGTATCTCCGGATGATCGAGGCCCGCGTTCGCACCGGAGTGGTGATCGAGACGCGGATCATGGAAGTGACCCTCGACGACTCGACGAAGTACGGGATCGACTGGACCGCGCTGCCCGACCTCTCCTCCCTGTCCCTGTCCGGCGGCCTCACCGGCGGCGCGACCGCGGCCCAGGGACTTTCCACCGGGTCCACGACGTTCCAGCTCGGCGTCGCCGGCTCGAAGTTCAGCGCGTTCCTGGACGCCCAGGCCCAGGCGGGGAACCTGAACGTCCTCTCCGCGCCGAAGGTGTCCACCCTCAACAACCAGAAGGCCATCATCCGGATCGGGCGCCAGGACATCTTCTTCCGCGCGGTGGTCACCCCCGCGAGCACGACCTCCGCCGCCTTCACCACCTTCACTCCGGACAGCGTGACCGAGGGGATCATCCTGAGCGTGACCCCGCAGGTCGGGCAGGACGGACGGATCATGCTCGCCATCCACCCGACGATCACGGAGAAAGTCGGAGAGGCCGTGGCGCCCGACAAGAACACCGCGCCGATCCTCGATGTCCGGGAGACGAACACGGTGGTCACCGTGGCCGACGGGGAGACGGTCTTCATCGGCGGGATGATGCAGGAGCGGACCCAGGAGACGGTCAAATCGGTACCGCTGCTGGGGGACATCCCATATCTCGGGGCGCTCTTCCGCAGCAACGAGCAGGTCAAGAAGAAGACCGAGCTGGTGATCCTCATCACGCCCCGGGTCGTCCGGTCCGGCGAGGGAGCGGAGGTCGCGGAGCGGGAGCGGGAGCGCCTGCGGAACCTGCAGCGGGGGCATCACCTCGGCGGCCGGCCGCAGCTCTACGGCACGGAAGGGGAGCGGGAAACGCTCCGCCCGTGGAACTGACATGTACGAGGAATACTTTTCGCTGAAAGAGCGGCCGTTCTCGCTGACGCCCGACCCGGATTTCCTCTTCCTCTCGGGGAGCCACCAGCGGGCGCTGGACCACCTGCTGTTCGGGCTGGAGTCGGGGGAGGGATTCATCGTGGTGACGGGCGACATAGGGGTCGGCAAGACCACCGTCTGCCGCGCGCTGCTGCGGCGGTTGCCGGAGCGGTTCGCGACCGCCCTGGTCGTGAACACCTTGCTGACGGAGAAGGAGCTGCTGCGCACGGTCCTCGACGACTTCGGCGCGCCGGTGCCGGACGGGACGCGGAAGGACCTGCTGGACGCGCTGAACCGGTTCCTCCTCGCCGAGGCGCAGGCCGGGCGTCGCCCGGTCCTGATCATCGACGAGGCGCAGAACCTCGCCCCGCCGCTCCTGGAGCAGGTTCGGCTCCTCTCGAACCTGGAGACGGAGAAGCGCAAGCTCCTCCAGATCGTCCTGTTCGGACAGAAGGAGCTGCAGGAAAAGCTCCGCCTTCCGCAGCTGCGCCAGTTCGACCAGCGGATCACCGTGCGGGCGACGATCCTGCCGCTGGACCTGCGGGAGACCTCCCGGTACATCCAGCACAGGATGAGCGTCGCGGGGGCCGCGGGATCGACCTTCCTGTCCCCCGCGGCCGAGCGGATGCTCTACAAGCGGTCGCGCGGGGTTCCCCGGCGGATCAACCAGTTGTGCGACCGCGCCCTGCTCGCTGCGTGCGTGCGCAACGCCGTCCGGGTCGAACGCGAGGACGTGGTCCGCGCCGCCGCGTCCCTCTCCGACGGGTCGAAGAGGGCCGGGTGGGCCGCGGGACCGTGGCGCTGGTTCCGGCTCGGGAGAGGGGGCGCCGCGTGAGCCTCCTCCAGGACGCCCTCCGCAAGGCGCAGCGGCTCGGGGGGGCTTCCACCCCGCCGCCCCTTCCGCCTCTCCGCGGGAGCTCCCCCGGGAAGCCGCGAACGCGGTGGAAGAGGATCGCCGTGATCCTTGCCGCGGCGTTCGTGGTGGGCGTCGCGGGGGTGCTCTTCCTCGCGCGCCGCACCGCTCCTCCGCCCATCCTGCCGCCGGTCCCGGCGCCGTCGCAGGCGATCCCGTCGTCCGCGCCCCCGGTGACGCCTCCGGCGTCTCCCGTCGCCCCGGCGCCGTCCGCGGCACCGCCCGTTGCGCCTCCGACGGCGGTGGTATCCGAACCCGCGTCGGTCCGGCCGACGGCGAGGGCCGGCTCCTCCCGTGTCCGCCTCCCGGGCAGGCCCGCGCCTCGGCTCGCTTCCGCATCCTCCGTTCCGGCGACGGATGTCCCGACGATCGCCGGGACCGAGCCACCGACGGTGGCCGGGGAGCGGAAGGACCCGGTGCTGGAGAATTTCAACGCCGGAGTCGCGGCGCTGAACCGCGGGGATGCGGAAGAGGCGGCGCGGTTGCTCCGGGAGGTCACCGTGTCGTCGCCGGGTCTCGTCGAGGGGTGGAACGCCCTCGGCCTCGCGCTGCTCCGGCAGAAGCGGCTGGACGAGGCGGAGGCCGCTTTCTCGAAGGTTCTCTCCCTCTCTCCAAGGTATCTCCCGGGGCTGCTCAACGCGGGGCTGCTCCGGCTGGAGCAGGGGCGGATCGAGGAGGGGGCCGCGCTCTTCTCCCGGGCGTCGGAGCTTTCCCCCGGAGCGCTCGCTCCCCGCGTGAACCTCGCCGTGGCGCAGACGCGGTTGGGAAAATTTGGGCAGGCCGAGGAGACGCTGCTCGCCGCGGGCCGCCGTTTCCCCGGCCATCCCGACGTCCTGTACCACCTCGGCACGGTGTACGACCGCGTCGGGAACCGCGCGAAGGGAGTGGAAGCGTACGCGGCGTTCCTCGCCGTTTCCGCCGGATCGCGCCCCTTGATGGAGGAACGGGTCCGCGCGCGGTTGCGTGAATGGGGAGGCACTCCTTAGCGGTACGCCGGCGATTCCGCCTTGACGCGTGGGTCGCAGGGCGTCAGAATGGTTGCGCAGATCGGAACGTTCCCGTCGGGGCAAGGGAAGATGGTGCGAGTCCATCGCTGCCCCGCAACTGTAACCGGTGACGAAATCCGCAACGGAGCCACTGCCCGGGTGACGAGAGCGCGGGCGGGAAGGCGCGGAGAGTAGGGGGGCGGCCCTTGGGGGCCGCCGGGTAGCCGGAAGCCAGGAGACCTTCCCGGCGGGGAGAGATCCCGAGACGCCTTTCGCGGGAGAAGGGCCGGGGCGCTTTCGCCGTCTGGACGCGCGTTTCATCCCCCATCCGTTTTTCCGCAAGGCATCGGGCCGGAGGATGATTCATGTCGTGCCGCGTCCGGATCGCCGCCACACGCCGCTTTCTCTGCGGGCTCCTCCCGGTCGTCGCCCTCCTTGCGTCCGCGATTGAATCTCCCGCGTTTGCCGCGGAACGGTTCCCCATCTCGTTGAAGGACGACCGCGGTGTCGCCGTCCGGCTCGCCGCCCCTCCCCGCCGCATCGTCTCCCTGGCCCCCAGTCTCACCGAGATCGTCTTCCTCCTCGGCCGCGACGCCTCCCTCGTCGGCGTCACCCGGTTTTGCAACGTTCCATCCGCGGCCTCGCGTCTGCCGAAGATCGGCGGCGTGAGCGATCCCGACGTCGAGCGGATCGTCGCGCTGTCGCCGGATCTCGTCCTGTGCACGACGGACGGGAATCCCCGGGACAAGGTGCGGGCTCTCGAGGAGATGGGGATCCCGTGCTTCGCCGTGGCCCCGCAGGATCTGGACGCGGTCTTCACGGTGATCGAGCGCCTGGGGATCCTCCTCGGCGCCGGGGACCGGGGACGCGCCGAGGCCGGGGCGCTTCGCCATCGCGCGCGGCTCGCACGTCCCTCCTTACGGGACGTTGAAAGGCCCGCCGCGCTCTTCGTCGTCTCCACCGCCCCGATCATCGCCGCCGGCGAAGGCACGTTCATGGACGAACTGGTGCATCTCGCCGGCGGGAGGAACGCCGCCGCGCGTTTTTCCGGCAGGTACCCGCGGCTCTCCGTGGAGGAGTTGGTCGCCGCCCGGCCGGACGTGATTTTCGTCGCAGGGATGGCCGGCGTCGAACGGTTCCCGCCGGAGGTCACCCGCTGGAAGGAGGTCCCCGCGTTTCGGGACGGCGCCGTGATCACCCTCGACGGAGACCTCGTGACCCGTCCCGGCCCGCGGCTGGTGATCGCGCTCGAGCGGATTTCCGCGGCTCTCGCGGACTGGCGGGCGAAGGCGCCGCCGGCGGGTGCGGGGGGGAAGCGGTGACGGGCAGCGGAAAAAAGAGCGGCGCGGTGTTCCCCGTGCTTGCCGCGGCGCTCCTCGGCGCGCTGGCCCTCTCCGCGGCCACCGGGCCGGTGTCGATCTCCCCCCGCGCGGCCTTCGACGCGATCTTCCGGGGAACGGACGACACTCCCGCCCGGGTCCTGTTGTCGCTGCGGCTCCCGCGAGCCCTCCTCGGCGCCCTCGTGGGCGGGGCCCTCGCCTCTTCCGGCGTCGCCTTCCAGGCGCTGCTGCGCAACCCGCTCGCCGACCCGTACATCCTCGGCGTATCGGGGGGCGCCGCGGTGGGCGCGCTCACGGTGGCCCTCTTCCTGTCGGCGGACGCTTCCCCGCTTCTTCCGTTGTGCGCCTTCGGCGGAGCGGCGCTGTCCGCCCTGGCCGTCTTCCTCCTCGCACGCCGCCGGAGCGGCGTCTCCCCGGAGCGGCTGATCCTGATGGGCGTGGTCGTGGGAGCGTTCCTCAACGCGGTCATCATGCTGATGGTGACCCTCGCCCCGCCCGGGAAGATCCCCGGGGCCCTGTATTGGCTGATGGGGGACCTGGGCCTGGGAACCCCCCGCCGCGTGGCGGTCCTCTTCCCGTACGTCGCGCTCGGCACGGTCCTCCTGTACCTGCTCTCCCGCGGCCTGGACCTGCTCCTCCTCGGCGATCACGCCGCGTTCCAGGCGGGTCTCTCCGTGGAGCGGGTGAAGACGGCGACGTACCTCACGGCGTCGCTGCTGGCCGGCTCGGTCGTCGCGGTCTCGGGCCTCATCGGATTCGTCGGGCTCATCGTCCCCCACGGCGCGCGCGTGCTGGTCGGTTCCGGACACCGCCGCCTCCTTCCGGCCGCATTCCTGTTGGGTGGCGCGTTTCTCGTCCTCTCCGACACGCTCGCCCGCGCCGCGTCCCCCGCGGGGGAATTGCCGGTGGGCGCGGTCACCGCCCTTGCCGGCGCGCCCTTCTTCCTCTATCTGCTGCGCCGCAACGGGGGGCGGTCGTGAACCCGGTGCTGTCCGCCCGCGGAGTGGGATTCGGCTACGGGGACCGCGACATCCTCCGCGGCGTGAGCGTCGACCTCTCGCCGGGAGAGGTGACGATCCTCCTCGGTCCCAACGGGGCCGGGAAGAGCACGCTGATCCGGATCCTGTCGGGGATCCTCGCACCCCGCGAGGGGGAGGTGCTGCTGTGCGGCCGCCCCCCGGGGGAGTTCCGCCGACGGGAGATGGCGCGCCTCCTCTCCGTCGTGGGGCAGGACCCGCCGGTCGACTTCCCGATGACGGTCGCCGCCTATGTCGGGCTCGGGCGGTTCCCCCACCAGGGGTTCTTCGGGGGAGCGTCGCCGGAGGATCGGGAGCAGGTGGAGCGGGCGATGGAGAGAACGGAACTGACCGGGCTGCGGGACCGGGCCCTGGCGGAGGTCTCCGCGGGCGAGCGCCAGCGTGCCGCCGTGGCACGGGCGATCGCGCAGGGTGCGCGGGTGATGCTGCTGGACGAGCCGACGGCGTTCCTCGACATCCGGCACCGGGTCGCGTTCTACGAGATCGTCACACAGCTGAAGGAGACATGCGGGATCGCGGCGCTGGTCGCCTCCCACGACCTGACGCTGTGCGCGGAGTACGGGGAGCGGATCGTCCTGCTGTCCGGTGGGACGGTGGCGGCGCAGGGGCGGCCGGAGGAGGTGCTCACGCCGGAGAACGTGCGGGCCGCGTACGGTGTGGCGGTCGCCTGCGACCGGAACCCCGCTACCGGCGCGATCCGCATCACCCCGCTGCGGGGGATGCCGACGAAACAGGAGTAAGTTCCACCCAGGGCGGAACCGGGGAAGACGGTGCGAATCCGTCGCTGCCCCGCATCTGTCACCGGAACGAAACCCGCACGAAGCCACTGTTCCGCATCTCGGGATGGGAAGGCGCGGGGAGTAGGCCGCCGGAAGCCAGAAGATCCGGGTCCCCCTGAATCAACCCACACCCTTTCGAGGGAAAGGAGGAGCAATGCAGGGATTCGACAGGTTACGGTTCAGGGAGCGGGGGAGCGCAACGAGGGCGCTCCATCCGACGTGGCGCATGATGATGGCGATCGTCGCGTCATGGCTGGCGGGTTCCGTTTCCGCGATGGCGCAGGAACCGGTGCGGACCGAGCCCGTCGTCGTGACGGCGACGCGCATCGAGGAGAAAGTATCGGAGCAGGCATCGTCGGTAAGCGTGGTGACGTCGGAAGAGATAGAGGCGATTTCTCCGTTTGTCGCCGGGGATGCGTTGAAGAACGTCCCCGGCATCGTCGTCCAGCGGAGCGGGAGTCCCGGAAGTCCGGAAACGATCCGGATCCGCGGCGGCCGGAGCGAGCACACCCTGGTCATGGTCGATGGATTTCCGGTCAACAGCCCGACACTCGGGGAGTTCGACATCGGTTCCATCACCCTTCGGGATTTCGAGCGCGTCGAGGTCGTCCGCGGGGCACAGAGCGCTCTGTACGGCTCCAATGCGATGGCCGGTGTCGTGAATTTCATCCCGAAAAAGGGCGAGGGCAAGCCGATGTACGGCCTCGGGCTTGCGGGGGGGAGTTTTTCAACGCTTCGGTGGGGGATCTCCGGCCAGGAGGGCGGGAAAAGAGGAGATTTTTATCTTGGCGCCAACGGTTTGCGGAGTGACGGATTGACCTTCAACGACGACACGTCCCTCGTTTCGGTCCTTGGCTCCGGAAATATCCCGGTCGGCGCGGACAACCGGCTTCACCTGCTTCTTTTTTCCACCGACCTCGACAAAGGCACCCCGCATGACTTCAACACCGTCAACGACACCAACGATCGTGAAACGCGGCGCTCCTTTTTGACGGGGGCCCGATGGGAGACGCAGGTGTCGAAAGCGGTGTCCCTCACGGCCTCCGGGTACCTCTTCGACGAATATTTCCACATAAAGGACCCCGACGACCCGACGGATATTTTCAGCGGGGCATTCGACGACGTGACCAAGACGCGAAAGATCAACCTCCGGTTGGAGGCCAAGGTATCCCCGTCGCGCGTCTCGACGACGTTCGTCGGAGCGGAGTTTTCCAAGGACCGTTCCACGGAGAACGATCCGCTGAGCTTCATCTCCCTCGCTGCGCAGACGTATAACCGGTCCCTTTTTCTCCAGGAGGAGTTGCATGTCGGGAATCACTCGGGCGCCAGCCTGGGAGCCCGTCTCGACCGGAACTCCGAGGCCGGTACGGTGTGGAGCCCGAGGGCCGGGGCCTATCACGATTTCGAGGGAACGGGAGTGCGGGTCCGGGCCGCCGCCGGGCGCGGGTTTCGGGTTCCGACGATATCGAACAAGTTTTTTCCGTTCTTCGGTAACCCGAATCTTACTTCCGAACATTCCGTGACGTACGAAGGCGGAATGGACGGGATGTTCCTCGAAAAGCGATTGACGGCTTCGGCCACGTATTTTTTCCAGGATTACAGGGACTTGATTACATTCGACCTCAACACGTTCAGGAACCGCAATGCGAAAAAGGCATTTTCCCGGGGCGTGGAAACCGAGGCGAACGTCCGCATCGTTCCGGCGGCGAGCGTCGGCTTGACCTATACCTTCACGGATACCTGGGATCCGGAGAGGGGAACCCACCTCCCCGGGATTCCCGATCACCGGGGGAGCGCCTCGCTTCTTCTCAACCCGACCCCCGGGTTGGACGGGCGGATTGACTGGATCGCCGAAAGCGATCAACTCGATGCGCCGCTGTTCAGCGGGAGGAAGCGGCGTGCCGGGTACACCCGCCTCGATGTCTCCACGAGGTATCTCTGGAGCATCCGGGGATCGGAGGTCCGTGAAATCGCACTGATCGGGAAAATCCAGAACCTGCTGAACCGGCAGTACGAGGAGCGGATCGACATCCCCGCCCCACCCATCAACTTCCTCCTCGGAGCGGAACTGCGCATCTGAGCCGCGCCGGATGAGAGGGGGGACCCCGCCTGCGGAGAGGCACCTGCCCCGCGGGCGTTCCCCCCCTCTCCGCCTTTACACCCCCGAGGAAACGGGATACCGTATCTGGACGAGGGCTGTACCCCGGGGGCTGGGACGGATGGACCACGACGTCATCGAAAAATGCCGGGCCGAACTCCAGGGTCAGCTGGACGAACTGCTGGCGGGGGCGGAGCGGACGGTCGTCGACATGACCAGCGTCGAGGAGGAAAACTTTCCGGACCCGACCGACCGGGCCTCCCTCGAGTCGAACCGGAACTTCACCCTCCGCCTTCGGGACCGGGACCGGAAGCTCGTGGCCAAGATCAAGGAGGCCATGAAGCGGATCGACGGCGGAACGTTCGGGATCTGCGACGGGTGCGGCGGGGAGATCGAGGAGAAGCGGCTGATCGCCAGGCCGGTCACCTCCCTGTGCATCGATTGCAAGACCGTCGCCGAGGAGGAAGAGGTCAAGTAGGCGTCCCGCCGGAGGCCTCCACCGACTTCCACAAGCCACCGGAGGCAGCATGACGGAACTTCGGAAAGACCCGGTCGTCGGCCGGTGGGTCATCATCTCCACCGAGCGGGCCAAGCGTCCCCACGAATATCCCCCGGAGCCCGCCCCGCGGCGCGAGGGGGTGTGCCCCCTCTGTCCGGGAAGCGAGCGGATGACCCCGCCTGAAATCCTCGGGTACCGCCAGGGCGGGCAGCCAAACGACCCGAACTGGACCTTGCGTGTCGTTCCCAACAAGTTTCCCGCCCTGCGGATCGAGGGGGAACTGGGAAAGGCGGCCGACGGGATCTACGACCGGATGCACGGCATCGGCGCCCACGAGGTCGTCATCGAGTCGGAACGGCACGACGTCGACCTGTTCGACCTGCCCGAGAAGCGGTTCGAGGACGTCCTGTGGGCGTATCGGGACCGCCTCCTCGACCTGAGGAAAGACCAGCGGTTCAAGTCGGTCCTCATCTTCAAGAACCACGGGGCGGCCGCCGGGGCCTCCCTGACCCACAGCCACTCCCAGTTGATCGCCCTTCCCGTCATCCCGAAGCGGGTGATGGAGGAGATGAACGGATGCCGGGAGTATTACCGCTTCCGCGACCGTTGCCTCTTATGCGACATCGTCGTCCAGGAGATGGAGCAGAAGGTCCGCATCGTCGAGGAGACCGGGGAATTCCTCGCCTTTTCGCCGTACGCCCCCCGCTTCCCGTTCGAGACCTGGATCGTCCCGAAGCGCCACCAGTGCGCCTACGAGATGATCGAGGCGGACCAGGCCAAGGCGCTCGCCGCCGTCTTCCGGCGGACCTTGCGGCGCCTGAACCTCGCCCTCGAAAACCCGCCCTTCAACTTCATCGTCCACAGCGCCCCGTTCCAGGAGAGGGCGGCGGACTTTTTCCACTGGCACATCGAGATCATGCCGAAGCTGACGAAGGTGGCGGGGTTCGAGTGGGGGTCCGGGTTCTACATCAACCCGACCCC
>Ga0334722_10000539_pt1 | contig 54839 bp, 53 predicted proteins | sample C3_bottom_MG_FD_207210 | JGI IMG/M metagenome (GOLD analysis project Ga0334722, IMG submission 207210) | Sediment microbial communities from Yellowstone Lake, YNP, Wyoming, USA - C3_bottom | ecosystem: Environmental > Aquatic > Freshwater > Lake > Sediment | place: USA: Wyoming | collected...
CGGAAAGTCTGGGATGGTAGCAGTAGCGCGGGATATAGATGCCAAGCTGCTGAGCGGCCTCCAGGACGGTGGTCCCCTTGGCCACTTCTATGCTTTTCCCGTCTATGGTCACTTTCGGCATCAGTGTTTACCGCCCGCTTCGTTACCGCAGCACCTGCCGGCCGCGTGCGCCTCGAACTCGGCGCGGAATTTTTTAACGAAGCTTATGACCGGCATGGCCATACCGTCGGCAAGCGGGCAGATGGTGCGGCCCATCATGCCTTCGGCCACCGAGCACAGCGTGTCTATGTCCCCGAAGGAGCCTTTCCCGCCTTCAAGACGGTCCAGGATCTTCTCGATCCAGCCGCAGCCTTCGCGGCAGGGCGTGCACTGGCCGCAGGATTCGTGGTGGTAGAAGCGCGCCAGCACCTGCAGCAGCCTGACCATGCATTGACTTTCGTCGATAATTATCACGGCGCCGCAGCCCAGCATGGAACCGGCGGCCGCCACCGATTCATAATCCAGCTTCAGCCCCCTGGCCTCCGCCGCCGTCAGGACCGGCGTGGACGAGCCGCCCGGGATGACGGCTTTTAATTTTTTACCCTCTTTCATGCCGCCGCAGCTCTTTTCTAGCAGCTCGTCGAACGTGACGCCCAGCGGGAGTTCGTAGACACCCGGTTTGTTCACGGGGCCGCTGACGCAGAAGAGCTTGGTGCCGGTACTCTTGCCGACGCCGATAGAAGCGTACCAGACGCCGCCCTTCTCGATTATCGCGGGCACGGCGGCGAGGGTCTCCACATTGTTTATCACGGTGGGGCGGCCGAACAGGCCCTTTATAGCGGGGAAAGGCGGCTTGAGGCGCGGCTGCCCCGTGTAGCCTTCAAGCGACTCCAGCAGCGCGGTCTCTTCGCCGCAGATATAGGCGCCGGCGCCGCGGTGCGTGTAAATTTCCAGGTCGAAACCCGAACCGAGCAGGTTCTTGCCGATAAAGCCCTTGGCGCGCGCCGCGGCTATCGCTTTTTCCAGCGCCTCCGCCTCGGCGGCGAATTCCCCGCGGATATAAATGTACGCCGTATTGGCGCCTATCGCGTAGGCGGCTATCGCCATACCCTCTATCAGGGCGTGCGGGTTCTTCCAGATAAGTTCCCTGTCCTTGAACGTGCCGGGTTCGCTCTCGTCCGCGTTGCAGACAAGATAGCGCGGCCCGGGGACATCTTTCGGGAGGAAAGACCATTTCAGGCCGGCCGGGAAAGCCGCGCCGCCGCGCCCGCGCAGGCCGGAGCTCTTTACTTCATCTATGATATCGGCGGGCTTCATGGCCAGCGCCTTTTTGAGCGGCTTGTAGCCGCCCTGGGCGAAATAGGCCTCAAGGTCCGCGACGTTATTTTTTAGAAGTATATTTTCCATGCTTCAGATCTTCCAGCAGCGCGTCCAGTTTTTCCATAGTCAGATTTTCAAAATAGTCGTCATTGACCTGCATTACCGGCGCGGCGCCGCAGGCCCCCAGGCACTCCACCGAGGACAGCGTGAACAGGCCGTCCTTCGTGGTTTCGCCCTCGGTTATGGCGAGCTTCTCGCGCAGACGTTCCAGCAGGCCCGGGGCCCCGGCCATGTGGCAGGAGATATTGCGGCAGACCTGCAGGTGGTATTTCCCCACCGGCGCGCGGTTGAACATCGTGTAGAAAGTCACTACGGCCTTAACGCGGGAATAGGGGAGTTCCAGGAACGCGGCCAGCGCGTCCATGGCCTCTTCGGCCACATAGCCGCTCTCTTTCTGCAATTCCTGCAGCAGCGGGATGAGGGCGGCGTCCCTGCACGGATACTTACGGCAGATCTGCGCCGCCCTGACCTTGAATTCTTCGCTTAAATTAACGGGCATTATCTTTCCAGCTCCCCGCCTATCATGTTTATCTGTCCGAAAGTCGCCACGATGTCGGCTATGTAGCCGCCCTTTATCATCTGCGAAAGGCCGGCCGTCAGCGCGAAGCAGGGCGGGCGCAGGCGCAGCCGCCAGGGCTTGCCGCTGCCGTCGCTCACGATGTAGAACCCGAGTTCGCCGTTGCCGCCTTCCACCGCCTGGTACACTTCCCCCTTCGGCGGCTTAACGCCTTCGAAGGTCAGCTTGAAGTGGGCCATCAGCGCTTCGATATTCCCGTAGACTTCTTCTTTGGGCGGGAGTATGACGTTGAGATCGGGATGGTTTATCGGCCCCTCCGGCAGCTGGTCCAGGGCCTGTTCCACTATCCTCATGCTCTGGTTCATCTCTTCCATGCGGATGAGGTAGCGGTCGTAGCTGTCGCCGTTGGAACCCACGGGGATATCGAAGTCGAACCGGTCGTATACCAGGTACGGGGTCGCTTTGCGCACGTCCAACGGCACGCCGGTGGAGCGCAGCGCCGGACCGGTGAAGGACAGCGCTATCGCGTCCTCTTTGGAAATATGGCCCACGCCGTGCATCCGGTCGTAGAAAATTCGGTTGCGCGTCAGCATCTTGTCCGCGTCGGAAAGGTTCCTGCGCACTACTTTGAAAGCTTCGGCCGCGTCGCGCCCGAATTCCGGCGGCAGGTCGCGCGTCAGTCCGCCGACGCGGGTGTACGCCGGGGTGATGCGGCCGCCGGCCGCGGAATCGGTCAGGCGGTAGATGACCTCGCGGGCGTTGATGAGATAGAAATAGACCGTGAAGCCGCCCAGTTCCATCGCGCTCGCGGCTATGCAGGTGAGGTGGTCGGTAAGGCGCGACAGCTCGCTCATGATCACGCGGATATACTGGGTCCGGGCCGGAGCCTCTATATCCATCAGCTTTTCCACGGCCAGGGCGTAGCCGACGTTATTTATCAAAGGCGACACGTAGTTAAGGCGGTCCGTGTAGGGCACGCACTGGTTATAAGTGACGTTCTCGCAAGTTTTCTCGAAGCCGCGGTGCAGGTAGCCTATCTCTACGTCGGAATCCATGACGCGCTCGCCCTGCACGGTCAGCAGCACGCGCACTATGCCGTGCATGGCCGGGTGCGACGGGCCCATATTGAGCACCATGCGTCCGTCTTCCAGATTTTCGAGGCTCCAGCTCTTCGGCAGTGCCGCTTTCTTCTTTTCCATGGTCGCGTTCAGATCGTTCCCGGCCCTCAGTCCCTGTGCGGGATCCTCGGCTGCCTTTTCTTAAGCGGATAATCCTTTCGCAGGGGGTGCCCCTCGAAGCCGTCGTACATCAGGATGCGGCGCAGGTCCGGGTGCCCCTCGAATTTTATTCCGAACATGTCGTAAACTTCGCGCTCGAACCAGTTGGCGCCGGGCCAGAGCGGAGTGAGCGAGGCCACTTCCGGCTCGCCGGCTTCCACCGGGCATTTCAGGCGCAGGCGGTAATTGTGTTTTGAGGAATAAAAATGGACCACCAGCTCGAAGCGCGGTTCGCGCGGAGCATAGTCCACGGCCGTCAGGTCCATCAGGAAATCGAAGCCTAGCTCCCCTTTCAGGAAGGCCGCGACTTCAGCCAGCGATCCCTTGTTTATGACGGCGGTCTGGTCGCCGCGGAAAGCATGCGTCTCCAGCACGGCGCCGGGGAATTTGGACTTGAGGGTTTCCAGAAGGTAACTGTTCATTTATATTTCCGGTCCAGGACCGACTCTTTGGAAACTTTTTCCTGCAGCTTTATCAGGGCGTCCAAAATAGCCTCCGGCCGCGGAGGGCAGCCCGGGATATAAATATCGACGGGGATTATCTTGTCTATGCCCTGCATCGTGGCGTAATTGTCGTAGAAGCCGCCGGAGGTGGCGCAGACGCCGAACGAGACCACCCATTTCGGTTCGCACATCTGGTCGTAGACGCGCTTCAGCACGGGGGCCAACTTCTCGTTCACGGTACCCACCACGAAAAGCACGTCGGCCTGGCGCGGAGAGAAGCGCGGATACTCGGCGCCGAAGCGGGAGATGTCGTAGGTGGAGCCGAAAACCGACATAAACTCCATGCCGCAGCAGGCCGTGACGAAAGGATACTGAAAAAAAGAATACTTGCGGCCCCAGTTGACGGCCTCATCGAGACGGGTGGTAAGGTAGGAATGCCCGAAAGCCGTTTCTAATCCCATTCGAGGGCTCCTTTCTTTACCGCGTAGACCAGGCCGGCCAGCAGCACGGCCAGGAAGGCGGCCATGGCGTAAAAAGCGCCGCCCCCCAGCTCCCGGAACGAAACCGCCCACGGGTAGAGGAAAGCGATCTCGATGTCGAACATCACGAACAGTATGGCCACCAGGTAGAAATTGACCCGCGCCATACCCCGGGAGTCCATCGCCGGCGGCATACCGCATTCGAAGGGTTCCTGCTTCACCGGCGTTATCTTCTTCGGGCCGAACAGGATGGAAAATACGGACATTCCCGCCGCCACGGCGAACCCGAAACCGACTGTAAGGATAACGGCCAGATATTGGCGCATAGTTGAATTCTACAAAAATAATCAAGACCGCGCTGAAACTTCCGTATTTGTCTTATTATGATAGGCGCGAAGTTAAAAGGGCCCCGAAGGGCCCTTTTGACAGCGCGACGGTTTTTTCAGGCCGGCACCCGGCTTTTTGACCCCATAAGCCGGCTCAGCACGAACGGGAGTATGCCCCCGTATCTGTAGTATTCCACTTCGGCGGGGGTGTTGATGCGGACCACGACGCTGAAGACGGATACTTTGCCTTCGGCCGTTTTGGCTTTCACGGTCACTTCCTGATCGGGCCGGAGTCCGGACGCTATCCCTTCTATGCTGAATAATTCTTTCCCGCTTAGCCCGAGGGAGGCGGCATCCTGCCCCTGTTTGAACTGCAGAGGGAGTATCCCCATGCCCACCAGGTTGGAGCGGTGTATGCGTTCGAAACTTACCGCCAGCACCGCGCGCACGCCGAGCAGCGCCGGGCCCTTCGCCGCCCAGTCCCGCGAGGAGCCGCAGCCGTATTCCTTGCCGGATATTATTATGAGCGGCGCGCCCTCTTCCTTATATTTCATGGCGGCGTCGAATATGGTCGTCTGCGCGCCGTCCGGCAGATGGACGGTCCGCGCGCCTTCCACGCCGTCAAGCATAAGGTTGCGCAGGCGGATATTGGCGAACGTCCCGCGCATCATCACCTCGTGATTGCCTCGCCGCGCGCCGTAGGAATTGAAGTCCTTCGGAGCCACGCCGCGCTCCTGGAGGTGTTTCCCGGCCGGGGAATCTTTTGCTATGTTGCCGGCCGGGGAGATATGGTCGGTGGTAACGGAATCCCCCAGCACGGCGAGAGCCCTGGCCCCGCTGATATCCGAAAGTTCGAGCGGGCTTCCGTCGAATTTGTCGAAATAGGGCGGCTTGCGCACATAGGTCGAGTCGGGCTGCCAGGCGCAGAGCTCCCCTTCGGAAGTGGGCAGCGACTTCCAGTTCGCGTCGCCGTCCGCGGCGGAAGCGTACCGGGCGGTGAAAAATTCCGGCTTCACGGATCTTTCCACCGCTTTCGCCGTTTCCTCGTCCGAAGGCCAGATATCGCGCAGGTAGACCGGGCCGCCGGTCCCGTTCCCTATCGGCTCTTTCTCGAAATCGATGTCCATGTTCCCGGCCAGGGCGTATGCGACCACCAGCGGGGGCGAGGCCAGGAAGCTGGCCTTCACGTGCGGATTTATCCGTCCTTCGAAATTCCTGTTGCCGGAAAGGACAGAAGCGACGATCAGCTTATTCTTAGTGATCGCGTTGACGATGGGTTCTTCTAGCGGACCGGAATTGCCTATGCAGGTCATGCAGCCGAAACCGGTAAGATAAAAACCGAGCTTTTCCAGGTACGGCAGGAGGCCCGCTTCCCTGTAATAATCCATCGCGACCCTGGAGCCGGGCGAGAGGGTGGTTTTGACCCACGGTTTTACGGTGAGCCCTTTCTCAACGGCTTTTTTGGCGAGCAGCCCGGCCCCTATCATTACGGAGGGGTTCGAAGTGTTGGTGCAGGAGGTTATCGCCGCCAGCACCACGCTGCCGTGCCGCAGGTTGAAAGTGTCCTTTCCGAGCGTCACGGGAACGGCCGCCCCGGGGTCGGCGGCCTTGTCTTTTTCCAGGAAGGTCGGCAGCGCTTTCGCCCATTCTTTTTTGGATTCGGACAGGACTATCCTGTCCTGGGGACGGCGGGGCCCGGCTATGGCGGGGCGCACGGTGGAAAGGTCCAGCTCCAGCATATCGGTGAACGCGGGATCGGCGCAATCGGCGGCGCGGAAGAGGCCCTGCGCCCTGCAGTAATCCTCGTTCAGGCGGATCAGTTCGGCGGGGCGGCCGGTCAGCGCCATGTAATCAAGGGTTTTGCTATCGACGGGGAAAAAGCCTATGGTGGCGCCGTATTCCGGCGCCATGTTCGAGATGGTGGCGCGGTCGGCGACGGCAAGAGAACTTATGCCGGCCCCGCAGAATTCCACGAATTTCTCCACCACGCCTTTTTTACGCAGCATCTGGGTGATCAGCAGCACGGCGTCGGTGGCGGTCGAACCTTTCGGAAGGGCGCCGGTGAGCTTGAAGCCTATCACTTCCGGGACCAGCATGGCTATCGGCTGACCGAGCATGACCGCCTCGGCCTCGATCCCGCCTACGCCCCAGCTCATGACCCCGAGGCCGTTCGTCATGGTGGTGTGCGAATCGGTTCCGACCAGCGTGTCGGGGTAGGCCAGCACGCGCCCGCCATCCTCGCGCGTCCACACGCCCCGCGCCAGGTGTTCCAGGTTGACCTGGTGCACTATACCCGTTTCGGGAGGCGTAACCGAGAAATTGGAAAAAGCCTTCTGCCCCCATTTCAGGAAAAGATAGCGCTCGCGGTTGCGTTCGTATTCGATCTTGGTGTTGCAGTCGAAGGAGGAAGGTTTGCCGTAGCTGTCCGCCTGCACGGAATGATCTATCACCAGGTTTACCGGCACCAGGGGGTTTATCCGCCGCGGCTCGCCGCCGAGGGCTTTTACCGCGTCGCGCATGACCGCGAGGTCCACCACGCCCGGAACGCCGGTAAAATCCTGCATAAGGACGCGGGCCGGCATGAAAGATGATTCCGACCCCGCGCGCCGCGTTTTGGCCCAGTCGGCCACAGCCTCTATCTCCGCGGCCCGCACCAGGCGCCCGTCCTCGTTGCGCAGCAGGTTTTCCAGAAAAATACGCATGCAGAAGGGGAGCCGGTCGACCGGATGCTTCCCGGCCAGGGCTTCCAGGCGGAAGATGTCGAAGGTTTTGCCGCCGGAAGCAAGTGTACCGCGTGATTTGAAAGTGTTCATTATATTTATCCTTAATTACCGGCTTTCCGCGAGCCGCGGGCTTGAATTCGCTATTATTAAATTCTACGATTTTTAGCGGACCCGGACAATCCGCCCCGGGAAAGGCCGCCGCTCCGAGGTATTGTCCTGATTCAACCGCCTGATTGACGTTTAGCAAGAAAGCCGGGCTGGCGCATATATTTTTACCGCGGCGTATTTATTTAGTAGAATTGATTTGTGGCCCCTTTTCAGCCCTGGGGCCCGGATCTCGTTTTCCGCGCACCCGCGCAATAAAGGCGGGGTGCGAACATGGAACAGCAGACTTACACGCTGAATACGCCCGGAGCGCAGCATCAGGATCAGCAAGGAGAAAATCCGTGACGCCCGACAAGCTAATGGTACAAAAAGTACTCGCGCAGATCCCGCCCAAGAACGAAAAACTCAGGACGATGGTCGAATTGCTGCAGGGGCGCATCGAGGAAGACCCGAATGATTTCTGGGCCTGGGACAATCTGGCCAACCTGTATTTCAGCGAAGGTTTTGTCACCCAGTCGATAGATATATATAAGGAAGCGCTTAAGATAAATCCCGACCTTCCGGTGACCCACCTGCGCATAGGCATAGCTTACTACCGGTTGGCTCGCCTGGACGAGGCGATAACCGAACTCAATACGGCGGTCTCGCTTAATCCCAGCCTGGCCATGGCCCACTACTATCTGGGCTTCACGTATTATCACAAGGGCAATTCCGACCAGTCCCTTTACCATTTCCGCCGGGTGCAGGAGTGCAGTCCCGAGACCAGGATCGTGTATTACCATATGGCCGAGGATTACCTTCAAAGGCGGCGTTTCCCCGACGCCATCGCCCTGCTGGAAGAACTGCTTAAATTCAGCCCCGCGTCGGCCACGGCCTGGTACAAACTGGGGCTGGCGTACATGGGACTGTACAAGAATATCGAGGCGGTCAACGCTTTCCGCCAGGCGCTCAAACATAACCCGCAGGATGAGCGGTCGACCAGCATGCTGGAACTGCTCACCAACGTGCCGGAAATATAATATCGGAGAAGCTAAAATGGCAAACACAAAACCCGACGCCGGCATCCCCGCGGAAGGGGACCTCATAACTCTCAAAGGGGACGAGCTCAACGTCCCCTCCCGCCCTATCATCCCTTTCATCGAAGGGGACGGCATAGGCGTGGATGTCTGGCCGGCGGCCAGGCGCGTCCTGGACGCTTCCGTTCTCAAGGCTTACGGCAAGGAAAGAAAAATAGCCTGGCATGAAGTCCTGGCCGGCGAAAAAGCCGTGGCCAGGCTCGGCGCCGGCCGTTATCTTCCCGAAGAGACCCTGGCGGACCTGAAGAAGTACAAAGTTTCGATCAAAGGACCGCTCACCACGCCCATCGGCGGAGGCATCCGCAGCCTGAACGTCTCCATACGCCAGAAACTGGACCTTTTCTCCTGCGTGCGGCCCGTCAGGTGGTTCGAGGGCGTTCCCGCTCCGGTAAAACATCCCGAGAGGCTCAATGTCATAATTTTCAGGGAAAACACCGAAGACGTTTATTCCGGCATCGAGTGGGCTTCCGGAACTAAAGAGGCGGAGAAAGTAGCTTCCTTCCTTAATAAGGAAATGGGCGTCACGCTGGCCCCCAAGTCCGCGATAGGCATAAAACCCATGAGCCCGGGCAACACCAAACGGCTCGTCAAAAGCGCCATACGCTACGCGCTCCAGAAGAAACTGCCCTCCGTCACCATCGTTCACAAGGGCAATATCATGAAATTCACCGAAGGCGGGTTCAAGGACTGGAGTTATGAACTGGTCCGCGACGAATTCGCGTCCGTTACCGTCACCGAGGAAAGCGGCGCGCCGGCCGCCGGCAAACTGCTGATAAAGGACCGCATAGCGGACAGTATTTTCCAGCAGGTGCTGCTGCGGCCCGACGAGTATTCCGTTCTCGCCACTCCCAACCTCACCGGCGACTATCTTTCCGACGCCTGCGCGGCGCAGGTAGGCGGCCTGGGGATGGCTCCCGGGGCGAACATCGGCAACGGCATAGGCGTGTTCGAGGCCACCCACGGCTCGGCGCCCAAGTACGCCGGGAAAGACCTTTCCAATCCCAGTTCGCTTATCCTTTCCGGCGTGCTCATGCTCGAATACATGGGCTGGGACGAGGCGGCGCGGACCGTTACCAAGGCAATGTCGGAGACCATCAAACAGAAGACCGTCACTTACGACCTCGAGCGGCTCATGGAGAACGCGAAGAAACTGAAATGCTCGGAGTTCGCCTCGGCCGTGATAAAGAACATGTAGGACCGGCGGACGGGCAAATAAGAACGGAGGCTGTTTAACAGCCTCCGTTCTATTTTATATCGAGAACCCGCTTACTTTGCGGCTACGGCGGCGGAAAGCCGCCCGCAAAGCGCTTCGTTCTGCTTGCGCAGCTCCGCGGGGAACTTGGGCCCCAGCGTATCGAAGAACACCTTATGGTCCGCGGCCTCGGCCTGCCATTCGTTGTTGCGGACTTCCAGCAGTTTATCCAGCGTTCCCTGCGGCAGGTTAAGCCCGCTCAGATCCAGCGCGTCGGCGGACGGCACATCGCCTATCGGCGTCCGCCGGGCCTTGCCTTCTCCGCGGCATCTCTGGAGTATCCATTCCAGGACGCGCGCGTTATCCCCGTAGCCGGGCCAGAGGAATTTTCCGCTCTCGTCGGTGCGGAACCAGTTGACATGGAATATCTTAGGGGGATTCGGGACCTTCCTGCCCATATCCAGCCAGTGCGAGAAATAGTCGGCCACATGGTAGCCGATGAACGGAAGCATGGCCATGGGGTCGCGCCTGACCTCGCCCTGTTTTCCCACCTGCGCGGCCGTTCGCTCGGAGGCCATCGTGGCCCCTACGTAAACGCCATGCTCCCAATCCGTAGTCTGATACACGAGCGGGGCGAGGCGGGCCCTTCTTCCGCCGAATATTATCGCCGAGATAGGCACGCCCTGCGGCTCTTCCCATTTGGGGGAAATGCAGGGGCACTGTGAAGCCGGCGCCGTGAACCTGCTGTTCGGGTGAGCGCCGACTATCGCTTTTCCATCCGCGTCCTTCATGCCGGGCTTCCAGGGATTGCCGCGCCAGTCCAGACCTGACGCCGGAGGTTCCCCGTCCCCGCTCTCCCACCAGACGGTGCGGTCGTCCGCGAGCACGACATTGGTGTAAATGGTGTTCTTTTTAGCCGTGATAACGGCGTTAGGGTTGGATTTGGAGTTGGTGCCCGGCGCCACTCCGAAGAACCCGGCTTCGGGATTTACGGCCCAGAGCCTGCCGTCCGCCCCGACGCGCAGCCAGGCGATATCGTCCCCCACGGTCCAGACGCGCACGCCCTTTTCCTTCATGACGGCGGGCGGGATGAGCATGGCCAGGTTGGTTTTGCCGCAGGCGCTCGGGAAGGCCGCCGCGACATACTCCACCTTGCCGTCCTTATGTTCCATGCCAAGTATGAGCATGTGCTCGGCCATCCACCCTTCTTTCCTCGCCAGGGCGCTGGCTATCCGCAGCGAGAGGCATTTTTTTCCGAGCAGGGCGTTCCCGCCGTAGCCTGAGCCCACGCTCCAGATGGCGTTGTCGTCCGGGAAGTGCAGAATGAGCCTTCTGTTCTCGTCCAGGTCCGCCTTGCCGTGCATGCACCTTGTGAATACCCCGCCGGTCCCCAGCCTGGCGAGGACCTTGCTGCCGGCGCGCGTCATTATGAGCATGTTCAGCACTACATAAAGACTATCGGTTATTTCCACCCCTATTTTCGAGAACTGGGAATCGACGGGCCCCATTGAAAAAGGAATGACGTACATCGTGCGCCCTTTCATCGAGCCTTTCAGTATTTCGGAAGCTTTGCGGTAGCCCTCTTCCGGGGACATCCAGTTGTTGGTGGGGCCGGCGTCGTCCTTATTTTTGGAGCAGATGAAGGTAAGATGCTCCGTCCTGGCCACGTCGTTGCTTTTGGTGCGGTGGAAAAGGCAGCCGGGGAATTTTTCCTGGTTAAGGCGCAGCATCTCGCCCGTGGAAACGGCCTCGTCCTCCAGCCGCTTCTTCTCCTCCGCGGAACCGTCTATCCAGACGACCCGTTCCGGGGCGCAGAGCCCGGCCATTTCGTCCACCCATTTTTTAAGTTCAGGATGATCTGTCATTTTTCCCTCTCAGAGTTAGTTTTACCGCTTCAGCCCCGCTTTTCCATGGGCACGTAATCTCTCATTGCCGCCCCGGTATAGATCTGCCTCGGCCGGGCGATCTTCGTCGTCGCATCGTCATGCTGTTCTTTCCACTGGGCGATCCAGCCGGGCAGACGGCCGATGGAGAACATGACGGGGAACATATTAGGGGGTATACCTATCGCTTTCATTATAATGCCGCTGTAAAAGTCGACGTTCGGGTAGAGTTTTTTCTCTATAAAATACGGGTCCTTCAGCGCCAGCGCCTCCAGTTTCATCGCGATATCCAGGAGCGGATTGTCGACGCCCAGTTTCTTAAGTACCTTGTCGCAGGTTTTCTTGAGGATCTTGGCGCGCGGATCGTAATTTTTGTAAACGCGGTGCCCGAAGCCCATCAGCTTGAAACCGCTGGTCTTGTCCTTGGCCAGCTCGATGCATTTCTCGGGCTTCATGTCCCCGCGGTGTATCTCCTCCAGCATGTCCATAACGGCCAGGTTCGCGCCGCCGTGGAGCGGGCCCCAAAGCGCGCAGACGCCCGAAGCGCAGGAAGCGAAAAGATTCGCCTTGCTGGAACCCACCATCCTGACGGTGGAGGTGCTGCAATTCTGTTCGTGGTCGGCGTGCAGCAGGAAAATAAGGTTCAGCGCGTCTTCTATCTCCTGGTCCACGACGTATTCCTTATAAGGCATCGAGAACATCATATGCAGGAAATTGGAACAGTAACGGCGGTTGGGGTCGGGATAGATGGGAGGCAGCCCCTTGGACCGGCGGTATGAATAGGCGGCCAGGGTGCGGATCTTGCTCATAAGCATAGCGGCGGCGTTCTCGAAAGAAGCCTCCGTATCGAGCTTGAAAAGTTCCGGATGGAAACAGGACAAGGCGTTGATCATCGCCGAAAGCTGGGCCATGGGCGGCGCGTTCTCCGGGAAGCCCGAGAAATGGTGCCGCATGTTCTCGTCGATATGGCCGTTGGAGAGAGAGATCTTGCGGAACCTCTTCCAGTCGGAGTTTTTAGGAAGCTGGCCGAAGATCAGCAGCATGGCCACTTCAAGAAAGTCGGGGTCGGGTCTGTCGAACTGCTCTATCGGTATGCCGCGGTACCGCAGTATGCCCTTTTCTCCGTCGATGAAAGTTATGGCGCTTTTGCAGCTTCCGGTATTTCCGAAGCTGGGGTCGTAGGCTATCAGCCCCGTCTGCGCGCGAAGCTGGGCTATGTCGATCCCCAGTTCGCCTTCGGTCCCCTCGATAACGGGAAGCTCCAGGGTCTTGCCGTCGAAGGTGAGAGTCGCTTTATGTGCCATAAGTGTCTCCTTAAATTATCACGAAATGCCCAATGATATACTACACAAAATATCGCCTTCGGGACAATCCAAGGGACATAGTTGACGTATATCAACGGATGAGTTGATATAATACACAAATAAAGCCGCCAAGTAAACACCGCCGTGCGGCCCCGAAAATAGGCCATTTGCCGCAATTTAGGGAGACCTTTGACCCTATGAAACTTGCGGTCTTTTCGTTAAAATAAACTCAGGCTCGGACCCGGCCCGTTTGGATCGCCGGATGCGCCGCGCCGGCTGACGTTCTCAAAGGAGCTTTATTGATGGTAAAACGAATAGCGTTCTTACTGGCGCTGGCTTTTTTCGCTATCCCCGCATACGCGGTCAGCCCGTTCACTTCCGACCCCGCAGCCAGCAAGCAGCTGGCCGACAAACTGGACGTCCCGGTTTTTTACTTTATGCCTGAAAGCGCTTACGCCGGCACAGCCGACGGCATAACCGCAGCGGACGGGCTGTTCGATTTCCGTTATCCCGCCTCCGACGGCGCCGAGCTCCCGGTAAGCCTGCGCGTCTACCTTACCCCGCATGCGAACGCCGCAAAGAGGCTCGCCGCCGGCGGTTTTATACAGACCGGGGACATCATCCTCACGTTCAGACCGGAGTGGGGCTTCCGGGGGCCGTACCCGAACATACAGATGGGCATCAGCCACGCCGCGATCGCTTATGTCGAGGACGGCATCGCCCGCACCGTGGAAAATCCGCTTACGGACGAATACATAGGCGATCTGACGTCGAAACATTACAAAGACGCCGCTGCCCTGCATGTGATACGCCCCAGGAACCTGAGCAAAGAACAAAAAGACAACATACTCGGTTGGACAAAGAGGCTGGCGGGCCTGGCCGGGAAAATATACCCGGCCCAGCTTTCTTTTAATCAGGATTACTTCGCGCCGAAATACAGCAACGGCGACATGGGATTCGTTAAAACGCTCGGGCAGATAGCGCTTCAGACCGATAAGAACGCCAAAGTAAGTCTTTTCTGTTCCGAACTGGTCTGGGCCCTGCTTTCCCTTAAAGATTGCGATCCGGCCGACGCGAACGCCTTTACCGGCGACAGCGTCCCGGCCTGCGTTAAACCGGAATTTGCTCCGATGCAGATGACGGGGGATTATTTCCCCGCCCCGAAAGCCCCCTCGGCGCGCCTGGGACTTTCGGACGGGCCGCTGGCGGTCATAGAGGGTCTGGGCCTGCCCGACGAGCAGAAACAAAAGCTTATAAAACAGGTATTCGAGACCAGCCGCCCGCTGACCAGCATGTCCCCCGGCCACCGCGCGATTGCGGAAAAGATGGCGCCGTATTTCCTCCAGCTTGAGGGTTATTATGCCGGGATAAGCAGCGGCACGCCGGCAGCCGTCGCCATATCGGCGCAATTCAATAAAGGCGTCAAAGCCAACTACTCTCCGACTTCTTATATCATAAACACCCTTCTGCCGGCCGACAGCCGGGAGCGCGAGATGGACTTTGTGGGCACGGTGGTCTTTTCGGATTAATATGATACGCCATATCAGGAACCTTATCCTCCTGCTTTTACTGGCCGTTCCCGTCCGCGCGGGAGCCGGCCAGGCCCCGGATACAGCCGGAAACCTCGGCCTGCACGAGGGAGATATCATATTTATAGAGAGCCAAAGCGCTCAGGCCGCGGCGATACTGGAAATAGCGGGCTCGTCCTGGACCCACGTCGGAGTGGCGGTCAGCAGCGGTTCCGCCTGGAACGTGGCCGAAGCCGGCAGGGACGTAAGACTGACCCCGCTGCGGGAATTCCTGGACAGGAGCCGCGATCACAGGTTCGCGGTGAAGCGGTTCAAGAAGTGGGCTAAGCGCCCGGACAAAGCCGCCCTGCTCAGCCTGAAGAAATGGCTGGAGGGAAACCTGGGCAAACCTTATGATATTTACTTTGAATGGTCGGACAGCGCGCTTTACTGCAGCGAATACGTCTGGAAGGCTTTTTACAACGCCCTTCCCGGCCATCCCGCCCTTTCCAAGATACAGAAGTTTTCCGATATGAAACTGGACGGCCCGCTGTGCGGCGCACTGATCGAAAAAAGATACAAACCCGCCAATAAAAAACTCAATCCGGACGAACCGATAGTGACGCCGGTGGCCCTTTTCAACTCCGATCTGCTCCAGACCGTATCGCAGTAACTCCGCTCCCCGATAAAACAAAAAAACGCCCGGTCAATACGGACGTTTTTTATAGTGAGAAAACCCTACCTGGAAATTATCATAAGCAGGAGGGTTTTGGTCATCCTGCACCTGTCGAATTCCCGGATCATATCCTCCGACATCACCGGCATGATATGGTCCACGCCCTCAAGTTTAACGTAATCGGAACCGGGCAGGATCGAGCTTTCGGTCGGGGTCAGCCCGTCGTTATCTATGCCTTTCTTCAGCATAAGGTCGCGGGGGATCTCGAGCAGAGTGTCGAGCTTCCCGTGTTCTTCGGCCTTCCAGGTGGCGAATGAGATGACGTTAACTCCGGAAACCAATCCGTTCAGGACCCGGCGATTGGTTTCATGGAACCCGGCGCGCTCTGTCGGGGTCATACTGGCAAGGGAATCGAGGGTCCCGCCGAAATGCCCGAGAAGCGAGGCCATGACAGAGGAAAAAACCTTATTATTTTTCACATATTCGGCCACCGGTGTGCCAAGGAAGGGCGCCTGCAGGGGAACGAAGCCGCGCACCTTTGACGCCAGCTCCGGGTTTTCCGTAAGGGCCTGGAGGGCGTACATGCCGCCGTCGCTGTGGGAAATTATTATGACGGGCTTTTCGGACTTCCGTATCTCGGCCGCGACCTTCGCCGCGTTATGCGCGGGCATCATGACGGAATCAATGTCCACCATGCTGAACTCCACGCCCAGTTCGGTAAGCGTTTTTTTCTGGTCGTTGAAATAGCGCCCTATCCAGACTTTCTTGCCCAAAATTTTGAACGGCTCCACGTACCCGCCGGTCAGGAAACCGCGCACCAGCAGGACTTTATACCCGCGCAGCTCCTCCTTTTCTTTATCCCCCAGTTTCTGATCGACGGAGTCCCAGACCGTTTTAAAATCCGCCGTAATATCCCTGCCGATCCTGGCAGGCGCCGGGTCCGGGATCCCGGCCACGGGGGCCGTCCGATCTCCGGGGTTAAGGCCCAGTTGGGAGGCCGCGCCCGTATCAGGGACGCCGGCGCTATAAGATCTGATCTGAAAAGCCGTAAGCAGAAGTATGGTTAACAAGGTTCGCATCATAGTTACCGGAACTCCTTAAATGAGGGCCTGTTTCCTTATATTAATATAATACACCGCGGCCGGGCCCGCGCCAAGCGTCCATATGCCCATGACGCGCCCGTTATTGGACCCATGTCGGCCTGGGCCGGTTGTCCGGAGGGCCTGAATGGTATAATTTCAGTTCGGCGGCGGGGATGCCGTCCCGGATCCGGTATAAAGGAGAAAACAATGAGCGAAAACAACGTTTCACAGGGCGGCATGGTTTTCGGCGAACCCACCCCCCTTGGCCTGCTGGGCCTGGCCATAGGCTGCGCCGCCCTGACCCCCATAGCCTTCGGCTACTCGCTGACTCCGGCCGGCTTTAAAACCGCGGCCGTCTGGGCCCTCCTTTTCGGCACCGGCTGCCAGCTGCTGGCCGGCCTCATGAGCCTGGCCAACAAGAACGTTCTCGGCGGCACGCTGTTCACGGCTTTTTCCTTCATGTGGGTGATAAACGCCTGGACGCTGAACTCCGTAGCCAACGGCTTCATACCGGACGGCGGGATCCTGTTCGCGATCGATGTTACCCTGTTCGTGATCTTCGCGGTGCTTTCCTACGGCTTCGGATTTTTCAGCAGTCTGCTTTTCGCCTTCCTGGTGAACATCGATCTGCTTTTCCTGGCGAAGATAGCGAAGCACTTCGCCGCCGCTTCGCCCGCGGCCGCAGCCGGACTAAACTTCCTCATAGGCTGCCTGACCGTTCTCATGGGGCTCATAGCTTTATGGCTGGCCTTCGCCATGCTGATCAACCCGCTGGCCGGCCGGCAAATATTCGCCATCGGCAAACCGGTATTCAAGAAAAGCTGAAGACTTTTCAAAATTAAAAAAGCCCGGCTTGCCGGGCTTTTTTATCCTTGCGCTTCCACGGGAACCGCTACTTCTCTTTATAGTACGTCAGGGCTTCGGGCAGTTCCGCCTGGATCTTTTTAATACGGGTGGCGTCCGAAGGATGCGTGGAAAGGAACTCGGGAGGCTTCTGGCCGCCGGCCGCCTCCATGCGCTGCCAGAAGGGGACGGCCGCCCGCGGATCATAACCGGCCTTGGCCATAAGGATCAGACCGATATGGTCGGCTTCCGCTTCATGGCTGCGGCTGAAGGGCAGCAGCACCCCAACGCTGGCCCCCAGGCCGAAAGCTCCCATTACCTGCTGCTGCACGGCCGGGTCCTTATTGGCCATGCCGACCTGCAGGGCGGCTCCGCCAAGGTTCACAAGTTCCCCCTGGCTCATGCGCTCGGCGCCGTGGTGGGCCAGGGCATGGGCCACTTCATGGGACATCACCACGGCCAGGCCTTCCTCGTTTTCCGTAAGCGGAAGTATCCCCGTGTAGACCGCCACCCGCCCGCCGGGCAGGCAGAAAGCGTTGACCGTTTTGGGTTCGTCTATCAATTTGAACTGCCAGTCGAAATCCGGGCGCTCCGCCGCCGCGGCGATGCGCTGTCCGACGCGGACCACCATGGCGGACGCCTGGGCGTCCGTGGAAAGTTTCGCCTTTGAGAGCGTCTCCTGGTAGGCCTGCAGGCCCATTTTATATTCTTCGGAGTCGGAGACGATATTGAACTGCCGGCGATTGGTATAAGGCACCGTAGCGCAGCCCGCCAGGACCGCGGCAAGCAGAAGAAAACAAATGTAACTTTTCATACGGTTATTTTACCAAAACACGGCCTTGACCCGCGGGACAAAAGGGCCGGATATCGGCCTTTAATAGTTCACTATTACCGCCATCGCGGTTATGGTATCCGCTTTTTTGAAACCTTCCGCCGGGCTGTTGGAGTAGTGCCAGACGTAGGAGGCTTTAAGCGAGAAATGAGTGGAGATCGAGGTAACTATGGCGGTTTCCGAGTTCGTGCGGTAGCCCTTGGGCTGGTGCATATTGCCCAGGTATTCGAGATCCTGGCTGGCGTTAGCCGTCGGCGAAAGCGTCCTTATGTATTTCGCATAGCCCCGATAGGAGCCGAAGGACTTATTCTCGGAGTGCAGGCGGTCCTCAAAGATATAACCGCCGCCGGCTTCCGCCGAGAGCTTATTGTCGGCGTGGTCCCAGATATCCCGGCCTAAGCCGAGGGAGTAATCGAACCGGCTCCTGATGCCGGCAAAACGGTTCCTGTCCCAGGCGTTTTTCTGGAAAGCGTAATTCCTGCCTGACAGCTTAAGATTGACTTTTTCCGAAGCGTTGAACTGCTCGGCCGTGGACGTGTGTTCGTCCCTGGTCCCCAGGCCGCCGCCCGCCACCTCAAGGGCCGCCTTCTCCCAGTCGCAGTTGAAAAGGTTCTTGCCGGCAATAGACGAAGTTTTCGAGTTGCCTGAGGTCTGCACATAAGAAAGCTCCGCCGCGTCTTTCCATTTTTTAGGCGCCGGGGCCTCCTGTGCCATAACGGAAGGGACCAAACTTGCCAGTAGGACGGCGAACGTTGTTTTTTTCATATATTTCTCCCGATCTGAGACCCTTCCCCCGGGGATTTATTATAGAACAGTCCATATTATAAAACAAGCCTCGGCGCTTTTCGCCGCGCTGCCGATGTCAGCCTTGACAGGGCGGCGCGTTTTTGGAAAAATATCCGCACTAGAACAGGCGGTCCAACCGGACGCGGCCGGGCTTCTCGCAGCGGTAAGCACCGCGGGACTAGATACTTCCCGCGGTATTTTTATTGGCTGGACCAGGAGAACAATATGCCCGACTTCAACGAAACGCTTTCAGCCGCGCGGGGACTGGATGACGCCGGGATCGCGGCCCGCCTGACTGCCGAAGGCTATAACGAACTTCCCTCCCAGAAAAAACAGACCATACTCGACATCGCCCTTAACGTACTGAAGGAGCCGATGCTGCTGCTGCTGCTGGCCGCTGGCACGATCTATCTCGTACTCGGCGACATGAAGGACGCCATGATGCTGATGACATTCGTGGTAGTGGTCATAGGCATTACGTTCTACCAGGAGCGCAAGACCGAGAACGCCCTGGATGCGCTCAGGAACCTGGCCAGCCCCAGGGCCCTGGTCATCCGCGGCGGCAAACAGGTCCGCATCCCCGGCCGTGAAGTGGTCAGGGACGACCTGATATTTTTGACCGAGGGCGACCGCGTGCCCGCCGATGCCGTGGTGGCCGCGGCCGTGAACCTTTCCGCCGACGAGTCCCTGCTGACGGGCGAATCGGTCGCCGTGCGCAAATGCGCATGGGACGGCAAAATGGAACAGGCCCGCCCCGGCGGCGACGACCTGCCGTTCGTCTATTCAGGCACTCTCGTGGTGCAGGGCCGGGCGCTTGTGAAAGCCACAGCCACCGGTATACGTTCGGAGATGGGGAAGATAGGTAAGGCGCTGGAAACCATCACCCGGGAAGAAACCCCCCTGAACCGCGAGACCGGACGCATAGTAAAGAACTTCTCTATAGCCGGGCTTGTGCTCTGCACGGTGGTGGTGGTGATTTTCGGCCTCACCCGCGGCAGCTGGATGAACGGCTTCCTGGCCGGTCTTACGCTCGGCATGGCGATGCTGCCGGAAGAATTCCCGGTGGTACTCGTGATCTTTTTGACCATAGGCGCGTGGCGCATTTCTAAAAGCAACGTTCTGACGCGGCGCATGCAGGCGATAGAAACGATGGGTTCCACCACGGTGCTCTGCACCGACAAGACCGGGACGCTTACCATGAACACCATGCGCCTGAAAGAGATCTGGACGCCAAAGGGAGGCTCCCACATTATAGAGGACAGCGCGGCCCAGCTTCCTGACAATTTCCACGAACTGGCCGAGTACGCCATCCTCGCCAGCCAGGAGGATCCCTTCGACCCCATGGAGAAAGAACTTAAAAGGGTCGGGGAATGCTGCCTTAAGGGCACCGAGCACCTGCACGGCAACTGGAAGGTGGTAAGGGAATATCCGCTTTCAAAGGAACTGCTTTCGCTTTCGCATGTATGGGAGGCCCCGGACCATAAGCATTACATAATAGCCGCCAAGGGCGCCCCTGAAGCCATCATCGACCTCTGCCACCTGCCCGCGCATGAAACCGCCGCGATAATGGCCGGAGTAAAGGAACTTTCCGAGCGCGGCCTGCGCGTGCTGGCCGCCGCCGCCGCCGAGTTCAGCCACAGCGAACTCCCGCCCGTCCAGCATGACTTCGATTTCCGCTTCACGGGTCTGGTCGGCTTCATGGACCCGGTGCGCCCGCATGTAGCCGTCTCGGTAGCCGAGGCGCACGCCGCCGGCATTCGCGTTATAATGATAACCGGCGATTACCCCGGCACCGCTTCATTTATAGCCCGCGAGATAGGGCTCAGGAACCCGGACGCCGTCATCACCGGCCCGGAACTGTCGGTCATGCCGGCCAATGAACTGGCCGCGCGCATAAAGGAGATCTGCGTTTTCGCCCGTGTCGTGCCGGAACAGAAACTGGCCATAGTCAGCGCCCTCAAGGCCAACGGCGAGATCGTGGCCATGACCGGGGACGGCGTGAACGACGCCCCCGCGCTGAAGGCCGCGCATATAGGCATAGCCATGGGCGAGCGCGGCACCGACGTGGCCCGCGAAGCCTCGGCCATCGTGCTGATGGACGACGATTTTTCCAGCATAGTTCACGCGATACGTCTCGGGCGCAGGATCTTCGACAACCTTAAGAAAGCCATAGCCTTCATTCTTTCGGTACACGTGCCGATAGCGGGTATGTCGCTGCTGCCTATCCTGTTCGGCCTGCCGATAGTCCTGATGCCGGCGCACATAGCCTTCCTGGAACTCATAATAGACCCGGCCTGCTCGGTAGTTTTCGAAGCCGATAAAGAGGAACACGATATCATGAGCCGCCCGCCGCGCAGCATTGGCGAACCGCTGTTCTCGCGGAAGATGGTTATACTCAGCCTGCTCCAGGGCCTCAGCGTGCTGACGGTAGTGTTCGCTATCTTCATACTGACGCTCAAGCTCGGCAAGAGCGAGGACGAGGCCCGGGCGCTTTCTTTCGCCGCCCTCGTATTCGCGAACCTCATGCTGATACTCACGAACCTTTCCTGGAAAAACAATTTCATCAGGATAATGAAGGAAGCCCACCAAACCTTCTGGTGGGTCTGCGGCGGAGCGCTGGCCGTGATGACCCTCACGCTTTACGCGCCGTTCTTCAGGGGCGTGTTCCACTTCGGCTTTCTGCACGCCAAAGACCTGACCTTCGCCTTCGGCGCCGGCGCCCTCAGCCTTACCTGGTTCGAGTTCCTGAAGATCTTCAGGCCCGCCAGATCCTAGCGTCACGGGGCCCAGGCCGGCTGGGCCTAAATACGCCGGCCGGCTGGGACCTAAGCACCTGTCGGCCGCCCTCCGGCGGTGGTAGTATATAGTGTATATTCCACCGTTATCGGAGGCTCCGCGTGAAACTGTCAACCAGGTTAGCCGCACTTCTTTTATTCCTGTTCCCCAACCTTTACGCCGCCGACATCCGGCTTGAGACCATAAACAGCAACGGCATAAACGCCGCCCAGCAGTTGACGACCCCCGCCCTGCCCGAACCCTCGTACACAAAACTGCCGGCCTACGAACGCTACGACATCTCCGGCCTGCCGCGATACATCTTCACCGAGGAAACAAAAGTGTCCGCCACCATCACCCAGGCCATAGACAGGACGAGAACGACCCTGGACGTGGCGCTTTACAACCTGCAGATACCGGACACGGCCAAGGCCCTGATAAGGGCGCGCGACCGCGGCGTAAAAGTGCGGGTCGTGCTGGACTATGAACATCTCTACCCCAAGGCCAATTCGGACATCCAGGCGATAGTGGACGCCAAACTGGACATCCGCATAATGAAAGGCCGCGGCGGTTCGGGCTCGATGCATAACAAGTACGCCATTTTCGACGGGACGGCGCTCGAGACCGGCTCCGCCAACTGGAGCCTCTCGGCCGAAAGCGCCAGCTACGAGAACATGATGTTCATCTTCGACAGGAACATCATGGACGGCTACCAGAAGAATTTCGAATGGATGTGGACGCAGGGCAAGCTCCCCGGCGACCAGTCCGCCGGCTGGCCGAAGCCCGGCCCTCTGCCCGCCGAACCCCGCCAGTCCGTGTCCTATAACGGCGCGCAGTTCCCCGCCTATATCTTCTCCCCGCGGGGCGGTACCGAGGCGACGATAGTAAGAGCGATGGACGCAGCCAGCCGGGAAATAGACGTAGCGATGTTCTCTTTCACCTCCAAGCCGGTGATGGAAGCCCTTGTACGCGCGGCCGGGCGCGGCGTGAAGGTGAAGATCATGACCAATATGAAGTCCGCCTTCCCGTTCAAGAACGAGGTCAAGAAAGCCGGTATAGAGAACCGCATGAAACCCGGGCGCGTAGAGAACGGCCTGATGCACAACAAATACGGAGTGGTGGACGGCAAATTGCTTATAAACGGTTCGTTCAACTGGTCCGAGACGGCCGAGATGCTGAACACCGAGAACACCATCTTCACCACGGACCCGCAATATGTGGGCTCCTATAAAGCCGAGTTCGACAAGCTTTACTCCACCGCCATCCGCCCCTAGGACAAAAAAAGCCGTCCGCGCCAGGCGGACGGCTTTTTTTATTCAGTTCAATTCAAGAGTTCATATACTTCGGCGGGATCGGCGCAGCCTTTGAATTCCTGAAGCCCCACGCTCCGATATTTAAAATACGCGGAGGTCTTCTCCCGCACCGCCGACGATACGTGTACGGCCCCGGCCGGGGCCTTGCCCTGAAGCCGGGAAGCGAAATTCACCGTGTCGCCCATAACAGTGTAATCCATGCGGGACTCGGAACCCACATTGCCCGCTATCACGGTCCCGCAGTGTACGCCTATCCCCACCCCCAGCGTTTTTTTGCCCGCGGCTTCCTGCTCTTTGTTGAAGCGCGTTATTTCTTTCTGCATTTCGGCGGCGCACGCTACCGCCTTTTTTTCAGCTTCGGGCTGCCGGCAGGGGTCGTTAAAGACAACGATCAAGGCGTCGCCCACGAATTTATCAAGCGTGCCGTCGTGCCTAAACACCACGTCCACCATGCGGCTGAAATAGGCGTTCAGCAGTTCCAACAGGACTTCCGGCTCCATGGACTCCGCCATCGGCGTAAAGCCGCGTATATCGGAGAACAGTACCGCCACGTGCGCGCGGCGGCCTTCCCCCATGGCCGCCCCGCCGTCCGGAGAGTCCAGTATCTGCTTGGCGACCTGGTGCGAAACGTACCTGCGCAGGGCGTTCTCCGCCATTTCCCTGCGGGCCAGATTTTCGGCGAACTTGAAAACCAGTCCTCTCATCTTCTTTACCGCGTAACCGACGGTCCAGCCCATCACGCACATCGCCAGGATATGGATAACGCCCGCGTAAGTGGAAACCGGCCTGATGCCGGGGTTGCCGAACGAGAAATACCAGACGGCCGCGTAGCCGGCGGCTGAAAGCCCGGTGACCGCGAGTATCGCGCGGTTGCTGTAACGCAGGGCCGAATGCGCTATCAAGATGTAGTAAAGAGAGATAAGCGGACCGCTGTTGGCTTCCAGGGCGATTATGATGAAGGTCAGGAAACAGACGTCCACGCCCGTGGAAGCGTACTTCATCCACCTGGCGTAATCGCCGCGCCGATTGACCCGGTACCAGGCCGCGGCGGCGAATACTCCCCAGACTGTCAGCGTCCAGACCGTGCGCAGGTGTATCCGGGCCTCCACGGCGCCCAGGACGTAGTAATTCATCATTTCGTCCAGAAAGAACACCGTGATGGCGGCAAGGCGGATCAGGTTCACCTTCTGCTCTCCGGATATCTCTTCTTCAAAAAAAAGCTGGTTTATCTTATCTGTTTTCATCACGGTCCGCGCCTCATCGCCCTCACCCTATAATACAATACTTGCCCCGCCTTTTTGGCGTTCAAAGACATATCAAATAAAAAGCGCCAGGCCGTTTTAAATAAAGAACAAGCCTGGCGCTTTACCGGCCAAAACACTTCCGCGGCTTATTTTGCCAGGGGCCTGATGGTCTTGGCCAGGTCCTTGGCGAGCTTGTCGGCCAGACCCACCAAAGCTTTCTGGATGATGGCTTCCGGAGCGGCAAGCGTACCTATCTTCCCGCCGAAGGCGTGCTTTTCGGAGCTCTTGGACCTGTTGGAAGCCTTGCCGGCCCCTATAAGCTCGCCGGTCTGGATATCCACCATGCGCGCCTCGGCCTCGATCTCCACGATCCTGTCCGTCTTCTCGGCTATCTTCACGCTGCGCCACTCGTCCTTCACGGATAAAGCGGTCACGGAGCCCATGATAACGTATTTGGCGCCCAGCTGCTTACCGAGCTGCATGGCGGAATTGGAATCCGTAAGGCCGGCCATAGCCAGTTTCATCTCGGCGGCCACAGCCTCCATCCGCTGTCTTTCCACCAGTCTTATCTTTTCGGTCTTGAAGAGCGCCGCGGTCAGGGAGGACTGGAGGCCCTCTACGCTGTTAGCGTATTCAGGCTGGGACGCCGAGTAGACGAAAGGCATCACGCAGGCAAGGGGTCTCTGCTCGAAAGGTATTGAGGCGCAACCGGCCGCCGCCAGCAACAAGATGGAAAGAACCGCCATTTTTATATTCCGCATATATCTCCTCCAGCCCGTATAACCGACCCGTTAATTATAAAAAATCCTTTACCCCAAGGCCAGAACAAAAAAATAAGGGCGCATGACGCGCCCTTATTTCATAAATGCAGCCCCGGTTCACTCGCTCTGCAGGGGACCGGAGAATTCCATCACCTTGGAGCCGGCATTGCCCAGCGCTTCCAGCGCCTTCATATATTCCTCGACATGGGGTTGGACCTTGTTCTTATAAGCCGGGTATTTGGTCATTATAGTCTCGAACCGTATCAGCGCTATAGTCTCGTCATTGTCGGTGTATTCGGCGATATTGGCCAGCAGGAGTTTGGCGGTCGCTATCGTGTCCGGGGTCCTGGGGGTCTTCGCTATGGCGCCGGCCGCCATGGCGTTAAATTCTTTGGCCGCCTTGGTGCAGTTTTTGAGGGAATCCATCAGCTGCCCAAGGGCGCCGTCCAGGGAGCCGCCTTCTTTGTTCTCGATGATCCGCGACACGTTCCAAAGATCGAGGTCCGCGCGTTCCATTTTGCCTTTGACCGATACCATTTTGAGGGTCAGTTCGCCCATAGGGCTGAGCTGCACGCCGGCCTTATTCAAGGAAACCTGGGGTTTTACCGGCTCCGGCATGGCCACGGAAGCGGAATTCTTCAAACCGGACCGCAGATCCGATTCGAAATTACCGGCATTCAGGATCCCTGAAAAACCGGCCGTAAGCGCCGCCGTTAATATAAGGTTGGTGATCTTTTTCATTTTTTCTCCTGTCAGCTAAGTTCCGCATCCGCCGCTGAAACTCAAATCGTCTTCTGTTTAAAGTATACCGGCAAATACCGGTCGCGGCCACGGCAGTAGGGCCCAGGCCCTCGAACTATAAGGGCCCCCCGTAAGGTGGGCCCTTTAGCGGCGAATGAAAGCGGAGGTCTTAGCGGGAAGGCGTGATATATTCCGGGTGGAAGACCAGGCAGTAATTATCCATGACCAATCGCTCCGAGCCGGGCTGAATGCCGTTTACCTGGCAAACGTCCGAATTGGGAGGACACAGCTTCGCCAGGGGATAGCCGGCTTTAACATACTGGTCGCAGGAACGGCAGATGCTTTTCAGGCCTTTCAGGGCCTGTTCGCGCTTCCGGTCCATGAGCTCGTTCAGCAATTTCTTAACATCCCCTTTTATCCGGCCGGCGAAGGTCCTGGTCGGATAGACAAGATTAAAGGTCGGGCCGCAGACCTGCGGCCAGGAGCCCGCGGGGGCGTCGGCCCCGCCGTCCAAAAACTCCGCGCGGGCGAGCATATGCCTGCGGAATTCTTTGGGCGCCGGCGAATCGGGAGAGAACGCGCTGTGGGAGGTAAACCCGCCGAAAACATCCAGCTTGGCCACGCAGGCGTCTTTTGACGGATACACCGCTTTTCCGGCTTCGCCCGTAACCATTCCGCCCTTGACGTTCCCTTCCCCCACCAGGAAAAATCCCTTCACCGAAGGCTGCTGCAGTTTCCCGTATATCTCGGAAGGCTCCAGGTCCGCGTAGGTGTACACTTTCGCGTACGGATAAAGAACGCTGAGGCCGGAGATAAGGACCGAACCGACATCCGCGCAGGCTTTGACGGAAATGGTATCTTTAAGCGCCGAACCTTTAGGCATGACGCAGTTACCCGTGAATATCAGGAACTTCCCCTGTCCGCAGAAATCCATGCCGGCGGAACCGCCGGGAACGGATGGGATGGCGGCGGCCGGCCGCTGGCTGTCATACGCCTTCAAAGACCCGAGCGCCTGCGCCGAAACCTGCCCGGCCGGAAACGGCAGCAGGCAGACCGCAAATATGAACTTTTTCATTTCCCCCTCCCCGCTATTTCAACCTTAAAGTCATCCGGCACGCGGCGCAATCAAAATCCAGACGGAACAGCCTCCCCTCTTCGTCTTCCATGTAAAGGGGCCCCGCCTCTCCGCCGGCGCCCTCTTTGGGACACAGATCAAGCCTGTGCCGCAGGCAGAGCTTCAGCGTCATCAGTGGCCGGTCGCCGGTCTCGGCCCCGAACTCCACGGCGCGCTCGATATCGGTCACTCCGTGGCGTTTATAGAACTCGACCGCCTTCGAACTCAGGATATTGGCCGTAAAATCGAGTTTTTTGGCGGGGTACTTATGGGAGGTTCTCTCCAGCCTGAACTCCGCGCGCTTGTAAGCGGAATTTCGCGCGGCCTCAAGCTGCTCCACGACCCGGCGCCGCAGATCGTTCAAAAAACTGGCGGGGATAAAATACGGGACCGACAGTTTTATTTCCAGGCCCTGCAGGTAAAAGCCGCTTTCCCCTATCTTCGAAAGCTGCCTCTTTATGGTCTCAAGGGCGGCTTCCGGTTTGTCAGCTTTCGTCTTTCCCGGCATGCACGGGATCCCCGCCTTGAACCCGTCTTCGTCCACGGCGTCCAGAGAAAAACCTTCGGCCGTTTCGCTGAACTTCAGCTTAAGGCCTATCTTCCGCGCCGGCTTGGCCCGGTCCAGTTCCCGCGCGAACTCCCTGTCCAGGTTCCGGTAGATAAGCGTCCCCTCCGATATCCCGCGCGTGCTCACCGGCGTGATGTTGCCGTTCTGCACGATATTGACGTGGGTGCCGCTGAGCACGCCGCGCGGATCGAAGAAAGCTATCCCGTCGCCGTTATGCAGGCCGCATTTGCCTTCTATCCGGAAAGATTTTATCCCCACCTTTACCGCCCGCCCCATGGGTTCGCCGATGAACTTCGGAGTGTCGGGCGCCGCCGCGTCGCCCACCCGGCCGTCCAGGAAATATTCCGTATAGCCGCGGTTGAACGTCTTGTTAAGGTCGGGCGTAAAATCTATGAACGGCCTGCCGCTGGAGCTCCTGCCGAGCTTCCTGGCGTCCAGCACCTTATCCAGTTCGCGGCGGTAGAAGGACACCACGTTCTTGACGTAGTCCGCTTCCTTGAGCCGGCCCTCTATTTTGAGCGAGGTTATGCCCGCGTCCACCAGGTCGCCGAGCCGTTTGGAGAGGTCAAGGTCCTTGAGCGAGAGCAGATGTTTGTTCTTCAGGAGGACTTTATCGGTTCCGTCCTTAAGCGTGTAGAGCTTGCGGCAGGGCTGGGCGCACACCCCCTTGTTCCCGCTGCGGCCGCCCAGCACGTAGCTCAGGTAGCACCGGCCGGAATAGGAAGCGCACAGCGAGCCGTGCGCGAAGAACTCCAGGTCGACCGCGGTCTTGGCCCTGATCTTTTTTATCTCTTCGAGCGTGAGCTCGCGGCCGAGTATGACCCGCCGGAAACCGGCTTTCTCCAGGAACAGCACTTTTTCCGGCGTGATATTGTGGGTCTGGGTGCTGGCGAAAAGCGGGATAGGCGGCAGGTCCATTTCGAGCAAACCCATGTCCTGGATGATGACTGCGTCCGCGCCGGCGTCCCAGAGCCGGTGGATGAGTTTCTGGGCGCGGCCCAGCTCCAGGTCCGTAAGTATGGTATTGACCGTGGCGTAAACTTTCGCGCCGTATTTGTGGGAGTAAGCGGCCAGTTTCTCTATATCGTGGACGGTGTTCGCGGCCGCCTGGCGCGCGCCGAATTCCTCCGCCCCGATGTAGACCGCGTCGGCGCCGCAATTAACCGCGTCCATGCCCGCGGAACAGTTCTTGGCCGGAGCCAGCAGCTCTATTTTTTTTGCCTTCATAATTCAAGTCCGGAGCCGCGGGAGGCGCGTGTCAGAGAGATTTAACCAGGGGAGAGCTTTCGCTCCTGGATTCGGCGTAGTCGGCGTCTATCTTGTAATACTGGTACGTCAGCTTGGCGACGCGGGAAATGAAGCCCTTGGCGCTGGTATAGTTGGGCACGTCGCTGGTCAGGACGGCGATAAGGTAATCGCCGCGCGGAGAGAAGACTATGCCCACGTCGTGACAGGACCGGCGCAGGAGCCCGGTCTTATGGCCGATCTCCCAGCCGATCGGCAGGCCTTTCCTCAGACGGCTGCGGCTTTTGTTGTGCTTGAGGACGTCCAGCATGAATTCGCTCAGGCCCTTATCCACCAGTTCGCCCTTGTAGATGCGCTCCATCAGGCCCGCCATCTCGCGCGCCGTGGTGTAATTCTCCCTTGCGACCCGGCCGGAAGTGAGGCTCAGGCCCTCGGGGTAGATCTTCGTATAGACCAGCCCCATGTTCTCGAACGCCTGCTGAAAATAACCGAATCCCTCGTAATCCACCAGCATTTTGGTGGCGGTATTGTCGCTCTCGGTGATCATCTTGTAGATGATCTCCATGACGCTGAGCGACGTACCCTCACGTACCCATTTAAGCGATCCGGAGCCGCCGGCCCTGTCGCCGCGCGTAAGCTTGATCTGCGTATCCAGGGAAAGTTCGCCGCGCTTCACCTTTTCACAGACGGCCACCATGATCGGGACCTTTATGAGGCTGGCCGAAGGAAAAAGCCGGTCGGGGTTATATTCCCACACTCTATCGGAATTCAGGTCCTTGATATAAATACCGACGTGGCCGCTGTAGTTATAGGCGGCGTTCTCGAGCGCGGCGACCATGGTCTGCCATTCGGCATCCTTGATCGGATTAGCCACGTCCTTCTTATGAAAGAGCTCCGCGTCGGACGGATTCAGCCTGCTCAGCAGGTAACCGCCGCCGCGATAGACCAAAAAAGCCAGCAGCGGCACAAAGATGGCCCAGAAGAGCTTCGAGCCGCCGCGCGGATGCGGGTGCTGGACGGCGTGCTGATAATTACGGTGATGCGGGTTATATTTTTCCGTCAACTGTTTCTCCAGAGGCGGAGTTTGTACGCGGCAGATACGGGAACCGCCCGCTGCTCAGCGGGCGGTTCCATGCGCCCGGGGCCTACTTCTCCAGGATGCCCAGGTCCAAGGCTTCACCCGAGCCTTTATAATCCACCTTAACGGTCCCGCCCTTTATCACCTGTTTGGTGAGGAGGAACTCCGCCAGCGGGTCTTCAAGCAGGCGCTGAATGGTCCGGAGGATCGGCCGCGCGCCGTAATTGGGATCAAAACCTTTCTCGATAAGGTGCGTCTTGGCTTCCTTCGTTATGGTGAACTTAACGCCCTTTACCTCCAGCTTTTTGCCGACCTTCACAAGGTTGAGCTCGAGGATCTTATCCATGTCGGCCATGGTAAGCGGCCGGAAAACAATGACCTCGTCTATGCGGTTGATGAATTCCGGGTTGAACACGCGCTTGACCTCGTCCATAACCGTGTCTTTCATCTCGCGGTAGTCCTTGGCCAGGTCCTCCTGCGGCATGAAGCCCAGGGATTTGCCTTTGGAAATGAGGCGGGCGCCGACGTTGGAGGTCATGATCAGAATGGTATTCTTGAAGCTCACCTTGTGGCCCAGGCTGTCGGTCAGCAGGCCTTCGTCCATGATCTGCAGCAGGATATTGAACACGTCGGGATGCGCTTTTTCGATCTCGTCCAGCACCACCACGGAGTAAGGCTTGCGGCGCACGAGCTCGGTCAGCTTGCCTCCCTCCTCGTAGCCCACATAGCCGGGAGGCGCGCCGATGAGGCGCGAGACGGAGAATTTCTCCATGTATTCCGACATGTCTATGCGGACCATAGCCTCTTCGTTGCCGAACAGGAAATCCGCCAGCACGCGGGCCAGCTCGGTCTTACCCACGCCGGTGGGACCGAGGAAAATAAAGTTGCCGATGGGGCGCTTGGGGTCCTTCATGCCGGTGCGGCTGCGCTTTATGGCCTGCGAAACGATCTTTACCGCCTCTTCCTGGCCGATCAGCCGCTTATGGATCTCTTCTTCCATGTGCTTGAGCTTCTCCACTTCGCTCTCGGTCATGCGGGTCACCGGGATACCGGTCCACTTAGAGGCGATGGCGGCTATATCCTCTTCGGTCACTTCCGGGACCACCTTGTCGCGGCCCTCGCGCCATTTTTTCTTGCTGTCTTCCAGGGCTTTTTTAAGTTCCTTTTCCTTGTCGCGGAGCTTGGCGGCCTTCTCGTATTCCTGGCCGTAGATGGCGGCGTTCTTCTCTTTGGAGACCTCATCCACGGCGGCCTCTTTTTCCTTGAATTCCGAAGGGGCGATGGAAAGCGTAAGCCTCGCGCGGGAACCGGCCTCGTCCAGGAGGTCTATGGCCTTGTCGGGAAGGGCGCGGTCGGTTATATACTTGTCCGAAAGCTGCACGGCGGCGATGATGGAGGCCGCCGAATATTTACACTTATGGTGCGCCTCGTATTTTTCCTGGAGGCCTATGAGGATCTCGATCGCCTCCTCCACCGTGGGCGGCTCCACCACTATGGGCTGGAAGCGGCGCTCAAGCGCGGGGTCGCGCTCGATATGTTTGCGGTATTCGTCGAAAGTGGTGGCGCCTATGCACTGCAGCTCGCCGCGCGCGAGCGCGGGTTTGAGCATATTGGAGGCGTCGATGGCGCCTTCGGCCGCTCCCGCTCCGATGACGGTATGCAGCTCGTCGATGAACATGATGATGCTGTTCTTGGCCTTGCGGATCTCTTCAATGATGCTTTTCAGGCGCTGTTCGAATTCGCCGCGGTACTTGGTGCCCGCGACTATGGACGCCAGGTCCAGGCTCAGCAGCCGCTTACTGAGGAGAGTGTCGGAGATCTCACCGTTGATTATCTTCTGCGCCAGGCCTTCGACTATGGCGGTCTTACCCACGCCGGGCTCGCCTATCAGGACCGGGTTGTTCTTCGTGCGGCGCCCGAGCACCTGGATAAGGCGGTCTATCTCGTTGGAGCGGCCGATCACGGGGTCCAGTTTCCCCTCTTTGGCCATCTGGGTGAGGTCGCGCGCGAACTCGTCCAGCGTGGGGGTCTTGGTCTTGGTCTTGGTTGCGGCGTGATGGCCCGCGGCCCGCGCCTGGGGAGCTTCCTTCTGGGTCTCCTTCTGCTCCATCTCGCCGAGGATACTGAGCACTTCCTCGCGCACGGTCTCGAGCTTCAGGCCGAGGTTCTCAAGGACGCGCGCCGCCACGCCTTCCTCCTCGCGGATGAGGCCCATCAGAATATGTTCGGTGCCGATGTAGGAATGGCTCATGTGCTGGGCTTCCTCTACGGCGTACTCCAGCACTTTCTTGGCGCGCGGCGTGAAGGGGATCTCGCCCAGCAGCATCATATTGTCGCCGAGGCCCACGATCTTTTCTATTTCGGCCCGCACTTTCCGCAGGTCTATGCCGAGGCTCGCCAGCACTTGCGAGGCGACGCCTTCGCCCAGGGCTATGAGGCCGAGCAGAATATGCTCGGTGCCGACATAATCGTGGTTAAGACGCTTGGCCTCTTCCTGCGCTATCAAGATGACCCGCTGGGCCCTTTCGGTAAATCTTGTTCCCATGATGTTCCTCCGTAAAAGTAAAAAAACGCGAAAATCGGCGGCCTTTTAAGGCACCGCGGCTATATTATGACACATACGCGATTATAAAATCAAAAAGTTGTTCCTATACCGCCCTGACTTTTATCTTGAAACCGTTCACGGACACGACCTTCACTTCCGCGCCGTCGGGGATATCGCCGGAAACGCTCTCGGCCTCCCAGAGCTCCCCTTCCGCCAGCACGGTGCCCTTCGGCTTCAGGGCGCCTTTGGCCAGCCCCTTCTTCCCCGCCAGGCTTTCGATACCGGTGACCACCGCGCGCAGCTGCGCCTTGATAACTATCCAGGCGAGAATGGCCACTACGGCCACCAGAGTTATGAGCGTCGAACCGAGAATATGCATAGAGACGGACAGCCCTCCCATCGACGGCTGGTTAAAAAGCATCAGCGCGCCAAGAATTATGGAGATCACGCCGCCCACGGTCAGCAGGCCGTAGCTCAGGACCTTGATCTCGGCTATAAAGAACAGAAAGCCCAGCAGTATCAGGAGCACGCCGGCGAAATTGGCCGACAGCGTCTGAAAGGAATAAAAGCCCAGCACCAGCGCCACCGCACCGACCACGCCGGGCAGTATAAGGCCCGGGTTATAAAGCTCGATAAAGAGACCGGCCGCGCCCAGGCTCATAAGTATCATGGCCACGTTGGGATCGGTGATCGTGGCCAGGAATTTCTGGCGGCGCGTCTGAACGACGGTCTTCACCTCGGGGTTCCCGACCTTTATTTTGCCGAAGCCGGACAATTCCCGGCCGTTTATCTTGGCGAAAAAATCCGGCAGGTCCGCGGCCACCAGGTCGGCCACCCCGTCCTTAAGGGCCTCTTCGGCGGAAATGGAATCGCTTTTTGTCACGGCTTTTATGGCCCAGTCCACGTTGCGTTTCTTCTGCTGGGTTATGGATTTCATATAGGCGGAAGCGTCGTTAAGGACCTTGTCCTCCATCGGGTCTTTTTTCTTAGCGTCCTTTTCTCCCAGGATGGACGGCATGGAACCGATCATCACCGGGTGCGCCGCGCCGATATTAGTGCCGGGCGCCATGGCCACTATGTCCGAAGCCATGGCGATGAACACGCCGGCCGAGGCGGCGCGCGCCCCCTGCGGAGAAACATAGAGCGCGACCGGCACCTTCGAAGCCAGGATCTTCTTGATGATATCGCGCATGGAAACGTCCAGCCCGCCGGGAGTGTCGAGCTGTATGACCACCAGGTCTAAATTCTCGCCGTTGGCCTTATCTATGGCGTTATTGATAAACTCGGCCGCCGCGGGCGTGATAACCCCGGAATAGGGCGCCGCCAGAACGGTCTTTATCTCGTAGACCTTCGCCGCGGTCTTAGCCGGCGCCTTGGCGGCATAAGCCGGACCGGAAAGCGCCAGAGCCGCTAACGCTATAATTATTTTTCTCATAATTGTCTCCACAAACCCGCCCGATATCAAAATTATACCTCTTTGACCGTGAGCCGGCACCGGGTTCGGCGGCGCTCAACGGAAGATCTTGTTGGCGCCGAAATACCAGAACAGGGCGGCCGTACCGCCGGTCGCCGCCAGGACGATCTCCTCGGCGTAAGCGATGGAGATGAAACCGAAGGATATGTGCAGGGTCTTATGGAACAGGAGAGAGAAGAGCATCGGCGTGGAGAAACCGGCGGCGGCTCCGCAGAGCATGGTCATGACGAAACCCGAAGAGGAGTCCCTCTCCGTGCGGGCGACCAGGCCGATAACGGTCCCTATCCAGAGCGGGATAAAGAGATGAGGTCCGCAATCGGACCAGACGGTCCGCCAGCCGGTGAAAGCGCCGCTGACATCGCCCCAGGAGTACGCGAGCCCGGCCGCGCAGCCGGCTACGGCCCCCGATAAGGCCCCTGTAAGGGCCCCTAAAATATTGTTCATCATAAAGTCAGCTCTTTCGGTCCGCGCCGATGATAAATTCTAACTTATTTATCCCGGCTTACTCCGCCCGTTCTTTCATTTGCTACAATTATGCCCATGGGTGAAGGAACCGGCACATTTTCTGTCATCGCAACCGACGAGCGCCTGCCCGGCTTCGTGCTGCTTACCAGTATCATCGCCGAATCGCGCGGGCTGCACCATGACGACGCGGGAAGGATCGCGCGCCACGCCTGGGGCTTCCTGGGCGAGGACCTGGACGAAACCGGGGCCGACGCGGTTCTGGAGCGCTGCGCGACCTACGGCGTGAAAGCCGCGAAGGTCCCGGCCGCCGCCATACCCGTCTTAAAACTTCCCACGCTGATAAAAAAGGCCGTCTTCGCGGACGGGAATTTCAATTATACCGACGGAAACCTCCTCGCCGGGAGCGAGGGATGCGGCGACATCCTTCTCCTGGCCGCGGCTCCTGTCAAGGAAGAAAAGACCCGGACGGTAAAGACCACCGAGGGTCCCTCGGGCGGTGAAAGGGCCGTGCGGCTCGGAATTATGGCCGTCACCGGCCTGCCCATCGGCCTGGGTAAGAGCAAAGAAGTAAAAAAAGAAATCAAAAGTTCCGAGGTTTCTTTCTGTATGGATATAATTTTCAGAACGGAAGGGCTCCGTTTGCGCCTGAACTCGGATAATTTTGATTTTTCCTGCCTGAAGGAGAAAAGGACCTATTCCAGCCAGACGAATTTCCGCCTGATGTGCGCGGAGCTGGCCGCCTGCGCCCCCCACGCGCTGAAGAACGCCGGTCTGCTGGCCATACTGGAAAGCAAACCGCTCACCGTACTCCCCTACGACTCGGCCGAAGACCTGGAAAAGGAAACACTCCGCCTCGCCGCTCTCGCCGCCCTGCGCGGCCTGTAGAAATATTCACCGGGACGCGGATCCAACCGTTTTCGGACGGGAGGCGCACGCCGCGGCGTTCCGGCTCACCACTCCGGAAAAACGGCGCTGCTGTCGCCGGAAATAAGACAGACATGAACGGACCGCGACCGGCTCTTTCCGGCGTATAGTCTGCGCGCGAAGGTCTTCAGGTCGGCGTCGTCCGTGAACGTTAAAAAATTATAAGGATTGATCACGAACACCACTCCCCCGCCCTCGCAGCCGCACTCTTTCCGGGAGCTGTTCACCTGCATCACCTTCTCATCGTACTTCGCCGCGAGGCGGTCGAGGTCCGCGCCGCCCGCGGAGGACAGGTCTCCTTTTTTCTGAATACAGCAAACCTCGAACGCGTATTTACGCCCGGCCTTAACGCCGGAGATGTCGGCGGTCTTTTTCGAGCTTTGGCCTATCAGTTTCAGACCGGAAAAGCCCTCGCGGTGCAGGAACGAAGCGGCCCTGATCTCGGCCAGCGCCGACTCGAACCGCTCGGGCGCCCTGTTGTTCTTGTTGAATCCCGTCGCGAAAAGGACATCCTCTTTCGAACAGCCCAGGATCTCGCCGCCCTCGGCGAGCGATAGATCTATATTAGTTATCACTTTCGCGGCGTCCACTTTCAGGGCGTCCTTCAGCGAAGAGCTCAGGTTCCCTCTCATGATCCCGGCGCAGTACGTCTTCACGCCGCCGGCCAGTCCGGAAGCCTCTATTTTTTGCAGTATCGCGGTTCTGCCCATATGTTGGAATTATCCTATCCTCAGTACCGGTCCGCCGCGGAGGCGCACTGGAACTTAGCCAAGGTCTGCGCGTCTATGACCGGCTCCTGGGCGCAAACGGATCCGTTCAGATTTTCCCGGGTGAGTATCCCGTGAGAAATGAGATATGCCATTTTCAGGTAGGCCGGAGTAAGCCCGGCACGTACCGCGTTAACCACCGCGGGAGCCTTGCGGGGATCGCCGGCCTCATAACCCCTGTCGCAAAGTTCCTCACGGAAAGACTTTTCCGTGTCCCACCCGTCCGTAACCATCCGGAACAGCCCGGCCAGGAATCCGGTCCTGTCTTCTCCCACGGTACAATGGAAGAACACGCCTCTGCGCGGAGTATCGCGCACCTCGGACAGGAACCGCAGCCCCTGGACGGTCATCTCGCAAGTCTTGCGGAAGGGCCCAAGATCTTTCCACAGGAACGGGATCTGGCGGATGCGCTCGGCCGGATAACCCGCCGCCAGCAGCATCTGTACTTCCTGGACCACCTCGCTGCTCGTCTGATTCTTGAATATCAGGATATCGGTAATGCCGTAGGTCTTCAGCTGCTGTATCTCCTCTTTGCGGGGAGCGTTGCCCCGAAGGACCAGGCCCAGATGGTTCCCTCCGAGCGTGTGTGCGTTGGGAATGGTTATCCCGGGGACATCGGAAGGGAGCGGGGATCTGAGCTCGCAGGACGCGGGCCCGGGACAAAAGCAGACCAGGCACAGAGCGCTTACAAGCCCGGGCAGGTCCGTTTTTTTCATCGTCTTTCTCCGCGAAGCGGCGGTCAAGCGGCCAGCATCCTGTCCACGGCGGCCATAAAATGCGCCACCTTGAACGGTTTCGTAAAGTAATCGTCGATCCCGGCGCGGCTCAGGATCTCTTCCACGGAATCGGAGCCGGTGACCAGCAGGCTCTTGGCGTCGGCGCGCTTTTCTTCAAAAAGCTTTATAAGCTCCGTGCCCAGGCCGTCCGAAAGCATGAGGTCGGTGACCAGCAGATCGTAATTTTTGGTTTCAATGAGGCCGGCGGCCGCGGCAAAACTTGAAACCGTGGTAACGGAGTAACCGCTGTCCGTAAATAAACGGACATAAAGCCTCAGCATCGCCGCATCGTCGTCCGCTACAAGTATACTTCTGGGCATATAACTCCTGCGCCCGCACGGCGCATTATGCCCCCACCCGTTCCGCCCCCGCTAACCCTTACCTAAAGTGTAACACAAGTTACACCTGCCTCATAAGGGCGCAAGGCCTAACGGCGTCATGTTATTAGGCCCCCCGCCCGCTGGGCCCAAAGGTAACCCTGGAAAATGACAGGAAATAAGACCGGGGAGGGAAGTGTTAACCGATACCTAACGAAGCGCCGTTATCCGCTCCAGTATCTCGGCGCGGCGCTCCTGCGTTTCCGTCAGTAAAAGGTACGCGTAATCGCCCATCACCTTGCTGTCCATCGGCATATGGAATACGATCTCCCTGCCGAAATCCGCCAGAAGCTCCTCGTGGGACAGTTTATAGGGTTTACCTGTCACCCTCGCCGCGTAGGCGCAGACCATGTCGCGCTTAAATCCGGCGTCGGGCTTTTCACCGGCGCACATCCCGGCGTAGAGGTCCCAGCAATCTATGCCCTTGGAATGGTTGATCATATCCACGGTGAGCACGCCGGGAGGCCGCGCGTTGATCTCAAGGCCGTAGCAGACTCCGCCGACCCTGAAGAACTCTATATGGAAGAAACTTTTCTTCAGCTCGAACGCTTTCAGCGCCGCGAAACCCGCGGCCTTCAGGTCGGCGGGGATCTCGCCGGTTTTCAGATTATGGTAGCTGAGCGGGTTCCCCTCCACCACCTCGAGAATGCCGTCATTGTAGCGGTGGCAGGTAAAAAAGACCGGCTCGCCGGACGCGCCGGTGAAACCGTCAAAAGAATACAATTCCCGCTTTGGATCCCCGATAAAAGCTTCCATGAAGTAGGGATATTCGCTGCTGCGGGCGCCGAAAAAACTTTCCGCTTCCGCCCCGCTCCTTATCCTGCGGGTATCGGAGGAACCCACCCCGCGGTCGGGCTTGACCACGATATCGCGTCCGAAACGCTCGAAAAAGGCCAAAAAGCGCGCGCGGTCCGTCACCGTTTCACCCTCGACCACCGCCACGCCGGCCCTCCTGAACCTCTCCTTCATCAGCGATTTCCTGATCAGCCAGGCAAGCTCGTCGGGTTTGTTGCCCTGGATGCCGAGGTCCCGCCTCAGGGCCGCGTCCAGCGGAAGCCACCATTCGTTAAAGGACTCCAGATAGTCGACCGGACCGTATTTGTTCCTGAGGTAGTCCGCGGTAGAAAGAACGGCCGCGTACTTTTCACCGCACAGGTCCTCGTTCCCGACATAGCAGGACAGGTCCGTGCGGCAATATTCCGCAAGGTCTCCCCGCAGCTCCGGCGCCAGGCAGCCCCAGTCCGCGTCACCGATACCGAAGACGTTGAAACCGCGGGCCTTAAGCCTGTTGGCGAAAAAACGCAGACGCGGAGGATACTGGGGAGAGATGATGATGAAATTCTTCATGGATGTTGCCGCAGATAGATGATATAAAATTTGGTCTAAAATTGTATTATTATCTAAATTTGCCTGGAGGACCAATGAAACCTGTCTTGTTCGCGGCCTTAACGGCCGTCTGCTGGAGCGTGGGAGGATTTTTCGAGAAAAAAGGCCTGAAGCTCGGCAACCTGTCGCCGGTGATGGGCATAACCGTCAGAACGGCTACGGCGCTCCTGGTCCTGGGTTTTGCCGCCTATCCCGGCCTGGGCGCTCTGGCCGCGGCGGGCGCAAAGCCGCTCCTGTATCTGATACTGGGCGGCGGAGTGGTGGCGGGTTCGCTGGGAATGCTGGCTTTTTATACCGCGATAGGTACCGGCGAGCTGAGCCGGGTGATGCCCGTGGCCTTCGGCTTGACGCCCCTGCTCGGGTTCCTGCTGGGCGTGCTCTTCATGAAAGAACCGGCGACTTTCCAGAAATTACTGGGCGTGCTCCTGACCTCGACCGGAGTGCTGCTTCTGACCGGCGGCCGCTGAGCGCGCCGCCGGCCGGAGCTTTTTCAGACGTTCTTCAGTCTGGCGACGTACGCCGCGTGGAACTTCTTCATCTTTTCCACCAACGCCTTGATATCGGCTTTGGGCGGCAGGAACGTGGTGCGGAAATGCAGGGTTCCGGGCTGCTGCCCGAATCCCGAACCGGGAACCACGCAGATCCCGGTCTCCTCCAGCAGTTTCAGGCAATATTCCGAATCCCTTGAGGCCTCGTATTTCAGCCGCGCCTCGGCCGTCATTTTCGCGAGGTCGGCGCCCTTGGGATACGGCAGTTCGAATTTAACGAACGCGTACATGGCGCCCTGCGGGATGCCGACGGTCATCCCCTCTATACCGTTCAGCCCCTCTCCCAGTATTTCGGCTTTTTCCTTCAGATCGCTCAGTATCTCGCCGCGTTCCTTAACGTACAGCTCGTAGCTCTCCGACCCTTTTTCAGGCGGCGCCACCATCAGGTAAGTGACCAGCTGCCCGTCCACGTTCGCGCAGAGACCGATGGACTGCAGCTTGATCAGTTCGGCGTAAACGTCGTCCGGCATGTTCCTGACCTCGAGATAGCCGCCCCTGTGGCCGCATTCGCCGAGGAAACCTTTGGAAACCGAATGAAAGCTGAACAGGGTCACGTCCTCTTCACCCATCTCATACATCACTTTCGCGAAAGAATGGAACTTCAGGCCCTTGCCGTAGACGTTCTCCTGGTATACCTCGTCGGCCAGGATGGACAGGCCGTGTTTTTTCGCGAAACGCACGATCATTTCTATATTCTTCTTGGACAGCACGGCGCCGGTGGGATTACCCGGATTTATCACCACGATCGCCACCGGGTTAACGCCCTTCTCTTTGGCCGCGGCGATGCTTTCGTTCAGTTCATGCTCGTTCAGCTGCCAGTTGTTCTCTTCGTCCAGGAAATAACTTATCTGCTTCGCGCCGTAGAGAGCGATGGTGGCGCTGTACAGCGGGTACTGCGGGATGGGGACCATGTAGCCGTCGTTCTCGGTATTGGTGAGCATGGTGAACACCGACTGGATGCCGCGGCTCGCGCCGCCGGTAAGCACTATCCGGTTCGCGTCCACGGGAATGCCGTCGCGTTCGTTGATAAAATCGGCCACCGCCTTGCGTATGAACGGGATCCCGGCGCTCTGCGTATAGGCGCCGGTGCCGCTGGGATGCTTCTCAAGTATCATTTTCGCCCGCGCCACGGCGTCGGCCGGAAAGAGCTTCGCGGCCTCGGACCGGCCCATCATGGCGGGATATTCGAGCAGGCTCAGGACCTGCCGGAGGAAAGTAAGCGGCTTCTGTTTAAGTTCCTGTGGATTGCCGATATTGCAGTAGATGATCTTCTTACCCTGCGCTTCGAGCTCCTGCGCGCGGATGACGATCTTCCCTCTCACGGCGTAATGCGCTTCCAGCAGTTTCGCGTTTATATTGTGAAGTTTTATCATAATCCAGATTATATAAATTATCCGCGCCCGCTCAATGCCGGGGAACGGAGAAGGCCGGGGGGGCGGGCGCGGCTGATTTGCTATACTTTCGGCAGGCGGGCGGCCGCTTTTACGGGACATTTTCCGGCACGCCCGCGGGGAAAAGGGGATACCATATGACTGGCAGGATCACGGTGCTTGTGGCCGACGACGACAAAGCGACGCGGACGCTCCTGAACCGTTATTTAACTTCCATGGGTTACGAGGTCATAGAGGCCGCCGACGGCGCGCAGGCGCAGGCTCTGGCCGTCGCCCGCAGGCCGGACATAATCCTGCTGGATATATTTATGCCGGGGAAAGACGGGATAGAGGCGCTGAAAGAACTCGCCCCTAAAATGCCCGGGACCAGCTTCCTGATCATTACGGGCGGCGAGAACGAAGCGGGAGCCCAGGAATGCCTTGTGTGGGGCGCCGACGATTATATTTTAAAACCGCTGGACATGGAAGCCGTCGGCCGGGCGATAAAAACACGCCTGCTGCTCAGGGGACTGTGACCCGCCGGGCCGCCCCGGCGGTCCCGGGGATCCGTCAGGAACTTCTACTCCACTTCCAGAAGCTCCACGTCGAAACACAGTTCCGAGTTTGGCGGAATAACGCTGCCGGCCCCTCTTTTACCGTAACCCAGCTCTGAAGGGATAAAAAGCCTGCGCTTTCCGCCGATCCTCATACCCGACACGCCTTCATCCCAGCCCTTGATCACCTGGCCCGCGCCCAGCTTGAAAGTGAACGGCTCGCCGCGGTCCACGGAGCTGTCGAACTTTTTTCCGTTCGGGAACGTGCCCGTATAATGCACGGTCACGTCTTTGCCGCTGACGGCCGCCGGGCCCGACCCTTCCGCAACTTCGACATACTTCAATCCTGACTTCAGCACCACCTCGTTATCGGCCATATTCGTTCCTCCATTTTATATCCGCGCGGGTCATCCGGACAGCGGCTTATCCCGGCCTGCCGCCGCACTTCCGGCCGCGGCCGCTCAGGCGGGTTCGGGGGTAAGGGCTTGTTTTATCGTGATCAGGAGCGCCTGCGTCTTGAATTCTTTTTTTACCATGAACACGTTCGGGTCGTCGCACAGGTCAAGGACTTCCTGCGGGTTCATGGTGGCGAAAAGCACCGGCACCTTGCTCATGAAAATATTGCGCAGGCGTTCCAACACGCCCTTACCTCCGCCGCCCGGCAGGTCCATATCCAGAATGACCACGTCCGGCTTTATTTCGCCGAACTTGGACATCGCACTGGTGGCGTCCTCAGCGGTATGTATCTCAAAACCGGCCTTAGTGAAAAAATCCTTGTAGCACTCAAGGACATAAAGATCGGCGTCAACGGCAAGTATCTTATGCATATCCCCCCCGAACATATTGGCAACGGATCCCGCTTGACCGGCCCCGACGGCCGGTCATTTTCCAACCCGTGGATAGTATACTATTTTCTTTATTTTATTACGCCGGCAAGCGTGCCGCCAGTACCCTTACTACCGCCCAAGTTTGTATCATGTTGGTGATGCCGCGGCCGGGGCGGTTCCGGAGCGGCGGGATCGGCGGCGCGCGCCGCGGCACAACTATAATGAAATTCCCCGGAAAAAGAAAAAGCGAACATTACTTCCCGGTTACCGAAAAGGGAAGGGAAACGGCGGACCCACATCACCTGGGAGCCGAACCTTTTTATCTCATCGGCATCGACCAGCTCCTGGTCGACGTCGAATGCGGCGTAGAACCCGAATTCCTGGCCCGGCACCGCCTTAAAAAAGGCGAGTCGCAGATCATGGACGATCAGGCCGCGGAAACCGTCTACAGGGAATTAAAGGCGAAAGGGAAGATCGTCGGCGAATACGCCGGCGGCTCGGTGGGGAACACGCTGCACAATTACTCGGTCCTGTCCGAGGAGCGTTCGGTCGCCCTCGGCGCTATCACCAGGAACATCGCCGTAGGCGACTACGCCTTCAAGTACATCCGCAACACCAGCGCCAAAGTGGACCTTTCCTACCTTCAACCGTCCGAGAACGCCATGGGCAGGGCGATGTGTTTCGTGACCCCGGACGGGGAAAGGACTTTCGGCATAAGCAAAGGCTGCATGAACGACCTGGCGCCTGAATTCATCCCCGGAGAGGTCATAGAAAAAGCTTCCGCCCTCCTCATCTCGGCCTATCTTCTGCGCGAGGAAAAAGACCCGATCTTCAGCTCTACGGTCAAGGCCTGCGAGATCGCTTTAAAAGCGAGGGTCCCTGTGGTGATGACGCTGGGAACCGCTTCACTGATAGACGCAAAAAAAGATTTTTTTCGCGATTTCATCAGGAAACACGTCACCTGCCTGGCCATGAACGATCTCGAGGCCCTGGCCCTCACCGGCCTGAACGACCCCCTTCTGGCCGCCGACAACGCTTTACAGCTCGCCGACCTGGTGCTGCTGACCGTGGGCGCTAACGGGCTTTATCTGGCGGGGTACGTGGACGAACAGTTCGCGAGGAGGACAACTTACGAACTCCACACCAAGTCGATAGTGGACTATAACCTGTACGAGTTCAGCCGCCCCATGAGAAAGAGCGACTGCGCCAGACCTGTAAAGATCTATACCCATATAAATCCCTTCATGGGCGGGCCGAGGATCATCAAGAACACCAACGGCGCGGGCGACGGCGCCCTCGCGGCCATGCTGCACGATATGAGCGCGAGGAAGTATCACCAGACCAAGGTACCCAAGTCGCCCAAGAACCTGTATAACTCTTTGATCTATTCCTCCCTGTCCCAGCTGGCGAAATACGCCAACCGTGTGAGCTTCGAGGTCCTGGCCCAGAATTCCCCCCGCCTGATGCGCGGCCTTCCGGAAAAAGAGGACAGCCTGCAGGAAGCGTACTGGGAAGCCTGACGCCGTCATGGGCAAAAATCAAACCGCCGGGATCAGCTCCCGGCGGTTTCGTTTTTGGACTTTTTATTCCCGCTAGAACAGAAAAGACATTCCCGCGAAAAAGAACGCGAACGCGACCATCAGATAAGCCGACGGCATCTTCCGCTCGAAAGCGCATTCGAAGGCCGAGGCGAAAAGCGTGCCGGTGATCGCTATGCCGGATATCGCCGCAAGGGCGCCGGCATAACGCACGGCGCTGAGATAGAACATCAGCGAGAGATAAGTCCCCGCGACGCTTCCCAGCGTTATCCAGAACACGCCCTTGCGTCCGAGCGAGCCGAGCTTCTCAAAAAAATGGAAAGGTCTCAAACGCGATATGACCGCGAAAAGCAAAAGAGCGCCGGCCGCGCGGTAAAAGTTCCCCTCGTTGGTGCCTATACCGGGGTTCATGTTGAAAGAGAAGCGCGTGATGGCCACACCGATCGCGTCCAGCACCACGCCGCCCAGCGCGTACAGGCTGGCCCTGGTGTTCCAATGTCCGTGTTTCCGGAACGACTCGAGAGAAAAAATAAAGAGGCAGATAACGAAAAAGATAACGGCCGTCAGTTTGCGTCCCTCCAGTGCCTGGCCGAAAGCGAAGTAACTGAGTATTCCCATTACCAGCGGCTGGAAACCGAATATCATCATCGTGCGGCCGGGGCCCATCAGCGAGAAGGACTTCAGCAGACAGATATCGGCGAGACCGAGCCCGACCATTCCGGACAAAAAGAAAAGGCCCACGAAGCGCGGGTCTATCTGGTGGAAGCCGCCCTGGGCCAGGACGGTCAGCAGGAACAGCGAAGCCCCGACCACGGCCTTGAAGCAATTCACCCAGACGCTGGAGAGGCGCCGGGAATAATGCGTGAAGAACTGGACCCCTACCGCGAAGCTCAGATTTGCCGCAAGCGCGTAAACATAAACTTTATCCATAGAAGCCTTAAAACCCATGGGCCGCGGCGCGCCGGCCCCGCCGTTATGATAGCAAAATCCGTTTCCGGCCCGCCTTAAGGCCGCGCCAAAATAAAACCGCCGGGATAATTTCCCGGCGGCTATAAAAGGAATTTAACGCTCTTATTTCGCGCGTTTTGAAGGCACCTGCAGGACCACGGCCGTCCTTTTTATTTCCCTGCGGAAATCTTTACCTATGTCGGACCAGTCCACGGCTTCCACCCTGAAAGGGAGGCCCGCGCCGGCAAAACTTGCCGCCAGTTTTTCCATACGCGGCGCGCCGATAGGCTTGTCCGCCATGATGGCGAGGTCCAGGTAGGAATATGTTTTTGCGGCGCCGCCGGCCCTCAGACCGTAGACCATCACCTCGTACTCCGGGACCGCTCCGAACAATATGCGCTTAACTTTCTTCAGATAAGCCGGCTTCAGATCTATCATAGTTTTTAACCTTACCCTGGGCCGCCCTGAACCATACCTATGTTTTACCATATTACCACCCCCAAGCCCAGCGATCGAACAGGAAGGACTTACTAAAAACCGGTACCGCCGGCCGGCCCGCCCCGCATCGCGTACGCAAGCGCCGCCGCGCAGAGAGCGGTGATAATGCCGCCCAATTGCAGGAACAGGGAAGAGGAGGACCTGGTCCCCGACAGGTAGTCCTCGTATGAAAGATCGCTGACGGTTTCGGCGCCGGGCCCGAAGAAACACAATACCCCGTTCGGGCCCCGCTCTTTTTCGATCCTGGTCAGCTCGTTGATGAATTCCGTGGGCAGCTGCAGCTCCGCTCCGCCGCGCAGCAGCGTGAGAAGTTCGCCCAGCGGGAACGGGGTACCTATCACGGTCGCGTTCTCGCCGTTCAGTATAACGCGCTCGGTCTTTCTTGTGGCGCTCCCGTCGGCGCTGAACACCCCGTCCGTGGTATCGGTCTGCGCGGATTTGTTGAGGTCAAGACAGCCCCCGGACGGGAAGACCAGAGCGGCCCCGGTCCCGTCGTCCACATAAAATCCGCCGCGGGCGCTGATATTGAAAGTCTCCCAGTGCGACCAGTGGCGCCCGCTGGAAGACCGGTCCTCGGTCTTGCGCTCGTCCGTCTCCAGGAAGAAAGCGCACTCTGTTTTTGAGACGGGCGAAACGCACAGTACCGGCGCGCGCACCTTGCCGGTGATCAGCTGTTTTTCCCCGGCTCTCAGGGAACCGGCCGGGGTGCGCGAGTAATGCGCCAGCCGGCCGGCCTTGTAGCGTTTGAGGAGGCCTATAACCAGCAGGATAACGCCGCCCAGCAGGCCCAGGCCCGGCATCATAAGGTTGTCCGATGTTCCCATTTAAACCTCCGGCCGCCGCGTTCTTTTAAACCATGCCGCCGAGGCAAAGATATTTCAATTCGAGGAATTCCTCGATGCCGTATTTCGAGCCTTCGCGGCCTATTCCGGATTCCTTCATCCCGCCGAACGGCGCGACTTCGGTGGAAATGATGCCGGTATTTATACCCACGATGCCGTATTCCAGCGCTTCGGCTACGCGCCAGACGCGGCCTATGTCGCGGCTGTAAAAATACGCCGCCAGGCCGTATTCGGTATCATTGGCCAGCCGGACCAGCTCTTCCTCGGTCTTGAAGCGGAACAGCGGCGCGACCGGACCAAAAGTTTCCTCGCGGGCGACCTTCATTCCGGTCGTGACGCCTGTAAGCACGGTCGGCTCGAAGAAAGTGCCGCCCAGTGAGTGGCGCTTGCCGCCCGCGGCCGCGCGGGCGCCTTTTTTGAGCGCGTCCCGGACATGTTCCTCCACCTTCTCCACCGCTTCCATGTCTATCAGCGGCCCCTGCGTCACGCCTTTCTCCAGGCCGTTGCCGACCTTCATGGCGGAAGCGGCGGCGGCGAGTTTTTTTGCGAATTCGCCGTAAACGCCGTCCTGCACCAGGAACCGGTTCGCGCACACGCAGGTCTGGCCGCTGTTGCGGAACTTCGAGGCCAGCGCGCCTTCTATGGCCGCGTCCATGTCGGCGTCGTCGAACACGATGAACGGCGCGTTACCGCCCAGTTCCAGCGACACTTTTTTCACCGTGCCCGCGCACTGAGCCATCAGACGCTTGCCTACCTCGGTCGAGCCGGTAAAAGAGAATTTACGCACAATGGGGTTGGAGGTCAATTCTTTACCAATAGCGCCTGAGTCACCGGTGACGACATTGAACACGCCTTCAGGTATGCCGGCGCGCTCCGCCAGTTCACACAGCGCCAGCGCGGAGTAAGGCGTGCGGCCGGCCGGTTTTACCACAACGGTGCAGCCGGCCGCCAGCGCCGGACCGGCCTTGCGCGTGATCATGGCGTTAGGGAAATTCCAGGGGGTAATGACCGCGCAGACTCCTATCGGCTGTTTTAATACCATTATCCGCTTGTCCGGCTGGTGCTGCGGGATGGTGTCGCCGTAAACTCTTTTCCCTTCCTCCGCGAACCACTCTATAAAGGAAGCGCCGTAAGCCACCTCGCCCCTGGCTTCGGCCAGCGGCTTACCCTGCTCACTGGTCATAAGCACCGCGAGGTCTTCCTGGTTCTCCATCATCAGCTCGAACCATTTGCGCAGAATGACGGAGCGCTCTTTCGCGGTCTTCGCGCGCCAGGCGGGCCATGCGGCGTTGGCGGCTTCTATCGCGCTCCTGGTTTCGGACGCGCCCATTTTGGGCACGGTTCCGATCTGCGCGCCGGTCGCGGGGTCGGTCACCGAAAGCGTTTTTTTATCGTTCGCGCCGCACCATTTTCCGCCGATATAACACTGCTGCCTGAACAGGCGCGTATCTTTCAGCTTAAGACTGTTTTTAATATTTGCCGCCATAATATTACATCCTTTCCCCCAAGAGATTAAATAATAAAATCCCGTCTCACCGCAAAACAAAAAAACAGCCGCCGGGATAATTTCCCGGCGGCAGGATAGTTAATAGCGTCTTTACCTCAGGGCCTCAACGGTTTAGGCACACCGGCGGCAGGGATGGTCTGGACGCTGACGGGAGCCGCGGAGGAAAGTTCTACCGGCCGCGTGAAGATCAGCAGACTGCCAGGGTGAGAGCCCCCTTCAGGCGCCATGCCGTTGTCTATCTTTATCAGGCGCCCGTCGGCGGAAATGGCGTTCCGGCCTTCCGCGCCAAGGGCTTTATCCTGATGGCCGAAAACCACCCCGAAAAGCCCCGCGGCCGAAAGCCGCCTTTCCAGATCGGCGCGTCCCTGCGGCTTGCTCCACCAGTCCTTCGCTTCCAGTATGGAGTGATCACCTATAAGGAATTGCGAGGCATAATCGCCCGCCTGGACGGCGTTGGCGGCTTGAGCGGTAAAACTTCCCCATGAAGCGTCGGGGAGAAGCCCGGAGTGGCAGAACAGCCACTTGCCCACGCGCGCGGCCACCGGCATACCCAACAGGAAGTCCGCATAAGGATAGCCGGCATGGGTGAATTCTTTCACCTTATGGCCCTTGGCCCTGAGTTCATCGCGGAATTCGCTTACTTTATTGTTCTCTTTCGGGTCGGACAGGAATTCGGCTTCGTGATTGCCCAGCAGATGTATGACGCGGCCGCCCTCCCGGGGCGCTTGTTCAGAAAGGGACATCCAGAGTTCCAGGGTCTCGACGCTGTCCGGACCTTTATTGACCGAGTCGCCGTCCACTATCAGCAGTGTCTTTCCGGCGGACCAGTTATTGGCTTTATCTATTATCCTGCCGTTCCTGAGCAGGGCGAGCAGCGGCTTATACATCCCGTGAACGTCGCTCACGGCTACGACCTGCCGGTAGTCGCCCGGGAAATTAACCTCCACGACCCCCGGATTCACGTCCGCGGCGCAGGGCGCCTGCGTCGGCAAAGCGAAAAAACAGCCGAGTGCAAAGGCCAGGTGCAGGGAAGCGCTTCTCAATATCTTCATATTAATAAGGATACTCTATCTTACGCGGTTCCCCCTTGAAGTTCAAGGGTCTTTAGACCTAGCAGGAGGAACCATCAGGCCGCCGGCGCCGCGTTTCCGCTCCCGGACGGTCCAAATTGACCGGGCCCGGGGGCAACTGCTAAACTATAACAATATCCGGCCGCAGCCGGTTTCTCCATCTTAAGGGCGAACTCATGTTAAAAATATTTCTACCGCTTTTCATCTCCCTTCTTTCCTGCGCGCCGGCTTTTGCCGCGCAGCAGATAATAACCTTTGACGCCGCCTACGGCCCGGCCGCCCGGAAGCGCCTGGTGGAAAGCCGCGGAGGGCGGATAGTAAAGGAATTCCCGTTCATTAACGCCGTTCTCGCCGATCTTCCCGAAGACCAGCGCGCGGCGGATATCAGACGGGCTCCGGGCGTAACCGGGGCCGAAGAGGACCTGGAGATCTACTGGCTGGCCTCCGAAGAAGAGCCCATGAGCCTTGAGACCGCGCAGACGCTTGCGCTGAACATCCTTGAAGGGGAGCCGCCGGCCGTGACCCCGCCCGTTGTTTCCACACCGGTCGCGCCGCCTCAACCGCCGGTTTACGTTTCCACCGCCAACCCGGAAGGCAAGGCGGATCATATGTCATGGGGCGTAGCGCGGATGCGCGGACCTCAGGCCTGGGCCGTGACCAAAGGCAAAGGCGCGCGCATAGCCGTGCTGGATACCGGCGTTGACTGCAACCATCCCGACCTGGCCCCGAACTGCGCACCCGGTTACAACACGTTCGACCCCGGCTCCATACCGGCGGACGATAAGGGCCACGGCACGCACGTGGCAGGGATAATAGCCGGCGCTCTCAACTGGAAAGGAGTGGTCGGAATGGCGCCGGAAGCGGCCATAATACCGGTAAAAGTGCTGAACAGCAGCGGCTCGGGAAAAGTTTCCCAGATAATAGACGGTATGGGCTGGGCGGTCAGCAACAGGGTGGATATAATAAACATGAGCCTGGGCTCGTCGAAATATTCCGAAGCGCAGGGCAAAGCCGTGAAAGCCGCCCGCGACGCCGGGATACTGGTGGTCTGCGCCGCGGGCAACGACGGCGGCCCGGTGAACTATCCCGCCGCGTATGAAGACTCGGTGGCGGTAACTTCCCTCGATTTCTCCAACAAACTGGCCGCGTCCTCCTCCCGCGGCCCGGAAGCGGATTTCACCGCTCCCGGCGTCAAGATATTTTCGGCCGCCCCCAATGGCGGCTACGCGCTAATGTCCGGTACCTCCCAGGCCACGCCCCATATTTCCGGCCTGGCCGCGCTGGCGGTAAGCCTGGGAGTGAGGGGCCCTGACGCCTTAAGGGCCGCGCTGGTAAAAGCTTCCGTCAATCTCGGCCTGCCGCCCGAGCAGCAGGGCTCCGGCGTCCCGGTAGCCCAGCGCCTCGTAGAGAATATAACCTCCCAGACCAGGTGATAGCCTTTAACCCGGGGCATTGTCCGGAAGCCGCCATTTATCCATCCCGCATACACGGACTATTACAGCTTTTCCACGGACTTACGGCATTCCCGGGAACCCGTTCACTTATATCCGTAAAGCGCGGCTTTTTTGTATTATACGGTCGGGGGTTCCATGCGGCTCAGTTTCCTTACGATAAACGCCCATAAGGGTTTTTCCGCGCTGAACAAACGCTTCGCGCTGCCGGAGCTGCGCGATTGCGTGCACGCTACCGGCGCGGACATAGTCTTCATACAGGAAGTCGTAGGGCAGAACCTGCGCAAAGCCGGCGGATATTTCGGCTGGCCGTCCAAGCCGCAGCACGAATACCTGGCCGAGAAGTCCGGTTTCAGCCACGCCTACGGCAAGAACGCGGTATACACGGCCGGCCATCACGGCAACGCCGTGCTCTCGCGCTTCCAGATACTGCATTCGGAAAAAGTGGACATCTCCACCAACCGCCTGGAGAAAAGGGGCCTGCTGTACGCCAAGATCGCCATCCCGGAAGGCAAACCGCCGCTGCACTGCGTCTGCGTGCACCTCGGCCTGCTGTCCGTCTCGCGCAGGAAGCAGTTCGCCAGGATCCGCGAATATATCCAGCGCGTAGTGCCCGACACGGAACCGGTGATAGTGGCCGGGGATTTCAACGAGTGGCGCCGGAACAGGAAGGACGAGCTGGAGACGCGGCTTTACATGAAGGACGCCGGTTTTGAACTGTACGGGCACAAACTGCGGACCTTCCCTTCGCTTCTGCCGGTTTTTCCGCTGGACCGCGTTTACGTGCGAGGGTTCAAGGTCCTGAAGGCGCAGGTGCTGAACAAGGGCCCGTGGAGGGACATTTCGGACCACGCCGCTTTCTTCGCCGAAGCCGAATACGCCTGGCCCCGCTGACCATTTCCCGTCCTCCGGCCGCGGCGATATATTTAATATAATCTGAACATGGACACACACCACGAACACGGCCAGTCCTGCGGCCACGGCCATGCGCACGGCGGCGGTCGCCACCGCAAGGCGCTGACCACGGCCTTCTTAATAACCGCGGGCTTCATGCTGGTGGAAGCCGCCGGCGGCCTGCTGACCGGCAGTATGGCGCTATTGAGCGACTCCATGCACATGCTCACCGACGCGGCCGCGCTGGGCATGAGCTTCTTCGCTTCGCGGCTCTCCGCGCTGAAGCCGGATTCGGCCCGCACGTACGGCTACCGACGGGCGGAGGTCGTATCGGCCCTCGCCAACGCCATGCTTCTGTGGATATTGTCGGGGTATATGCTGCGCGAGGTATACGAACGGTTTTACAACCCGGTGCCGGTGCTTTCCGCGCCCATGCTGGTCATAGCCGTGGTGGGCCTGCTGGCGAATATAGTTTGCGCGTACATACTGCACGCCCACAGCGAAGAGAATATCAATATACGCGGGGCTTTCCTGCATGTGGTAAGCGACATGGCCGGCTCGGTGGCGGCCATAGCGGCCGGCGTCATAATTTATTTCACCGGCTGGTACCGCGCCGACACCATAGTTTCCCTGATGATCATAGCGCTTATCCTGTTCAGTTCCACCAGGCTGCTGGCCGAGGCTTTCCATATACTGATGGAAGGCGCGCCCAAAGGCCTTTCCCTGAGATCCCTCGACAGGGAATTGCGCGCCATAGACGGCGTTTCCGACGTGCACGAACTGCACGCCTGGAGCCTTTCCTCCGGCTTTAACGCGGCGAGCGCCCACCTTGTGGTAAAGGACGCCGCCAAACAGCAGGCCGCGCTTAAGGCCGCCACCTGCGTCGTGACGGCCAATTTCGGCATACGCCACTCCGTATTCCAGGTGGAATGCGAGCCCATCGAGAATTCTTCCTGCGACATCTGCGTCCATTGACGCCGGGGCCGCGGACTTTTCAATAAGGGTCCGGAACGCAAAACAAAACCGCCGGGAGATCCCGGCGGCGGAGCGTCTTGTTATCTCTCACTTTTCGGGCTGTTTATCGGGCGCGGCGGCCGGGCCTTGAGGTTTCGTTCCCGGCGCCGGGGTAAGCCTGGCCTGGCGAACTTTCCGGTTATAGCTGCGCAGCTGGTAGGTGGTGTACAGCGCTATTGCTCCGGCGCCCATCAAAGACGCCGGCGAAGCCCCGAGCCGCTCGAACCACTGCGTATAAAAGTGAATGGAACCGAAAACCACGCTTATATTGACCACGAACAGCCGCCCTTCCTTGGCGCCCCACGCCCCCACCGACACCAGAGCCATGGCCCACAGTGCCGCGAAAGTATAATCCTCTATCTTGCTTCCGAGGAAAGGACTGCCGGCAAGGGAGCCTACCCAGAATCCCATATTCACGATGAACAGGCAGGTCCGTGAAAATATAAGGGCCAGGCGCTGCAGGTCCCATTCCAGACCTTTGGATATGGCCAACCCGGCCAGGCTTAACAGGGAGAAGATCACTATAGTGGGCGCCGGTTCCCGTATGGCGATAAAATAGGCCGCATGCGAATAGAACGTGCTGCCTCCCACCCAGCTCAATATGACCAGGCCGCTCATCCCCACCAGAAAGCCGCTCCTGGCCGCCGCTCCGCCGCCGATCAGGAGCAGGACCAGCGCGAAGTACGCCCCGTCGCGGCCGAAGGTCTCGGAAAAAGATTTGATCAGCGTGGAGAAGAATTCGGGATTCATGCCGATGAACCCGACAGCCACGGAGATACTGGCCAGAACTATAAGGACGTTGAACGCGTAGGATTTCGCATCCTGTTTTGAAAAGTCGGCCAGGCGCTCATACTCTTCTTTGTTTATTTTGCCCGCCTTCAGAAGTTTATCCAGATCAAGCGTCACTTTCACGATCACCTCCGCCCGATTCCATCCCGCCCCCGATCTTATACGCGCTCGCGGCCATACAGCAATACTATCAAAATTGCGGGGACCGCACGCCGCTTTTAAGTTATAACCCTGACCAATAATAATACCGGGAGGCGGGCCCGCCTCCCGGCATTATTCACAGCTTAGCAGCATCCGCAGAATTCCCGGCAGGCCTTTAAAAGGGCCTTCAGGGAACCGGTCTTGGACGGGTCCTTTGCGGTTATATCAACCTGAACGCCTTTCGGTGTTTCCGTCACCTTGCATTCAAGCTGTTCGCAAAGTTTCTTCGCATCCTTTCCGCAACAGTTCATCATATGCCTCACCTCCTTTGTTTTAATGTTCCACTACTATCGAACAAACAGGTTAAAAAAATATTCCTACTTCAAAAAATTTTTTATCGATCCGACAACTTCCTCGTTTATCCAGCAGCGGTACGACTGCCCCTCCCTTTCGCAGGTTATCAGGCCCGCGTTCTGGAGCTCCTTGAAATGATGCGAGATAGTGGAACGCGAAAGCGGCATGCAGGCGCAGATCTTCGTGAAAGTCTTCTCTACGCAGCAGCGGGAACCTTCCTCGGCCGGGATCACGGTCCCCGCCTTCTCCTTTTGCCAGCGCTCATATATCATAAGGAATATCTTAAGCCGCTGCTCATTGGCCAGGGCCTTGAATATTTTAGGATAGTTCGATTGTTTCACAACAACAATATACCATCTCCGGGTTCAGATGTCAAGAGCCGCCGAATTTATCCGGCTGCCCGGTCACGCCTCTATCTATTCCGGTACTTTTATTTACGGGGTCTTCTTGAGGTCGTTTATGGTCTTGGCTATCCTGGCCTTGATGACCTTGCTGCCTGAAAGTTCCATGGCCTTTTCGTAGCTTGTTATGGCGTCCGGGGCCTTTTTCTCTTTTTCCTGACAATAGCCGAGGCCGAGGTAAGCGGCGGCCAGATCGTTACCCGAAGTTTTAAGCTCTTCGGCTTTCCTTATAGAAGCGAGAAAACGCTCCCGGGCCTTAGGCTCGTCCCCCGCCCTCAGCATCATCGCGCCCTGACGCTCCAGCAAATGCACCGCGCGCGCGTCTCCGACCGGGAGGAACGGGATAGCGGCCCCATATTCCGCGGCGGCGGAGCGGTAGCTTTTCCTGGCGGCATATTTACCGGCGGCGGCCAGGTGGAAAGCCAGATCTTTACCGGTATCGTCCGCGGTTCCGGCGGGTTTGACCCCCGCGGGTTCGGGCTCCGCCGGTTTAGGCGCCGTGGGTTCGGGCTCCGCTGGTTTAGGCGCCGCGGGTTTGACCTCGGCCGGGAGCGCGGACGGGATATCGTTCTTCAAAGGGACGCCGGGCAGGGCGTAGGCGGGAGGTTTCGCGATAGAACTTTCCTCGCGCGAATTATCGATAAGACTATCGCTGCTGTCGGACTTTCTCCATCCTGAGCAGCCGGCGAATACCGCCGCCAGCATAAGCACCGCAAATTGTTTCAGCATAATCCTATAATACCAAAAGACCCGTCGCCCTGACACCCCCCTCAATAAAAAAACCGCCGCCAGACGGCCCCCTCTTTGCCGGATCCGGGGACCCGGTATCTTCAACAAGACCTGCGGTTTTATATTCCCCGCTTTACGCAAAGCCGCCGGGGCTTCCCGGCGGAGTTCCCGGACCTCACCCCCTCTTTAATGGGTTTTTGCAGAAAGCGCAGACGGCCATAAGACCGTCTATTGTCTGACCGCATTTAGGACAGCGCCGGGCCGGCGGCGGAGGAGGAGGCGGAGGCAAGAACCGCGACTCGTCCTGAAATTCTTCGCCGGGAGCGGTATATTTCAGGAACGGTTCCAGAAGATCCCAAATGACATAAGCGGAATAGACGGCGTAACCCAGCAGCGCGAACTTTAGCAGCGAGACCGCTCCGCCGGACCGGAAGATATCGCCTAGCGGCGGCAGCATAAGCATTACCGCCGCCACCACTTTGGCCGCCGAACAGATCTTGCCGGAAAGCTCTATGGTTTTCGCCTGGTGCCGCCCCTTTTGCCCGAACCAGGCCGCCAGCTCCGCCGAAAAGGCGTTCTCCAGTTCAAAAAGTTTATAGAGGGCCGCCGCTCCCAGCCCCGCCTGTACCAGAACGGAGAAGCTGACATTACGGAACAGCGCGTTATGCGTGCCCAGCAGCGTCTCTACCCATATCGGGACCAGAAAATAGCAAAGCAGCAGCACCCCGACCGGCTTAAGCTTTATTTTCCATTCGTTGAAGCTCATGTGCTCCGCTCTCCGCGGCCGATCACGGGACCGAAAAAAGGGACCGCCTCCATCAACCGGCGGCGTTTACACGTTTATTCCGGATTTCGCGAGCTGCTTCTTGACTTCGGCCATCAGTTCTTCCGGCGGCGTAGGTTTTTTTACCACGGTCACGTTCGGGAGTCCTATGACGTTGGCGATGGTCTCCGGTTTCCCGGTAGAAAATATAATAGGGACCATGTCGTTCTGTATCTTCCTTAAAGTCTGGAAGACCAGCATACCGCCGCCTCCGGGGATGTTCAGGTCCAGCAGTATCAGGTCGGCCTTAAACTCGGCATACGTCTTGATCGCCGCCCCGGCCTCTTCCGCCGTACGGACCTCGAACCCCGCGTCCTCAAAAAATTCCTTACAAAAATCCAGTATAGCCGGATTATCTTCAACCACCAGAATTTTAGCCATATCTTTCTCCCCTGAAAACTTCCTCGCCGGAAAACCGCCGGGAGCCGACCCCTGACGGGATGTCTAGGGTATAATAACAAAAAAGCGGACTTTTTGCCCCATAAACGGCGGCGGGCCGGGCCGCGCGGGGGCGGCGCCGGCCCGCGCCCACCCCTCCACCCGTCGCCCGATTTGACACCGCCCGAACCCCCCCCCC
>Ga0334722_10000540_pt1 | contig 54796 bp, 58 predicted proteins | sample C3_bottom_MG_FD_207210 | JGI IMG/M metagenome (GOLD analysis project Ga0334722, IMG submission 207210) | Sediment microbial communities from Yellowstone Lake, YNP, Wyoming, USA - C3_bottom | ecosystem: Environmental > Aquatic > Freshwater > Lake > Sediment | place: USA: Wyoming | collected...
ATTCAGCTTCAATTCGCCATAGTGGAAAAACGACGGGGGCGTCAATGCCCCCGTGTCGTCAAAGCCAGACCCTCTCGATATACCGTTCGTTACCTGAGCAAAAACCTTAACTGAACGGCATTACCGCCGAAGCGGGGCTTTTTCTTTTGCTTCGAACACTTCCCCGGGCTTGACGCCCGGGGAAGGACGCAACCGTGTCCAATCGCGGCGCGCCGAGGCGCACCGCTCTTGGACGTTTGCCTTACATGTCCATGCCGCCCATGCCACCCATGCCGCCCATGCCGCCCATGCCGCCGGGCATGCCGCCGCCAGCCGGCTTGTCTTCGACCAACTCGGCCACCATGCAATCGGTGGTGAGCATCAGGCCGGCGATCGAAGCCGCGTTCTGCAGCGCGGTGCGCGCCACTTTGGTCGGATCGACTACGCCCATTTGCACCAGATCGCCGTATTCGCCGGTCTGCGCGTTGTAGCCGTAGTTGCCCTTGCCTTCCATGATCTTGTTCAACACCACCGAAGGCTCTTCGCCGGCGTTGGCCACGATCTGGCGCAGCGGCTCTTCCAGGGCGCGGATCACGATCTTGATGCCCGCATCCTGGTCGGAGTTGTCGCCCTTGAGGTTCTTCAGAGCCGAACGGGCGCGGATCAGGGCCACGCCGCCGCCGGCGACGATGCCTTCCTCGACCGCAGCGCGGGTCGCGTGCAATGCATCTTCAACGCGCGCTTTCTTCTCTTTCATCTCGACTTCGGTTGCGGCTCCGACCTTGATCAGCGCCACGCCGCCGGCCAGCTTGGCCACGCGCTCTTGCAGCTTCTCTTTGTCGTAGTCGCTGGTCGCCTCTTCGATCTGGGTGCGGATGTTCTTGACCCGCGCCTCGATCGCCTTGGTGTCGCCGGCGCCGTCGATCAGGATGGTGTTCTCTTTGGCGATTTCGATGCGCTTCGCCTGGCCCAGATCCTTCAGCGTGGTTTTCTCCAGCGTCAGGCCCAGTTCCTCGGCGATCACGGTGGCGCCGGTGAGAATCGCGATGTCTTCCAGCATGGCTTTGCGGCGGTCGCCGAAGCCCGGCGCTTTCACGGCGCAGGTCTTCAAGATGCCGCGCAGGTTGTTCACCACCAGGGTGGCAAGCGCTTCGCCGTCGACGTCTTCGGCAACGATCAGCAGCGGACGGCCGGCCTTGGCCACGCCTTCCAGTACCGGCAGCAGGTCGCGGATGTTGGAAATCTTCTTGTCGTGCAGCAGCACATAGGGATTTTCCAGCAGCGTGATTTGCTTGTCCGGGTTGTTGATGAAATAGGGCGACAGGTAGCCGCGGTCGAACTGCATGCCTTCGACGACTTCGAGCTCGTCTGCGAGGCTCTTGCCGTCTTCGACGGTGATCACGCCTTCCTTGCCGACCTTGTCCATGGCTTCGGCGATGCGATCGCCGATGGAGGCGTCAGCGTTGGCGGAAATGGCGCCGACCTGGGCGATTTCCTTGCTGGTGGTGCAGGGCTTGGAAATCTTCTTCAGTTCCTCGGTGATGGCGATGACGGCTTTGTCGATGCCGCGCTTCAGGTCCATCGGATTCATCCCGGCGGCAACGAACTTCATGCCTTCCTTGACGATGGACTGGGCCAGCACGGTGGCGGTAGTGGTACCGTCGCCGGCGATGTCGGAGGTCTTGGACGCGACTTCCTTCACCAGCTGCGCACCCATGTTCTCGAATTTGTCTTTGAGCTCGATTTCCTTGGCCACGGACACGCCGTCCTTGGTCACGGTCGGGGCGCCGAAAGAGCGCTCGAGCACTACGTTGCGGCCTTTCGGGCCCAGGGTTACTTTGACGGCGTCGGCGAGGATGTTCACACCGACGATCATCCTGGCACGGGCCGAATCATGAAAGCGTACGTCTTTTGCAGCCATATCGAATTTCTCCTAATGATTTGTTATGAGCTTGGGGCGGAAGAGAACCAGGTCCTCTTCGTTTGCGCCCCCCGATCAATGCTTGGGCTAAGCCCGGGATTACTTGGTAACGACACCCATGATGTCTTCTTCGCGCATGACCAGCAGTTCGTCGCCGTCCATTTTTACGCTGGAGCCCGAATACTTGCCGAACAGGACGCGGTCGCCCACTTTGACGGCCAGCGGACGCACTTTGCCGTCGTCCATCACTTTGCCGGTGCCGATTGCCAGGACTTCGCCCTGATCCGGCTTCTCGGCGGCGTTGTCGGGGATGACGATCCCGCCGGCGGTCTTGCGTTCTTCTTCAATGCGCTTGACTATGACTCGATCGTGTAACGGGCGGATTTTCATGGATATTTCCTCCAAACAGATGGTTAGTTAGCGGCCACTAACGTGATATCGGCGGCCAGAAATCGGACGTTGGCTGTTAGCACTCAATGCCAACGAGTGCTAATTATGGGGCCAAGTCCAGCCAAATTCAAGTAGCGCCCTCGGTCTGATAGCAAAGTCGCAGACCGCGGGGATGCGGAACGCCGTCCGCAGTGCTCGACTTTCCGGGCGCCTTCTGCGCCGCTATGCCGTTTCCCGGTTCAAGTATCATGGCAGCCGAAAAGAGCCCCCTCTGCGATGCCATCCATGCCCACCATTCTGCGCGTCCTGTTCGTCTTCTTCCTTGCGGCGAACTGGGCCTATGCCGGGCCCCTGCCGCTCGCGGTCGAACTCGCCCTGAAGCGCGCCCATATTCCCCTGTCCGCCGTTGCCGCCTACGTGCAGGACGTGGACGGGGCAAGGCCGCTGCTCGCCTACAACGCTGCGCAGCCGATGAATCCGGCGTCGACGATGAAGCTGCTCACCACCTATGCCGGGCTGGAGCTGCTCGGGACCACCTACACCTGGAAAACCGAAACCTATTCCAGCGGCAGCCTGCAGAACGGCACGCTCCAGGGCGACCTGATACTCAAAGGGGCCGGCGACCCGAAACTGACATTGGAGCAATTCTGGCTGCTGCTGCGGCGCTTGCGCGCGCTCGGCCTGCGCGAAATCCGCGGCGACCTGGTGCTGGATCGCAGCTATTTCGAGGCGGCCGACTACGACCCGGCAAAGTTCGACGCCGAGCCGCTGCGCGCGTACAACGTCGGCCCGGATGCGCTGCTGCTGAATTTCAAGGCGGTGCGCTTCCTGTTCGTCCCGGACGCAGACGCGAAAATGGTGACCGTCATCGCCGAACCCAGGCCGGCCGGCCTCGCCTTCACCGCCGCGGTGCGCGCCACCGACGGCGCCTGCGGCGACTGGCGCGCCGGCATCCAGGCTGACTTTCAAAGCAACGGCGGTTCGGCCCGGGCCAGCTTCACCGGCAGCATGCCAACCGCCTGCGGCGAGCGCTATTGGAACGCCAGCCTGCTGGCGCAGCCGAACTACGTCTACGGCGTGTTCAAGCAGTTGTGGGAGGAGTCGGGCGGCACCCTCACCGGCGGCTGGCGCGATGGCACCGTACCTGCCGATGCCAAGCTGCTCGCCACCGCCACGTCGGCGAGCAACGCAGAAATGGTGCGCGACATCAACAAGTTCAGCAACAACGTGATGGCGCGGCAGCTGTTTCTCACGCTGGGCGCAGAAATGCTCAAACTCCCGGGGAACAACGAGCGCTCGGCGCAGGTGGTGCGTTCCTGGCTCACCGAAAAAAAGCTCGACTTTCCCGAACTGGTCCTGGAAAACGGCGCCGGGCTATCGCGCCAGGAGCGCATCAGCGCCGAACACATGGCCAGGCTGCTGCTCGACGCCTGGCGCAGCGCGGTGATGCCGGAACTGATGTCCTCCCTGCCGCTGGTCGCCTACGACGGCACCATGCGCCGCCGGCTGCGCTTCGAATCCATCGCCGGGCAGGCGCATATCAAGACCGGCTCGCTCAGCGACGCACGCACCCTGGCCGGATACGTGCTGGACAAACGCGGACAGCGCCGCGTGGCGGTGATGTTCATCAATCACCCCAACGCCGCCGCCGGCCAGGCGGCGCAGGACGCGCTGCTCGAATGGGTGTACGCGGGCAGCGGGCGGCGGCCGAATTGAGGCGATCCTTCCCTGCGCGTTGTCGCACGCGCCGCGCCGCGTCTTATTGCTGGTGCGCTTGACCAAAGTCAAACCAGGGGACGCGTCGAGCGTTAGCATCAAAGTGTTCCCAACACATTTTGCCGGAGCCATGATGGACACCAAGACACAAGCTGTCACAAGCGAAAAACTGGTCGACGACATGCGCGTCGTGCTCGCCGACACCGAGCAGTTGCTCAAAGCGGTCATCGGCCAGTCAGGCGAAAAACTGGCTGCGCTGCAACCTCGCATCGAAGAAAACCTGCGCCGCACCAAGGCGCGGCTTGCGGAATTCGAGCAGGCGGCAAGCGAAAAGGCCCGCGCTGCGGCCTATGCGACCGATGACTACGCGCATGAACATCCCTGGAAGATCGCCGGCTTCAGCGCCCTGATCGGCGTCGCAGTCGGCATGCTCATCGGCCGGCGCTAGCTAGGTATACGTCGCAACTCGAATTGCACCGCGATTGCGAGATGGCGCGTTATCACTTGCGCGGACGGCGGCCCGTCCGCGCGGATCGTCGATGGCGCACGGACGATGAACCCGTCCGCACGCAATCGACGATCTTGAATTAAACCCCCTGAACAGTTTTTGTCTTTATCGACAACCGTGTTTTCAGAACGGATGGTCTTCTTATCCGTTCTGAAAACACGGCTCGCGCGCGATAGCGCGCAAAGTCAACGCACCAAGCTCGGCGGATACTTCCAACTGTGGCGCTAGAGCTTGCGCGGACGGCGGCCCGTCCGCGCGGATCGTGGATTGCGCACGGATGAAAAGCGCATCCGTGCGCAATCCACGATCTTGAATAATAACCACCCCAAACCACCCCAAACCACCCTTGTTTTTTTAAAATGCAACGGTATTTGGAACGCCGTTACAGTCCCAGGCCGCTCCACAGCGCGTCCACGCGCCGCTTCACTTCTGCATCCATCGCAATCGGCGTGCCCCAGCCGCGACTGGTTTCGCCCGGCCATTTGTTGGTCGCGTCTATGCCCATCTTCGAGCCCAGGCCCGACACCGGACTGGCGAAATCGAGATAGTCGATAGGGGTGCGCTCCGCGAGCAGCGTGTCGCGCGCCGGATCGACGCGCGTGGTCAGCGCCCAGATCACTTCCTTCCATTCGCGGATATCGATGTCGTCGTCGGTGACGATGATGAATTTGGTGTACATGAACTGGCGCAGGAAACTCCAGATGCCGAACATGACGCGCTTGGCGTGGCCGGGGTACTGCTTTTTCATGCTCACCACGGCGAGGCGATAGGAACAGCCCTCCGGCGGCAGGTAGAAGTCGGTGATCTCGGGGAACTGCTTTTGCAGCAGCGGCACGAACACCTCGTTCAGAGCCACGCCCAGCACCGCCGGCTCGTCCGGCGGCTTGCCGGTGTAGGTGCTGTGGTAGATCGGGTCGCGCCGCATGGTGATGCGCTCGATGGTGAACACCGGAAAGCGTTCCTGCTCGTTGTAATAGCCGGTGTGGTCGCCGAAGGGTCCTTCGAGCGCCGTTTCGTCCGGATGGATCACGCCTTCCAGTACGATTTCGGCGCTGGCCGGCACCTGCAGCTCGCTGCCGATGCATTTCACCAGTTCGGTCTTGGCGCCGCGCAGCAGGCCAGCGAACTGATATTCCGAGATCGAATCGGGCACCGGCGTCACCGCGGCGAGGATGGTGGCCGGGTCAGCGCCCAGGCTCACCGCGAGCGGAAACGGCTCGCCCGGATGATGCAGTCCATGGTCGCGGAAATCGAGCGCGCCGCCGCGCTGCGCCAACCAGCGCATGATGACCTTGTTCGGCGCGATCACCTGCTGCCGGTAGATGCCCAGGTTCTGCCGCGCTTTAAGCGGCCCGCGCGTGACCGTGAGGCCCCAGGTGATCAGCGGCCCGGCGTCGCCCGGCCAGCAGGTCTGGATCGGCAGGCGGGAAAGATCGACATCCTTGCCCTCCCACACGATTTCCTGGCAGGGCGCGCGGTCCACCACCTTGGGCGCCATGTTGAGCACCTGCTTGAGCACCGGCAGCTTGTCCCAGGCGTCCTTCAGCCCCTTGGGCGGATCCGGCTCCTTCAGGTAGGCGAGCAGCTTGCCTACTTCGCGCAGCGCAGCGACCGAGTCCTGGCCCATGCCGAGCGCGACGCGGCGCGGCGTGCCGAACAGGTTCGCCAGCACCGGGATGCGCGCGCGCCCGCCCGATCCGTCGTAGCCCTTGGGATGTTCGAACAGGATGGCCGGTCCGCCCGCACGCAGCACGCGGTCGCACACCTCGGTCATCTCCAGGCGCGGATCGACCGCAGCCGTGACGCGCTTCAATTCGCCCTGTAGTTCCAGTTGCGCGATGAAGTCGCGCAGATCCTTGTAGCGCATGAAGTAGGTCCTGTTAACGCCAAACGTAATTCGCGGCGATGCCGGCAAAAACGACAGCGCCAACCCAGTTGTTGTGCAGGAAGGCCTTGAAACAGCCCTCGCGCGTGCGCCCGCGTATCAGGCGGTAGTGATACAGCATGATCAGCCCGGCCGCACCCAGACCCAGATAGTAATACAGGCCGAACTGCAGCTTCATGCCTATCATCGCCAGCACCAAGAGCATGGCGGCATAGCACAGCATCACCGCGAGGACATCGCGGCGTCCGAACAGGATGGCGGCGGTCTTGATGCCTATGCGGAGATCGTCGTCGCGGTCCACCATCGCATACTCGGTGTCGTAGGCGATGACCCAGAAGACATTCGCCAGCAGCAGCCACCAGCATAGCGGCGGCAGCGCGTCGGTCACTGCCGCGAACGCCATCGGGATGCCGAAGCCGAAGGCCACGCCCAGATACGCCTGCGGCATGGCGAGGAAACGCTTGGTAAACGGGTAGGTGGCGGCGAGACCCAGCGCGACAAAGGAGAGCGCGATGGTGAACCGGTTGAAAGCGAGCACCAGGCAGAAAGCGCCCAGGTTCAGGCCTGCGGCCAGCCACAGCGCTTCTTTCACGCTCACCAGGCCGGCGGCGAGCGGCCGGTCTTTGGTGCGCGCGACGTGGGCATCGAAATTGCGGTCCGCGAGGTCGTTCATGATGCAGCCGGCGGAGCGCATCAACAGCGTGCCGAGGCAGAAGATCGCGACCACCATCCAATCCGGCCGGCCGTTCGAGGCGATCCACACGGCCCACAACGTCGGCCACAGCAGCAGCAGCGTGCCGATGGGCTTGTCCAGCCGCATCAGCTTTTCGTAGAGCGTGGTTCGTTCCAGCATTTGAGCGAGCTTCATCGCGTCACACCTTCATCAGTTCGCTTCTGCCCGCCAGCCAGCGCGCCAGGTGGCGCCGCGCATGTTCCGGGTGCAGCTGCAGCAACTGCGGCGCGAGATCGCGCGCCGCCTCGAGCAGATCGACGTCGCGCTCGAGGTCGGCGAAGCGCAGCAGCGGCGCGCCGCTCTGGCGCACCCCCAGATACTCCCCCGGCCCGCGCAACAGCAGGTCCTGGCGCGCGATCTCGAACCCGTCGCTGGTTTCGTACACCACCTTGAGCCGGGCGCGCGCAAGCTCGCCCAGCGGTTTCTGATACAGCAGGATGCACGCGCTGTCGTCGGCCCCGCGCCCGACCCGGCCGCGCAACTGGTGCAGCTGCGACAGGCCGAAGCGCTCGGCGTGCTCGATGATCATCAGCGAGGCGTTGGCCACATCGACGCCGACCTCGATCACCGTGGTGGCCACCAGCAGATGGATCTTGCCGGCGGCGAAGTCCGCCATCACCGCCGCCTTGTCCGCGCCCGCGAGCCGCCCGTGCACCAGCCCCACCCGGAGCTCCGGAAATTCCGCGGCAAGGCGCGCATGGGTGTCGAGTACGTTCTGCAATTGCAGCGCCTCGGTCTGCCGGCGGCCAGGGCGCCGCCCCTGCGCACCGGGCACAGCCTCGTCCTGCGCCGCGCCGTTGTCTTCGATCAACGGGCACACCCAGTAGGCCTGGCGCCCGTCGCGGCAGGCGTCCCGCACCCGCGCCAGCACCTCGTCGCGGCGCTCGGCGGCAATCAGCTTGGTCGTGACCGGCTTTCTGCCGGGCGGCAGCTCGTCGATCAGCGACACGTCGAGGTCGGCGTAGTAGCTCATCGACAGCGTGCGCGGAATGGGCGTGGCGCTCATCATCAACTGGTGCGGCTCCGCGCTTTGCGCACCCTGCGCGAGCGCGCCTTTCGCGCGCAGCGCCAGGCGCTGCTCCACGCCGAAGCGGTGCTGCTCGTCGACGATCGCGAGGCCCAGCGCCTGGAACACCACGCCTTCCTGGAACAGCGCATGCGTGCCCACCGCCACCCGGGTCGCGCCCGAGGCGATGTCCGCCGCGGCCGCCGCGCGCTCCTTCGTTTTCTGGCTGCCCGAGAGCCAGGTGAGCTGTACCCCCAGCGGCGCGAGCCATTCGGAGAATTTGCGATAGTGCTGCTCGGCCAGGATTTCGGTGGGCGCCATGACCGTGGCTTGCATCCCGTTTTCCACGGCGCGCAGCGCCGCCAGCGCCGCCACCACGGTCTTGCCGCTGCCGACATCGCCCTGCAGCAGGCGGTGCATCGGATGCGCCGCGGCGAGGTCGCGCTCGATTTCGGCCCAGGCCCGGGTCTGCGCGCGCGTCAGGCGGAACGGCAGCCGCTCGAGCAGGCCGGCGGTCATGGCGCCGGCTTGCGCCAGCGACGGCGCGGTCTTGCGCTTGCGCTCGCGGTAATGCAGGCGCATCGACAATTGCTGCGCCAGCAACTCGTCCAGTTTCATGCGCCGCCATGCGGGGTGGGTACGCGCCGTGAGCGCCTGCGCATCCTCCCCGGGCCGCGGCCGGTGCAGCGCGTCGATGGCGTCGCGAAACGCCGGCATTTCCAATTGCGCCAGAGCGTCGCCGGGCAGCGTTTCGTCGAGTTCGCACTGCGCCAGCGCCTGTGCGATCAGGCGGCGCAGCGCCGCCTGCGGCAGCCCGGCGGTGGTCGGATAGATCGGCGTCAGCGCCTCGGGCAGCGGCGTGTCCTCACCCACGATGCGATAGCGCGGGTGGACCATTTCGGCGCCGAAAAATCCGGGATGCGCCTCGCCGAACGCGCGCACGCGCGCCCCTTCGGCGAGCGCCTTCGCCTGGCTGCCGTAGAAATTCAGAAAGCGCATGGTCAGCTGGCCGCTGTCGTCCTCGATCTTGCACACCAGCTGGCGCCGCGGGCGGTAGGCGATCTGGCTGTCGATCACCGTGCCTTCGACCTGCACCGGCGCGCCCGCCTGCGCCGCCGCGATCGGCGTGAGCCGGGTTTCGTCCTCGTAGCGCAGCGGCAGATGCAGCACCAGATCGAACTGGCGCCGGATGCCGAGCTTAGCGAGTTTCGCCGTCAGGTTGGCGCGGGCGGCGGCGGGCGGCGCCTTCGCGCGCGCCTGCTTCGGCGGCCGCAGCGGGCCCGCGGCGGCTGGAGGCACGCTCTTGCCGCTCACTTTGCTCTCCTCAGCCCTGGCGTCTCAACGCAGCACCAGGATCGCATCGGCCTCGACCAGCGCGCCGCGCGGCAGCGCGGCCACGCCGACCGCGGCGCGCGCCGGATACGGCTGTGCGAAATAGTCGGCCATGGTCGCGTTGACCTTGGCGAAATGGGCGAGATCGGTGAGATAGATCGTCAGCTTGACGGCGTCGTCGAGCGAGCCTCCGGCGGCGGCAGCCACCGCCTGCAGATTGTCGAACACGCGCTTCACTTGCGCATCGATGCCCTCGGCCAGTTGCATGGTCGCCGGATCGAGGCCGATCTGGCCCGAGAGATAGACGGTGTCGCCGCAGCGCACCGCCTGGGAATAGGTGCCGATGGCGCTGGGCGCATCCGGGGTCGATATCACGGCTTTGGGCATGGTTCCTGAGGTTCCCTGAAAAGTTGCGCGATCAAAACGGGCCTATAATTGCCGCCCGATCGCGGATTGTTTACCGCGATGGCCGAATCTTACAATGACCTCAGCCGTCATCGCCAACTTACAGCAGCTCATCGGCACGCCGCGCGACAGCGCGCTGCTGCGCTTTTCGCTCGGCAGCGAATACTTGAAGTGCGGCGATGCGCACAGCGCGCAACTGCATCTCGCCGAGGCGGTGGCCCGGGACCCGGACTATTCGGCCGCGTGGAAGCTGCTCGGCCGCGCGCTCACCGAAAGCGGACAAACGCAGGCGGCGCTCGAAGCCTACCGCCGGGGCATCGCCGTGGCCGAGAGGAAGGGCGACAAGCAGGCGGCCAGGGAAATGACGGTGTTCGCAAAACGCATCCAGACGCAACCCGGGTCCACCGGCTCGGACTGAGCCGCTTACTATGTCCCTGTATACCGAATTGCGCACCAAGGTCATTGGCGCGCCGCTGGACCCGCTCTCCGAGGAAACGCGCCACAACATAGCACTGGCGGCGTTCTTCGCCTGGGTGGGCCTGGGCGCCGACGGCATTTCGTCCTCCTGCTACGGCCCGGAAGAATCGTTCCGCGCGCTCGGCGAGCATACCGGCCTCGGCCTGTACCTGGCGCTCGCCACGGCGGCCACGGTATTCATCATTGCGCTGGCCTACAACCAGGTGATCGAGCTGTTTCCGACCGGCGGCGGCGGCTACCGGGTCGCAACCAAACTCATCGGGCCCTACGCGGGCGTGACCTCGGGCGCGGCGCTGGTGCTGGACTATGTGCTCACCATCGCGATATCGATCGCCAGCGGCGTGGACGCGCTGTTCAGCCTGCTTCCCCTTGCGTTCCAGGAGCACAAGCTCCCCACCGAGGTCGGCCTGATCATCCTGCTGATCGTGCTCAACATGCGCGGCATGAAGGAGGTGATCAAGGTGCTGCTGCCGATTTTTCTCGGCTTCGTCATCACGCACGCGTTCCTGATCATCTATGGCCTGGGGTCGCACGCGAACCAGCTGCCCGGGCTGATTCCGGCCACGATCGAGGAAACCAAGGCGCTGTCGGGGCAGCTCGGCTGGGCGCATGTCGCCGCGCTGATGCTGCTCGCCTACTCCCAGGGGGGCGGCACCTATACCGGGCTCGAAGCGGTGTCGAACAATGTCAACGTGCTGGCCGAGCCGCGCGTCAAGACCGGCAAGATCACCATGCTCTACATGGCGTTGTCGCTCGCCTTCACCGCGGGGGGCATCATCCTGCTCTACCTGCTGTGGGGCGCGAAACCGGTCGAAGGCCAGACGCTGAACGCGGTCGCGTTCGGCTCCATCATCGAGAGCCTGGGGTGGGATCCCTGGGTCAATCGCGCCGCACTGTGGACGGTGCTGGCGCTCGAAGGCGGCCTCTTGTTCGTCGCCGCCAACACCGGCTTTCTCGGCGGCCCGGCGGTGCTGTCGAACATGGCGGCAGACTCCTGGGTGCCGCACAAATTCCGCTATCTGTCGACGCGGCTGGTCACCGAAAACGGCATCCTGGTGATGGGCCTGGCCGCGCTCGGCATCCTGATCTGGACCCGCGGCAGCGTGTCCCTGCTGATCGTGCTCTACAGTGTCAGCGTGTTCCTGACGTTCGCCATCTCGCTCTTCGGCCTGTGCATCTACTGGTGGCGGTGCCGCGGCGAGCAAGGCAAATGGGCGGTGCGCCTGACCCTGTCGGCGACCGGCTTCGTGGTGTGCTCAGTGATCCTGGCGATGCTGCTGTGGGAGAAATTCACCGAAGGCGGATGGATCACGGCGGTGATCATCTGCGCCATCATCGGGATCTGCCTCACCATCCGCAACCACTACAACTGGGCGCGGGAGAAGATCCACCAAGTCGACGAACTCTACGCGCACGAGTCCTTCGGCAGCGTCGTGAACCCGCCCCAACCCGATCCGTCCCAGCCCACCGCGGTGTTCCTCGTGGGATCGAGCCGAGGCGGCGGGCTGTACGCGCTGCTCTGGGTGCAACGCATGTTTCCGGACCACTTCCGCAACTTCATTTTCGTCAACGTACGCACGGTCGATTCGCACAGTTACGGCGGCCACGAGGATATGAAGATCACCAAAATGGAATCCGGCGTCGCCCTCACCTACTTCGTCAATTTCTGCAACAGCAAGGGTTGGGCGGCAAAATCCTATCTCGCCTTCGGCACCGACCCGATCGACGAAGTCACCAAACTCGCGCAACAGGTACGCGTGGAATTTCCGAACTCCATCTTCTTCGCCAGCAAGCTCATTTTCGACAACGAAAACTGGCTCATCCGCCTGCTGCATAACGAGGCCGCCCTGGCGATACAGCGCCGACTACACCTGCACGGCCTGCAAATGGTAATCTTGCCGATGAAGATTTGACCGGACTGCGCGGTTATGGACTCAAAGGGAGAAATGACATGACTCTGGTAATAAAATCGGTGCTGATCACCGCCGGCCTCGGGGTGCTCCTGATCATCGTCGAATGGAACATGATGCGCAAGAAGAAGGGCGGGGTTACCCCCGTCGACTGGAGAAATCTGCGGGATCTGGTGTTCATGACGGCGGGTGCCTGCGCGCTGGTGGCATTCGGCGTCGCGAACCTGACCTGAACCAGAACATGCAGTGCGCCAAACTTCTGATCTGCGACGACCACCCGCCGATACGCGCGGCCGTGACCTATATGGCGCGGGAACTGGTTGCGGACATCGACATCGTGGAAGCCGGGAGCGGCGCCGAGGCGCTGACGCAGCTTGAGCGGCATCCGGACATCGATCTGGTGTTGCTCGATCTGCACATGCCCGGCATGAGCGGGTTCGACCTGCTGTCGGAACTCAAGGTCAAGTTTCCGTCCTTGCCCGTGGTGGTGCTGTCCTCGGACGAAACGCGCGCGACGGTCATCGACGCGCTGGAACGCGGCGCTACCGGATATATCTGCAAGTCCTCGCCCACCGACTTGCTGGGGAAATTTCTCGAGCATGCGCTCAAGGGCAACATCGCGCTGCCGACCGCGATCGCCGGCGGCGCCAAGTCGGGGCTGGAAACCCACGCCGGGCCCGCTCCCGCAGCGCCACTGCGGGTGGCCGATCTGGGTCTGTCCCCGCGGCAGACTGCGGTGCTGACCTGCCTGTTGCGGGGCATGTCGAACAAGCAGATTTGCCGCGAACTCGGGCTGGCCGAGGGCACGGTCAAGAACCACGCCATCGCCGTGTTTCGCGCGCTCAATGTCACCAGTCGCGCACAGGCGGTCATCGAGGCGGGGCGGCGCGGCCTTCCTGTCGGGAACTACTTCGCCAGCTCTGAAACGGCCTCGCCTACCTAGCGCGGAACTATATACGCCGTCTTAAATGCCGTCGCATGCAATGTAAGGTCTTGCGCGCTACGCGCGCCAACCGTTATTTTGGTACGGATAAAAGCAACAACGCCCCGGGATTGGTTCTATGCAAGATCGCCGATTGTGTGCGGATGCGCTTTTCATCCGCACACAATCGACGATCCGCGCGGACGGCCTCTCGTCCGCGCAACTAGCGCAACTCTGCAACAAACAAGGTGGCGTTATTTAAGTCGCCACGTCTAGCCAGGCACCGCGCCGACGCGCACGCTGACCCGCGTTCCTTTACCGGGTGTCGATTCGATCCGCCACCTGCCGCCGATCGACTCGGCCCTTTCCTGCATCGACAGCAGCCCCAGCCCGGATTTGTTCCCGTTGCTGCCGGCCAGGTCGATACCGACGCCGTCGTCGGCCACGCTCAGCAGCAGGTGATCCGCGCCGGCATCGAACTCGATCGCGATGACGCGCGCCCGCGCGTGCCTGGCGCAATTGGTGAGCGCCTCCTGCGCGATGCGGAACAGCGCTATTTTTTTCTCCGCGGACAATGGCCCGCCCGGATTCACCCCCGTCAACTGCACCGCGATGCCGGTGTTGTCGGCGAATTTGCGCGCGTATTCCTCCAGCGCGGGCCCCAGGTCCCGCCCCTCCAGCAGCAAGGGACGCAAGTCGATGCTGATGTCCTTCGCGTTCGCCTTCGCCTCGTCGATTTGCGCAATCAGATCGGACAGGCGCCGCTCGACGCTCGCGCTGTCGCTTTGCGGCAGCTGTTTTTTCAGTAATGCGAGATTGAGGCCGATGGCCGCCAGGTTGGAACACACCCCGTCGTGCAATTCGGCCGCCAGGCGCCGCCGCTCGACCTCCTGCGCCTCGCCCAGTCGCCGCGTCATCTGTTGCAGACGGTCGGCAAGACTCAATGCCGCCCGCTCCGCCATCCGGCGCTCCCCGACCTCGACCTGCAGGGTCGTATTGGCGGCAAGCAGCGCGGCCGTGCGCTCGCGCACACGGCGCTCCAGTTCCTCGTTGAGCTTGCGGATTTTCTCTTCTGCGCGCCTGCGCTCGGTGATGTCCTCGCGCAGGACAAAAAAGCCGGTGACCTCGCCACTTTCGTCGCGGTCCGGAATGTAGCGCAGCAAGCGCGCGGTGGGCTGCCCGTCTTTGTCGGGCATGGCGCGCTCGTATTGAACCACCTCACCATTCAGCGCCCGCCGCACGTAAGGTTCGAACGCCGCATAGACTTCGTCGCCGACGAATTCGCGCACCGAGCGTCCCTGGTAGTCGTCGCCGTAGATTTCACGGTAGATGCGGTTGGCGAACGTCATGTACTCCGCCTTGCTGATGTGCGCGATCGCAATCGGAAACGCGTCGAACAGCTCGCGCAGATGCGCCTCGTTGCGCCGCACCGCTTCTACGGCGCTCTTGGTCTCCGTGATGTCGGCGATGACGCCGACCCAGTCGATGATCGTTCCGGCTTCACCGAATATGCAACGCCCCGTGACGTGGCCCCAGAATTCGCTGCCATCGGCGCGGCAATAGCGCCGCTGCAAATCCAGTCCCGCCAGCTCACCGGTCATCAGCGCGCGCATCGCCCGCGCGCCCTCTTCGCGCTCCTCCTGGTGCAGATAATTCACGTACTCGCTGCCGACCAGGCGCTCCATGGGGCAGCCGAACATCTCGGCCATGCGTCGGTTGGCGTGCGTGATCACCCCTTGTGCATTGACGTCGAAGATCGCCACGCTGGAGGTGTCGTAGACGAGCTGCAGATGCGCTATCCGCTCCTGCAGCGCCCGCTCGACGCGTTCCTTGCTGCGCCGCCTGGACACGAGCAACAGGGTGATGATCAGCAGCAACAGCGTCGCTATTGCGCCCGAGGCCACATAGGTCGCGCGCTGGACGCGGTAGGGCGCCAATACCGTGTTCACCGCCTGCCCGACAAAGATAGTCAACAGGTAGCCGGGAACTCTTTGATAGGCGTAGAGCCGCTCGATGCCGTCGGTCAGGGCCTTGCGCCGGTAGCTGCCGGCAGGCGCCGTCTCCCCGTTCATCCCGGGGACCCGCGCCAGCGAAACGCCGGATGCCCCGGCGAGATCACGCGAACGGGCCAGGATCTGCCCGTCGGTACGCGCCAGGGTAATGACCGAGTCTTTACCCAGCTCGATGTCGTTGTAGATGCGCTCCAGCGCCGGTGGCGGCAGGTACAGCGTCACCACACCGGCGAAACGCCCCTTGAGATCGTAGATCGGCCGGGTGAACTTGATCGTCCATTGCGCCAGTTCCGGATCGAACACCGGCGTGCTGATGTACAAGCCGCGCTTGCCGAGTTCTTTGTGAGCTGAGAAAAACGGCCGCGCCGACACGTCGAGACCGCGCAATCCGGGCAGTTTGCTGTACGCGATCCGGCCGTCCGCGTCGACGACGATGAGTTGGGTGACATCCTCACGCGTCAGATTGTCCTGCAGCCGCGCGACCTGGCTGGCGAAAGGCTGGTCGTTCGCGATCCATTCTTCCCGCAGATCGATCAGCACGAGGTCCAGCGCCCGCACCGAGGAGGCCACGTGCTCGGCCAGGCTGCGCGCCAGATTGCGTCCCTCGACGTTCGCCTTTGCCATCGCGTCGTTCTCGCCCGTGCGCAGCGCGTACGCGATTCCGCCCCACAAGGCCAGGATCGCGAGGCCGCAGGCGGCGAAGATCAGCAGTTCCTTACGGTTGATGGTGCCGAAGCGCATGTTTCGTGGTTGCCCGCGTTGGCGAATGTTCCTGCCGCGTTTCCGGCAGACGAATCGCCACCTTACCAGAGCCACGCGTTTCAGGGGGCGCGCGCGCCGGCGGGCACCGCAGCAGATCCGCAATCGGCTGGCGAAAATGTTTGCTACAAAATGTTATAATTGAGACTTACCGCACGCGCACTTGTCCTTAGTAGTCAGCCGTCCTTAGTAGTCAGCCGTCCTTAGTAGCCAGCCGCCCTATCTGCCGCACCGGTGGCCGTGGATTTCGACGTAGCAGCGATCGAGCGCTGCATTTCGATCGCGACGGCCAGTTTCCCGAGCGCAACCTGACTGATAAAGTGACCTCATGCGACTATCTCTGCGCTTCGTACTGCCCCTGATGCTGGTTCTGGCGGGTATCGCCTACGCGGTCGCGCCCATGATCGACCGCCTGACGCTCTCCTGGTTCGTGCACGACCTCGACAGCCGCTCGTCGCTGATCGCCCGCACCATCCAGGAACCGCTGCAGGAACTGCTGCTCACGGGCAAGAGAACAAAGATCCTCGAATTCTTCAACCGCATCACCCAGGACGAGCGCCTGTTCGCCGCGGGCTACTGCGCCAAACCGACGGCACGCGCGCTGGCCACGCACTCGCTGCCGGCGGAGATCCGTTGCGCCGACCTGGACCGATGGGAAGGGGCGCGCGACCACGTGTTGCCGAGCGCCAAGGGGCCGTTGCACGTCACGGTGCAGCCGCTGCCCAGCGAAGCGGCCCCCGAGGGCCGCCTGGTGCTGGTGCACGACATGAGTTTCGTCACGCGCCGCAGCGAGGAAACCAAGCGCTACGTGTTCTATCTGTTCATGGGCCTCGCGGCGGTGGTCTCGCTGATCACCGTGATCATCGCCCAGCTCTCCTGGCGCGGCTGGATGACCGGCATGCGTTCGCTGCTGCGCGGCGAAGGGCTGCTGCGCCAGCCCGGAGCGGTGCGCAGCCTGCCCGAGTTCAAACCCATCGCGCGCGACCTGCAGCGGCTGGTGCGCGAGCTCGAAGCCGATGCGCGCACGCGCGACGAAGATCAGGTCACCTGGACGCCCGAATCCCTGCGCGCCATTCTGCGCGGCGAGCTGCGCGGCGAGGATGTGATCGTGGTTTCCAACCGCGAACCCTACATCCACCAGCGCCGCGGCGATCGCATCGAGGTGCAGCGGCCCGCGAGCGGCCTGGTCACGGCGCTGGAGCCCATCATGCGCGCCTGTTCGGGCACCTGGATCGCCCACGGCAGCGGTTCGGCCGACCGCGAGTCGGTCGACAAGCACGACCGCGTTGCCGTACCGCCGGAAAAACCGGCCTATCGCATCCGCCGCGTCTGGCTCTCCGCCGAAGAGGAGGCCGGGTATTATTTCGGCTTCGCCAATGAAGGACTGTGGCCGCTGTGCCATATCGCGCACGTGCGGCCCACCTTCCGCTCGGGCGACTGGGCCCACTACGTCGCGGTCAACCGCAAGTTCGCTCGCGCGGTGGTGAGCGAGGCCAAGACCAAGGCCCCGATCGTGCTGGTGCAGGACTACCATTTCGCGCTGCTGCCGAGCATGATCCGCGAGGAACTGCCGAATGCCACGATCATCACCTTCTGGCACATCCCCTGGCCCAACCCCGAGTCCTTCGCCATCTGCCCGTGGCGCGACGAAGTGCTGGCGGGACTGCTGGGCAGCAGCATTCTCGGCTTTCACACCCAGTTCCACTGCAACAACTTCGTCGACACGGTGGACCGCTTCCTCGAGGCGCGGGTGGATAGGGAATCCTTCACCGTGTCCCACGGCGGCAAGCTCACCGCCGTGCGCCGCTATCCGATTTCCATCGCCTGGCCGCCCGAACCCGAAATGGTGGAAAAGAGCGTGCCGGACTGCCGCAGCGACCTGCGAACGCTGAACGACCTTCCGCCCGAGCACAAGCTCGGGGTCGGCGTCGACCGCATGGACTACACCAAGGGCATCGTGGAGCGCTTCCGCGCCATCGAGCGCCTGCTGGAGCAAAAGCCCGAGTGGATCGGCCGCTTCACCTTCGTCCAGGTCGCCGCGCCGACGCGCGCGGGCATCGAGGAATACCAGCATCACGAGGCGCAGGTGCGGGCCATGGCCGCGCACATCAACGGCCGTTTCAAGAGCGCCGGACCGCCGCCCATCGTGCTCAAGGTCGAGCACCACGAACCGCGCGAGGTATACGCGTATTTCCGCGCCGCCGACCTGTGTTTCGTCAGCAGCCTGCACGACGGCATGAACCTGGTGGCCAAGGAATTCGTCGCCGCCCGCGACGACGAGCGCGGCGTGCTGATCCTGTCGCAGTTCACCGGCGCCGCGCGCGAACTGCCCGAGGCCCTGATCGTCAACCCCTACGACGCCGATCAGTGCGCGGCCGCGCTGCATCTGGCACTGACCATGCCGGCGGACGAGCAACGCGACCGCATGCGCCTGATGCGCGGGCTGGTGGCCGAGTTCAACGTGTTCCGCTGGGCCGGCCGCATGCTGCTCGATGCGGCCGCGATGCGCCGCCGCGGCCGCCTGATCGAAAAGACCGGGCGCGCCGACGCATGAGCTTGCCGCGCCCCGGCGTGCCGCCGGCACCCCGGCTCGATTGGGCTTATTTTCTCGACGTCGACGGAACCCTGATCGACATCGCCGACACGCCCGACGCGGTCCATATCGATCCGGTGCTGCTGCAGCTGATTGCCGACCTGCACCGCGCCAGCGGCGGCGCCGTGGCGCTGGTCACCGGCCGCGGCCTCGCGTTTCTGGAAAGCCGCCTCGGCGCCCTGCGCCTGCCCATGGCCGGGCAGCACGGGCTGGAGCGGCGCGACGCCGCCGGGCGGCTGCGGGTGCACGCGGCGCAGCCGGCAGTCAAACGCGCGATCAAAACGGCCCTCGCGCCGGTGCTCGCGCGCCACGCCGGCCTGAGGCTGGAGGACAAGGGCCTGACCCTGGCCCTGCATTATCGACTGGCGCCACAGCTGGCCGCCTACGCGCATCGGCTGATGCGCAGCCTGGCCGGCGCCGCCGATGCGGGCCTCGAGGTGCAGCGCGGCAAGCGCGTAGCGGAGATCAAGCCCGGCGGGGTAGACAAGGGCACGGCCGTGGCCGACTATCTGACCGAGCCGCCGTTCAAGGGACGGCGGCCGGTGTTCATCGGCGACGACCGCAACGACGAGCACGGCTTCGCCGTGGTCAACCGGCTGGACGGCATTTCAATCAAAGTCGGGAAAGGCCGCAGCTGCGCCCGCTTCCGCCTGCGCGACGTCGCCGCGGTAAGGCGCTGGCTGGGCGCTGCGCTGACATGAGCAACCCGATTTGATGCCGGACATCAACACCGCCATTTTCGCCGAAATCCCCTGGCCGGTCGCGGATCTGCTCGACTGCATGCCGCTGCTGGAAGCGTTTCTTACCGCCACCAGACCCTGACCGGCGTCAGGGGTAGAGCAGGAAGCCGCTGCGCTCGCCCAGCCAGGCCTGCTCGTCGGCCAGGGCGATGCGCTCCAGATCGCCCGGCTCGGCGGAAGGGTCATCGACCCAGAGCCGCAATAGCTCGCTGCCGTTGATCAGGTCGATCGCCAGCCGGTCCTGTTCGTATTCGTAGGCGAATTCGCGCCACAGCGGATAGCCCGGCTCGAGGCGGCGCAGGCACTTGAACGCGAGCGCCATCAGGCGCCAGGGTTTGAATGCGCTGTGGTCGTAGCAGCTCGCGTCGTCGACATGCAATTGCAGGCCGTGGCAGAGCTTGCCCGCGTGCTTGTGAAACGTCGGCTCGAACCAGCACGGCCGCAGGCGGCAGCCTTCCAGCCAGCGCGGCGCCAGACGCCGCATTTCCGCCAGCAGCGCGTCGGCGTCGAGTCCGGCCGCGCCGAACAATTCGAGCGGCCGCGTGGTGCCGCGGCCCTCGGACAGCGTCGTGCCCTCCAGCATCACCGTGCCGGCATAACAGCGCGCCATAGCCAGATTGGGCGCGTTCGGACTCGGGTTGACCCAGCTGCGCTCGTGCAGCGGCCAGCCGTAGCCCGGCCCCGCAGAAGGGGACCACTGCTGCATTTCGACCACCTCCAGTTCGACATCCAGCTTGAGCCGGGCGCAGAACCAGCGCGCGAGTTCCCCCAGGGTCAGCCCGTGGCGCATGGGCAGGGGGCCGGCGCCGACGAAACTCTCCCAGCCCGGACGCAGCAGCAAACCTTCGACCGGCCGGCCGGCCGGGTTGGGTCTGTCCAGTATCCACACCGCCTTGCCGTGCGCCGCGGCCGCCTCCAGCATATAGCGCAGCGTGGTGATGAAGGTGTAGATGCGGCAACCCAGATCCTGCAGATCGATCAGCAGCACATCGAACGTATCCATCATCGCCGCGCTCGGACGGCGCACGTCGCCATACAGGCTGAACACCGGTATGCCCAGCCGCGGATCGACGAAGTCGGGCGACTCGATCATGTTGTCCTGCTTGTCCCCGCGCAGCCCGTGCTGCGGGCCGAACGCCGCGCACAGGCGGATGTCCGGCAAGGCGGCCAGCGCATCCAGCGTATGCGTCAGATCGCGCGTGACCGAGGCCGGATGGGCGAGCAGGGCGACGCGTTTGCCCGCGAGCGCGCGGCGCAATTCCGGCTGTTCCAACAAACGCTCGATGCCAAGCTTCATGTGTTCCCTTTCCCGCGTTATGCCAGCGCGCCCAGGCGCAGCACGAAGGTCTCGCGGCGGTGAAAGTCCGGCTGCGCCGAAGCGTGCCGCAGCGCCCAGTAGCTCAAAGTTCCGTCGGCCGCCTCCAGCACCGCCGCCAGCCCGAGTTCGATTTGCCCGGCGGCCGCTTCGGGCAAGGCCGGCGCAGCCAGCCGGGCTTGCAGCGTCCAGCCCTGCGCATTCAGGGCGAAGCGGATGCGCGGCGCCGGATTAAGTACTGAGGCATCGCGCTCGCGGTAGGCCGAAAAGCCGTACATCGCCCACTGCCCCGAGGGCGAAAAGTTGTATTCCCGGTAGGCCGCATCGCCCGCCGCGCCGGCGAAGAGTTCGCAGCAGCTGTGGCGCCAAAGCCCGTCCGCGGCTTCGGCCGGCCGCGCATCCGGAAAGCGCAGCGCGCCGGCGGCGCAACGGCAGTCGAATTCGGCGGTCAAGCCGCCGTCGCCGTCAGCCGACAGGCCGACCTCGAGTGAATTCACTTGGGGCAGCGGCGTCGCCGGATGGGGAATGAGTTGCACGCGGGTCATCGGCCCGGATCATAGCCCGGAATTCAGACCTGATCACGTCATGAGGGGATACCTCCCGTCACGCTCCCCTAAGTCAAAGGTCGTTTCGGCAAGCCTGAAACGACCTTTTGTGTACGCCGTCTTAAATGCTGCCGCATGCAATGTAAGGTCTTGCGCGCTACGCGCGCCAACCGTCATTTCGGTACGGATAAAAGCAATAACGCCTTGGAATTGGTTCTATAAGAGATCGTCGATTGTGTGCGGATGCGCTTTTCATCCGTACACAATCGACGATCCGCGCGGACGGCATCTCGTCCGCGCAACTAGCGCAACTCTGCAACAATCAAGGTGGCGTTATTTAAGTCGCCACGTCAGCAGATGCGCGGCAGCTGGTCGCCGGCCAGCCATTCGACGATGCGCCGCCCGCCGAAGGCGGTGTTGAGCTGCACGAAGCGATGGCCGTCGGCGATCACCTCGCCGATCACGGCAGCGTCGCGCGCGAGCGGATGCGCGCGCATCGCCGCCACCAGGCGCGCGGCATCGGCAGCGGCGCAGATCGCGATCAGCTTGCCTTCGTTGGCGACGCACAGCGGATCGAGCCCGAGCAGTTCGCAGGCGGCCGCGACCACCGGCTTCAGCGGTATCGCCTGCTCCTGCAGCATCATGCCCACGCCCGACTGCGCGGCGATTTCATTCAGCGTCGCCGCCAGGCCGCCGCGCGTCGGATCGCGCAGACAGCGCAGCTCGGCCCCGGTGGCCAGCATCGCGGCGACCAGGCCGTGCAGCGCCGCGGTGTCCGATACGATGGGCGCGTCGAAGGACAGGTGTTCGCGCTGGCTCATGATCGCCACCCCATGATCGCCCATCGAGCCTGAGACGATCACCGCATCCCCGGGGCGCGCGCGCGCGCCGCCGAGGTTGAGGCCCTCCGGCAGCACGCCCACGCCCGAGGTCGTGATGAATACGCCGTCGCCCTTGCCGCGCTCCACCACCTTGGTATCGCCCGCCACCACGCACACGCCCGCCTCGCGCGCCGCCTGCGCCATCGATGCGACGATGCGCGCAAGATCGGCGAGCGGAAAACCCTCCTCGAGGATGAATCCGGCGGTCAGGTAAAGCGGGGTCGCGCCCATCATCGCCACGTCGTTCACCGTGCCGTGCACCGCGAGGCAGCCGATGTCGCCGCCCGGAAAAAACAGCGGCGACACGACGTGGCTGTCGGTGGACAGTACCAGCCGGCCCAGCGGCGCAGGCAGCACGGCGCCGTCATTGCCCTGGGCGAGATAAGCGTTGCCCAGGTGCCGGGCGAACACTTCGGCGATGAGCTGCCCCATGGCCCGCCCGCCCGAACCATGCGTCAGATCCACGCGGCCGTCCTTCAAGTCGAGCTGCCGGACATAGCCTTGTTTGACGTCGCCCATTACTGCACGTCCTTGTGGCGGCCGTAGCTGTAATGCGCCGCACACGCGCCTTCACTGCTCACCATGCAGGACCCGACCGGGTTTTGGTTTCGGCCGGCGCTTCGCGCCTTAACGTTCGCTGCGCTCACGTTAGCCTACGCCGAAACCCGGTCTGTTGTGTCTCGAAAGCGACCATAACTGTAATGCGCAGCACACGCGCCTTCACTGCTCACCATGCAGGACCCGACCGGGTTTTCAGGCGTGCACACCGTGCCGAAAATCCTGCACTCCTGCGGCCGCTTGGCGCCGCGCAGGATCGCGGCGCATTCGCAGGCCTTGTTGTCGGGCACCGGGCGGTAGACGAGCTTGAACCGCCGCTCGGCGTCGTATGCGGCATAGGCCTCGCGCAGTTGCAGCGCCGAAGCAGGCACCACGCCGAGCCCGCGCCATTCGAATTCGCTGCGCAGCTCGAACACCTCGGCCATGCGCTGCTGCGCCTTGAGATTGCCTTCCCGGCTCACCGCCCGCGAGAATTCGTTTTCCACCGCGGCGCGCCCTTGGTTTACCTGGCGCACCAGCATCAGGATCGCCTGCATCACGTCGAGCGGCTCGAAGCCTGCGATCACCACGGGTTTGCCGTAGTCCGCGGCGACGAATTCATAGGGCCGGGTGCCGATCACGGTCGACACATGGGCCGGACCGATGAAGCCGTCGAGCGCGACCGCGCCCCCTGCGCTCGCCTCGGGCATATCCAGGATGGCCCGGATCGCCGCAGGCGTGAGCACATGGCAGCACAGCACGCTGAAGTTGAGGAGCTGTTCGCGCTCGGCCTGCTGGATCGCGAGCGCCGTCGGTGGCGTGGTGGTTTCGAAGCCGATCGCGAAAAACACCACTTCGCGCTGCGGCTCATCGCGCGCGATCTTGAGCGCATCCAGCGTCGAATACACCATGCGGATATCGGCGCCGCGCGCCTTGGCCTTCAGCAGCGACAGGCCGTCGGACGCGGGCACGCGCAGGGTGTCGCCGTAGGTGCACAGAATCACGCCGCGCGAGAGCGCCAGATCGATCGCGAGGTCGACGCGCCCTATCGGCAGCACGCATACCGGACAGCCGGGCCCGTGGATCAGACGCACCGCCGGCGGCAGCAGATCGGCGAGGCCGTAGCGCGAGATGGCATGGGTATGGCCGCCGCAAAATTCCATGAAGCGGTAGCTGCGTCCGGGCTCGACCGCCGCTGCGATCTTGCCCGCCAGAATGCGCGCGACACCGCCGTCGCGGAATTCGTCTATGTACTTCACGGCGCCCCGGGTTCGGATGCGCGCAGCTCGGCGAACAGCGCCAGGGTTTTCGCCGCCTCCTCGGGATCGAGTTTGGACAAGGCGTAGCCGACATGCAGGATCACGTAGTCGCCCACGCTCACCTCGTCGAGCAGCGCCAGCGAGATTTCCTTGCGTACGCCATCCAGATCGACGATCGCCGTCGCGTCGGCGCCGAGTTCTATCACTTTCACCGGTAGTGCCAGGCACATGTCACCGCTCCAGAGTATGCATCGCCACCCACGCCTGCCCGAGCGCGATGCCGGCGTCGCCGGGCGACGCGCGTTCGGGCGCGAGCACGGCGATGCCCATCGTTTCAATAGTCTGCCGCAGCCCGCGGGATAACAGCGTATTCAGAAAGCAGCCCCCGCCCCAGGCCACGGTCGCGAGGCCGCTGGCCTCTGCCGCCTGCGCCACCCATGCGCCCAGCGCCGCCACCAGTGTCGCATGGAACAGGGCCGCCGCCGCGTCCACGCCGGGCAAGCCGTCCCTTCGGTGCGCGTCCTCGAGCGCGGCGAGCACCGGCAGCAGGTCCAGCCGCCCGTCGCGCTCGATGCGCCAGCCGCCCGGCATGGCCTGCGGCCAGCCGTCGCGCGCGATGTGGCGCGCCGCCGCCTGCTCGAGCAGGATCGCAGCCTCGGCTTCGTGCTGCATCGTCGCGCACAGCCCGAGCAAGCCCGCTGCGGCGTCGAACACCCGGCCCATGCTCGAGGTGCGCGGACAGCGGAAATTGCGTTCGAGCAGGGTGGCGATCATGCCGGCGCCGGCTTGCGGCAAGCGCGCGGCGATGTCGGCGTTGCGGCCGAGCTCGTGCAGGACCGAGGCCGCCATGCGCCAGGGCTCGCGCGCGGCGCGATCGCCGCCGGGCAAGGCGAGGGGCCGCAGATGGCCCAGGCGTGCGCACTGCGCGCCTTGCACTTGCAGCAATTCCCCGCCCCAGGCCGCGCCGTCCGGCCCGAGGCCGACGCCGTCCAGCGCCAGCCCGAGCACCGCGCCGCGCTCGCCGTGCTCGGCGCAGACCGCGGCGATGTGCGCGTGATGATGCGCCACCGCCACCACGGGCAGCCCGCGGCTGGCGGCAAACTCGATGGCGGCGCGCGTGCTGTAGTAGTCCGGATGCAGATCGTGGGCGACGATCTGCGCTTGAACCTGCGCCGCGTCCAGCATGCGGCTCACCGTCTCATCGAATAGCACGCAGGCGTCCGCGTTGTCCAGCGCGCCGATGTTCGGCGACAGCAAGGCCTCGCCGCCGCCGGCGATGCAGACGCTGCCCTTGAAATGCGCGCCGAACGCGAGCACCGACGGCCCGGCGTCGGGCAGGCGGATGCGGCTGACGGCGGCAGGCAAGATGGCAGTCAAGGCAGCGGCCGTGGTGCCTGCGCCTCCAGCTCGGCGATGCGCCGCTTGAGGCTGTCCACCGTTTCCTGTTTCGCGGCGCCCGCCTGCGCCAGGCCCTCGCGCAGGAACGCCAGCCACTCGCCCATGCCTTCGCCGCTGGTGGCGGACACGCGGATGATGCGGATTTCAGGATGGACCCGGCGCGCGTAAGCCATGGCCGCGTCCACGTCGAAATCCAGATGGGGCAGCAGGTCGATCTTGTTCAGCAGCATCAGGCTGGCGGCGCGGAACATGTCCGGATACTTGACCGGTTTGTCCTCGCCTTCGGTGACCGACAGGATCACCACCTTGTGCGCTTCGCCCAGATCGAAGGCCGCCGGGCACACCAGATTGCCGACGTTCTCTATCATCAGCAGCGAATCCTCGCCGAGGCTCAGCCGCTGCATCGCATGGCCGACCATGTGGGCGTCGAGATGGCAGCCCCGGCCGGTGTTGATCTGGACCGCCGGCGCCCCGGTGGCGCGTATGCGCTCGGCATCCAGGCTGGATTGCTGGTCGCCTTCGATCACGGCGACCGCCTGCCCCGCGAGCAGGGCGATGGTCTTGCACAGCAGCGTGGTCTTGCCCGAGCCGGGGCTGGACACCAGATTCAGCGCGAATATGCCGCGCTCGGCCAGCGCTTGGCGGTTCGCGGCGGCGTAGGCGTTGTTCTTGGCCAGGATATCCTGCTCGATCTGCACCCGGCGCGTGGCGTCGGGCGCCGGCGCGTGAAGGTGAGCGTTATCCTGCGCGTGTATGTGGGCCGCTTCCGTGCCATGGTCATGCGCATGGCTATGGGTCGTGCCATCGGCATGCGTATGCAGCGGCGCATCGCCTGAATGCGCAACGCCGCCGGCTATGCTCGCTTCATCGTTGCCGCAGCCGCAGCTGATACACATATTCGCCCCTACTCGACTTCGAGTTCTTTGACGCGCATTTCGGTGCCGCCGGTCACCGTCACCCGATACCCGCCGCAGTGCGGACAGGCGGCGGCGATTTCGCTCACCGCCACGCTCGCCGCGCACGCCGCGCACCAGCCGGACCCGGGCAGCGTAATGATCTCCAGCCGCGCGCCTTCGGCGACCGTGCCGCGCGCCACGGCGTCGAAACAAAACGTCATCGCCTCGGGCTCCACCGCCGCGAGCTGGCCGATCTCCAGCCAGATCGCGCTGACGCGGGAGAATTTCTGCTGCCGCGCCGAGTCCTCGATCAATTCCAGCACGCCGGCGGCCAAAGACAGTTCATGCATGGGAAACTAGTCTAACGCAATTGCCGCCCGGGGCCAGGCGAGACACTGCGCGCACCATCAACTCCAATTTGCATGGCGGAGGTCGCAAGCCGGTACAAATCCCCCGGCCCGAGGGCGGGCCAGAGCCCCCTATCGGTCATTGGAGGAAACCGATGGATCCTGAATCTACGCCCTATCTTCGGAGGTCTTGCCCGGCACTTCGATCCCGCCGGCCAACGCAAAGCGGACTCCAAAGATCGGCCTGATGCGCCCCGAAACAGGGGCCGGTTTAGCCCAGAGTACCGTCAATCGCTCGATTGCTCAACAGCGCGATCGCAATGCCGGCCTTTGAACGTCCGTTTCTACTTCCGAACCGTCCAGCAACCCGGTCTGCGCCGGTGATGCGCGAGTGCAATCACCCTTAGCTCTTCGCCGCTGACGTAGTATATGACGCTATAGGGAAATTTCCTCAACGAAAAACGGCGCCGGCCGTTTCGCCAATTTGCGCCAAGAAGCGGATTGGCGCATAGAAGCGCTCATGTTCTCTCATATTCCAGAATGAATGCAGCGCCAACTTCGGCATTGGCTTCCCGGGCATAGAAGATGGCGCTGTCGGATAGCTCCCGGTCTGCTTCCGGGCTAACCGAAGGGGTCATTTGATCGCGGCGCGTGCTCTGGCGATGGAGTGCGCCGCGGGAATCAGCGCGGCGCGGCCGTTTTCGATTTCCCCAACGCGGCGCTCCACCTCTGCCGCCCATTCGTCTTCGATTTCCTCGTCCTTGAACAGGCTGGTGACCAACCGATCCGCAAGCTGCGCCCGTTCTTCTGGAGAAAGTTTCAATGCCTGTGCTTCAACAATCTCGAGCTGATTCGACATTCGACCCTCCTGCACTTGGAGCTTTATCAATCATACGCGTGCCGGCTCGCCTTTGCCTGGCTTGCGGCGTTCGCGTTGACTGGCTCGGCTGCACAGAGTAATCATCGCTACCCATATCCCTCAGGAACGGTGTTTACTTACCGCTGCGGGACGAACTTGATTTGGATATCGCAGCCTACGGCCTCGGCATATTTTTTCAGCGAGGTGAGCGACGGCGCATGCTTGCCGGCCGATTCGAGGCGCGAAACGGCGCTTTTCGTAGTACCCATGCGGGAAGCCACCGCCTCCTGCGTGAGCCCGGCCCGGGTACGCGCGGCGAGCATTTCGTTCGCGACCGCGTACTCGACCGCGAGAGCCTGATATGCGACCTGAAAACCACGGCGCTTGCGTGCTTTCTTGAGAAAAGCGTCGTGATCGTGAGCAACCGGTTGGTACTTGGTTTCAGCCATGGAGCACCTCTTTCATGCGTTTGCGAGCCAACTTCAGTTCCTGATCTGGCGTCTGCTGCGATTTCTTGACAAAAGCGTGCAGGACTACTGCGCGCCGGCCCACGAGAAATCAATAAAGCGCTCGCCCAATGCCTGACTTACCTCTTGGCCTGAGCTCGAACAGGCCTTCTCCGAATGCCCGCGAATGCGGAAGCCTCAGATTCGGGCCATGCTCGATGAGAAGCTCGGCCATGCGCGCGTAGTCCGCGAGGATATCCGCAGGCCAGGACTCGATCTCAGCGAGCACCTTCGGATGAAAGTATTCGATGGAATAGGGCATATCGTGATGTTCTCATATTTGAGAACCTCGGTCAATCTTCCGATGACGGCCGAGCGGCGGGGAGCCACGCGGAAAGCGAGGTCAGGTCTTGTATTAGCGCACATGCGTCAATGCAAGACCCCGCTTTCACGTCGCTTTAGCGCGCCCGCTCGAACAGCGCCCTGAGGCCGGGCAGCGCCGCTTCCACCGCGCGCTCGCCCGCCTCGATCGCTTCCTTGGCGCGGTGAAAATCGAGCAGGCCGACGTGCGCGAGGCGCGGCGCCACGATCGCATCGGGCGGGTCGCCCGCCATGCGGCTGCGGGTGACGCGCACCTGCATGATGCTGAGGCTGGTGGCGACGGCCTCGAGTATCGAGGGCAGCTTGGGCGCGTCCTCGTCCGCGCGCGCGGTCAGGAGCGAGCTCAGATGCCCCCGGAGTTTGCGCCGCCATGCGCTGGTCTCGACGGCGGGCGCTTCGCTTTCGGGCTCGGTGCGCATGCGCCGGCTCATGATGTCGGAGCTCAAGTCGACCGCGATCACGATCTCGGCGCCCATCGCGCGCGCCAGCGACACCGGCACCGGATTCACCAGCGCGCCGTCCACCAGCACGCGCCCCTCGTGCACCGCCGGCGTGAACAGGGCGGGGAGCGCGATGGAGGCGCGCACCGCCGCGATGGTCGAGCCCTCGCGCAGCCACACCTCGGCGCCGGTATCGAGCTCGGTGGCCACCGCGCCGAAGGGCATGGGCAGCTCCTCGATCGGGCGGTCGATAAAATTGCGGCGGAAGAACTCCATCAGGCGCTCGCCCTTGATCATGCCGCCGTTCATGCGCACGTCCATGAGCGCGAGCACGTCCCTGACGCCGAGGCCGAGCAGCCATTGCTCGAAGCTCGCGAGCTCGCCCGCGACGTAGGCCGCGGCCACCAGGGCGCCGATGGAGGTGCCGCACACCAGGTCGGGCCGGATGCCGGCGGCTTCCAGCGCGCGGATCACGCCGACGTGCGCCCAGCCGCGCGCCGAGCCGCTGCCAAGGACCAGGCCGACACGGCGCTTGCGGCGCGTGCTCATGCGCCGCCCGGCTGGATGGCGCTGCCCGATTCAATTCGATGCGTCATGGCATGGCCTCTTTTCTCTGGCGGAAAACGCCCCCTCGGAGGGCGGTAAGCTTGTTTATGCGAGCCCCAGAAGCAGGCGCCTGCCGCATGCCTGGCCGTACTTGCGCAGCGTTGCGACCGAGGGCGGCGAGCGTTCGCAGCTCGTGTTCAGCCCCGGCTAGGCCGCTTGCAGCATGAACTCGATCTTTACCGCCTCGTAGGGAAACACAATCCCGCCGCCTTCGGCGCGTTCAAGCACGCCGGCGTTAAGCAGCGCTGTTATGTCGCCGTGCACCGCCTTGACGTCGCGCCCTACGCGCCGGGCTGCCTCGCGCACCGACACCGGGCCGGCCCCGCATAGCGCCTTGAGCAACTCCCAGCGCTTGGCGCTTAGAACCTTCCAAAGCAACTCGGGAGTGGCGAAGCTGATACGCGCCGACTTTTCAGCCTTGCCCGTCTTCCAGACGCGCGCCAAATCCGCCATCGAATCGGCGGGGGTTCGGACGTCAAGAATTACGGTTTTCATGGTTCCACCTCGAAATGTCACGTTGGAAGCCGGCAAGCAGCTTCTCGGGCGTCGTGAATGCGGAGGCACTTTCCTTGCCGCCGAAATGCCGGTGATCGCCTTTGCCGTCCTCGTTGTCGTCGCGCAACACGCACGCCCCGCTCACGACATAGGCCAATCTGTACTTGAATCGATGGGTCGAACCCGCAAGCGGCTTCGGGACTTGCCGCAGCGCCAGCTCGGCGAATGCCGCGTCAGCGTAGATTATCCGCGTGCGCAGTAGTTCGACGGCCTTCATGTTGGAGATGATAACAACAGGCTCGTGTGTTGTCGATAACTCCAACAGCCGTGTGTGGGCCTCGGTTGCGATTACCCCGGTCGTCCATCGCGGCGGCCAAACCTAACCGGGTTTGCGAAAGCCGTCCTCGATCCATGCGTTTGCGCTAACCCTGCTCAGTTTGAATCCCTGATTTACCCGCACTTGTGCCAGCAGCTCGTCATTGGCATCGTGTGCTCGCAACAGAGCATGGGGGTCATCCTCGTCGGCAACGATGTCGAGCGTAACGCTGATTGTGCCGGCCTGCGCGCTGATCGTGATGCTCTGATGGTGCGCCGCATGCCGCTGTTGCTCCTGGCGCAGCCGGAATTCAGAAGCTGTCTTGACCAGAGTGGTGAATGCGGCAGGGTCAAGCGGCTTCGGATTCTTCTTGTCGCGCCCCATGGTCCAGGGGCCGACCAGCACAGGTTCGACTTCGCCGTCCAGGGTCATCTCCACGGCCCAGCCCTCATCGTCTTCGTTCTTGATTACGCGAGCGGTCCAGCCGTTGCTGCACCACAGTCGGGCCTCCTTTACCAAAGCGGGAGTCGAGGCGTCGGCCTCAGCGGGTTCATTCATTGTGTCGATTGTCCTGGTTTGTCAGTCAAGATTGTTACCCACGGAATTCGTGGATAAGTTGGTTGGTAATCGTCGGAGAGCCCGGCGGCGAACTGCGCGAGCGTCTGCAGCTCGCGCTCGGCCGCGCGCATGGCGCTGAGTTCGCGCCAGCCGTCGGGGAAAACTTTGGCCATGGGTCGGGAGCACCGCATCGGAGTTGGAAGCGCACATGATATCCTTCTGTGCACAGGAGACATCGCTTGGCGGATTGGCTCGAAGAACGTACTGGCGGCATAATCCACCCCGGAGCAAACCATGACGAACCTGATCGACCAACACCTCGATGAAGTCGCCGCCCTGTGCCGGCGCGCGGGCGCACGGCGGCTGGACGCTTTCGGCTCGGCCGTGCGCGCCGACTTCGACCCGCAGGCTAGCGATCTGGATTTCCTAGTCGAATTCGACGATGTGCCGCCCGCTGCCTACGCGAAGGCCTACTTCGCGCTGAAGGACGGGCTGGAAACGCTGTTTGGCCGGCCGGTGGACCTCGTCACCGGCAGCAGCCTGGCTAACCCTTACTTCCGCGAGCGAGTCAACGCCGAGCGGCAGACCGTCTATGCACGCTGACGCACGCAAACTTTTGTGGGATGCGCAGCAAGCCGCCGAGCGCATTGCGCGCTTCACTGCGGGCAAGTCCTTCACCGATTACGATGCGGACGAGTATCTGCGATCCGCGGTCGAACGCCAGTTCGAAATCGTCGGCGAGGCGATCAACCAGCTGCGGCGGCTCGATCCCGAAACAGCCACCGCGATTCCCGAGGTGCCTCGCGTCATCGCATTCCGCAACATCCTGGTCCACCGCTACGCAAATGTGGACAACCGCCTGGTGTGGGGCGTGCTCGAAACCGACCTTCCATCCCTGCTCATCACCCTCGGCAGACTGCTGGCGAATCCGTAAGCGAACCGGCGCGGCGGTCGGCAGTAAGCCGCCCCCGCTACTCCCGCGCCGGCTCCTTGAACACTTCCGCCCTGTGCCACGCAAGAAACTCCGGCTGCGGCAGGCACTCCTTCCCCTGCGGTTGAATCAGGCCGGCGCCGTGGTGGGCGAGCAGCTTCGCCTTGGTGTCGTCGCCGCCCATCAGGTGGCGGCTGAACACGATCTGGTGGTTCCCGGGAAGCACAGTGAACGCGCCGAGGTCGAAGATCTTGTGGTGCAGCGAACAAAGCGCGAGGCCGTTTTGCACCACATCCGGCCCGCGGGCCTGGAACCACTTGATGTGTGCGGCTTCGAGGCCGATCGCATGCCCGCCCATGCGCAGGTCGTGTCCGCAGACGCAGCAGCGGTATTCGTAGGCGAGCAGCACCTTCTCCCGAAACGCGGGATCGCGGCGGCGCTGCGCCTGCTCGGGCGCGGCCGCGGCCGCGTTGTCCGCGTCCAGGCTCAGCCCGACGGCATCGGCTACGTCCTGGCGGATGCTCTCCGGAAAATGGGCGTTCAGAATGCGGCGGGCGATCTCCGCGACGAGCGCGGGATCGTGCGCGAGCGCGAGGCGCACCGGCTCGGCGAATCCGCCGGACACGTGACCTTGCCGCAACTCGGTGATGGTCGGCGTGGCGCCGGCAGGGCGCGAGGTGATTGCGGCCGGCCCGGCAAGCTGCCAGACGCCGTCGGTGCGAAGATGCCAGAAGGGATTGTGCCGGGTCTTCTCGGAACCCGATGGGCCGAACTCCTCCAGCAGTTTCCCGAGCTGGTTCTCGATGCCCGCGAATTCCACCAACGGCGCTTCGCCGCGCAGCAGGCGGCCGAGCGCGAGCAGCACCAGCAGCGGTTTATGCACCGCGCGCCGGTCCCCTTGCTGCCACACGCGAATGCGGTCGAACGCAGCGAGGATCTCGTCGCGGGTCATGGCCAGTACTTCGCTTTGTGCGGAAATATCCAGCGCACGCCGCCCCGCGCATCTTCACTGTCCCCGGCGTAGCGCGGGATCAGGTGCAGATGCACATGCGGCACCGTCTGCCCGGCGGCTGCGCCGTCGTTGATGCCGACGTTGTATCCGTCCGGATGAAACGCCGCATCCAGACCGAGCTTCGCGCTATCGAGCAGGGCCAGCATCGCCTCGCGCTCGACGGCGGTGACATCGAAAAACGAACCGACGTGGCGCTTCGGGATGATGAGCGTATGTCCGGGGGAGACGGGGAAGGCGTCGCGGATGACCGCGGCGCGCTCGTTCGCGAGAACGATGCGCTCTGCGCTGAGCATGCAGAAAGGGCAACTGCCGGTCATGCCGGCATTCTATAGGCTCCGGCGCAGCGCGGAGCGCTGCAGAGCGTGTGCGCCCCCCCCCGCCCCGGCTTGCGGGGGAAAGGGACAGGTGGGAGCCCGAAGCGCGGGACCACCCGAAGAGGTGGGTGAGAGGCGTGCTTGCCATATTTAGTCATCCTGCATGCCGGAATGCCAGACAGCGCCTTAGTTTCGCCTAGATAAATGTTTGTAAAAGCGACCATCCCATAACGTTAATTCTTGAGATAAAGGTACGGGCTTTCCCGAATATCATCCGTTTGGCCTAGTTCGCCAATGCCAATGCCACTGCTAGGCAGTGGTATCCTCTTACGCTGAGGAGAGACCACGTGGCGGATAAGCCTGAAGAACGCGCCCGCGCCGAAATCGACAGGCTGCTTGCAGCCGCCGGCTGGTCGGTGCAGTCCATGAGCGAAGCCAACATCCACGCCGCGCGCGGTGTGGCGATACGCGAATTCCCGCTGAAGACCGGCCACGGCTTTGCCGACTATCTGCTCTACATCGACGCCAAGGCGGCCGGCGTGATCGAAGCGAAGAAAGAAGGCGTGACGCTCACCGGCGTCGAGCCCCAGTCGGACCGCTACGCGCAGGGTCTGCCCGAGGCGCTGCCGGCCTGGAGCCGGCCGCTGCCCTTCTCCTACCAATCCACCGGTGTCGAAACCCATTTCACCAACGGCCTCGACCCGGAGCCGCGCGCGCGCCCGACCTTCGCCTTTCACCGGCCCGACTCGCTGCGCACATGGCTGGACCTTCTGCCGGCGCCTACGGCGCTTGCGACGGGCAGCGGCGCACCCGCGCCCGTGGCGGCATTCGCACCACCGACCTTCCTGTCCCTCGTGCGCCACCTGCCGCCGCTCGTCGAAACGGGCCTGTGGTCGGCCCAGGTGCGCGCGATCCGCAACCTCGAAGCCTCGCTCGCCGCCGACAAGCCGCGCGCGCTGATCCAGATGGCCACCGGCAGCGGCAAGACCTACACGGCGATTTCCTTCATCTACCGCCTGATCAAGTTTGCCGGCGCGCGGCGCGTGCTGTTCCTGGTGGATCGCGGCAACCTCGGCCGGCAGACGAAGAAGGAGTTCGACCAGTACGCCTCGCCCTACAACAACTACAAGTTCGGCGAGGAATACATCGTCCAGCATCTGACTTCGAACACGCTCGACACCACCGCGCGCGTTACCATCTGCACCATCCAGCGGCTGTACTCGATGCTGAAAGGCCGCGAGCTCGCGCCGGAGGACGACGAAGTCTCCGCCGCCGGCTTGGAGAATTTGTTCAAATCGCCCGAGCCGATCGCCTACAACCCGGCGATCCCGATCGAGACTTTCGACGTGATCGTCACCGACGAAGCGCACCGCTCCATCTACAACCTGTGGCGGCAGGTGCTGGAGTATTTCGACGCGCATCTGATCGGCCTCACGGCCACGCCGTCGAAGCAGACCTTCGGCTTTTTCAACCAGAACCTGGTGATGGAATACGGCCACGAGCAGGCGGTCGCCGACGGCGTGAACGTGAACTACGACGTGTATCGCATCCGCACCGAGGTGACCGAGGCGGGCGGCAAGGTGGAGGCGGGCTACTACGTGGACCTGCGCGACCGCGAGACGCGCAAGGTGCGTTGGCAGGAACTGGACGAGGATTTCGACTACGACCCCAACCAGCTCGACCGCGAAGTGGTGACGCCGGACCAGATCCGCACCATCGTGCGCACCTTCCGCGACAAGCTCTTCACGGAAATCTTCCCGAACCGCACCGAAGTGCCGAAGACGCTGGTGTTCGCCAAAGACGACAGCCACGCCGAGGACATCGTGCGCATCCTGCGCGAGGAGTTCGGCAAGGGCAACGACTTCGCGCAGAAGATCACTTACCGCACCACCGGCGCGAAACCCGAGGACCTGATCGCCTCGTTTCGCAACAGCTACTTCCCGCGCGTGGTCGTGACCGTGGACATGATCGCCACCGGCACCGACATCAAGCCGCTCGAATGCGTGCTGTTCATGCGCGCGGTGAAGTCGCGCACCTTCTTCGAGCAGATGAAGGGCCGCGGCGTGCGCATCATCTCGCCGCACGATCTGCAGGCCGTCACACCCGATGCGAAGAACAAAGACCACTTCGTCATCGTCGATGCCGTCGGCGTGTGCGAGCGCGACAAGACCGACTCGCGCCCGATGGACCAGAAGAAATCCGTGTCGTTCGAGAAGCTGCTGCAGGCAGTGGCGCTCGGCAACACCGAGCCCGAGGTGCTATCAAGCTGCGCGGCGCGGCTCGCGCGCTTGGACAAATCGTTGTCGGAGAGCGACAAGGCGAAGGTCGCGCAAGCATCCGGCGGTCCCACGCTCAAAGACCTCGCCCGCAATCTCGTCGATGCCCTAAACCCCGACATGCCCTTTACCCCCTCTCCCGCCGGGGCGGGAGAGGGCCGGGGTGAGGGTGGCGAGCGGATGGCATCGCTGAAACCCGCGTCCAGGCTTGTTCTCCAGGCAGTCAAGCCTCTGTGCGACCCCAAGCTGCGCAATCTGCTGATCGATCTGAAGAAGCAAAGCGAACAACTCATCGACACCGTCACGCAGGACCAGGTGCTCGAAGCAGGCTTCTCGGCCGCGGCGCGCGAACGCGCGAAAGGCGTGGTGGATTCGTTCGAGCGCTTCATCGCCGAGCACAAGGACGAAATCACCGCGCTGCAGATTCTGTACAACCGGCCGCAGCGTACGCAAGGCGCGCCGCTCACCTTCGCAGCGCTGAAGACCCTCGCCGACGCGCTGCAAGCCCCGCCGCGCCTGTGGACCGAGAGCCAGCTCTGGCAGGCCTATGCCGCGCTCGACAAAAGCAAAGTCAAAGGCGAAAACCGCCGCCGCATCCTCACCGACCTTGTGTCCCTGGTGCGCTTCGCCATGCACCAGGACAACGAACTCGTGCCTTTCCCCGAGCGCGTCAACGTCAACTTCAACGCATGGATGGCGCGCCAAGACTCACTACCCCCTCTCCCCGCAAGCGGGGAGAGGGCTGGGGTGAGGGGTGAGCTGAGGGGCCGATTCACACCCGAACAACGCAAATGGCTCGAAATGATCCGCGACCACATCGCCGCCAATCTCGGCATCGAAGCGGACGACTTCGAGCTTTCGCCGTTCGCGCAGGAAGGCGGAATCGGGAAGGTGTATCAACTCTTCGGCGCTGAGTTGCCGAAGGTGCTTGAGGCGATGAACAAGGAGTTGGCGGCGTGAGCGAGGTGCTCGAACGGGTCACCGTCAGTACTCGGACCGTGCCGTTGTCCGAGGCGGTCGAGATTAATCCGAAGCCTGACCGGAGCTTGCTATCTGACAACTTGGACGTCTCGTTCGTCCCGATGGCTATGGTCGAAGCTGGTACCGGCAACATCGACGCGACCACCGTGCGCAAGTACGCAGAGGTGAAGAAGGGCTACACATACTTTCGCGACGGCGATGTGCTGTTCGCCAAGATCACGCCGTGCATGGAAAACGGCAAGATGGTCGTCGCACGGAACCTACACAATGGAATCGGCTTCGGATCGACCGAGTTTCATGTGCTGCGTTCGCGCGAAAGTGTTGACCCACACTATGTCTACCACTTCGTCGCGAGCAGCCGATTTCGCGCCGAGGCCGCTCATCACATGACGGGGGCGGTCGGACAGAAGCGCGTTCCTACCTCGTTCCTAGAGCGAGCGGAGATTCCACTGCCGCCGATTGAGGATCAGCGTCGCATCGTCGCCGAAATCGAAAAACAGTTCTCCCGCCTCGACGAAGCAGTCGCCAACTTAAAACGCGTCAAGGCCAACCTCAAGTGCTACAAGGCCGCCGTCCTCAAAGCCGCCGTCGAAGGTCGCCTCGTCCCCACCGAAGCCGAACTCGCCCGCCGCGAGGGCCGCAACTACGAGTCCGGTGCCCAACTCCTGCAACGCATCCTCGAAACCCGCCGCAGCCAGTGGGACGGCAAGGGCAAGTACAAGGTGCCGCTTGCGCTAAACACAGCCAACCGGCCCGAGTTACCAGAGGGGTGGGCTTCCGTAACGATCGAGCAGCTTCTGTCTCCCACGAAAGAGGCGATGAAGACGGGGCCTTTTGGCAGTCTGCTAAAGAAGCATGAGCACCAAAGCGAAGGCATCGCCGTACTCGGTATAGAGAACATTCAGGCTATGCGATTCGTGCGCGGAAGCAAGATTCACATTACCCCGCAGAAAGCTCACGACCTAGAGGGTTACCGAGTGGTTCCGGGAGACATCCTATTATCTCGCTCAGGGACCGTCGGTGAAGTCTGTGTCGTCCCGGACAATATCGGCGACGCAAGAATATCCACGAACCTGATAAAGGTTAGTCTCGCCAAAGGGGGAATGCTCCCTGAGTTCTTCGTACTGCTATTTAACGGATCGCCCTTCGTGCTTAACCAGGTATCAGATCTATGCAAGGGTAGTACCCGCGACTTCTTGAATCAAGAAATCCTAAAGCAACTATGTTTTATTCTGCCCCCGCTCGCTGAACAACACCGCATCGTCGCCGAGATAGACCGCCGCCTTTCCTTCGTCAATGAAGTGGAAAGCGAGGTCAACGCCAACCTCAAGCGCACCCAAGCCTTGCGACACGCAGTACTCCAAGCGGCATTTTCAGGCCAATCCGGCCAGCAGACAAAAGACGGCAAAGGCACGATTATGCCGGTGAAGGAACATCTATGCGCATCCTGAGTCTTCATATAGCCAAATGGCGAAACTTCAGAAATGTTGAGATATGCGTCCCGGAAGACTCGACTCTCGTATGCCTCATCGGGGAGAACGGCACTGGAAAAAGCAACATTCTTGAGCTGATCTCGGCCGCTGCCAGCCAACTCGGAATATCACCTGGCATCGAAAATCTGCGAGGGAACCCGTTTGCTGAAGAGCATGACGTGCGCTTGGAAGTGCGCTTGGACACTTCGCTCTTTGAACGCCTACCGCAAGACTATATCGCCGCTTGCAAAAATAATGTCTTGCAGTGGAACGGCATCGTGTCATTGTCAAGCACGCGTACGGCGGATGGGCAACACCAGGAAACAAAGATCGCGGGCGGCCAGGGAGATGCCTCGCAAAGAACGCAGTTGGCCAAAATGCTTTGCGACTTGCTTAGACAGGAGAAGGAGACTAACTACCTGAGCCTGGACGCGGATCGGTCGTATCCACCAATGCAGATTCCTGCGCACCTCTATGCTGAGGCGCTTGGGCGCGATTGGGAAACCACACAATGGCAAAAGAACCGCGCGTTCGTGTCCACACGAACAATGTACGACGAGTGGCTGCAATATTTTCTTGCCATGGAGAGCCAATATGCTACGAAGCACGTCAGAGAGGAGCGCCGTGCTGCGGAGCTGCGCTCCGCCAGACCAGAGTTTGTGGATGCCTTTAAGCCCTATAAGGAGGCTTTGCAAGGGGTTCTCCCTCATCTGAAATTCGTCGGCGTAGATTCACAGCAAAAAACACTGGTATTCGACAGCGCCGGCCTTGAGTTACGTTTTAATAATCTTAGTGGTGGCGAACGAGAGATAGCTTTCATCGTTGGGCAAATAGATCGATTTAAGCTCCGTAGGGGCTTCCTTCTTATCGATGAACCGGAACTCCACTTGAATCCGGATCTATTGAGAAACTGGGTCGCATATCTTCGAGACACTATCGAGACGGGCCAAGTGTGGATCGGGACCCACTCGCTTGAAGCCGTCGAAACAGCAGGTCCAAACGCGACCTTCGTTTTAGAGCGAACCCAAGACACACGACTTGTTGAGAAGTCTGCCACGCTTTCAAAACGACCCGTATTGGCAGTGCTTTCGGCGGCCGTCGGTTCGCCAGCCTTTTCACTTAGAAACTTACGGTTTGTGTATATAGAGGGTGACCGCCAAGGCAGAGAAAGAGATCGTTTCTTTCGACTCTATGGCGACTCGCGATTCGTTCGGTTCATTGAAGGTGGTGGGTGCGAGGAGATTGCGAAAAAGGTAAAAGCCGTTCGAGAATTAGCTGAACACGCGGACGAGCAGCTTTGCATCGGTGGCATACTCGACCGCGATTTTCGTACAGATGAGCTGCTGGCGCGGCAGTCGAAAGATAGTCCCCTTTTTGTGTTACCGGTACACGAGGTCGAGAACTACTTCCTTCATCCATCCGCGCTTTCAGTAATAGCGAATCGTTCTGGAGTGGGAACCCCGGTGACCCAGATTCTCATCGATTGCGCAGACAGATTTGCCGGGCTGTGGATAGCCAATAGAGCAATGATCCGACTGCCAGTGGCCGGAGATCTTCACCGCACCCTTCGCCAGGTGGCGAGCGAATTGACTTGGCGCGTCATTGACGGTAACCGTGACGCCGCATTAGATAAGATCCTGTCTGTCGCAGGGACTGAACCGCAAGAGACGACCCGATTACTCCAAGAGAGCGCTGACGCATATGCAGACTTAAGGGCCAGCGACAACTTCTGGGCACATTGCATGGGTAAGGAAGTTCTTGGCATTCTGCCGCGAGAGTTGGGACTGCAATCTGTTGAAACTCTCGAGCAAAACGTCCTAGCATGCTGGAAGGATGGACATGCGCAGCGCCCTGGGGAATTAACCTTAATCAGCAAATACATCGACTCGTTGCGACCGGTTGGAAAGTAAACCGATGTACTCGCTGGCCGAATCTGAGTTACCCCGACCTCTTCCTGAGCGTAAGAGGTCGGAGTGATATTTGTAGTAATCGCGACACGCCTTTGACTACAACTTGCCATATGTTCTCAAAACGGCTACATTTGTTGCCGAACTGAGAACATGAAAAGCCTGATCAGCCACCTCCTGGGGGATACACGCACCGCGATTCTGGCGGTGTTGCTGTTGCGTCCCGACGAGCCGCAGCACGTGCGCGAACTCGCGCGCCTGACCGGGGTGTCACCGGGAACCTTGCACCGGGAGTTGACGGCGTTGGAGTCGTTCGGGGTACTGCGCCGTAACGCGGTCGGACGTCAGGTCTTCTTCACCGCCAACCGCGAGTGCCCGGTGTTCGAGGAGCTCGCCGGATTGCTGCGCAAGACCGCCGGACTGCCGAAAGCGACTCGCGCGGGGCGCGCGCGCAAAGCCGCTCCTGCCGCAAAGGAACTCACGTCGCGGCACGCTGGCGGCAATCGGGCGGCTGCAGAGCCGGCAATCGCAACGCGGCACACCCTGCACTCGCCAGGGGCGAGCTATGGGTCAGTGACCGCGGCCAAGGGGGCGAAGGCGGTTTCGGAGAAGCTGCGCGTCTCGCAGACCAAGCTCGAGGCGCTGTGCCGCAAGTACGGCGTCGCCAAACTGAGTTTGTTCGGTTCGGCGTCCAGGAACGAGTTGACGCCCGAAAGCGATGTGGACCTGATGGTCGAGTTCTCGCCGGACAGCCGTACCTCACTGTTCGACATCACGGCGATGCAAGACGAATTCTCGGACGCGCTCGGCGGGCGCAAGGTGGACATCGCCACGCCGGAAATCCTGCGCAATCCTTTCCGCCGGGCCGCCATCGTCCCGGATCTGAAGCTGATCTATGAAGCCTGAAAGCCGCGACCAGGCCTATCTTTGGGACATGCTTCAGGCCGCCGACGAGGCGCGCGCGCTGTGTGCTGGCTTGAGCTTCGAGTCGATCGAGCGCGATCGGCGCACCTTACTCGCCTTGGAACGCCTGATGGAGCTAATCGGCGAGGCAGCGCGCCGTGTGTCGGAGGAATTTCAGCGCACCCATCCGGAAATCGCCTGGCGCAAGATCATCGGACTGCGCAACGTGCTCGCCCACGAGTACGGCCGCATCGATCATCGGCGGCTCTTTCTCGCCGCGACAGAAGACACGGCCAGATTGAGCGCTACTCTCAAACAGATACTCCCCGCTTCTGGGAAGCATACCAAATGAACTCCGCCACCATAGTCCAGAAGCTCTGGAACTACTGCAACGTCCTGCGCGACGACGGCATGAGCTACGGCGATTACGTCGAACAGCTCACCTACCTGCTGTTCCTCAAGATGACCGACGAGCGTTCGCGCCCGCCGTACAAGCAGGCGAGCCTCATCCCCGAGCCCTACGCCTGGCCCGCGCTGTTGAAGCGCGACGGCGATGATCTGTTCGACCACTACCGCCACACGCTGGAGAAGCTCGGTGCGGGGAAGGGCACGCTCGCCCTCATATTCAACAAGGCGCAGAACAAGTTCCAGGACCCGGCCAAGCTGCGGCGCCTGGTGGTGGACCTGATCGACGCCGAGAACTGGTCCGCGATGGGCGCGGACGTGAAAGGCGATGCCTACGAGGGCCTGCTGGAGAAGAACGCGCAGGATACGAAAAGCGGTGCGGGGCAGTACTTCACGCCGCGTGCGCTGATACAGGCGATGGTGGACTGCATCGCGCCCAAGCCCGGCGAGGCGATTTGCGATCCGGCCTGCGGCACCGGCGGGTTTCTGTTCTGCGCGCACAACTATGTGGCCGGGCACAACCCCAACCTCACGCGCGCCGAGAAGAAGCATCTGAAGGAGAACGCGCTGCGCGGCTGGGAGCTGGTGCAAAGCACCGCGCGCCTCGCGGCGATGAACCTGATGCTGCACGGCATCGGCTCGGACAAGTCGGTGCCGATCGTGGTCGCGGACGCGCTGGCCGCCGATCCCGGCGAGCGCTTCGAGGTGGTGCTCGCCAATCCGCCCTTCGGCAAGAAGTCGAGCACCATGATCACCGGCGCCGAGGGCAAGGTCACGACCGAGAAAGACATCATCGAGCGCGACGACTTCTGGGCCACCACCTCGAACAAACAACTCAACTTCGTGCAGCACATCAAGACGCTGCTGAAGCAACACGGCCGCGCGGCGGTGGTGGTGCCGGACAACGTGCTGTTCGAAGGCGGCGCCGGCGAAACCATACGCAGGAAACTGTTGCACGAGTGCGACGTGCACACGCTCTTACGCCTGCCCACGGGCCTGTTCTATGCGCAGGGGGTAAAGGCGAACGTACTCTTCTTCGAGCGCAAGCCCGCATCCGAAACGCCGTGGACGAAGAAGCTCTGGATTTACGACCTGCGCACCAACAAGCACTTCACCCTGAAGACCAGCCCGATGAAGCGGGAGGACCTGGACGAATTCGTCGCCTGCTACAACCCGGCGAACCGGCACCAGCGCAAAGCGACGTGGTCGGAGGCACCGGACTTGAAAACCGGAAGCGGCCCCGACGGGCGCTGGCGCGCGTACGACTACGACGAGATCGTCGCGCGGGACAAGGCTAGCCTCGACATCTTCTGGCTACGGGACGATGCACTTGCGGACTCCGACAACCTGCCGCCGCCCGAGGTGATCGCGCAGGAGATTGTCGACGATCTGGAGGCGGCGCTGGAGCAATTTCGTTTGATTGCGGCGGACCTGGGTTCGCCGCAGGAAGAAGCGAGCTGAGCCCCGCGGTTCTTTTTCGATCAAGAACCCAACAATCGATGGCGAAGCGGCAAAGTACTTTTGACGACTTGATCGCTATCGCGGCAAAACTGCCGTGGTGGGTTGGCGTTCTCCTGGCCCTTGCATCGTATTTGGTATTACACCTGGTAGCAGGGATACAGATCGTCCCGCCTAAAGGGACACAAGGGCTCGGCAGCGCTATTGTTGTGCCGTTCGTGAAGGTGCTTGCAACGTTTGGCCAATACTTGTTGCCTCTTCCATTCCTGTTTGGCGCAGTGATTTCCGCTATCCAGCAATTGAAGGAAAGCACTAGTCGCAGTCCTAGTGCGAGCCCCTTCGATGAATATCTGCGGCAAAATAGGAAATCCGGAGACAAATCTGCGGGCAATGCGCCATCGACTCGGTCGGAAGATCGGGTCGAGCCAAGCTGGGAATCTACCTCCAGTAACTCGGGCCCAGCTGCAACGATCGACATCACTTGCTGGAATCTTGAGCTGCTCGCTGCGCTCGAGTGGAAGCGCTTGGAAGAGGTGTGCGCCGGATTGTTCGAGCGACTCGGCTTCGAGACGAAGTCGGTCACGCACGGCGCTGATGGCGGCATCGATATTTCCCTATACCAGCCGCCATCAAATCTACCGGTAGCCATTGTTCAATGTAAGTCGTGGACCAGCAGGGTCGGCGTGAACGTTATTAGGGAATTGCGCGGAGTGATGGCATCGGAGGGCGTAGCGGAGGGCATCTTTGTCGCGACCAGCACCTACTCGGATGACGCGATAGCGTTCGCGAGCGCAAATCATATCGATTTGATGGACGGGGACAAAGTACTCGACGCGATCCTCAGTCTCCCAGAAGAACAGCAAGCCAGCCTATTGCGCCTCGCCACAGCAGGGGACTACACAACGCCAACTTGCGCATCCTGCGGTGTGAAGATGATTGCGCGCAAGCCGAAGGCCGGCGGCAGGGCATTCTGGGGCTGTGTGAATTATCCGAAGTGCAAGATGATACTAAACGTGGCGGGAGCCTAAGGTCGTAGCGAGCCATCGCTAGATTTGGCCATATGGCCGCGTCTCTGTCGTGCGCACCGCGATGACTACCGTCGCGAGGGCCAGATACGACACACCTCGTTACACCGCTGCAGAAAAGAAAAAGGCTGGAAAGCCAAGCTGCGCCTGGCTTTCCAGCCTTTTCCGGACTGCGAGATGGTGGAGTGGAGGAGGATCGAACTCCCGACCTCCGCATTGCGAACGCGGCGCTCTCCCAGCTGAGCTACCACCCCATGGAGGTGCGGATTTTAGCCCTATTCCGGCCCGGCGACAATGTGCGGGTTGTTGCCCTCGCCGCAGCGGGGCTATCATGCCCCTGTATCCAATCGACCATGACCCGGAGCCTGCATGCAAATCAACCCGCCTTTCGGCTACAAGGAAATCGTACCGCTGTACAAGAACAACAAGGTTAAGCTCCCCGCCCCGGGCGCGGTGCCCGAATTCTGCACCCAGCTCAACGCCATTCCGATCAGCTACACCGAGTTTACGGTGGCCTGCCGCGACTACCCCCTGGTATTTACCAGCGGTGACGAGGGCAAGACCTACGCCCCGGTGGCGGTGCTGGGGCTGACCAACGGCGAGAACCTGTTTCTCGCCGACGGCGCCTGGGAAAAAGGCACGTATGTGCCGGCTTACGTGCGGCGCTATCCCTTTTGCATGGCGCGGGTGAACGTGGACGAGGTGGAGCAGGTGGACCGCCTGATCTGCGTCGAGAAGGCGTTTCTCGACGACGCGGGCGAAATCATGTTCGACGCCGAGGGCAAGCCCCTGCCGAAGTGGCAGCCGATCGAAAAGCTGCTGCAGGAATACGAGGCCGACCTGGAGCGCAGCCGCGAGATGTCCTCCATCCTGTCCGACTATGCGCTGCTCGAGCCGTTCACGATGCAGGCCCAGACCAATGCGGGCGCGGCGATGAATCTGACCGGCATGTACCGCGTGGCCGAGAAGAAAATGGAGTTTCTCAATGCCGCCCAGAGCAAGAACCTGATCAAGAAGGGCGTGATGGGCCGTATCTACGCCCACTTGATCTCAATCGACAACTTCGCGCGCTTGCTCGATCGCAAGACGGCGAGGACGACGGCGGCGTAAGTTTCACGCGCCCCTCACCCTAGCCCTCCCCACCTCGCGCCGCAGTCGCTCGGATTCGGCAGGCACGCGATCGTACGCAGGTACGATCGCGTGTCCGGCCTCATCCCCGTCCTAGGACTTCCTTCGGTCGCACGCGGGGCGAGGGGATATTCCCGCTCGCGTTAAGCTGACGCTGCGCGTCTGAGCCGGTCGTTCACGCCCTGCCAGCCGGGCACGTCGGGCGGCGCCTCCACCAGCATCACGTCGCAGGCCAGATCGTCGAGGCGGCGCAGGCTCGCATAGAGTTCGTGCGCGTATTCGGCTACGGCGCGCGGCGCCGCCTGCCAGTAGATGTCTTTCAATCCCGACGGCGCTTCGGCGCGCGCCAGCACGGCAATCTTCTTTCCGCGCAAGGCCGCCAGCCTGGCCGGCAGTTCTGCCGCAAGAACAAGGTGCAGCGGCGTTCTCGGGGCATAGTGGCTCTCCAGCACGCCCGGCGCACGCGGCGCGCCGGCGTCGGGCGCCGCCACTTCGGCGCCGATGATCGCGGCGATCTGCGCCGGCGTGATCTGCCCGGGGCGCAGCAGCACCGCCCGGCCGCGCGACAGATCGACGATGGTCGATTCGATGCCGACTTCGCATTCGCCGCCGTCGAGCACCGCGTCCACCGCATCGCCCAGTTCGGCGCGCACATGCTCGGCGCTGGTCGGGCTGATGCGGCCGAATCTATTCGCCGAGGGCGCGGCCAGGCCGCTGAAATGGCGCCCGCCCGCCTCGCCGGCAAACGCGTTCAACAGTTCCAGCGCAATGGGATGCCCGGGTATGCGCAGGCCCACGGTGTCCTGCCCGCCGGTGACGCAGTCGGGCACGCCGGCCGCGCGCTTCAGGATCAGGGTCAGCGGGCCGGGCCAGAAGGCCGCGGCGAGCTTATGCGCCACCGGCGGGATTTCGCTGGCCCACTGCGACAGCAACTCTGCGCCGGCCAGATGCACGATCAGCGGGTGGTCCTGCGGCCGGCCCTTGGCGGCGAAGATTTTCGCCACGGCATCGGGATTGGACGCATCGGCGCCGAGGCCATAGACGGTTTCGGTCGGAAAGGCCACCAGCCCGCCCGCCCTCAGGATCGCGGCAGCGCGGGCGATCTCGGATGGATTGGAAGTGGACGGCATGGGTTTTGGCCCCCTCGCCCCCGTCAGGGGGAGAGGGTCGGTGGGAGCCCGAAGGGCGGGACCACCCGAAGAGGTGGGGTGAGGGGCTTGCGCTGGCGGCCCACCCTGGCCCTCTCGCTTGAGGGAGAGGGAAGCGTCAAGAGGCGAGCAGCCGCAGCGCTTCGCGGTATTTCTCCGCGGTCCTGGCGATGATGTCGGCGGGCAGGCGCGGCGCCGGCGCTTTCTTGTTCCACGGCTGCGTTTCCAGCCAGTCGCGCACGAACTGCTTGTCGAACGAGGGCGGGCTCATGCCGACTTTGTATTCCGCCATCGGCCAGAAGCGCGACGAGTCGGAGGTCAGGATCTCGTCGATCAGAAACAGCTTGCCGGCGGCATCGGTGCCGAATTCGAACTTGGTGTCGGCGATGATAATGCCGCGCGTGGCAGCGTATTGCGCGGCGTGGGTATAGAGCGAAATCGCGGCGTCGCGCACCTGCGCCGCCAGGTCCTTGCCGATGCGCTGCTCGGCTTCGGCGAACGAGATGTTCTCGTCGTGCACGCCCGCCGGCGCCTTGGTCGAGGGCGTGAACAGGGTTTGCGGCAGCTTCTCCGCCTCCTTCAGGCCGGCCGGCAGCTTGATGCCGCACAGCGTGCCGGTCTGCTGGTAGTCCTTCCAGCCCGAGCCGATGATGTAACCGCGCACGATGGCTTCGATGGTCAGCGGCTTGAATTTCGTTACCACCATGGCGCGGCCGCGCACCTGCGCCTTCTCCGCCTCGCCCTGCACCACCGACTCAGGATCGATCCCGGTCATGTGGTTGGGCACGAGGTGGCCGAGTTTGCCGAACCAGAAATTCGATAGCGCGGTGAGCACCTCGCCCTTGCCCGGGATCGGGTCGTCGAGAATCACGTCGAACGCGGACAGCCGGTCGGTCTGGATCACCAGCAGCTTGTCTTCGCCCACGGCGTAGATGTCGCGCACTTTGCCGCGGTGCAGGAAGGGCAGGCTCTTGATCGATGTGTGCAGTAAGGTGGTCATCGCTTTTCTCGGTGAAATGAATTCGGTGTTGGGCTAGCGTGCGCGCCAGGCGCGCCCGGCGGCCCGCTCTAAAGTTCCGGCAGCTTGGCCTGCTTCACGGCATCGGCCTGCTGCGCGCGAAACGCGCGCAGGCGCGCGGCCAGGGCGGCGTCGTTCAGGGAAAGCATGTGCGCGACAAAAATGCCCGCATTGGCCGCGCCCGCCTCGCCGATGGCGAAGGTCGCCACCGGTATGCCCTTGGGCATCTGCACGATGGACAGCAGCGAATCCAGGCCTTTGAGGTATTTCGACGGGATGGGCACGCCCAGCACCGGCAGCAGCGTCTGCGCCGCAACCACGCCGGCGAGATGCGCGGCGCCGCCCGCGCCGGCGATGAACGCCTTGCAGCCGCGCGCTTCCATGTCCTTGATCCAGGCCTCGAGCTCGGCCGGGGTGCGGTGCGCCGACAGCGCCCTCGCCTCGTAGGCGATGCCGAAATCCTTGAGCTGCTGCGCCGCCTGTTTCATCACGTCCCAGTCCGAGGTGCTGCCCATGACAATCCCGATAATGCTCATCTCCCCGCCGCCTCCATAACCTGCACTATATGTTCACAACCGCGCTGTCGGCGTCCAGCCGCAATCGCGGGCGGTCGCATCCCCGCTGCGCGGGGCCCCTGCTCCCTGCTCATGCGGCCGCCTCCTTCACCTGCATCAAATATTCGCAACCGCAATGTCGGCGTCTAGCCGCAATCGCGGGCGGTCGCATCCCCGCTGCGCGGGGCCCCTGCTCCCTGCTCATGCGGCTACTTGACGACCTGGGCCAGCTCGCCCCGGGTGTAGCGCTGCGCCATGGCCTCCAGCGGCATCGGCTTGATCTTCGAGGCCATGCCGGCGCAGCCGAACTGCTCGTAGCGCTGCTTGCACAGCGCCTTGGCCGCGGCGCGCGCGGGCTTCAAGTAGTCGCGCGGGTCGAATGCGCTCTTGTTCTCGTTCATGTACTTGCGGATCGCGGCGGTCATCGACAGGCGGATGTCGGTATCGATGTTGATCTTGCGCACGCCGTACTTGATGCCTTGCTGGATTTCCTCCACCGGCACGCCGTAGGTCTCTTTCATCTCGCCGCCGTTGGCGCGGATGATCGCGAGCTGGTCCTGCGGCACCGAGGACGATCCGTGCATCACCAGGTGGGTGTTCGGGATGCGCTTGTTGATCGCCTTGATCCGGTCGATGGCGAGGATGTCGCCGGTGGGCTTGCGCGTGAACTTGTACGCGCCGTGCGACGTGCCGATGGCGATCGCGAGCGCGTCGAGCTGGGTCTTCTTGACGAAGTCCGCGGCCTGGTCCGGGTCGGTCAGCAGCATTTCGCGCGTCATCTTGCCCTCGGCGCCGTGGCCGTCCTCCTTGTCGCCTTGCATGGTCTCGAGCGAGCCGAGGCAGCCGAGTTCGCCCTCGACGGTCACGCCCAGCTTGTGGGCCGCGGCGACGACCTTGCGCGTCACCTCGATGTTGTAGTCGTAATCGGCGATGGTCTTGCCGTCTTCGCGCAGGCTGCCGTCCATCATGACGCTGGAAAAGCCGAGCTTCATCGCCGATTCGCAGATCAGCGGCGACTGGCCGTGGTCCTGGTGCATCACGATCGGCACGTTGGGGAAGGACTCGATCGCGGCCTGGATCAAATGCTTCAGAAACAGCTCCCCGGCGTATTTGCGCGCCCCGGCCGAGGCCTGCATGATCACCGGGCTGTCGGTCTCGCTGGCGGCCTCCATGATGGCCTGCACCTGCTCCAGGTTGTTCACGTTGAACGCCGGCAGGCCGTAGCCGTTCTCGGCGGCATGGTCCAGCAGTTGGCGCATGGATACGATGGGCATGATCACTACTCCTAGAACTGGCTTGGGAATTTGCCGGAGGCGTACCTCCCGCCCCGCCCGCCCGGGCGGGCGAAACAGGCTCTATTCTACCGGAGACTGAGACGCATGCGCCTAGGTGCGGCGATGCTCGCCGACCTTGACGATCTTCATGGTGTTGGTGCCGCCGGCTTTGCCTATGGGCTCGCCGATGGTGAGCACGATCAGGTCGCCATTTTCCACCAGGCCGGCCCGGATTAGCACGTTCTCCGCCTCCTCCAGCAATTCCTCGCGGTCGTCCCCGGCGTAATTCACCATCAGCGGATAGGTGTCGCGCAGCAGCGCGCAGCGATAGCGCGTGCCGGTGCGCGTGGTCAGGGCGTAGATCGGCACGCCGCAGTTCAGGCGCGACATCCACAGCGCGGTCGAGCCCGACTCGGTCAGCGCGGCGATGGCCTTGACCTTGAGGTGGAACGCGGTGAACAGCGCTGCCATCGCGATCGACTGGTCGACGCGGGTGAACACGCGGTCGAGGAACTCGCGATCCAGCGTCACCGGCACCGAGTTTTCGGCTTCGTGGCAGATGCGGCTCATCGACAGCACGGTCTCCACCGGATACAAACCGGTCGCGGTCTCGGCCGAAAGCATGACCGCGTCGGTGCCGTCGAGCACGGCGTTGGCGACGTCGGACACCTCGGCGCGGGTGGGCACCGGGCTCGCGACCATGGATTCCATCATCTGCGTCGCGGTGATGGTGACCTTGTTGAGCTCGCGCGCCAGGCGGATCATGCGCTTTTGCAGCGCCGGCACCGAAGCGTCGCCGACTTCGACCGCGAGATCGCCGCGCGCCACCATGATGCCGTCGCAGGCCGACATGATGTCCTCCAGCGCCCCGGGCGCCACCGCTTCGGCGCGTTCGATCTTGGCGATCAGGAAGGCTTCACCGCCGGCCGCGCGCAGCAGCTGGCGCGCCATGTACATGTCCGCACTCGACTTCGGAAACGACACCGCGAGAAAATCCACCTTGATCAGGGCGGCGGTGCGGATGTCGTCCATGTCCTTGGTCGTGAGCGCGGGCGCGGTCAGCCCGCCGCCGCGGCGGTTGATGCCTTTGTTGTTCGACAGCACGCCGCCGTGGTGTACGCGGCAGTGCACTTCGTTGCCTGCGACGCGCTCGACCTCCATTTCGATGCGCCCGTCGTCGAGCAGCAGCACGTCGCCCGCTTTCACATCCTGCGGCAGCTCTTTGTAGTCCAGGCCCGCGCGCATCTCGTCGCCCAGTTCGCAGTCGGCATCGAGTATGAAGGCGGCGCCCGGCTTGATCGTGACTTTGCCGTCCTTGAACTTGCCGACGCGGATCTTCGGGCCCTGCAAATCGCCCATGATGCCCACGGTGCGCCCGGTCCTGCGGCAGATCTCGCGCACCATTTCGGCGCGATGGCGGTGGTCCTCCGCGGTGCCGTGCGAAAAATTGAACCGCACCACGTCCACGCCCGCGTTGAACATGCGCTCCAGGGTTTCGGGGTCGTTCGATGCGGGCCCGAGGGTGGCGACGATCTTGGTGCTGCGTAACATAGCGGAACAGGCCTTTTTGCTGAGTGAGGTTTCGGCGCAGCCCTAGTTTATCACTCGTCCCCGCCGGAGTCGGCGCGCGCGCTTACCTGCAGCGCAGATTGGCGCTGGGTATCTCCAGAGGCTGGCTGCAATCGCGCTCGGCGATCGCGCGACCCTCGGCGAGCTGCGGCGGTCTGCGCCCGGAGGCGCCGTAGTCCGGGCTCGAGTAACCATCCTGTGCGCCGACCGCGAGGTAGCCGAGAAAGAGCAGGCCGAAGTAGGCGTTGGGACGGGCTTCGGCATAGATAGACGCCGAGTTGTAGGCACTGCCCTGCGCCGGCACCGGGCCGCGCAGCGCCGACGAATCCGCGCCATGCAATCCCAGCGTGGCGCTGGTGCAGCCTGCAAGCAGCACGAGGGCGGACACCGCAGCGATGGCCGGTGCGAATCTCATGCCTGCATTCTACGCGCGGCAACAGCAGGCAGATGGACGAACTTGTCGATTCCGCAGCCCGGGCGGCGCCCCGCACTGCATGTCGCAACGATGCGCAGCAACTGGCGCTGGAAACTTAGGCGGGCGTATGCCGACTGGACCATTTGGCCTATTGCCCCCAGCAGCCAAGCGGCTAAACTTGCTGCGACAATGCAATAACAATTATTGTCTCCTCCAGACATTGCCCGCTTCGGCGGGCTTTTTTTTGGCTGTGACGAGGCTAAGGCGGCGCGGGAATAATACTATTCGAACACCCGGTGGCGCCACAGTCCGAGGCTCATGGCTTCGCTGCGCACTTCGTGCGGACCAATTCAAATCGCTGCGCCGTGCGCTCGTGCACGAGAATACAGCGATCACCGCTTTTGACCAGACGAAATTGCTCCGGCATACGCATCTCGCGCCCTTGCGCCCGTGCCTGAGCCAAATTCCCCCGGGGATCGCGCAAGCGCACAGGCTCTATGGTCAACACGCTTTCCTGCGTCAACGCGTCGCCGGCCAGCGCCACCGATGTTCGATCAAGCGCCTTGCTCACCGCGCTGTGCAATTCCGCGGCGCTTTGTGCATCGGGGCCGACGATCATGGCGGGCACTTCCAGAGCGACCGAAGTCGCCGCACAGGCCGCGAGCAGGCACAGCGCGATCGCAATAGGGACCCTGTCCGGCGCGCGCATACCCCGCCTATCGATACCAGCGATTCTCGCGCAGCGGCGGTTTGCGCAATACGCCCTCCTCGCCCGGCAAATCGCCAGCCGGCGTTCCGCTGCGCAGCGCGCTGACATTCAAGGCATTCTGGGAAAATCCGCTGGGCGCCGGACACATCCCCGTCGTTCGATAGGCGAGCGCCGCCGCCAATTGTCCCTCGAGCGGATCGCCGAGCGCGTGCGTGAAATCATCCGCCGCCGCGCAACCCGGTATTGGAACGCCGAGGGTGCCAACCGCATTCTGCGGCGCGAAGCCATCGAGGTAATCGCCAAAGCCCGAATCGTTCACGCCTTTGAATTCGATCGAGAAATACGTCGTGCCGCAATTGTCCTGCTCATAAAAACCATAGGGTTTGCCGCAAGTCCTGGAACCGATCTGAATGACTTGCACGCCGACGCCGCGCAACCCGTTGATGATCGCCTCGCTGGCGGAGCAGGTGCCGGCGCTGGTGAGCACGTAGACGCGCGACAGATTCAGCGTCGGCAGGGCCAGCCCGCCGGGGGCGGAAAATCCGCGCGATTGAGCATGAAAAGGGGTCGGCTCCAGCGGCTGGCGGGTAAGCGGATTGAGCGTTGGATACTTGCTGTTGAATTGCATGCGATCGAAGGCATGACCGGTCGTTTGCGCCGGGCCCGCAATCATGTAAGCCAATTCGCTGGCGATATCGAGATAGCCGCCGCCGTTGTAGCGGATATCCAGGACCACATCGCTGACGCCGGCGGACGCAAGCCGGCTGATCGCCGCAATCAACTGGCTTTCTGCGGTCGCAAGATGGTCGTTGAACAGCATGTAGCCGACGGTCCCGTTCGCCGTGCTCACCGTCTTCACCTGTTGCACCGGCGTGCTGGTGAAATAGGCCGACTGCAGCGCAACCGTCCGCGACAGCGCGGCGCCGGGATCGAGGATCGTGAACGTGTGGCTTTCCTCGGCCCGCAGCGGAAACATGCCCGCGTTCAGCGCGGCGGCAGCGCCATTGGTGACGTCGACGCCGTCCACGGTGAGCAATTGCGCACCGCGCGCGATATTTGCGGCCGCCGCGGCCGAGCCCGATTCCACGAACGCAACCATCACCTTGCGCGGAGGTTTCGCCGCTGTCAGCGCCCATTCCGCCCCATACCCCAGCTGCGCTCCGGACTGTGACAATTGCTCCCAAACGTCCGTCGGATAGGTGAAATGATATTTGTCTTTCGGGTAGCCCGACGCGGTGAGCGCGGAGGTCTTCAGCAGGCCGAAGTAATTCGCCGTGCTGTAGCCGGCCGGGTCGATGTCCGGTACCTCGTCGTACCAGAAATACAACTCGTTGGTCCAGGATCGCAGATAGTTGTTTTCGCTGAGCGCCGATCCCTGCACGTCCGGAAAGCTCTGGCCGGAGCCGGGACTGATGCCGATGCGCGGCGTTGCGCACTGCGCCGCAAAATTCGATGACGGCGCAAACACGCCCGGGGTCCACGCTGCCGGCGTGCTCGACGCAGCGCCAGTACCGGCGCCCCCGCTACTACCGCAAGCGGCCAGATTGGCGAGAGCGAGAACCATGATTCCCCTCAGAACCACAGTCCAGCGCTGCTTGGAGAGCCCCACGCTATCGCCCCGCTACGCCACGGTGGCGGCGAAAGCGTGAAGGAAGGGGAGCAGGAATCTGCGTGGCATGGAACCTCCGGCGGTGAAACGCTCGATCGACTTCGGTAAGCTGGCAAGACACTAGCAGTTCTACGCGCTGCGGTACATAGCGTCCATGGGGTTTCTTGTTCCTCCGCCAGGCTGCATCTGCCGCAATAGCTCGGCGTACACGCGGCTGACGGCCAGGGTTTCCTTGCGCTGCTTCAGCCGCCACGGGGAGATTAAAGCGGCCGGCCGCGGGCGAACCTGGAAGATATCAACATAATCACATTGTTACGTTCCGCTTTTGTCTCGCCTTGATCGTTTTCACTGTATACTGAGCCGCACGATTTCAAGCTTGATTCCGACTCGGCTTATGGATATCTTTCCAAGGTATCTCTGCTTAAGTCCAACGCAGTGAACGGGCAGTCTATAAGTACCATGCAAATTGATCCGAAACCCGCCGTCTCCAGTACCGCCGAATTGCAGCGTGAAGTTGCTGAGTTGATGATCAAGAGTCTGAACCTCGAGGTCACCGCCGATCAAGTCGCCCCCGACGCCCCGTTGTATGGCGAGGGCCTGGGCCTGGATTCGATTGATGTGCTGGAAGTCGCATTGGAAGTCTCCAAGCGTTATGGTCTGCAACTGCGCAGCGACAGCAAAGACAACCAGCACATTTTCAGCTCGCTGCGCAGCCTCGCCGACTATATCGCCACACAGAGAACCCGCTAATGGCGCGCCGCATCGTGCCCTGGCTGGGCATCGCTGCGCTGCTGCTCGGTTATCCGCTGCTGGCGCATTACACCAACGAATCCGCGCACAGCGGCAACCTGGGCGCCTTGGTGGCGATTGCGCCCGTGGTATTGATTGCGCTGGCGCTGGCCTGGCGCTCGCCCCGGCGCTTCATCCTGCTGGGCCTGCTGGCGCTGTCGTGTGTCGCACTGTGGGCTGGATGGCCGGCGCTCGAGAACCACTTCGGCTTGGTGTACTGGCTGCAAAACATGGGCATGCTGCTCGTTCTGTTGGTTACTTTCGGTCGTACTTTGATCGCAGGGCGGCAGCCGCTCTGCACCCGCTTCGCACAGGCGGTGCACCCAGTAGTGACGCCGCAGCATGAAATCTACACGCGCCGGGTAACAATCGCCTGGACCTTGTTTTTTGCCGCGATGGCCCTGGCCTCCACCCTGCTCTTTTTCCTGGCGCCGTTGGCCACCTGGTCGGTTTTTTCCAATCTTCTGACGCTGCCGTTGGTCGCATTGATGTTCATCGGCGAATACTGCGTACGCCGGTGGGCACTACCCGAGATGCGGCATATGCACATCCTCGATGCGGTGCGGGCGTACAGGAACACCCCCGCGCGTCCGCGCTAGCAGTCACCGCGTCGATCATGCCTTCACTGCCGCTGGTATCACACGACTCCCCGGACAGCATCATCGCCTGGCGCGCCGATGGCGCCGTCACGCTGCGCCAGTTTCTGGCCGAGGTCAGGCAGCTGGCCGCCCTGTTTCCCGCCGGGGGGCACCTGCTCAATATGTGCGGCGATCGTTACCGTTTTAGCGTGGGCCTGGCGGCCGCCATTGTGGCCGGCAAAGTCAGCCTGTTGCCGCCTACCCCCACACCGGAAGTGGTGCGCCAGATCAAGATTTTTGCACCGGATGTGTTTTGTTTGACCGATAGCGTGCTGTGCGCAATCGATCTGCCCCAACTGCAATACCCGGTCATGGGCCTTAGCCAAGCGGGGGCTGTTGCAGTTCCGCAAATCGAAGCCACGCAGCGCGTCGCCGTCGTATTTACTTCAGGCTCGACCGGGACCCCGCAACCGCATCCCAAAAACTGGGGGCACTGGTCGCTTGCGTGCAAGCTGAAGCATTGCACCTGGGACTGGCGCACGACACGCCCTGCACCATCATTGGCACCGTACCGCCGCAACACATGTACGGGTTCGAATCCACCGTGCTGATCGCATGGCACAGCGGCAACGCACTCAGCCATGCGCAACCGTTTTACCCGGCCGACATTTGCCAGGCACTGGCGGCTGTGCCCGCGCCACGCGTATTGGTGTCCTCGCCCGTGCATCTGCGCGCCTTGCTGGATGCGGGGCTG
>Ga0334722_10000541_pt1 | contig 54778 bp, 52 predicted proteins | sample C3_bottom_MG_FD_207210 | JGI IMG/M metagenome (GOLD analysis project Ga0334722, IMG submission 207210) | Sediment microbial communities from Yellowstone Lake, YNP, Wyoming, USA - C3_bottom | ecosystem: Environmental > Aquatic > Freshwater > Lake > Sediment | place: USA: Wyoming | collected...
GGGGGGGCGCCCCCCCCCGCGACTCTCCAAGCTCCGTCCGGCACGAGTCTTGTGGGGTACTGGAAGCTTGACGAAGGTGCGGGCACCAAGGCCAACGACTCTTCTGGATTCAGAAACGCCGGCACGCTCACTAACTCACCTACCTGGACCACCGGCAAGCTCGGCAAGGCGCTCAGCTTCAACGGCACCACCCAGTACATCGACACGGGGAGGCAGTTCCTCAGCGGCTCAGACGACTTCACCATCGGCGCCTGGATTAAATCGGGAGGGAGTCAGAATACGTATGCGGTGCCATTGTCGCAGGGCCACACCTTTTCTTTAACAGGGCTCGCTTTTCAGGTGGGGTATCCAGTGGTAGACGAAATGTCTTTTATATATGGCGATGGTGCTTCATGGAGAGCGATTGGTTTTGGTTATTTACCAAGGACCGACTACACATGGCATTACCTCTCCGTGACAAAGAGCGGCAACACCATCACTACCTATAAAGACGGCGTTCTTCAAAGTACCAACTCGGCCTTCTCTCTCACGTATGGTTCTAGTAATTTCAGCATCGGCAGAGATACAGTGAATACCGATTCTAATCACCGCTCGTGGAACGGCTCCATCGACGACGTCCGCATCTACAATCGCGCCTTTTCGGCCGCAGAAATCGCTACGCTCTACCGCTCTACCGCCACCGTTGTGAAGGCACCCACCGGCACCGGCCTCGTCGGGTACTGGAAGATGGACGAGGGCACAGGGACGAAGGCCAACGACTCCAGTGGCCTCGGTAACTCCGGCACCCTTATCGGCAGTCCCACCTGGACCACCGGCAAGCTCGGCAAAGCGCTCAGCTTCAACGGCGCGTGCCAATATATAACTACCGGAGCGAACTCAATCACTGGTACGAGCGCTTATACATTGTCTGCATGGATGAAGGGTAGCGGAGGGTCAGGAGGTTATGGGGCCGCGTTAGCGATTGGTAATGGTGCAATCGGCGAATCGGCCTATATTGGCTGGGTCACAACGGCTCAAGTGGGGACCGGTAACTCGTTTGGTGGGGGAGGCTATGGTCGAAACTTCGGTTCAGGAATTACAGATCAGACGAGATACCACCATGTCGTGCTTACTTCGAGCGGCGGCAGTACACAAACTATTACCCTGTATGTTGACGGTGTCCAAACAAACCAGAATGCAGAAACCTTCAATATAGCCTCTAATGCCAGAAAAATTGGAGCATTCGATGACTCGGGAGTCCCGAACTATTGTTGGAACGGCTCCATCGATGACGTGCGCATCTACAATCGCGCCCTCTCCGCGACAGAAATCTCTGCACTGTACAAATCTACTGCTACCGTCGTAAATGCCCCGACAAATAACTCACTCACGAGCGGCCTCATCGGCCTCTGGTCCTTTGATGGCAAGGATATGAATTGGGGCACCGGCACCGCCTATGACCGAAGCGGTGCCGGCAATAATGGTTCGCTCATCTCTATGAGCACCACCACTTCTCCCGCCATCGGCCGCATCGGCCAAGCCCTGAGGTTTAACGGAGTGAATGATTATGTTAAAGCCTCAAGTTTTATGAGCGGATTGACTACGTTTTCAGTTTCAGTTTGGGTAAAAACTACACAATCATCAACGCCGACTAATGATTATGATAGTCCCGCAATTTTCGGTACCAATCAAGGAGGTGGAATATCACAAGATTTTATGATGTTGAATAGAACTGGTAATTTTTATTGGTATGATGAGTTTGGAGCAGGAGGAAATTCCTTTTCTTCCGGTGTATCAATATCTGATAATAAGTGGCATCACATTGTTGCTGTTCGTAATGTAACCACTCTAACTTTTTATATTGACGGTGTTTCGGTTGGAACAGATACAACTGGCTCAAATGGTGTTAGAAATGATTGGGAAGGGATTGGTTATGCCCCATGGTCAGGTGGCGGTGTTTCTCAATATTTCAACGGCGCCATCGACGACGTCCGTATCTACAGCCGCACCCTCTCCGCCACCGAGGTCAAGGCGCTCTACAATCTCGGGCGGTAGGTCTCGACAACCTCGGCCGCTAGGTTACTTGGCGGCGAGACACCCAAGTAACCTACGTACGAGAATTCCGCGGCGCCTTCTTTCTTCGCCACGCTCCCCTCCGCGGCGGCTCCGCCACCGCGCCCCTTATCCACTTGGCGGCGAGACACCCAAGTGAGCTGGTGGTACGCTAGTATCTATGAGCACGAGAAAACAAGCCTTCGCAAATGGAGAGTTCTTTCACGTGTACAATAGAGGTGTCGACAAGAGAATAATTTTTACCGACGAGTACGATATCCGCAGATTTTTTCAGAGCATGATCGAATTCAATGCGGTGGACCCAATAGGAAGTCTATATGAAAACTCATTCAACAAACTTGGCAGCGAGACACCCAAGTTTGGAAAGAAATTGGTTAATATCATTGCATACTGCCTTAATCCGAATCACTTTCACATAATTCTGGAACAGTTGATAGACGGAGGCATAAGTGAATTTATGAAAAGACTAGGAGGAGGTTTTACCAATTATTTTAATAACAAATACAAAAGAAGTGGGGCCTTATTTCAGGGTGTATTTAAAGATGTGCATATTGATTCAAATGAATATTTACTCCACGTCAGTGCCTATGTAAATCTTAATGATCGTGTTCATAAACTTGGCGGCGAGACACCCAAGTTGGTGCGAAGCAGATCGAGCTGGGAAGAATATACGGACCCGAAAATAAAAGGAATTTGTGAGAAGGAAATCATTCTTGGGCAATTTAAGAATATGGATGAATATAAGGAGTTCGCTCTTTCGTCACTCGAATCGATCATAAAAAGAAAAGATGAATTGAAAGACATCGACAATTTCTTACTCGAATGACTACTTGGCGGCGAGACACCCAAGTTGTCCAGGTGGTTCGGGTTAATGAGCAGGTGATATACTTTCGGTATTGATTCTTTAATTTCTTAATTCTTCGCATATGGCAATTCGAGTGGCGATAAACGGGTTCGGGAGGATAGGGAGAGCGTTCGCCAGGCGGAGTGCCGGGCGCGGTATCGAGATCGTCGCAGTGAACGACCTCGGCTCCTTGGAGAATCTCGCGTATCTCCTGAAATATGACACGGTGTACGGTCGCGCGCCCTTTTCTGTGAATGTCAGACATTCACAAGAAGATGATGGTGGCGTGTTGGTCATTGACGGAAAGGAGGTGAAATTCTTTTCAGAAAAGGAGCCCGCGAATCTCCCGTGGAGGGACCTCGGAGTGGATGTCGTTGTGGAATCTACCGGATTTTTTACGGACTATGAAAAGGCGCAAGCGCACATCGCGGCAGGGGCGAAGCGCGTGGTGATCACGGCTCCGGTGAAAGGAGATTCGACCTTGGGCGCGACGGTGCTGATGGGACTAAACGAAGAGCGGCTCGCGACCTGTCAGATGTCGAGCAACGCATCGTGTACCACGAACGCGGCGAGCCCGATCATCTCGATACTCGACGAAGCGATCGGCATTGAGAAGGCGGTACTCTCTACGACGCATGCCTACACGGCCTCGCAATCCATCGTGGATGGACCGTCAAAGAAGGATATGCGCGAAGGACGAGCGGCAGCGCAGAATATCGTGCCGACCAGTACCGGCGCCGCGATAGCGGTGACGGAAGCGTACCCACAGCTTGTAGGAAAGTTCGACGGCATATCACTCCGCGTGCCGGTGGCGGCTGGCTCGATAGCAGACATTACATTTATCGCGAAGCGGCCGACGACGAAGGAGGAGGTGAACGAGATACTGCGCGCCGCCGCAGCGGCGGCGCGCTGGGAAGGTATGTTCAAAACGACCGACGAAGAACTCGTCTCGAGCGACATTGTCGGCGAGGCTTATGCCTCTATCGCTGACCTCGGAATGACGCGCGTGGTAGATGGTACGCTCGTGAAGGTCCTCGCCTGGTACGACAACGAGATGGGATACACGGAGTCGCTCGTCAGGCATGTGCTTAAAGCAGGACAAGCGGAATAGGTCATATAAGACTAATAGGACGTATGCGACCTATATGAAACTCTTCATTGCAAGCGATCACGCCGGATACGCGCTCAAACAGGCGCTTGTGGAGCATCTCACGACGCTCGGGTATGAGGTAGAGGACATGGGCGCACACACCCTTGATAGAGACGATGATTATCCAGAGGTCGTCACGCTCTTAGCGAAGCGGGTAGCGGACGATCTCTCTGCACTCGGGATCATCATCGGCGGGAGCGGACAGGGTGAGGCGATGTGCGCCAATCGCATAAGCGGCATCCGCGCCGCAGTATTCTATGGGCCGATGCGGGTGACTGAAGCACTTGATGTGGAGGGCGGGCACTCGCAAGACGGCTATGACAACGTGCGGCTCGCCCGCCGGCACAATGATGCAAACGTGCTCGCAATCGGCGCGCGCTTCGTCTCCGGCGAAGAGGCCGAGGAAGCCGTGCATATATTCCTCGGAACACCTTTTTCAGATTCGCCACGCCACGCGCGCCGTCTCGCGAAGTTCTAAACACAGAATATGGAAAATAGAATATGGAATATGGGTAACACGACACTCAATTCAGGAAACTCTATATTCTATATTCTATATTCTATATTCCGCCACTCATGACACTGATCGTTCCGGCCGTGCTCCCTTCCTCACACGCTGATCTCGACAAGAAGCTCTCGCTTCTTGCTTCTCTCCCGCACGTCAGCCGCATACAAATCGATGTCGTGGACGGAAAGCTTGCGGCGCCGGCGTCGTGGCCCTACTCCGCTAAAGCTACACAGCCCGAGCTTGAGACGATGGTGCAAAAAGGAGAGATGCTGCCTGAGCTAGAACGCATCGCCTATGAGATTGATCTGATGTGTTTTGATCCACTCTCTGCCGCAGAACCGTGGCTCGCGCTCGGCGCCTCACGGCTCACGTTCCATACCGAGAGTGCGGTCGATCTATCGCGACTCCTCAGTGATGCGCGCCGCCGGTTCGGTCACTGCATCACCTTCGGTCTTGCGCTTAATGTCGCCTCTGATCTCTCGATTGTCAGACCCTGTCTCGGCGAGATTGCCTATGTGCAATTCATGGGTATCGCGCAGATAGGTTCGCAGGGTCAGCCGTTCGACAAGCGCGTTCTCGCCAAGATAGAGACATTTCATCGGATGTATCCCGCGATGCCGCTCCAGGTGGACGGCGGCGTCTCGCTTATATCGGCGAAGGAACTGCTTGTGCGTGGTGTCTCGACGCTTGTCGTCGGTTCTGCTCTCCTGCAGGCGAAGAATCCTATGGTTGAACTACAGAAGTTCGAGGCACTGCGCAGTTCGTATGGGGTATGATAGAAGACATGGCTCTTACGGACGAAGAAATAACAAAGCTTGAAGGGCGTGCAAAAGCTATTCGAGAGACAATCATCCGGATGCTCGTTGCGAGCGGGAGCGGACACACGGCTGGCCCCTTGGGCATGGCGGACATCTTCACAGCTTTTTATTTTCATATTTTGAATCACGACGCGAAGCGACCCGACTGGGAGGAGCGCGATCGATTGGTGCTCAGCAACGGTCACATCGCTCCCGTGCTCTATGCGACCTTGGCGCATGCGGGCTATTTCGGGGTTGAAGAATGCCTCACGCTTCGGCAGTTCGGCAGTCGGCTCCAAGGGCACCCAGAGCGTCTGCGCCTGCATGGGCTCGAGACGACCTCGGGCCCACTTGGCGAAGGGCTCTCGCAGGCCTCGGGTATGGCGCTCGCCTTCCAGATGGATGATGTGGGACGTGGTACGTCCCACATGGAAAAACGGCGTATTTATTGCCTCATGAGCGACGGCGAACAGCAGGAGGGGAACACATGGGAGGCGGTTATGTTCGCCGGTAAGTATAAGCTCTCCAATCTTATCGCCGTCATGGATCGCAATAACATCCAGATCGACGGCAGAACTGAAGACGTGATGCCGCTTGAGCCGCTCGCGGACAAGTATCGCGCATTTAATTGGCACGTCATCGAGGTAGATGGCAACGATATCCGCGCTTTCATAGGTGCAATCGAAGAGGCGAAGACGGTCTTCGGTAAGCCGACGATTATCATCGCACACACGATCCCGGGCAAGGGCGTGCCTGAAATCGAGGGTGACTATCACTGGCATGGCAAGCCGCCGACCGTTGAAGAGGGCAAGCGGTTCTTAGAACAAATCCATCATGCATAATCCCGACGCACAACTTTCAGAAAAAATATTCTCGCCAGATATCGAAGAGAAGCCAACGCGCGACGGCTTCGGCGTGGGCGTAGTGGAGGCGGGACGCGTCGATGCACGTGTCGTGGTGCTCACCGCCGATCTCGCCGAGAGCACGCGCGCCGAGTGGTTCCAAAAGGAGTTCCCCGACCGTTTTATAGAAATGGGCGTTGCCGAACAGAATATGGCGACGGTTGCCGCCGGTATGGCGAGAGCCGGGAAGATACCATTCATTACGAGTTATGCGGCGTTCTCGCCTGGCCGCAATTATGAGCAGATCCGCACGACCGTCGCGCTTAATCAGATGCCGGTCAAAATCTGTGGGATGCACGCGGGCGTCTCAGTCGGCCCCGACGGTGCGACGCATCAGATGCTTGAAGACATCGGCATGATGCGCATGCTCCCGAGCATGACCGTCATCTCTCCCGGAGACGCAGAGGAGGCACGCAAAGCGACGGTTGCGGCGGCGAAGATAGAAGGACCCGTGTATCTACGCTTCGGTCGCGCAGCAACGCCCGTCTTCACGACCGCCGAAACGCCGTTTACGATAGGTAAGGCACTTCTCCTGTTTGAATCAGAGCGTCCGCAGGTCGCGATATTCTCGACGGGTGCGGTGAGTTACTCGGCACTCCTCGCGGCCCGCACGCTCGCGGAAGAGGGAATTCACACAATCGTCTTACATGTCCCGACGATCAAGCCGCTTGATGTCGAATCGATTTGTGATGCCGCGAAGCGTGCGGGCCGCGTCGTTACGGTGGAGGAACACCAGGCCGCAGGCGGCTTCGGAAGTGCCGTTGCCGAGTGTCTCTCTGAACACTGTCCGATGAAGATTACGCGTCTTGGTATTCAGGACCAGTTCGGGCAGTCGGGTACTCCAGAGGAGCTCCTCGCTCACTACGGACTCGACGTTACCCACATAGCTGATACTGCTCGTGCACTCGTGCGCACCGTATAATACTGAGAACATGAAGGCTACCATCAATACCTATTTCGCCACTCTGTTAGTGACCATCGCAGGGGCGGGGGCGACGCTCCTTATCGTACATATCGCGACAGCAGATGCTGTTGACTCGGCGATGCAGGGCACCGAGGGGAGTTACGCTGCGCTCCAGCAATCAATATTAAAAAATCGATAGCCGCTCCGAGTTAGAACGGCTCGACACGGTACTCTGCCGGAGCGTGTGCGAGATACTCTTCGAGCTTCTCGCGCGCGAGCAGACCCTTCTGTGCACCCACGTGCTGTACGACAGCCATTGAATTGATGGGTCCCCAAGCGAGAGCCTCTTCGAGCGATTTCCCGAGTGCGAGCGCGACGACGAAGGTGGCAGTCATAGCATCGCCGGCGCCGGTGCGATTTGTCGGCGGTACCGGGTCCGGATACATCGGCACTTTCAACATCTCATTTCCTTCATATGCGTACGCGCCGTTCGCGCCGTCAGTGATGAGCACTATCTTCGGCCCGAGCTCCCGCATTTTTTCGAGTAGCGTCTTCAGGTCGGTTTCGCCGACTCCTAAAATGCTCTCTGCCTCTTCTTTATTGCAGGCGACGACCTCTGCGGCCGCATAGATCTCTTTCAGCGTTTCCTTACCCATCTTGATCTGGAAGGTGCCGGGCTGGAAGGCGAGCTTGGTCTCTGGATGCGCAGAGAGCCATGCGGCGAGCTCTGCATGAAAGGCTTCGGTATGTTCTCCGAGCGAAGAGAGATAGAGCCAGGAGGGCGGTTGGAACCCTTCTGGAATGAGATATGGATACGCCTCATGCCGGATGAGGATAGTGCGCTCCGCGCCGAAGGAGAGTACGTAGTGGTGGTTCGTCGGGACGCCGTCATTTACCGCGACGTATTGGGTATCGACGCCTTCACGCTTGAATACCGCTAGAATATCCTCACCGAACGCGTCCTTGCCGACATTTGACACGAAGCCGACAGAGAGGCCGAGCCGAGCCGCGGCTACCGCTGCGTTTGCGGCATTGCCGACGGCAGGCACCAGCACTGAGGAGTCGTAAGGGATCTTGGTAGCGAACGGCATCGAGAGAACGCTGTTCTCGTGATTCGCGTCGTAGGAGACGTGCGCCTCTCTGAGTTTGATAAATTCGTCGACGACGGTGTCGCCAATAGCAATGAAGTCCATGACGAAAAGTGTACCATAGACGCTCCGCGGAGCTGGTGATTTCTCGGGTACGCGATTTCTTTGCTAAGAAATCGCTCAGTCCTCGCGCCGTCGCGCTGCGGAGCCCCGAAAATCACTAGCCCCGCTTCGCTACATGTTAGAATGTGTGAATGACTGATCTTGTCGCGAATGCGCGCGCGCTCTTCTCACCCGGCAAAGGTATTCTCGCCGCAGACGAGAGCGTGCATACGGCCACGGCGCGTCTCGCGGACTTCGGCATCTCTACCAGCGCAGAGATGCGACGGCAATTCCGCGATCTGTTCTTGAACGCCCCTGGTATCGAGACGTATCTCTCAGGCGCCATCCTTTTCTCTGAGACGCTTCTCGAAAAGGGAAATGACAAGAAGCTTTTCTCGAAGTCACTCGCCGCCCGCGGCATCTTCACTGGGGTGAAGGTAGATCTCGGTACTGAGCCGATTAGCACGAGTCCAGAGGAGTTCATCACTCAAGGCCTCCTCGACCTTAGCGAACGACTCGCAGAATATAAGAAGCAGGGGGCTGTGTTCACTAAGTGGCGCGCTGTTATCCGTATCGAGGGCAACGACCTACCCTCATCTGTCGCGATCCATGAGAACGCCAAGCGTCTCGCGAGCTATGCGAAGGAGGTGCAGTCTGCCGGCATGGTGCCTATCCTTGAGCCAGAGGTGCTCTATGAGGGTACCCACTCTCGACAGAGAGCCAAGACGGTTCTCGAAGAGACACTTAACACCGTTTTTTCAGTACTTGAAGAACACTCGGTCGACCGCGCGAGCGTCGTCCTGAAGACGTCGATGGCGCTTTCAGGTAAGGAGAGCGGGAAGCGAGATACGCCAGAAGAAGTCGCCGAGGAAACGCTCGCGGCGCTCATGGCGAGCGTGCCGCGACAGGTAGCGGGGATCGCCTTTCTTTCAGGTGGACAGACGCCGGAGCAGGCGACGGCGAATCTTGCGGCACTCACACGTCGGGCGAAGGAGGTAGGAGCCCCGTGGCCGCTCACATTCTCGTATGCGCGCGCGCTCCAAGAAGAGGCTCTCGCGGTGTGGAAGGGTAAAGAAGAAAACATCCCTGCTGCTCGTGCCGCCTTCGTCTCTCGCCTCGCCGCCCTCTCTGCCGCCCTCGGTTAAATAATCATGTGGGACGTACGACGTCCCACATGATTCTACGGCTAATACTCTAGGTATTTTTGTTCAAGCTCTTCATCATAATTGCGGTCACTCAGATACTCTTTCAGAGAAGAAACGTAGTCGGTGCCGAGAGCTTTATCGAACAATGATGTGGTGAGGATCGACGGAAAATTTTTCTTACCACCATAGTCAAGATAACTACTCCATCGATAATTTTTAAGATAGTCGAATACTTTCGGAATATCCGATAGGGTACCTTTATCACGTTCGCGCCATTTCTTTGCACCCGGAAGGTAATCAAGTGAATTTAGATGCACATAATGAAGGATGTAGAGAAAATGCTCCTGACGTGCAATGAGTATCTTCTTTGTTTTACCTTGGAATAAGTGACCATGACGCTTGTGTCGTTCGTTGAAGTATCGGGCATAACCACTCAATTTGCGCAGAAAAAGAGTCATACCACCCTCGATGCGTTCTGAAAGTAAAAGATGGTAATGATTCTTCATCAATGCCCATCCATGTATGTCAACCAGCCGTTCACGTATGTGGGACGTCGTACGTCCCACATCTGTTTCGGAGGACTTTGTACGAATAAATTCTTGGGCTGGAGCGGTGTCGTTGAACTCGTAGAGATCGTGCACGAAGCGGGCATAGTCTTGAGTATCAAGAAATATTTTGCGCCCATCAACTCCTCTATTGATCACATGGTACAACTCCATACTCTCAGTATAAACCCATGTGGGACGTACGACGTCCCACATGGGTGCGTTGCGGGAGAAGAAGGAGTGCGGTATAGTACGGTCATCATGCTTACGTTAGAGGTACAGAAGCGCGATATCACCGGCGCCAGTGCGCCGGCGCTCCTTCGCGCGGGATCTATCCCGGCCGTCGTCTATGGCGCGCACCAAGAGTCGACCCCGATCAGTGTCCAAGCGATCGCCTTTGGTAAGGTGCTCCGCGAGGCCGGCGAAGCGACCATCGTTTCATTGGAGGGTCTCGGTGCCTCGCTCCCGACTCTCATCCATGAGGTAACGCTCGACCCACTCACGAGCCTCCCGCGCCACGTAGACTTCTATGCGGTGACGAAAGGGCAGATGGTCGAGGTCGCCATCCCGCTTGTTTTTGTCGGCGAGTCAGCGGCAGTCGTCGCCGGCGCGAACCTCGTGAAGGTGCTTCACGAGATCGAGGTCGAGGCAGACCCGATGAACCTCCCGCACAACATTTCAGTCGATATCTCTGCACTCGCCGCGCTCGGCGACAAGATTCATGTCAGCGACCTCGTGCTACCCGCCGGCGTCACACTCGTGACCGTGCCTGAAGAGGTTGTCGCACTCGTGCAGGAGGTCGTGGAGGAGAAAGAGGAGGTCGCCGCGCCGGCAGACATCTCGGCGATTGAAGTCGAGAAGAAGGGTAAGGAGGAGGGTGCAGAGGACGGTGCTGAGGCACCGAAGGCCTAATCGCGCCTCTTGGCGTGGTAAAATAATCCGGCAATGCGTCGGTTTTTCTTTTTTATAGTGTTATGCATGCTTGGCGCCGTGCCGGGGGCGGCATATGCGCAGACGAGCATGGCGCAGGCGGTGACGAATCGCCAACAGGAATTGCAGAGCCAGCTGAACGACCTCGAAAATCAGATCGCCGCACAACAGCAACTCCTCGACACGGCGCAGAACCAGCATCAGACGCTCCAGACCCAGATAAACGCGTTCAATGCGGAGATCAAGAAGACCCAGCTCCAGATACAGGCGATCAATCTCACGATTAAAAAATTGAACGGCGACATCGGCGTGCATAACCAGACACTCTCACAGCTCTCAGCCAAGCTCGAAGCAGAGAAGGAGTCGCTCGCGCAGATATTGCGTCAGACCCAGATGCTCGACGCCTATTCATTTGTCAGTGTCGCGCTCGGTTCACAGAATGTGTCTGCCTTCTTCAGCGACTTGGACGCCTTCACCTCGATCAAGAGTTCTCTCGCGGCCTCGTTTAGCGAGATAGAGCAGACGAGCGTCTCGACTGAGGCTGAGAAAGAGACGCTCGAGACTCGCCTCGCGGAGCAACAACAGTTGCGCCAAGTCGCTCAGGCCGCCAAACAGTCAGTGCAGGCGCAAGAGGCACAGAAGCAACAACTCCTCACGCAGACGAAGGGTATTGAAGCGAACTATCAGAAGATTATCGCGACGAATCGGAAGACCGCCGCGCAGATCCGCACTGAGCTCTTCTCACTCGCCGGCGGCGGCGGGCAGATACCGCTCCCCACGGCGATATTGCTCGCGAAGCAGGCGGGAGCGGCGACCGGTATCCGCCCGGCGTTTATTCTCGGCATCCTCAAACAGGAAACCAATCTCGGCGCGAATGTCGGACAATGCCTCCTCACCAATACTCCGAACAAGGGGGACGGCAAGGGCAAGAACACTGGCACGCTCATACGGGGCGTGATGAAAGGAACTCGCGATGTCGATCCCTTCATGGCGCTCACTGCCGCGCTCGGTCTCGATCCGTTCGCGATGCCTGTCTCTTGTCCGCAATCGACCGGCTATGGTGGAGCGATGGGGCCGGCGCAGTTTATCCCCTCGACTTGGGCGTCGTATCAAACGCGCATCGCGAAGCTTGCAGGACACGCGGGTTCTCCAGCGAACCCATGGAATACGCTCGATGCCTTTACCGCTATTGCGCTCTATATGACGGATCTCGGTGCTTCGGCACAGACGACTGCGGCAGAGCGTACGGCTGCACTCCGGTACTTCGCCGGAGGATATTATAGAAATCCGGCATTCGCCTTCTACGGTGACAACGTGCTGCGATTCGCGGCAGACTTCCAGGAGGATATTAATCAGCTCGCCGGATTTTAGCCGTTCTGTGTAAGTCAGACTTACACAGAACGACGGAGGCGGTAGATCTCGTTTGCGAATGTGGGGAGGAAGAGCACCCCCGTCTCTTTGGTATAGGCGATTTTATTGGTGATGCGCTCGGTGGTCTGGAAGAAGGCAGTATTCTTTCCGGTCTTCGCATCGAGCTCGTAGAGCCGGCCGTCGTTCGAGCCGATATATACCGCCTCGCCGAGTATCTCTGGTGAGGCGAATAGTCGGCCGCCCGTTGCAAATGTCCACACGATAGCGCCGGTATCGAGATCGATGCCGTAGATGCTCTTGTCGAGCGAAGCGACGTACACAAAGCGGTCATGGATAAGAGGCGTGGAATAGATCGCCTCTTTTGTCTTGATCTTGTACACAAGCTCGCCTGTTTTTATCTTGAGGACATACAGGTATGAGTCGAATGAGCCGAAGCAGACGAGGCCGCGCACTTCGTCGAATGCGAACGAGGCTTTCACCTCTCCGCCAGTTTCATAGGTCCACTCGAGTACTCCTGTCTTCGCGTCAAAAGCGTAGACGCTGTTGTCGTTGCATCCGCAAACGACGATGCCGTGTCGTGCATCATATGCCGGAGACGAGTGCGTAAGTCCCTTCATTGAAGACTCCCATTTCTTCTTTCCGGTTCTTGTATCGAGGGCTGCGACGCCGCCGCGTTTCCCCCATAATCCGAATTCGAGACCGACGAAGACGGTGCCAAGATCTTCGGCGACACACGGTGACGAGCCGATCCAGTCGGCCTCCATGAAGATCCATTTCGGCTTACCCGTAGCCGTGTCGAGAGCATAGAAATTGCCATCATAGGCGCCGAAATAGACGGTGTCGTGTGAGAGGGCCGGTGAGGAGATGATGTACTTGCCCTTATCATGAAAGCCGACCTTATACTTCCAGGCGACCGTTCCGTCGGCCTGATTGAGCGCCCAGAAGTAGCCGGAGTCGCTCCCGAAGTAGAGGCGCGTATCGTCAAGTACGGGCGCGGATTTGGGCACCACATAAAAATAATTCGGGTTGTCGCTCTTGAAGTACCAGTCCGGCGTAAACGGCATCGGCACGGGTTCTTCTTTTTTGTCGACCAGATTCTTGATCTTGAGGACATCGGTGAAGTCGTCTAATGAAAAAAGTGACTCCACGTTAATTCCTTTGTCGTGGAAATACTGGTAATACGACTTATCGCGGAAGCGGAGGATCACGAAGACGGTGTCAACCTTCTTCCCGAGTGCTTCAAGCACCTCTACCTGCCGGATAAAGCTCTTGCCGTAGTTCATGAGGTCGTCGACGAGGATCACTTTTTCTGCGTTCGGCTCGCCCTCAATCATCCGCAGAAGCCCCTGCTTCTTGCGCGATTTGCGGATGAAAAATCCATTTACCGGAGTGTTTTTTTCTTTCGACTTCATCACGATGCCGGCAACCAGCGGTATTGCCGCCACCTCGATGCCGCCGACTTGGAAGGGAAGCCGGTCGTTAAACTTCTCTAAGAAGATGTCACTTATTGTGCTGAGTACGTCTGCACGGAGAAGCACCTTCCGGAAATCGAATATCCAGTCAGGCGTTTTTCCTTCCGGCGAGAACACTGGTTCTTTCTCGCGAGAGATGAACACTTCTTTTGCAATCAGGTCTTTCAGGTACTCCATATTTCTCACTTGTTTTTGGTGCGTTTGCCGAACGAGAAACCGTACACGACTGATTCAGTTACCCCGTCGATATCAATAAGCCTCTCAAGATTTTCATCATGAGTCCCACCGAGCGCGCAGCATTCGAGTTCGAGTGCCGCGCTCGTCAGATACAAGTTCTGTCCGATGTGTCCAGCTTCAAGCAAGATATAGCGATAGCCGCGCTCTTTATATTTCATTTTTGTCCGACTGAGGACTGCCGTCATCACGAGAGTGAGCGGCGCATTCTGCACCCACGGATAGGTGAACAGTTCGGCAATATCCTCTTTTGTGAATGTTCGCTCCCACAATACGTCGAGAGCGTGTTCACGCACGTTGTAGTGGTAGAGGCCGCTCGGCAGGTCGGACGTGCCGCGAAACACGATAGGGTACACCTCGATCGGGAAGCGCCCGCCGCCCGAGGCCTGCGCGCGGTGCACGCTCCCATCAGCGTGTGCTATCTCTCCGCAAGAATATTTGAGGAGTGTTGAGAGCCCGTCTTTCGTAATCGGTTCTTCTTCGTACGTTCTGCTTGATTTGCGCGAGGCGAGTGCGGCGGAGAGATCCTTCTGTGGCGGCGTGTCAGAGAGAGCGATTTTCTTGAATGAGGGATACTCTTTGTAGTAGGTCGTTTTCCATTCAATCGGCCACTCTTTCATGTCTTTTGGAATACGCGCCGTACCTCCTGCCGTTAGGTCTTTAGAAGACTGGTGGAATAGATTTGAAAAATCGAGGAACATAGCGGTTTTGTTAGGTATAGATTAAGGGAAGAGGTGCGGCCACGGGTTCGGCTCTTTCGCGGGAGCATAGCCGAGCTTCTCGGGGACAGTTCGCAGACGTTCGGCGCCAAGCAGGGCGAGATTTTCTTGAAGATAGAGCGGGATGAGTCCGGGGATAATCGCCTTTACGACGTGGTAGCCGAGCTTCTTTAGCACGTCGTTCTTCACTTCATAACCGTAGACACGGTACCCAGCATTCTCCAGAGTTGAAAGAGTATACGCGAGTTCCTCTGCTTCTCCTCGGAATGCTCGCAGTTCTCCCATATATTCGTTCACGGACTGCTTTTTGCCCGAGACAAAGAAGTTGAATCTCTTCACGAACTTGTCTCCTTGCCATAGCGACAACCGTTCGCTTCTTTTAATGGATTCGTCGATGAAGGGCTCGTAGTTAGTTGGGAGCGTGAACGGCTTTTTGTCGCGCCGCCCTTGGTTTACTGAGACAGCCTCATAGAGTGCGGAGAGCGCCATCGCCTCGAAGTCGAACCCGGTCCCGCCACCAATCGTGATCAGCGGGACCTTGCCGTTCTCGTCGATGATGGCGCAAATCAGAGAGGGTACCTTGAGGTCGCTTGTGGTGTTGAGGAATATGGGGCGGATGTGATAGCGCTCCAGATAGTCGAGCATTTTTGCGAGTGCCGGATACTCGTCGAGCGCCGATGCGACATCAATGACGGCAGGGGAGAGATTGTTGAGCCAATAGATAAGGAATCCGTCGCGCTGAATAGTCTCATAGATAGCCGAGAGATAGGCGTCTTCTCGGGTGAAGTGGCCGCCGCCGCCGTTGGTGGTGTGGTAGCCGAGCGTCGGTTCCTGCGCTAGCCGTGTGTCGTAATTCCAGAATACCAGCTGGGCCGGGACAGCGAGGGATTCTCCGGAGTGCAGATCCTCGGCGGTTACCCAGGCGAGCTCGTCGCCCTTTGCATAAGCGTTCACACCGGCCTTTTTCTGCCAGCTCTTGAATGAAGGAAGAGATTCGGGGTCGAGAAAGCGCGCGCCCTTCTTGCCGAGCGCTTCGGTGGTAGAAGAGAAGAAGGTGTGGCAATTGTGTGCGTGCAAAAAGAACCGTTCCAGCAATTCGCCTGTTGCCTTGGAAGCCGCCTCTTCAAACGTCTCGGCTGCGCCGAAGCCATAGAGCTCGATTTTCTTCCCGTCCCGTTCGGCTGTTCCGACCTCAGTATCAATAGAGATGCTCGGGAACTTCGGCCCGTCGTTTGCGAAAAGCGTTTGCGAGAACCCCGGCCTTTTGATAATCCCTTCGCGGTGAAGAAAGTTAAGGATGAGGCGCCAGTGCGGTTGGAGGTCGTCCGGCCGGAAGACGAATGAATTCTCCAGCACATCCACTTTTTCCGCAAGCTGGGAGAGTCTCAAGAACAACCGCTCTCGAAGGGTTAGGGGCAACTTGAACCCCCTTTGTGACATCACAAGGGAAGAGAGCAGGGCGTAACGGCCGGTGATCACTCTTGTATTCCACGGAGCGAACGTTTGTGCGGCAACCCCAGCGTTCTTCTTTTCTGCGATACCGACAGCCTGGGGATAAGCCTTTTTCATTTCATCGCGATTATACTACACTAAGGAGGTGTTGAAAGGCGTCCGTTAACGATAAACTCCACTATGGCGATATTCGGGTCAAAAGTAAAAAAGACACTGCGTTTGTCGAAGTACCTTATTTTCATTCTTGTCGGGGTGGTTTTCGGCTTCGCCAATTCTCAAAAAGGGGATAGTAAGGCAATCTTCAGCGGATTGAGTATCGGCCCCGCCGTTGCACATGCCGACGTGCCGACTGTTGCCGTTGCCGCAGATGTCTACCCTTCAGGCTCTGACACTCCTGATTCAGGTATTGGTGAAGGTGCTAGTAGCGATAGTGGTGCCGGTAGTTGTGGTGCCGGTAGCTCAAGTAGTGAATAGTTTTTGGAGTTCTATGACTCCTTTCCCACTCGTTCTTTCATACGTACGATGCCAAGAAAAATAATCCTCACCATTCTTTCCTTGTCCGTTGTCAGTGCAATCGGCATAACGGGGTATTATCTATACCTCAAAAATGCCGAGAGCCAGTTGCTATCGCCGACTCACCCTTACACGAGCCTTATGAGTTCAAATCAAGCATTTTTGTCTGGAGAGCGTTCTTTAAAGGCGGACGATCCACAAAACGCGCTTAGCGAATTTGAAAAAGCCCTGCCGTTTGCAGAGAACAAAGCAGAGGAGGCACAGATTAAGAACAGGATAGCCGCGGCACAGGCGGTATCCGGCGATTACGCTTCCGCAATTCTGACGAGCAAGGCAATCGCCGCCGACAGCGGCTACGGGAGCATCACGCGCGCCTATTCGGTCCAGTATCTAGGTCAGATATACTACGCCAGCCCCTCTACAGAGAGGGCGAACATAACGAAAGAGATATTCAAAGACGCGCCATACAATAAGCTCGCTTCTTCAACCAACGCTTCAGTTTCCTACCGGAACTTGTTTGAGTATGCATCTTCCCTCTACCCACTCGCCCTATCCGAGCTCAGGTCGTCCTACTGGTATGCTGATGCGATTTACGCGCTCAAGAAGAAAGCCTCTCTCAGCGCCTCCGACAAAGAGACAATAAAAAAATATCTGCAGATCATTTCTCAAAAAGTCGCGCGTGCCGATGTCGATATTGCGCGTGTCCAGAAATCTCAAGGAGAGAGCGCAATAGTGTTGCCGGGGGCGGTTCTCCGGAAGGTGCTCGTCAATGACCGACTTATTCAGGCATCTGAGGCGTATGCCAATATGATGTCACCGGAGCGTACCTATGAAGACGCGCTTTCGTATGTGCGCGCAAACAGTATGACTGACACTGAGGCAATCCTGCAGTACAGCTATGCCGTGTATCTGGCACAGCGGTACGCAGGAGACAAGTCGGCAGAGATCGCGAAACTTCTGGGTGACTTTTACGCTTCAACTCGTTTTATGAATACCTCGAGGATGACGCTCTTCAAGGCCGGAAAGACGAGCAACGTCGCCGCGGGTCAGAACATCCGACTTCTGGCGGGCATCGACACCAAGTTCAAGGCCTTTCTGCAAGCATCGGGCTGGATCTTGTAGCGGTTCTTTACATCATCAAGGTTGGGAAATAAAAAAGCCGAGAATCATCTCGGCTTTTAAAGTTCAGTGCGCGATTGCGGATTTACTTGAGTGTAACCTTCGCTTCGAAGGCTATCCCCGTGTTGGCCGTCACCGTTCCCCGGTATCCGTCGCCGTCTTTTTTCATCTTGGCGACGAAATCCGACATGCATCCGAAGGATGCCACCGAAATTTCCAGATTTTCGTTTCCGTCGGCTTTTACGATGACTGGGGCATCGGAGACATTGCATCCCCACTGGGTCGCACGCCACCACGTCATGAGCCATTGGCCATTGCTGTTTCGCCGCACCGACCAAATCTGTCCGTTCGTGGTACTGGCCCACCGCCCATTCATTTCAGCCGGAAGGGCGACTGCGGACGCGCTGGTAGTCTTTGCAGACGCCAGCTCTGCGGGAATCACGACCTTGCCCTCGACTTGCGGCATCGTCGCTGCGCCAGTGCTGTCTGCCGGACTGGTGCTAAGAGCGGCCGGTGCGGATGCGTTCAGGTTCTGCACCAACTTGGTCTCCTGCGCGAAGGAAGCGAACGGAACGAATAGCACTGCGAGAATGACGAAGAGCTTCTTCATGGTTTACCCTCCTAAAGAGATTTCAGAAAAAACCGTGTGGAACTGAATGGAAAACCACCCCACTCAGTCTCTTTATTAAGACTAGCACATCATAGATATAAAGTCAAGTCCTTCAGTCAAGTGGCTCTTGTGGATAAGTGTAGATCTCTAAACAGACAGATAATACGTGGTATTGACAAATATCTACAATCAGGTATCATTCTCAACAGAAGGGCATTCGACCTTGCTCATTTTTCTACCCACAAGGAGATATCACATGGAACGCATAAGTATGATTGTTCTGCTACTCGCCCTCGGTGCGTCGCCGGCATCTGCTCAATCTTATGCCGATGAAGGGACCGACTGGGGCGTCAAGCCGACCAGCGAATTAGAAACGAAGTACTACCACTCCAAGACGCCGACTACCGTGCCGGGAGCGAGGACCGTATCGACCGTCGAGCTGAAGAAATTGCTCGACAGTCCTAATCCGCCGCTCTTGTTCGATGTGTTGAAGGAGAGCAAAATGATGATCCGGGGCGCGCTATATCTCGGGTCCAGCGCCGGTGACGGCCGGGTCTTTCCCGCCGATAAGGCGCGATTCGCAAAAATGCTCGAGGCGGTTACGAATGGCGACAAGAACAAATCGATGGTGTTCTATTGCCTAAGCTCGTATTGCTGGCTCTCGTATAATGCCGTGCTTCGCGCGGTCGGCGAGGGTTACCAGAACGTGCTGTGGTATCGTGGCGGGTTCGACGCATGGAAGGCCGCCGAGTATCCGTTCGTGGGGGCACAGCCGTATGCATGGTAAAACGCGCACATGGGCTTTTAAAGGGATGCTTCGGCATCCCTTTTTTAATACTATCCACACAAGTTCTATTGTGAACGAGTTTTTTTGCGAAACACATATAGTATGAGTTTATGATCAAAAAACTGATTAAAGGCTCCACCTTTCTCTTGGTATCGATGATTGCGATGATGTTGGCGCTTCTTATCGGGAATAAGGGAGGTTCGGGCTATATTCTCTCGAACAAAGATTCAGGTGGTGTGCCTGTGGCGCACGCTGACGTACCGCATACTCCTGACGTGACAAGTTCTGATCCCGCAAGTGGTGATTCTGGCGCCAGTGGCGGTTGTGGCAGCAGCGATGGCTCTGGTGGCTGCAGTCCGTAAATAAGATGCGAAAAGATATACTCATTTGGTTTTTAAGCGTCGCTGCACTTTTCCTAATATCGGGATTGGTTTGGTACCACTACTATAGAACGCCTGGGGCACCTGTCCTGTTATATTCGGTTGGTAAAACGCCCGCAGTGGTGTTGGCGGATCAGAATCAAGAATATGCACTGGCGAAAAATTATCAAAAATCTGGGGACTATACTTCGGCGCTCCAGTCTTATCAAAAGGCTCTGACAGGAACACAAGATGAGTCGCAAAAAGCACAGATACTTTTTAACATTGCGTACACGATCGAATTGCTGGGGAACTATAAAGACGCTATTGCTCAATTCAAGGCGATTGCCGCCGATACCTCTTATTATGCTATCGCGCGCGCAGCCTCTGTTCAGGATATCGGGCTCATGTACTACACCTATTCTGGGAGTGCGACGCTCCAGACAATCGCCTCAGAAACCTTTAAAGATTCTCCCTATAACTCATTTACAGAAGGCAATAGTTTGAATGTGGCATATATAAAGTTATTTGAGTATGCAGCGAGCATATATCCACTCGCCAACAGTGAGGTGCGTATCGCGTATGGGTATGCGAATGAACTTCTGGATACGCTCAAGAGTGCAACGACAACTCCGCAAGGGAAGGAGTATGTGTCGATTATTATCCAGAGCTTACAGGCGACGGACAGGGACCTTATGAGAATGAAAAACGTCCCCGAGGAGAGAGCCCTTATACCGGAGATACTTGTGCGAGAAGGAAAGACGTTTGATCGTCTCGCAACACTCGGAGTCGTTGGTTCACAACAAGCTGAACCGTACTTCAAAAGAGGAGTGGAGTATGCCGCCTCGTTAGGTACTAAGCCGGGGAGTTTTCATGCGCTCAATTATGCTCTCTTTCTTGCTGACCGATATGGAAGTGCACGCTCTGCAGACATTAAGAATCTGCTCACACCGTTTAGGGTCGGTAATGACGCGGCAATCTACTCGATTGTCACCGCTTTTTATAAGAATATTCGTTCAGCCTCCTCTTCTGATAAAAATAGAAAACTGATTATTATACTTGGCCAGATGGACCCTGATTTTAAGACATATCTCATCTCACTCGGATGGAAACAAACAGACTTTGTAAAATGAATCGGAAAGGCTCGTTATCGCTTCGTGCTCGTTCCGGTCTCGCCGCCATTGTGGCCGCTTTTGTCGTAACGATCATTTGGTTCTTCACTCCCGCGCCGACGCTCGCCGCGCAGTATGTGTGGAACGAGTGGCGCGCAGGCGCGCTCGCGCTCGTGCTCGACCGAGCGGATGCGAATCTCGCCTTCTCGATTGGCGTGTACTACTTCGGAGATCAGTCGACTATCGGTACGGCGGATACGCGCCCCTATGAACTGCCGATTGCCGAACGCGCCTTCGAGAAGGCGATCCTGATCGACCCATCGCTGCCGCTTGCACGCTACATGCGCGCGCGCATCGAGTTCATCCATTCAGATTTCAACGCCGCGCTCGCTGACTTGAACGCCGAGTTCGCGCTCGACCCGGTGAACAAGCGGACGCTCTATATGCGTGCGCTGACCTATGCGTATCGGAATCTACCTGGCGATCTCTCGCGCGCCGAGGAAGACTTCCGTTCAGTCATCGCCTGGGCACCGCACAAATGGGCAGGCTACAACGACCTTGCCTACGTTCTTGCCAAAGAAAAGAAATATGCAGACGCCGTGCCGGTGCTCAGGGAGGGGATTAAAAAGGCTGATGGCGGTGATAAAAATCCGTGGCTCTGGAACACGCTCGGGGTCATGGAGCTGAACATGCAGAATCCGTCTGAAGCGCTCTCTTCTTTTCTTAAGGCACAAGTCTATGCGGCGACACTCGTTTCTACTGACTGGGAGAGGGCCTATCCGGGGAACGATCCGGCGCTCGCTCCTGCCGGGCTCGAGGCGCTCCGAAGCGGCATCGCGAGAAATGTGATAGCGGCACGCGCCGCGCTCACCAAATGACGAGTGTTGATAACAGGCTCTCCAGAGCCCGATTGCCCGTATACTAGAGATATGAAGCTGTCCCGGGCGCACAGAACAGCACGCCGAAGTGTCTTCGGACTCGCGTGTGCAGTTGTCGTACTGAGCGTTTTCCTTATGCCGAAGACAGAACCGAAGGTCGCGCTCACCGAGCCCCCGCAGTGGTCAGAGCAGTTTGGCGCTGGAGAAATATTTGCGGCGTGCGAGTTGAGCGCGCTCCCCGTGAATCCTATCGTGTGTGTGGCGAACGTCGGGCAGACGTGTTATCTCTCGAACTCCTGCGGACAGAAGAGCGCCGCCGGCGTCATTGGTTGCGATGGCACCTGTGGAAATAGGTACGAGACGACGAAGCTCACTCCCTCCGGCCATTATTTGGGCACCTATGACGATTTCAGGAAGGGCCCCGCCGACGTGTGCAGAGTGCTGGTCGGGGAAGATGCGGCTCCCGGTGCGGCCTATGCCTGCGCACCGAACTTGAATACGCCAGATTATTCCACCTGTCTTCAGTACAGTGGTGACACGAGCTTTTGTAATATCTTCGGGGCTAGTTATTACGCGGAGTCGAGCCACAACGGCAATTGGAGAAATTTCTTCTATGGAGAGAACTGGTGTCAGGAGACGGGAATAGAGTGGGTGGAGTGCGGTCCGGCGATTTCCGCTCCGCCGGAGTCGAGTTGTCCGGCACCAGCACCAGCTGCAACTTGTTCAAATGGCGCGACTAATCCACCAGTCTGTACGACAAATACTTCTGGGGTCTGCTTGAATGGTGCGATTGATCCTCCTGCATGCACATCCGTGCCGACCTGTTCTAACGGTGCGACCAACCCGCCAGCCTGTACGACTTGCACAGCACCTGAGACTCTCGTGGGAGGTGTGTGCGCGACTCCTTCGGCAGCGGTCTCTGCTTCGCTTTCGGCGTTTCCCAATCCGATCCCCTATGGCGAACGCTCCACGCTCACTTGGAGCTCGAAAAATGCAACGAGCTGTACGGCCGGCGGAGAATGGTCCAACCAAACGTCGCCTGTCGGCAACAGTCTAAACGGCAGTGGGCTCACCGATCCGCTCGTCGCCGACACTACCTTCACCTTCCAGTGCACCGGCTCTTCCGGTACGTCGCCCCTGCAATCAGTGACGGTTCGCGTCACCGGTCGAGTCTGTGAAAATGGAGCAATTAACCCCTTAGAGTGCAGTCAGTGTCCAGCAGGGTTGGCATACATAGGTGGCACATGTACTGCCTGTGCGAACGGCGGCTGTTCCTCCGTTCCGGGCGGTACAGGCACAGGCGGCCCGGGAGGTCTGGGCGGTTCATTAACAGACCCAACGGGCGGCCTCTCGTGCAATAACGGCGCAAGTAATCCGATAGCCTGCGATAACTTCTCTCCCACCGCCTCACTCTCGGCAAATCCTACGGTTATCGACGTGGGCCAGTCCGCTAATCTTGTCTGGAAATCTACACACTCCGACAGCTGTGTCGGTACCGGCTTTACTACGGGTAACGCCACCTCCGGTGGGCTCTCCACCGGCGCTCTCCGCGAACCCGGCTTCCATAGCTACAAACTCGTGTGCTCCAAGGGAGGCGTTTTTTCACCACCGGCCTTTGCGAAGGTGGAGGTGCTCACGCCAGAGGCGAGTATGTCCGCTAATCCTCTGCGGGTCGGTTTTGGAGGCGACACGACGCTCTCGTGGAACGCGAGCGGAGTTCTCTCTTGTGCGGTCACCGGCCCTGCAGGTGCAGTGCTTGCGAGCGGGCCCGCAGACATCCTTAGTCACACGTTCTCGACTGGCTCGCCTCAAACCATTCCCGTCACCGGCCAGTCCACATACACCATTACGTGTCAGACGAATGGCGATCCGATAATCAGGTCGGTGACGGTGAACGTGCAGGCGGCGTTTAGCGAATTCTAATCGCGCCACCAGATACTGGCGTATCTGCGGGGCGCGTGGTATCCTCCGGACATGAAAAAGGATATTCATCCGGCGGAGTACCGCAAGGTCGTCTTCGAAGATATCGCCTCGGGCGCGAAGTTTTTGATTGGATCCACGGTACACACGACTGAGGTGGCGACCTTCGAAGGGAAGGAATACCCGAAGCTCACTGTCGAGATCTCGAGCAAGTCGCACCCGTTCTATACGGGCGAGGATCGTACGCTCGACAAGGCTGGTCGCGTGGAGCGCTTCAAGCAGAGAGCGGCCAAGAAGAAGTAGAGCGCTTCGCAGGAAGGCGATTTCGGGAGCACGCGTCGTCCCGCCCTGCCGCGGGACGCGCTGTCTCTCGGCTCGCAAATTTTTGCGCAGCTCCTTCCGGCGCAAAAATTGCCATGCTGCTTCGCCTCCGAGACGCTCCGAAATCGCCTTCCTGCTACGCTTGGGGGTGATAGAGTGAATACCTATGGAATATTCGTCAGATTTTAAAAAGAATTTCGCCACTGCGTATCTCGCAGAGGAGTATGAACGACTCGAGAAGGAGGCGGTTGATGCACGCGCCTCAGCCGGGGCCGACACTGAGCTCCAGCAGATGGCAGAAGAAGATGAGGCGCGCGTCCGCGCGCGCCAGACAGCTATTCTTGCTGAGATAGAGCAGATTTTAAATAAAGAAAAAGAGGAGGTCGTGAAGCCGGTTGCCGTCGTCTTAGAGTTGCGTGCGGCCGCGGGCGGCGACGAAGCCTCTCTCTTCGCGCATGAGCTCCAAGACATGTATCAGAAATATGCCGAACATCGTGGATGGAAGTCGCATACCATCGATGACTTGACTCTCGAGATAGCAGGCGCCGATGCGTATGAGGCGCTCCGCTACGAGACCGGCGTGCATCGCGTCCAGCGTGTCCCGCTCACCGAAAAATCAGGTCGCATCCACACTTCGACCGCCTCAGTCGCAGTGCTCCCGATCCGGATGAAGCCCAAGTTCGAGATCAATCAAGCCGATATCGAGATGGAGTTCTCAAGAAGCGGCGGAGCGGGCGGACAGAACGTGAACAAGGTGGAGACGGCGGTGCGGCTCATTCATAAACCCACCGGTATCGACGTACGTTCATCAAGCGAGCGGAGTCAGCTGGCCAACCGCGAGAAGGCCTTGCAGATCCTCTCAGCCAAGCTCGAGCAGATGCATGACGAGAAGGAGGCACGAGAGCATGCGGCAGAACGCAAGGAGCAGATAGGCACTGGCGACCGCTCAGAGAAGATCCGTACCTATAACTATCTCCAAGACCGCGTGACCGATCATCGGCTAAAGGAGTCGTGGCATAATCTGCCGAAGCTCATGGCGGGAGGAATTGACGACATTATCGAGGCGCTTCGCTCTGCGAGCGCCTTGCATGCCTGACGCTTTTCAGGTAGAGTGGGCCGATAATGGCTGATATGAACGGCACGGCAGACGTAAAGCGCCTCTTCGACACAGGGGCGCATTTCGCGCAGGTGAAGAGTCGCCGGCACCCCTCGATGAAGCCCTTTCTCGTGGGCACGAAGGGGCGACAAGAGATTATCGATCTCGTGAAGACGGTTGCACAGCTCGAGGCCGCGAAGGGCGCGATGGCTGCACTCGCGAAAGAAGGGAAGACGATCCTCTTCGTCGGCGGCAAAGTCGAGATCGCGGCACTGGTGAAGAAGGCGGCACAGGAGATCAATGCTCCCTATGTCGCCGCTCGCTGGCTCGGCGGTACTATCAGCAACTGGACCGAGATCAAGAAGCGTGTTGACCGGCTCGCCGAGCTCCTCGAGTCGTCGGCAACCGGCGCACTCGCCAAACAGCACACCAAGCTCGAGCTCGTGATGATTGGTCGCGAGAAGACTCGCCTTGAGACTCGGCTCGACGGCATCACCACGATGACGAAGAAGCCGGACGCTCTGCTCGTCGTCGACACCAAGCACGAGAAGCATGCGGTGAAGGAGGCGAATGATGCGGGCATCCCGATCATCGCTATCATGAGTTCGGACTGTGACCTCAGAGAGGCGGCATATCCTATCGTCGCGAATGATACGTCACGCGAGACGGTGAAGCTTCTCCTTGCCGAGCTTACCGAGGCTTTTATCACCGGACAGACCGCGTAACAAGGTCCGGCCTTGGTATGCGGGGCGTGTTATTATTTTTTGAACACTATGGAAATCACGACTGACAGCATTAAAGAATTGCGCGAGATGACTGGTGTGTCGGTCATGCAGTGCAAGAAGGCGCTCGAAGAGGCGGGCGGTGACCTATCGAAGGCGGAGGTCATCCTCAAGAAGCACTCGGCTGCCTCGGCTGAGAAGAAGGCCGATCGCTCTCTGGCTGCCGGCGCGATAGGGAGTTATATTCATGACGGCGGCATTGGCGCGATGGTCTTGCTCTCCTGTGAGACCGACTTCGTCGCGAAGAATCCTGAATTCGTAGCGCTTGCGCGCGAGATCGCTATGCAGGTCGCTGCGACGAATCCGGCCTATGTCTCGACAGACGAGATCCCGCAGGAGGCGAAGCAGACCGCAACTTCGGTCTTTGAAAAAGAGGTCGCTGACAAGCCAGAAGCGATGCGGGCGAAGATTCTCGAAGGTAAGCTCGGGAGCTATTTCCGCGATCAGGTGCTCCTTGAGCAACCGTTCATCAAAGATGAAGCGAAGACTGTGCGCGACCTTCTCAACGAGGCAACGCAGAAGTTCGGCGAGCGCGTGGAGGTGAGCCGTTTTGCGCGCCTCTCGGCGCGTTAGAGACTATGGCGTACCTCGTCTTCATCCTCGGTACGCTCACCCTATTCGTCGGCTTCTTCGCTTTGACGTATTATGAAGCGCGACGCGGTGTGCGCGTGTTCGCCACAGAGCGAACCCGTCTCGATGCACAGGTCGCACGCGCGCAGTTCATCTTGGAGCATGTCGATCTCGGCGCCTTTCTGCGAGACGAAGTGCGCCGTGTGGCTGGCCGGATCGGACACGATGTCGCGCACCTCTCTCTCCAGATGGTGCGCGCCATCGAGCGCGTGCTCACTCGTCTCGTGCGGTATCTGCGCTCCCGCAACGAGGTCGATCTCACCCCGCACGAGAGCGCGCGGCCATTCGTGAAGTCACTCTCCGACTTCAAAGACCGCCTGAAGGCCTCGCGTCCGGAGGTGCCGGAGGTGACAGAGATTCAGCCCCGACGTCCTGTGGAGTCGGGAAGCCGACCGGAAGCGTCGGCTTAGAAAGCCGCCTTAGCTCAGCCCCGACGCCTCGGTTGCCGAGGGTCGGAGAGCCGACTTCTGACGTCGGCTTTGGTAGAGCAATATTGTAAAATCGAAGTATGCCCTGTGTATATATTCTCGAGTTTGCATCTGGGAAGTTTTATGTCGGTAGTACAGTTAATCTAGATCGTAGACTGAAACAGCATATGAACGGGCACACTCCTACTACGAATCGTTTTGGAGAGGGAAATCTCGTATTAAAACAGGACTACCAAACATTAAAAGATGCACGTTCAGTTGAGTATAAATTGAAGAAGTTGAAACGTCGCGATTACATTGCGAAGATCGTGGAAGATGGGTACATTAAGATTAAGCCGGAGTAGCTCAGTCGGTAGAGCAACTCACTTGTAATGAGTAGGTCGTCGGTTCGATTCCGACCTCCGGCTCCAAAATAGCTCAGCCCCGACGCCATGCAGCATGGGTCGGGGAGCCGACCTCCGCAGCGGAGCGTCGGCTTCGGTAGAGCAACTCACTTGTAATGAGTAGGTCGTCGGCCCCGACGTTTCAGTCGGGGAGCCGATCGAAGCATCGGCTTTCGATTCCGACCTCCGGCTCCAAAATAGCTCAGCCCCGACGCCATGCAGCATGGGTCGGGGAGCCGACCTCCGCAGCGGAGCGTCGGCTTCGGTAGAGCAACTCACTTGTAATGAGTAGGTCGTCGGCCCCGACGTTTCAGTCGGGGAGCCGATCGAAGCATCGGCTTTCGATTCCGACCTCCGGCTCCAGATTTAAGGATTTGTCGTCGTCGCGAGCGCGCCCTTGGGGAATTGCTTCTCGAGATCTTCAAGCGAGGTGAAACCATAGAAGTGCTTGTTGTTGATCACAAATGCAGGGAGTCGTTGTTCCACTTTAGAAATAGCGATGAACGTCTTCAGTGCACCAAGATCGAGATTGTAGTCGAATGAATAAACGCGCAGACTGGGGTACGTCGTGCGCAGATAGGAGAGCGCATAGCCGGCCTTGTCGCAGTCAGCGCAGTCCCCCGCGTTGCTGTAGAAGTAGAGGACCGTTGCTGGTTTCGTTCCGCCACAAGCGGCGGAGAGCTGCTTGGTGATGAGATAGTCGCGTATCTCAAGCAGAGAGTACTGTTCCTTTAGGCGGATGACTTGGGCATTATCGCTCCCGAGCTGGCCCTCGGCATATGAAAGTCGATCGCCCATATTGGCGAGCTCGCTGGTCAGCGTCGTCGAAGATGCTGAGCTATCACAGGGAGCGGCTTCAAGAAGCGAGAACTGTGTGTCGAGAGAGAGGATGTCGATCGACAACTGATCTTCGACGGTCGAGAGTTCGGCAATGCGCGCGCGATTCAGATAGTTAATCGCGAATGCGACGGTACCCGCGAGAGCGATAGTGATAAGAAGGGCTATGAGCGCATTTCTAACGACGAGTGACATAGGTATTAGCGCCAACCGCGGCTCTTACTGAACGTGACATCGGCGGTGGCTCGCAGGAGCCATAGCGGCGAGATGAAGCCATAGAGGAAGGTGTAGGAGATGAACCCCAGAGCAAGTCTCCCCGGCGTCTTCGAGATCCGTTTCCCGACAACGATGAAGAGAAGTGAAGCGAGAAGTGTCAGGACGCTCAAGAGCATGAAAAGGTTGGTTGGCATATAAAACCAGTCGAATGAGCCGTGCGGCGTGAAGATATAGGAAAGCGGAATACCTTCGCGTATATCGAGAGCGATGAGGCTGTTGCGTATCAGTTCGTAGAGCATATATAGAAAAAGAAGTATGCCGCTCCCGACGGAAAGGAGTGCTGCGGGGAGCACGAGCACGCCGAGCACGCCGTGCTCTCGGTTGCCGATGAGTCCGCGATATTCGCCGAAGATATTGCGAAGGAATCCAGTCGTCCAGCGGGTGCGCTGTTTGACGAGTGTCGCGACGGTGCTCGGGGCCTTCGTATATACGCGCGCGCGCGGAGCATTTTCGATGCCGTAGCCAGCCTGCTGGATACGGAGCGCCATCTCCATGTCCTCGGTCTGATGGCCGAATCTGAATCCGCCGAGCGCAAGAACCGTGCTGCGCCGATAAAAAGAGAAGGGCCCCGGTGTGACGTAGAGGCCATTGATTGACGCAAATGCGTGTCGATAGGCGATACCGAAGATGTATTCGGCATTTTGCATGTGTTCGATAAGATTCTTGGGGCGATGTACCGACATCGCGGCGGTTACTGCTGCGACGCGAGCATCGGCGAAGCAGGGCACGATCTCGTGAAGTGCGTCTGGTTCGACGAATGAATCGGCGTCGAGACAGCCGATAAACTCGGCGGAGGTCGAAGCGATGCCGGCATTGAGCGCGGTGTGCTTGCCGCCATTTTCCTTGGATATAATGCGCACTTGCGGATGCCCTGCAAACTGGGCGATGGCGGCAGCCGTTCCGTCAGTAGAACCATCGTCGACGAGAATAACCTCAAGCTTGTCGGTCGGATACTCAAGGGCAAGGAGCGATTCACAGGTGGCGGTGATTGTCTCTTCTTCGTTGTAGCAGGGCACGATGACGGCAATGGAGGGAGTTTCTTCTAGAGCGCCGTGTGGTGCCCGCCCGCGCGCTTTGCGCGCGGGCGCCGAGAGGAGCGTGACGAGCAGAAATGACTCGAAGAATATCGCGAGGAAGAGGAAAGGGTAGGCAAGTACTTCCAGACTCATAATGGCGTGATTCTAGCATAATCTGCTATATTTTGAGAATGAGTCATGTTGGTCGTCTGCATCCCATTTCTATCGCTATTCGTGAGGCGGCAGAGATATTCAGTCGTATGGGGTTCGGTGTCGCCTATGGTCCTGAACTCGAAGACGACTGGCACAACTTCACGGCGCTGAATGTCCCCGAGGATCATCCTGCCCGCGACATGCAAGACACGTTCTGGATCAAAGGAGAGAAGGGGAAGGTACTTCGCACGCACGCGACGTCGGTCACGATGCGTAAGCTTGAAGAAATGGCGAAGAGCGGTAATGCCGAGATGCGTATGATCAATCCGGGCAAGGTCTTTCGGAACGAAGCAACGGACGCAACGCACGAAGCACAATTCTATCAGTTGGACGGATTTGCGGTCGGTCCGACCGGCTCGGTGACACTCGCGCACCTGAAGGGAACCTTTGATCGGTTCTATCGCGAATATTTCGGCCCAAACGCCAAGGTGCGGTTCCGCCCCAGCTTCTTCGGCTTTACGGAACCCTCAGTCGAGATTGATGTGTGGTTTGAGCCAGCAGGGAAGAAGGGTCAATGGCTCGAGACGGCTGGTGCCGGCATGCTCCATCCGAATGTAATCAAAAACGCCGGTCTTGATCCAGAAAAGGTGCAGGGCTTCGCCTTCGGCGGAGGCCTTGAGCGGCTCATTATGATTAAGTACGGTATTCCGGATGTGCGCCTCTTTCATTCTGGCGATGTTCGTTTCAATTACGCATTTGAGGAAAAGAAGATATGAAAGTTTCTCTGAAATGGTTGCAGACTTATTTTGATGCGCCGTTGCCGAATGCGGAGGCAATTGCTGACGCCTACACCTTTCACGCGTTTGAGATAGACGAGATGCAAGGCGATATGATGGATGTGAAGGTCTTGCCAAACCGCGCCGCAGATTGCCTCTCACATCGCGGGTTGGCGAAAGAGCTTTCGGCTATTCTCGATACGCCACTTAAGACCGACCCTCTCCGCCAGCCTATTCCCATGTGGGACATCGTAAGTCCCACATTGCTGAAAGTAGAAATAGAAGATTCAAAAAAGTGTGTGCGGTATATGGGTGCAGTGGTGAAGAGTGTGAAGATTGGTCCGTCGCCCGCGTGGCTTATCGAGGCGCTTGAAGCAGTGGGTCAGCGCTCTATCAACAATGTGGTGGATGCGACGAACTACGTGATGCTAAACGTCGGCCAGCCGCTCCACGCATTTGATGCGAACAAGCTGACCCAGAAAGAGGGGAAGTATGCGATTGGCGTGCGTGGTGCGAGAGAGGACGAGAAGATCGTGACGCTCACGGGCGAGGAGTTCATCCTGACCCAGAATATACAACTCATCACTGACGCGAACACAGACAGGGCGATCGCTCTCGCGGGAATCAAGGGCGGGAAGGTAGCTGAAGTGACTGCCGATACGACTGATCTGATTATTGAATCGGCAAACTTTGACGGCACAACAACTCGTCGTGCCGCGCAGTCACTTAAACTTTTTACCGATGCATCACTTCGCTTCCAGAATCGCCCGTCGCCTGAACTTGCGGCGTACGGTATGCGTGAGGTGCTTACGCTCATTACCGAAATAGCTGGCGGAGAAGTTGTCGGAATCGTGGATGAATATCCTGCTCCAGTCGCCTCGCTTCCAGTCGTCACCGTTTCGCTCGGTAAAATAAATAACATTCTCGGCTCTGATTTCTCGTGCGAAGAAGTTGAGAATGTATTCAAGCGGTTAGGACTTGATTATGCGTCAAGCTCTGGCCCAAGCACCACGACTTTTACTGTAACTCCGCCCTTTGAGCGTACCGACCTGGTTATCCCTGAAGATCTCGTTGAAGAAGTTGGACGCATCATCGGGTATGACAAGGTTCCCGCAACCGAACTCCCACCGCTCGCAGGCGTGCCGGATCAGGCGCGTTTTCGCGGTATCGAGCGTATGAAGGATCAACTCGTGGAACAAGGGTTCATAGAAGTGTCTACCCAATCGTTCTCAAAGAAGGGCGACGTCACGCTCGCGAATCCTCTGGACAAAAATATGCCGGCGCTCCGCACGAGTCTCGAGAATAATGTGCATGAAGCGCTTACGCGCGCGAAATTGAATGCGCCATTGGTGCTCTCGCCGAAGGCGAAGCTGAAACTGTTTGAAGTCGGCACCGTATTCCCGAAAGAAGGGGAATTCGTCGAACTGCGTATGACCGAGCGTGTGAGCGAGTGGGGTGAGAGTGCGGGCACGACCGACAATCTCTCTGTCGCGAAGCTGGAGGACTACGGGAAGGACTACACGCCGAAGCGGCGTACGCTCGGTACCTACCAGCCGTTTTCTCTCTATCCATTTATCGTGCGCGACATCGCGCTTTGGGTCCCAACAGGTACTGATGTAGGACGTACGACGTCCTACATTCAGGAACAGGCGGGGGAGTTACTGGTGCGTATTGATCAATTTGATACGTTCGAGAAGGAGGGGAGGATATCGCTCGCTTTTCGGCTCGTATTTCAATCGATGGAACGAACGCTTACGGACGAAGAAGTAAACGGCGTAATGATGCAGGTTTCTGAAGCTCTTAAAAAGGCCGGTTTTGAGGTGCGCTAGTCGAGGCGTCATCGTACTGGCGAGTAGTCCACTTTTACCCTGCAAATAGGAGTGTTTTGTGATACAATATAGGTACTAAAACTATGGCAAAAATGGCAGATAAAGACGATGGAAAGCGCGGCGCCAAAGGCGCCGCGAAGGCGTACGATGCCTCGTCTATTACCGTCCTTGAAGGGCTCGAGCCGGTACGAAAGCGTCCGGGTATGTACATCGGGACCACTGGTCCCGAGGGCCTCCACCATCTCATCTGGGAGATTTTTGATAATTCGCGCGATGAGGCGATGGGTGGACATGCAAGCGATATAGAAGTCGCGCTTCTTCCCGATGGTTATGTGCGTGTCGCAGACAACGGTCGCGGCGTGCCGGTCGGCATCCACCCCAAGACGAAGGTCTCTGCGCTCGAGACCATCATGACCACCCTGCATGCCGGCGGTAAGTTCGGCGGCGAGGATTCTGGCTACAAGGTCTCAGGCGGCCTTCACGGCGTGGGTGCCTCGGTGGTGAATGCACTTTCTCTGCACACGAAGGTCGTTGTGCATCAGGACGGCGGCATGCATATGCAGGAGTACCAGATCGGCAAGGCGCTCGCGAAGGTGAAGAAGATCGGTACCACGAAAGAGCGCGGCACCATCGTTCTCTTCAAGCCAGACGCAACCATCTTTAAAGAGGGTATCGAGTGGAATCTAGAAAAGATCGTGACGCACCTGCGCCAACAGGCCTATCTCGTGAAGGGTGTCCGCATCGCCATTTATGACGCCCGTGCTACAAAGGACGCCTTCGAGACAGATACCCTTTTCTTGCGCGTCCGCGCGCTTGGCGTGCCGTCGACCACCTTCTACTTCGAGGGAGGGCTCAAGTCGCTCGTCGCTTTTTATAACAAGCATCAGACGCCGGCCCATAAAAATATTTTCTATGTCGATCGTGCGCAGGACAATGTAGAAGTGGAGGTCGCGCTTCAGTATGTCGACGATATCACTCCGCGCATCACCGCCTTTGCGAACAACACCTACAACGCCGAGGGCGGCACGCATATCACTGGCTTCAAGACCGCGCTCACACGCTCGCTGAATACGTACGGCAGGAACGCGAACATCCTGAAGGAGAAGGATGAGAACTTCACGGGCGACGATGTGCTCGAGGGCATCACGGCTGTGGTGTCCGTGAAGCTCCCCGAGATCCAGTTCGAGGGACAGACGAAGGCGAAGCTCGGAAGCATGGAGGCGCAAGGAGCGGTCGCCACAGTCTTCGGCGAAGCGTTGAATGCATTTCTTGAGGAGAACCCGGACGACGCGCGCGCGATTATCAACAAGGTCCTCCTCGCACTCAAGGCGCGCAAGGCGGCCAAGGCAGCCAAGGACTCAGTGCTCCGTAAGGGAGCGCTCGAGGGCATGACACTGCCGGGTAAGCTCGCCGACTGTCAGACCAAGAGCGCAGAAGAGGGTGAACTCTTTATCGTTGAGGGAGACTCAGCCGGTGGCTCTTCTAAGCAGGGGCGTGATCGCCGGACTCAGGCGATACTCCCGCTTCGCGGGAAGATTCTCAATGTTGAGCGCGCACGCATCGACCGGATGCTCGCGTCGGTCGAGATCCGTGCGCTCGTTATCGCGATGGGCACGGCCATCGGGGACGTCTTCGACCTTTCAAAATTGCGCTACCACAAGATTATCATCGCCACCGATGCTGACGTCGACGGCGCACACATCCGCACACTGCTCCTCACGCTTCTCTATCGCCATTTCAAACCGATTATCGACGGAGGTTTCGTCTACATTGCTCAGCCGCCGCTCTATAAAATCACAAGAGGGAAGTCGGTTGCGTATGCATATTCAGATAAAGAAAAGGAGACAGTCTTAAAGGAGCTCGGTGTTGCCGCCGAAGAAGTGTCTCTCAATCCGCTTGAGGGAGAGGTAACTGATGAGTCCTCCGTCGCTGAAGCTATGGAGGATGCGGTCGCCAAGCCGACCGCAAAAGCGGCCAAGGTGAACATCCAGCGCTATAAGGGTCTCGGCGAAATGAATCCGAGCGAGCTCTGGGAGACCACGATGGATCCGGCGCGACGCGTGCTGAAGCGTGTGAACGTGGACGATGCCGAGGCGGCTGATCGCATCTTCGATATCCTCATGGGCACCGATGTCGCCAGTCGAAAAGCGTTCATCCAATCGAACGCGAAGCTCGCAAATCTAGACGTATGAATCTATTCGGCGTACTTCTTTCGTTCGGACTGCTTATTGTCGGCGAGGGCATTAATATTTGGGCGGAAATGTTGTCGGCTAAATTGCCGGGCGCGCAGTCATTGTTTGAATACAAAAACCTTCCTCTGTTTGCGATGGTAATCATCGGTTGTTCATTTCTTCTTTTCGGATATTCAGTAGGTTTTCAGGCGTCCAAGAGTATATGGACCGTGACGGTTGCTTCGGTTGTCGCTATTTTGATAATTGAGCCGTTTCTCGCCTATGCGTTTTTTCATCAACTACCGGAGAAAGGCGCTCTGGTCGGTTTGATCCTTGGAGCGATAGGATTTATCGCAACAATCACGTGGGTTTAGAGAAACTCGTTAAAACAAAAGCGCGCTCCTCCTCCGAGGAGCGCGCTTTTGTTTTTATGTTATGACCCGAGGATGGTTATCTTTGCGGAAGCGTTGTTATTCTCTGTATTTGATTCGAGAACTGAACGGTCGGGGTTCACGCTGATGGAGATGGTCTGATCGACACCGCGATTCGCCAGGTCGAAGCCGAGTGTATAGGCGATGCTGTCACCAGGCGCGAGCGATTGCTGGTATTGGGATTGATAGACATAGGCCGTCTGCGCCGGGATAGAGGCGCTAAAGCGCCATGAACCGGTGACGTTCGTGCCGGCATTCTTGATCGTGAACTTGACTGCCGGACGATTGCCTCCGGGCACCGTCGTCGTCGTGACGAAGGAGTCAGTCGAGGATGTCGCGAGATAGCCGACCGCGTCGATAGTGATGATGAGATCGGGATATCCGAAGAGAGACGTCGTCGTGTTCGTGCCACTGATTGGGACGACAGAATCCGTTTTAGTGCCCGCTGTCGGAGCCTGTTTCTCTACAGGCTTCGAAGTCGTGTTCGTCTTCGTTGAACTCGCCGTGCTGAACGGAATTGTCGTTGATGCCGTCGGTGTCGGGACGACAGAGAGAAGAGGTTCCGGGGAGGGGGTGAAGACTGAGCCGAGATAGACGGCCGCACTGCCGATGCGGTTTATGACCGTCGGGACATAGCGCGTCGAGTAGGCGGCGAGCCACAGGCTCGCGCCGACGAGTGTGATAAAGCCCACCACCGCCAGTACGTTGTACGCGGCGCGACGGTTCGGGGTATTGATTTCAGTACTTTCCATAGGGATATACATACCACGACGTGTTTCTACTGTCAAGGCTTCGACATAATTCATGTACTACGGATGACGAGTGAGCTCTCAAGTGATGACAGTCGAGACAGAGAGGGGAAGCTTGACAATCTCGACACTTTGGTGTATATGTAGAAAAGAATATATGGAAAAGAGTATCGACTACATCGTCCGGCTTGTTCTGGCCGGCAAGCGAGTGTATGCGCGGAAGTGGGGCTTCTCCGGTGTTTTTGTGCTGGTGTTCTTCGCGAGTGTAAGCGTACTTGGCCAGCTTGATCTCTTGCCAGAGACAAAGGTCATCGAAGCGCAGGCTCCGATCGTGGCCGAGAGTAGAAGCGTATCGGCACCAGTCACTGGTCCTGAATTGCCGACGAAGATAGAGATCGCGAAGATCGGTCTCGGAGCGATTGTTGCGAATCCGACAACGATCACGGTCGAGGCGCTCGACGGAGACCTTCTCAAGGGCGCGGTGCGTTATCCAACCTCGGCGAAGCTCGGTGAAGAGGGTAATGTGGTGCTCTTCGGCCACTCGAGTTACTTGCCGGTCGTGCGTAACCAGGCATACAAGACCTTCAACGGCATCCAGAAGCTCATCACGGGGGACGTTGTCACCATCTCTTCTTTTGGTACGGCATACACCTATAGGGTGCGCTCGGTCTTGAAGGAGAATGCGGCGGGCGATACGGGGATCAATCTCTTGGGTGCCGGCCGTGTGCTCACACTCGTGACCTGCAACTCGTTCGCCGAGAAGAGTGATCGCTTCGTCGTCACCGCAGATTTTGTTGAAAGCCATTCGATAGTTATCTAGGTAGTTATCGAATGGCTCTCCGCAAGGGGGCAAGGGAAAGCAGTTCTTTATAACCCGTCGCGCGAGCGCGACATAGCACAGGAGTATCTCGATGAGAATCATCGTAGCAATGCTGGCGCTCGCAATGGCGCTGGTAAGTGGTTCAGCTTCGGCTGTAGCGACGTGGGAGCACTTCAATGCCGATCCGGCATATCGCAACCGCGAGGCCGCGATTGCGGATGCACCGAAAGTGCTTCGGAAGGTTGGGTATCCGGAACCGGTGATCTCGCTTCTGACTGAGGCGATGAAAAATCCGGGAGTGGAAACTCACGTGACGAACGGCATGAAGCTCGACTTCATGCGTTCGGGGAAGTCGGAGCTCTGGCGGAACGTGGTGGTGAAGTTCAAAAAGCCGCCACGCGAGAGCGAGAGAAATATGGATTTCTCGGCTCCTTCCGAGGAGTGGGTCGTGGATTGGAACGGGCAAAAATGGACAGCAGGTATTCCGAAAGTGTGTAACAACATTTACGGAAAACGTGCCCCAACTCCAACGCCTCAATCGGCACCACCCGTAGCATTGGCACCGCCAGTGGCACAACCGCCGACAAAACCGGCAGTCCCCACGTTCACGACGAGCGAGTGTCCCAGTGGGTTCACGCTCTTCGCGAATGCGTGGTCGCTCCAAACGCTCCCGAACAGTCTCCGCAAGGAGGCCGAGAAGCTTATCCAGTCAGCCAACGAACGCGACAGTAAAGAAGCGACGCTTCTTGTTGCGTACCAACCAGACGACTTCTCTCGCACGATGGGTGGGCGGCTACGGAGCGACGTCAAAGTCCGCGCGCCGACCACTGCTGATTTGTCGATCCGCTATCTGGATGTGCAGACGGCAAAGGTCGTACGCGAACTCGGTGTCGTATCTATGGCGCGAGGTGTCGGGAACTTTCGGTTCTCGGGTGACCCACGTGCCTACGTTGTCGAAGTCGTCTTTCCGCCCGACTTCGTTTCGCCGGCCATGTCAGGCGGCGAGCGGCGGGTGAGAATGTTCCCCAGCGAATGGGGGAAATTCTGTGCGATGAACGTGCACGGCGCTTTATTGCCGTAGCACCATTGGAGCCGTCGGGGGCGTACATGTACGCTCCCTACGGATCCCTTTTCCGGCACGTCTCAGTGAGGCGTCTCGGAAATAGGAATATATATGCCTTTCAAATACTCAATCACTCTCATACTGCTTTTTATGATACTCGCGCTTTCGCGCGGCTTTGTGGTGCAAGAACTCGGGAACATCTCTCCGTTTGGTGTGTTGCATGCACTCGCTGAAGGTGATGGTGGAGGTGACGGTGGAGGTGACGGCGGTGGCAGTGCGGGTGATGGCGGCGCGGCCGCAGGTGACGGTGGCGGCAGCGCCGGAGATCCAGCCGGCGATGCCGGCGGGAGCGCCAGTTCACCTGCTGGTGACGGCGGCGGCAGTGCGGCGAGTCCTGCTGGTGACGGTGGTGGCAGCGCCGGAGCTCCTGCAGCTCCAGCGGGTGATGCTGGTGGTCCCGTTCCAGAACCAATCATTGGCTGCATGGACTCGACCGCGACCAACTACAACCCTGCGGCCACGAGCCAGACAGGCGTCACGTGCACCTATCCGATACCTACCTGTATTCTCACCATAAATCCTGATACTATCGTTGCGGGAGAGAGTGCCGCACTCGCGTGGGGATTCTCGAGCGAGGTCACATCGCTTTTCATAGATAACGGTATCGGTGTCAAAACGACCCGCGGATATCAGATGATAACGCCGAGTACATCGACGACGTACTCAGGCGTCGCTACCAGTCCGTATGGCTTTGCATATTGCATGGCGCATGTGACGGTCACTCCTGCACCAGCAGCACCGATCATTCCCCCCGCTCCCATTTACGGCTGCATGGATTCAACCGCGACCAACTACAACCCTGCGGCAACAAGTCAGACCGGTGTGACGTGCACCTATCCGATCATTCCCCCCGCTCCCATTTACGGCTGCATGGATTCAACCGCGACCAACTACAACCCTGCGGCAACAAGTCAGACCGGTGTGACGTGCACCTATCCGATCATTCCCCCCGCTCCCATTTACGGCTGCATGGATTCAACTGCGACCAACTACAACCCTGCGGCAACAAGTCAGGTCGGTGTCATGTGTATCTATGCACCCGCACTCACGGCACCGACCTGTACGCTCTCGGCGAGCCCGACTTCAGTCGTGGCCGGTAGCTCGTCGGTACTGTCGTGGACGACGACAGATGCAACTACGTTTACTATCGACAATGGCATCGGCTCTGTTACACCGGTCGTAGCCGGCACCATCTCTGTCACCCCGGCCGCTACGATTACGTACACCGGTACCGCCACTGGCCCCGGCGGTTCAGTGACGTGTGCAGCAGCCGTGACGGTTACCTCTGTGCCGCCACCGCCTACCGCTCCAGCCTGTACGCTCTCGGCGAGTCCGGCATCGGTCCAGATCGGTTCGTCTTCAGCTCTTTCGTGGACGACAACGAACGCGACGACATTCAGTATCGATACTAGTGTCGGTGTAGTTACGCCGGTCGATGTCGGATCAGTTTCTGTTACTCCGAGTACGACGACGACCTACACGGGTACGGCGACCGGTGCCGGAGGTTCAGTGACGTGTGCGGCGGCCGTGACGGTGACACCGGTGCCGCCACCGCCTTCTGGAGGTGCTGCATATGGCGGGGGAGGCGGGGGTGGTGGCGCCTATTCGCCGAACATCACGCTTGCGGCACTTCCGCATGTGGGGAAACAGCCGCTCGCCTATCTCTATCTCTCGCAGATTCCGTATACCGGTCTTGATCTCGGGCCATTCGGCACAACGCTCTACTGGGTCGCGCTCATCTTGTGGGCACTCGCGCTCGCCTATCTAGTGCTCTTCGGTGTTGCACCGTTTGTGAATCGTCGTTTGCGCGAGTTCGGTATGCGCGTCGCTTCAGCTATCAACACACAAGAATTTTCTCGCACGGTCGCTTCGATTCCTCCGATGCCGATTGCGTACGCCATGCCCGCGCCAGCCCCAGAGCGCCAGACATTTCGAAGTGAAGTAGCAGCTCCTGAAGCACCACGCGGCTACTCCTCCTACGACGGATTTAAATCGTTTGCGCGGAACGGTGCGCTCTCGATCGATGACATCGTGAAGAGCTTGTCGCACTCAGTAAAGGCAGAGGGAGCGCCGCACATCGAGCCAGTCTACGATCGTGTTGAGCCAGTCTATGACCATGTCGAACCGTTTGAGACAGCGGTGACCGAAGCCTCTGCGACGATTGTAGAATCGAGCACGATGCCTGCTTCGACCCGTGGCTTCGCCTCTGCGCTCGCTCAGGGTGATCGTGATGCGGTCTTTGCTGGCCTGCGCCAGCACGTACGCGGCGGCGGATCGCCAGAACAGCTTCTCTCAGACATTGCCTGCCTTTTCGACGATGCATATCGTGCTCGTGTTGACGGCACTCCCTGCGATGCAAATCTCGCACGCCAGACTGCTCGCCTCGCGACCCCAGTCTTGGAGAAGATTGTCGCCTCGCTCACGACGGCAATCGACTCCAGCTACTCGACCGGCGTGACCGGTGCGAAGCTCGCGCTGACCCGCGCACTCGCAGTGCTCGGCGCCTAATTTCGCTTTTTAATTTCTTCGGTTGCGCGGCTAACAAAGTCTGCAACAGGCATCGCTTCAAGTTTGCCGTGGTCGCGGCTGTCTATTGAAATAGTCTTTGCTTCGACCTCTGCGTCACCAACGACGAGAAGGTAGGGGATTTTTTCTGTCTTCGCATTCCTAATTTTCTTGCCGAGCGACTCGTTTGCGTCGTCGATATCGACACGAATAGAGGCTGCTTTTAATGCGTGCAAAACTTCTTGAGCGTAGGCAACGTGTTTTTCAGAAACGGGGAGTACGCGTACCTGCACTGGACTAAGCCAGAGCGGGAGCACTCCGGCGGTGTGTTCAAGCAGGACGGCGGTAAAGCGCTCAATGGAGCCCATGATGGCGGAGTGAATCATCACGATGCGTTCATGCTCGCCTTTTTCATTAATACAAGAGAGGTCGAAACGCTCAGGGAGGTTCATGTCGAGCTGAATAGTTGCTACCTGATGCTGGCGACCGATGGAATCGGTGGCGAGGAAATCGAGCTTCGGTCCGTAGAGCGCGGCCTCGCCCGGGGCTTCAAATGAATCCGCACCGCGTTCCTTGGCGATTTCTCGCAGCGCATCCTCTGTGCTTTTCCATATCTCCGGCGTTCCCAAATATTTCTCCGGCGCTTTCGGGTCGTGGAACGAGAGGCGCACCTTCAAATCGGTAAATCCGAATTGTGTATAGAACGTATCGATGATGTCCCAGATCTTAAGAAACTCCTCTTTGATCTGCGTCGAGCGACAGAACACGTGACTATCGTCCTGAGTGATGGAGAGTACACGCGTGAGGCCGTTCAGTTCGCCAGATTGCTCGTCGCGATAGACCATTGTCGTCTCGGCGTAACGCTGTGGCATCTCGCGATACGAGTGCGACTTGCGCGCGAAAATTTGCGTGTGGTGCGGACAGTTCATCGGCTTCATCGCATACTCGCGTTCATCGCGCGAGGTGACCTTGAAGAGATCCTCGGCGAATTTCTGCCAGTGCCCCGACGTCTCGTAGAGACTGCGTTTTGTAATGTGGGGGATAGTGACACGCTGGTAGTCGTATTTCGAGCGGAGGCTCCACACGAACTGGTCGAGCTCCTGTCGGAGTATCGTGCCCTTCGGCGTCCAGAGAGGGAGGCCGGAGCCGACGAGCTCGGAGAAGGTAAAAAGGTCGAGCTCTTTGCCGAGCTTCTTGTGGTCGCGTTCTTTACTATCCTGTGTATCCATATACGGAAGAGAATAGCATATGCAGGCTAGAGAGGCTTCAACTCGTCGATGGCGAGGGACGTTTCGCCGTTTCTAATCGAGACTTTGCCTTTTATCAAGAGGCACGTACCAGGCAGTACGCTGTGTGCGTGTTGTTTGAAAAGTCGTGGGAAGATGACTGCCTCTATTGAATCAGTTTTATCTTCTACGGTAATGAATGCCATTTTCTCGCCGCTCTTGGTGAGGAGTGTACGCACGACCGAGACCAGCACCGGCAGGATGAAGAGCGTGCCCGTGTGCGGTTCTGCTTTTATCTTTGCGATAGAGAAATGAGCTTTTTTAATAACAGCTTCGTGCGCGTCGAGTGGGTGGCCACTCACATAGATGCCGAGCAGTTCTTTCTCCCATACGAGTTTGTCGATGAGCGATGTCGCTTTCCCCTCAGGGAGTACAAGCGCTGGTGGCGCGGCGAGCGCGCCAAAGAGAGAATCCTGCGGTGCGACCGATGTCGCCTCTTTATGGAAGGCGAGCATGGTCTCGATATTTTCGAGCATCGTGCCGCGTTTGTGGTCTGATGGATTTAAGGAATCAAGCGCACCGCACTTGATCAACGACTCAAGCGATTTTCTGTTGAGATTCTTTGAGCCAACTCGCGAAAGGAAATCAGAAAGGGAAGTGAACGGCCCGTGCGTTTTACGTTCATTGATGATGGCTTCTGATATCCCATCGCCGAAGTTTTTTATTGAAGACAAACCGAACCGGATTGCGCCCATGTAGGACGTCGGACGTCCTACATCTGATGTAGGACGTCCGACGTCCTCAACATTCTGAACGACGGTGAACGCTGTGCCGCTTTCATTCACATCTGGCGGGAGGACGGGGATACCCATGCGCTTCGCCTCAGTGACGAAGATACTGATCGCCTCGGTGTCGCCCGAGTCGGCAGTGAGTACAGCGGCGAGATACTCCACCGGATAATTCGCCTTCATATAGGCGGTCTGGTATGCGACTTTTCCATAACTCGCCGCATGGGCTTTATTAAAACCGTATGCGGCGAACGGTTCGATAAGCAGCCATAGTTTTTCTGCGTTGCTCTTCGAGAGCTTGCCGTACTCAACAAAGCCTTTGAGAAGCTTTTCCTTTTCTGCCTGCATGACCTTGGGGATCTTTTTGCCCATCGCCTTGCGGAGTGCGTCGGCCTCGAGCCACGAGTAGCCGCCGAGCTTGATGGCGGAGAGAAGCACGTCGTCCTGATAGACGAGGAGGCCGTAGGAGAAGTCGAGATACTCCTTCATGCGCGGGTCGAGAAAATGGATGAGCTTCGGATTATGCTTGCGTTCGATGTACTGAGGGATTGTCTCCATCGGCCCCGGGCGATAGAGCGCGACCATGGCGTTGATGTCGTGGATAGTCGAGGGTTTGAGCTCCTTGAGCCAGCGGGTCATGCCCGAGCCGTTCAGCTGGAAGGTGCCTTCAGTCTCACCGCGCGCGAGCATCTCAAAGGTCCTGGTGTCGTCGATGGGGACATTCTCGATGTCGACCTTGATAGCGCGCGTTTCTTTCACGCGTGCGACCGCGTCGGCGAGGATGGCGAGGTTCTTGATACCGAGGAAGTCGAACTTGAGGAGTCCGACGCCGCCGTACTCGTCGGTGATGGAGTACATATCGTATTGCGTAATCATTTTCCCTGTACCTTTCGGGTCGGGCTGGACGGGTGCCCACTCGACGAGCGGCGTCGGGGCGACCACGACGCCGGCCGCGTGGACGCCGACGTGTCGCACGCACCCCTCGATGCGCTTCGCGAGATCAATCACTTCACGTGACTCGTCATCTTCGTCGTAGAGTGCCTTCAAGTCAGGCTCGAGTTCAAGCGCGCGATCGATGGTCATCGGGAACCCTTGGGAGCCGATGGGGATGAGCTTGGCGATGCGGTCGCCAGTGGTGTAGGAGTGCCCGAGCGCACGTGCGACGTCACGCACTGCCGCGCGCGCCATCATCGTGCCGAAGGTGCCGATCTGTGCGACGTGATCCTCGCCGTACTTCTGTTTGGCGTACGCGATCATATCGTCGCGACGGTCGTCGGCGATATCCATATCGATATCCGGTGCCTTCGGGCGTTCAGGGTTGAGGAATCGCTCGAAGGGTAGTTTATAAAAAAGCGGATTGACGTTCGTGATGCCGATGAGGTAGGCAACAAGGCTTCCTGCCGCCGAGCCGCGAGTGGTGGTGAGAATGCCAGCACTTTTGGCGAAACGCAGCAGGTCGGCGACGATGAGATAATAGACCGCGAAGCCCTTGCCGATGATGATGTTCAGTTCGTATTCGATGCGGTCCGTAACCTCTTTCGATTCTGTGAGCCCGCGACCGGATATGCCGGCATATGCCGTTGCCCGCAACTCCTCATCATGATTTTTGAAGCCCGGCGAGACAGGAACAGCGGGGAAGGTCCACTTGCCGAGCTCGAAGGAGAGATTGCAGCGGTCGGCTATTTTTCTGCAATTATCCAGGGCGTCGGGGGTATCTTTGAAGAGTTTTTCAGCGGTCTTTTCGCTGATGAAGGAGAAGTCCTCATCCTCGTTCCTGCCGCGCTCGCCTTGCTGGATGCGGCGCATGATCTCAGTCGCCTCACGGTCGCCGGGCTCTAGGTAGTACACGTCATTTTGCCCGACAAGAGGAGTATCACTTGAATGAGCAAGGGCGACTATTTGTTGCTGTAAAGATTCATGGCCAGCGACTTTCGGGTGATGGGTGATCTCGAGAAACACATTATCCGCACCAAAAATATCTTTGAATTCGGCGAGTGCGGCCGCGGCGCCATTCCCATCGCCGGCGCGAAGTTGCTGTGCGACCGTGCCAGCGAAGGAGGGGATGATGGCTATGAGTCCTCTATGGTGTGCACGCAGGATTTCTTTATCCATACGCGGGCGCTCATCGAAGCCCTCGGTCCACGACTTCGTCACGAGAGCAAGAAGATTTTTGTATCCCTCATTATTTTCTGCCAAGAGAACAAGACGTGAACGTTTCCCGTCGGTGCTCTGGTCTGGCTCTTGTCGGGAGTGGGTCGCGAGATAAGCATCGACGCCGAGAATGGGCTTCACACCTGCCTTGGTCGCCGCTTTATAGAACTCGATCGCGCCGTGCATATTGCCGGTGTCAGTGAGAGCGAGTGCGTCCATGCCCTCCTTTTTTGCCTTCTCGACCAGTTCGTCTATCTTCGGCAGAGCCTGTAAGAAGCTGTAGTGGCTGTGGGTGTGGAGGTGGATGAAGCGCGAAGCCATGCGCTCCAGTATATACTCTCTGCAATGAGATTCATGCTGGGGGTAGATGAGGCGGGAAGGGGGCCCTTGGCGGGGCCGGTTTCGGTGGGGGTCGTCGCCGTGCCGGAGGGATTCGACGTGTTAAAGGAATTCCCCGGCGTTGCCGATTCTAAAAAGCTGTCGGAGAAGAGGCGAGAGAAGCTATTCGCCCTGCTTGAAGCGCGTGCCACCGTGGGTGATGTGCGCTTCGTCGTCGCTTATGAGAGTGAACACGCAATCGACCGAGAGGGAATTGCGGTCGTTATCCATCGCGCAGTCGAGCGGGGCGTGCGCAAGCTCGCGCCAGATGTCGCGCTCGCAAAAGTCCAGCTCGACGGTTCTCTGCATGCACCAACTGAATATGCACAAGAAACTATCATCAATGGTGATGAACTCATCCCGCTTATCTCGCTCGCCTCGATCGCGGCGAAGGTCAGTCGCGACCGACTCATGTGTGAACTCGCAGAAACGTATCCCGCATACGGCTTCGAAAAACATAAAGGGTATGGCACCCGTGCGCACTACGAGGCACTCCAGAAACATGGTCTCTGCGTTATCCACCGCCGCTCCTTCATCCACCTTGACGGCAGGCCATAAATAAGACTATACTATCCGCTTGTGTCCAGTTTTACTGAGTTTCGACACAAGGGCGTAGTCCTTTCGTAGATTCAGATTTGGAGGAAGAAAAATGCAACAAAAAACGGCAGAAAGAGAGGAATCTTTCATACCACGTGCAGCGGCTCCGTCCCTGAGCGTGGAGGAAATGGTTAATGCGGGATTCCACACCTGCGTTTGTGCTACCAACAACAGGATTTGTGTCAGCGCGATCAAGATTCATTATGGCGGTGACCAAAGTCCGGCCCTGCTCGACTGCAAGAAATGTGGAGAAAAGATTTCTCCTGAAGGAGCCTTACGTTGCCTTCGCACCTGTCTGGTGTCAGTAACCCTAAAACCAAACTGAATTTTGAGTGGCCCATTCTTACCCAGGTTGGTAGCCACTCAAGAGAAAAAGCGCCGGCCTCCACAATGTGCCGGCGTTTTGATTTTTTATACGCGCTGTGATAAGGTGGCTCTTATGTCAATCCGAATGCGCCATACCAAGGGTCACACCGGCAATCGCCGGTCGCACCATGCGCTTAAGAACCAGAATATCGTCACCGATAAGGAGAGTGGTAATCTCCGTCTGCCACACCGCCTCGACGAGGCGACGGGCATGTATCGCGGCAAACAGATCGCGCCGGCGCTCGCTACTCGCTCAACGAAAGAGAAGAAAGTGAAGGGTCCTTCGACTGAACCGGTAGCCAAGCATGTGCACGAGCACGCGCATGAGGAACACGCGAATGCCGATGTGAAAGCTTCAAAAGGAATCGCTGGGAAAGTCGCGACTGGTGGTCGCCCGAAGGCGCGGAGCGGTTTTGGTGGGGGAGTCTAGTAAGCACGAAGATATATTTCTCTCGGGGTACGCGATTTTTCTGCTGAAAAATCACTCAGTCCTCGCCTCGTCAGGCTGCGGAGCCCCCTCCACAAACATATCTTCGTGTTTTTTGCACTTAGGTACATTGCATTGCTTCCCCCACCTGTTACTCTGTTGATACAGATCTTTACATGGCGAACCGACATTTAGCCCGCTCAGTCGTTCTACAGACACTCTTTGAGTGGGATACCACTCATGCGAGCGAGGCTGACACTATCGCTATCCTCGCGCGGAACGTTGCCGAGTTCGGCGGCGATGATGTCGACCAGCCATTTATGGATACGCTCCTCCGAGGTGTGCTCGCGAAGCATATCGACATCGACCTCGTCATCGAGAAGGCTGCACCGGATTGGCCCTTGGAGCGTATTGCGCCCGTCGACCGCAACATCTTGCGCCTTGGCTTGTTCGAACTGTTGTTCGCCGATCGCTCACAGGTGCCGGCGAAGGTCGCTATCAATGAGGCCATCGAGCTCGCCAAGACCTTCGGCGGCGATTCAAGTGGTCGGTTCGTGAACGGTGTCCTCGGTGCCGTCTACAAGGAGCTCGGCGAACCGGGCAAGGACGAGCAGGGTAGTAAACGGGTGAAGCGTGAGGAACTGCCACTTGAGAAGATGGGCGGCGCCATCGTCTATGCGAAACATGATGGGCAATATTATCTTGCGCTCGTGCATGACGTGTTCGGTCGCTGGACGCTCTCGAAGGGTCACATCGAGAAGGACACAACGCCCGAGGCGGGCGTCATGCGCGTGATCAAAGAGGAGCTTGGTCTCGACGCTAAAGTAGAGAGTCAGGTCGGCGAGAACGAGTATGTTGCCAGCCATCCCGAGAAGGGGAAGGTGCGCAAGCACGTGTGGTTCTTTCTTGCCTCCTCCTCGTTTGAGCCGATAGCGCTCAAGAAGAGTGGCGGACTCGATGATGCGAAGTGGTTCCGTCTCCAGGACATCATTGACCTCAATTTCTATGATGATATGCTCCCGATTGTCACTGCGGCTGTCCAGAAGCTTCTTGACCACGCAGCCGGTGCGTCCACCCATGCCTGATTTTTCAACTTTTTCTTCACAACTCGGCCTTTCGTTTAAGAATCTCGACCTCCTTGTCGAGGCGTTGACGCATCGTTCTTATTTAAATGAACACCGCGAATACGCAGGCTCGCACAACGAGCGGCTCGAGTTCCTCGGCGACGCCGTACTTGAGCTCGCCGCGACCGACTTCCTCTTTAAGAAGTTTCCGGCGAAGCCCGAGGGTGAGCTCACTGCCTATCGTGCTGCACTTGTAAATACTGTCTCACTCGCCGAGAGCTCGCAGGCGCTCGGTGTGAATGATTATTTACTGCTCTCAAAAGGCGAATCGAAGGATACTGGCCGCGCGCGCGACGTGATTCTCGCTGACGCTTTCGAAGCAATCATCGGCGCGGTGTATCTCGACCAGGGCTACGCCGCAGCGGAGACGTTTATTGCGAGAAATATTTTCAATAAGATCGACAAGGTCATCGCAAATCGCTCCTATCAAGATGCGAAGAGCCGCTTCCAAGAGCTCGCACAGGAGAAGCGCAATACGACGCCGTCGTACGAGACACTTTCTGAAGTCGGCCCCGACCACGACAAGCGATTCACGGTCGGCGTCTTCATCGGTACTGAAGAGATTGCGCGTGGCGAAGGGCAGAGCAAGCAAGAGGCAGAGCAATCCGCCGCTGAAGCAGGGTTGAAGGCGATGCAGTGGTCTTGAAGGCTTTTTCATTTGGTACAATAAAAGGGTAATGCTGAAGCGGCTGGAGATAGTCGGGTTTAAGTCGTTCGCCAAGAAAACAATCTTGGACTTTTCGAATTCCACCACCGCTATTGTTGGCCCGAATGGTTCTGGGAAAAGTAATGTTGCGGAAGCTTTCAGATTTGCTCTCGGCGAGCAGTCGATGAAGAGTATGCGCGGCAAGCGCGCCGAGGACCTTATATTCAACGGTTCGCACACGGCCCCAAGAGCTAATCGCGCGGCGGTCGTCATCGTATTCGACAACGCGCGGCGCGAATTCAAGATAGACTTTGATGAAGTCTCTATAGAGCGCGCCGTCTTCCGCGATGGGACGAGCGAATACTCGATTAATGGCTCGCGCGTTCGTCTACGCGACATTGAAGAGCTCCTTGCGGGTGCGAACATCGGCGAGACGGGCCACCACATCATCTCGCAGGGCGAGGCCGACCGGATCTTGCTCGCCAACAACCGCGAGCGCCGTGCGATGCTCGAAGATGCGCTTGGACTGAAAGTGTATGAGTTTAAGAAACAAGAGGCAGAGAAGAAACTCGAAAAGACTGAAGACAATATTCAACAGATCAACTCGCTTCGCAGAGAGCTCGCGCCACACCTGCGCTTTCTCGAGACTCAAGTGAAGAAGCTCGAGCGTGCCGACAGTCTGCGTGTCGAGCTTATCAGCCTCGCACAGACCTATTTCGCGATTGAAGATACGTATCTCGTAGAGGAGAGAGTGAAGGTCGCCGGAGAGAAGCGTGATGCCGAGGAGCGTCTTGCGGTGGTGAGTGCTGAGCTCGAACGAGTTGCCGACCCTGCCTCAGCTGATACTGAGACGATTAAGCGCACGGAGACACTGCGAAAGGCAGAGAGAGAAGTCTCTGAACTCTCGAATACGCGCGCGACCTTGTCGCGCGACATCGGGCGTGTCGAGGGAGCCTTGACCGAGGTGAAGCGTCGCGCGACCGCGGTCGCGCACGAGCCCTACGCCAAGGTGCCGCGCGAAGCGCTTCTCGCACTCCGCGACGAGGTAGAGAGGCAATCAAGCACGGCCATAGCAAGTGGGAGTGTCGAGGCTCTGCGTGCCGCGCTCGACGCGATCGCAACAGCGGTTAAGTTCTTCTTCGCTCGTCATGGCGCCTCCCGTGATGAAGTGTTTACTGACGAAGAAGATTCTGCTGCGCGACTTGAGAACGAGCGTGCCGAACTTGCAGAGAAGTACACCGCTACGTCTGTCGACCTCGAGAAGGCCGAGAGCGCCCGCGCCCGCGCCCGCGAAGCGATGGTCGCGCTTGAAGAGACGGGTCGCGACATTCGCCGTCGCATCCTTGACTCTGCACAGGCCAAGGCACACGAAGAAGGTCTGGTGGCCAAGGCCGAGTCGAGAGAATATGAGCTCACGCTTCTCGCTGAATCACTTGAGCGTGACAAGGCAGAGGTACTGGTACTCGGCGGTACAGCCGCCCTCTCGTATGAGCCGCTTCCCTCGACGCCGACAGAGGAGCGTTCGGTGCAAGAACAGAGGAAACGCACCCTCGAGCGCACCAAGATACGTCTTGAAGAGGCCGGCGGCACGGGCGAAGAGATACGACAAGAACATAAAGAGGTCAGAGAGCGTGAAGCATTTCTCGCGACCGAGCTTGAGGACCTCGCGAAGTCAGCCGCGGGACTGCACGCGCTCATTGACGACTTGGACACCGAACTCGCCAAACATTTCTCAGAGGGTCTTGCAAAGGTGAATGCCTCATTTAGCGAATACTTCGCGCTCATGTTCGGCGGCGGCGGCGCACGTCTCACCCTTGAGGAGCCAGAACCAGAAGACCCCGATTCGCTTGAAGAAGAGGAAGAGGTTAGTGAACCAGAGAAGAGGGAACGTCCGGGCATCGAGATCGCCGTGAATCTGCCGAAGAAGAAGGTGCGCTCCCTGATGCAACTCTCGGGAGGGGAGCGCGCGCTCACCTCGATTGCACTCATCTTCGCGATGAGCCAGGTGAACCCGCCACCGTTTCTGATACTCGACGAGACCGACGCTGCCCTCGACGAGGCGAACAGCCGCCGCTATGGCGACATGATCGAGAACTTGGCGAAGAAGAGCCAACTGATCGTGATCACCCACAACCGTGAGACCATGAGCCGCACCTCGATCCTCTACGGCGTGACCATGGGCGGCGATGGCGTCTCCAAGCTCCTTTCCGTCAAATTCGACGAGGCCGTGGCAGTTGCGAAATAGGTTTAAATAACCGGAACGAAATCGAGTTCTTTTTCTGCGACGCGGGTAGCCGCGATTTCTTCTATGTTTATCCCCAAGTTAGGACATCGGATGTCCTAACTTGGGTCATAATAGGAATATGGAATTTTGGCATCTTATCGGACGCGGAGTCGAGAAGCGTGACATCGTTCTTGATAATTCGGACCGAGCTCGGTTTGTACATGATTTATATGTATTCAATGATGCTAATCCGACTCCGAATTTCATAGTTCTTGATCGGCACGACAATACACGCAAACGAGAATGCTTAGTTGATATTCATGCGTTTTGCTTGATGAATAATCATTATCACTTGCTCGTCTCAGAGCGAGTTGAAGGCGGCATCTCACTCTTTATGCAGAAACTGAACATGGGTTATACAAAATACTTTAACGAGAAGTATGAGCGCTCTGGTGCTCTCTGGCAGGGAAAATATCGAAAAATATCAATCAATCGAGATGCGCACTTCCTATACATACCATTTTATATTCACCTCAATCCGCTCGATTATGTTATACCGGAATGGCGAGAGGGGAAAGTGAAAGATGTTCGTAGGGCGCTTGGGGCTCTTCTAGAGTATCGTTGGAGTAGTCATCTCGATTATCTCGGCGTGCGGAATTTTCCATCGCTCCTTTGTTTTGACATTCTTGGTCCGCTATTAGGAACGCGAAAGAATTACGAGCAAGTCATTGCAGACATTATTCGTGACCCAGTTCTCGCTCTAGAGAGCAAATCGCTCGAATATAAAAGTTAGGACATCCGATGTCCTAACTTTGTGCCCTAACTTTGAGCGACGGCGTCTCCAAGCTCCTCTCCGTCAAATTCGACGAAGCCGTTGCAGTTGCGAAATAGGTTGAAAATATATAAATAAATGATAGTGTTCTGGCACCTCAACAAAAAGGAGGCGTTATGAGTCTTATGGCAGCGCTTGGATTACCGGATGGAGATCAGACACTCGCGCCGATTGCTACCTGTTCATTTTGCAAAAAGCCGGAAGAACAAGTAGGGAAGCTGACCGAGGTGGGGCGCGACAAAAAACTTACCTGCGAAGGATGTAAGGGTAAAGTCACCGACGTCCTCGACGATCTGCAGAAGCACGGAAAGAAATACACGGTCCCCGACCATGATTAGCGGGAGACAAAGCGCCTTCACGAAGCCGTGGAGGCGGCTTCTTTTTATACAACGGGCACGAAATCTAACTCTTTCTCTGCTATACGAGCTGCTGTTAATTTGACTTTGATAGGGTCGCCGAGTTGGTAGGCCTTGTGCGTGCGCTTACCCACGATGCGGTAGTGCTTCTCGTCATATTCAAAGTAATCGTCGCCGACATTACGGACATTTATCATTCCGTCGGCATGCGTTTCATTCAGCTCTACATACAGGCCGCGCTCGGTCACGCCGGAGATGACGGCGTCGAACTCTTCGCCGATGCGTTCAGCGAGGAACTCGACCTGCTTCATCTTGATCGAGTCGCGCTCGGCGTCGGAGGCCGCGACTTCGCGCTCGGAGGCGTGGATGGCGAGCTTGTCGAACGATTGCATCTCGGCTGGCGTGATGGGTGTACCGCCAGCATGTGCCTTGATGAGTCGGTGGATCACGAGGTCGGGGTAGCGGCGAATCGGAGAAGTGAAATGCGTATAGAAATCGAAGGCGAGACCGAAGTGGCCGATGTTGCGTGTCGTGTAGATCGCTTTGCTCATTGAACGGAGTGTCGCCATCTTCACGAGATACTCCTCCGGCTTCCCTTTCACTGCTTCAAGAAGTTTGTTCAATTCTGCGCCTGTGACCTTGCCTGCGCCAGAAGTCTGCAGATGGTAGCCCATGACTCGCAGAAGATTCGCGAGGTTCTCGATGCGGTCGGTGTCCGGCTCGTCGTGGACGCGGTAGAACGACTGGAAGTGCGGTCCGCCATTACTTGTAAGCTTCGCGAGATGCTTCGCGACTGACTCGTTTGCAAGGAGCATAAAGTCCTCGATGAGCAGGTTCGTCGCTTTGCGTTCTTTCAGATGCACGGCGATCGGCTTGCCTTCGGCATCGAGCTCAATCTTTACTTCGGCGGTATCAAATTCGATAGCACCCTTGGCCGATCGGCGCGCGCGAATCTTCTTCGAGAGCGCGAGCAGAGTAGAAAGCTCTTCATGGAGGGTGCCGGACCCCGCATCAAGCACTTCTTGGGCGTTCTCATAGGTGAAGCGCTTATCAGAATGGATGACCGTCTCGCCGAACCACTCACTGACGATGTTCGCGTCTTGATCAAGCGTGAAGACTGCTGAGACGGCGAGACGGTCTTCGTCGGGCTTTAAGGAGCAGAGATCGTTACTGAGCACCTCAGGGAGCATAGGGATAGTGCGGTCGACGAGGTACACGCTTGTCGCGCGTGCGACCGCCTCTTTATCGAGCTCGGTGCCGGGCGCGACAAAGAACGATACATCAGCGATATGCACGCCAACTTCAATGTTCCCATCGGGGAGTTTCTGCACCGAGAGTGCGTCGTCAAAGTCCTTTGCATCAAAGGGGTCGATGGTGCAGGTGGGTGTTTTTCTAAAATCTCTGCGTTTTGGGTTCTTCGCTTCTTCAGCGAGTATCGTCGAGCCGTTCTTCTCCAATTTCTCTGCGTCAGCAACGACACCAGGAGGGAAGTCGGATGAGAATCCTTGACCGAGTGCGAGCGCGCGCATCTCGGTCTCGTGCACACCCGCCTTGCCGATAACCTCCTCGACCGTACCGAGCGGATACTGCTTGTCCGCGGCCCACTCGCCGAGACGGACCAGTACCTTGTCGCCCAACTGTGCATCGCCGCGGTCGAAAATGACAATAGGGACGTACATCTTTTTATAGTCCGGAGCGAGGAGTGTGAGACCGTCTTCCTCGATGAGCGTACCAACGAACGTCTCGCGGGCGCGGGAGACGATCTCGACGACCTTGCCGGCCTCGCGCGGCGGCATGCGGCCAGAGGGGTCACGATACGTGCCCGCTGGGGCGACCTTTACCACATCGCCGTGGAGCGCGTGATTGGCCCATTCAGGCGGGATAATGAGATCTTCTTCTTGTCCTTCTATAGCAAAAAAGCCGAAACCTTTCCGGGTCATCGTGATAGGACCTTCGTAGAGCTCGTCTGCGGCCATTTCCATCACTCTAGCAATATTATGAGCCTTCTGCTATAGTCGCTCTCATGTTGATGATTCGTTTTCAGCGCATCGGCCGGACCAATGATCCGGCGTTTCGCATTGTCGTCCTCGAGAAGGAGCGCGCCGCTAAGGCGGGCAATATTCTCGAGCTTCTCGGCACCTACAATCCACGGAGCAAGGCACTTACGCTCGACGAAGAGCAGGTCAAGTATTGGATCAGCAAGGGCGCCCAGCCGACGGACTCGATTCATAATCTTCTTGTTAATAAGAAGGTTATCGAGGGTAAGAAGGTGAACGTCCTCCCCAAGAAGACTCCGCAGAAGAACGAGGCGAAAATAGCAGAGGAGGCCGCCACCGCAAAGGCCGCAGCCGATGCAGCAGCAGCTGCTGCCGCACCAGCAGCAGAAGAAGTAACGCCTGAAGTTGCTCCGGAGCTTCCGACTGGGGCAGAAGTAATTGCCGAAGCAGAACCTGCAGCAGAGGAGACTCCGGTTGTTGAGGAAGCGCCGGTAGCAGAAGCGGCAGTCGAAGAGACCCCCACAGCATAATTGCCCGCCTTTGGCGGTGCTAACATATCCCTATGGAACCAGACCAAGCATTTCTCGAATACGCGGTGAAGGCTCTCGTCGATCATCCTGAGTCAGTCGAGACGACACGCACTATTGATCAGATGGGTGTACTCCTCACGCTCACGGTGCATCCAGAAGACATGGGCAAGATTATCGGCAAGAGCGGCAAGACCGCCGAGGCGCTCCGGATTCTCCTCAGAGTCGTGGGTATGAAGGGGAATGCGCGCGTGAACCTCAAGATAAACGAGCCGGTCGGCGGCAAGCGCGAGCAGGAAATAAAATCAGTTGATCAGGTGGTTGAAGAGTTGTAGTCGTTCGGGATTATTGCTCGAAATGAGCGCGATATTTTCTTGCTAGAAAATTCTCTCCTCTCGGCTCGTCAGCCTGCGAGACTCATCTCTCGCAAAAATTCCCTCACTTTATGAAATTCCATCTCATTACATTATTTTCCGAAGCGTGTGACGCATACTTGAGCACGTCGATCATCGGGCGCGCGCGGAAGGAGAAGAGGATTTCAATAACATATCAGAACCCACGCGACTTCGTCGCAGGGAAAGAGGGAAGTTATAAAAAAGTGGACGAACGCCCGTATGGCGGCGGCCCGGGGATGGTGATGCAAGCCCTTCCCATAGTCAAAGCCGTCGAGAAAACTTTAAGGAATGTGGGACGTCGTACGTCCCACATTAAAAAACCAGTGATTATTTGGTTTAAACCGGGGGCGAAGCAATTTACGAATAAAGACGCCGATGCGCTCGCGAAGTATAGCGACGTCGTGCTCGTCTGTGGCCGCTACGAGGGCATCGACGAGCGCGCCAAGAAAATACTTAAGACGCTCGCATCGGTAAAAGAATTTGCTGTGGGCGAGGCGGTCTACACCGGTGGAGAAGTCCCGGCGCTCGCAATCGTCGATGCTGTCACGCGCCGCCTGCCGGGGGTGCTCGGTAAAGACGCTTCAGTCGAGGAGCGCCGCATCGCCTCGACTGCCGTCTACACCCGCCCCGAAGTTATTTTATACAAAAAGAAGAATTATAAGGTTCCATCAGTATTGCGAACGGGGCACCACAAGAATATCGATAACTGGCGCCAAACGAAGCGAACGAAGTGAGCGGAGCCCGTTCACACGTCCGCGTGTGTCTGGGCCGGTCATCACGCATGTTTTAGGTACACACATTTGGCGGACTGATTAGCTCATAAGTGCGAGCGCTTCGTTCGGCGTTTTGCCGTTCAGTCCGCAGTGCTCGAGGTCATTGTACTCCGTATTCCAAATAATCACCTT
>Ga0334722_10000542_pt1 | contig 54702 bp, 55 predicted proteins | sample C3_bottom_MG_FD_207210 | JGI IMG/M metagenome (GOLD analysis project Ga0334722, IMG submission 207210) | Sediment microbial communities from Yellowstone Lake, YNP, Wyoming, USA - C3_bottom | ecosystem: Environmental > Aquatic > Freshwater > Lake > Sediment | place: USA: Wyoming | collected...
CCACCAGCTGTCCGTAGTCTCCCGAGGGGAAGTCCCACCGGCCGACCCCGCCGTCCGCGAAGACGCAGTCCCCGGACAGGAGCGTGCGGCTCTCCGGGTCGAAGAGGCAGACGTGGCCCGAGGTGTGCCCGGGCGTGTGGACGACCTCAAGGGCCGCGTCACCGAGGTCGATGCGTTGCCCGTACGAGAAGACGCGGACGGGGACCGCCGGCGGCTCCGACCCGAACGCCCGCGCCCCGGAGGTCGCCGGTTCCCTCCGGAGGGCCTCGGCCTCGTCCGGGGAGGCGAAGGCGTCCGCGCGGAACTCGAGGATGGCGGCGTTCACGCCGCCGACGTGGTCGAAGTGACGGTGGGTCAGGAGGATCGCCTCGAGCTTCCGGTCCCCGAGGATCTCATGAATCTGCGTCGCGACGCGCGCGTGCTCCCTGCCTGTCCCGGAGTCCACGAGGACGGAGCGCTCCGCCTCGACGAGGTGCAGGTTGACGCCGAAGGAGGGGTCGACGATCGTGTGGACGCGCACGCGGGCCGCATCCGGTCTCCGGCTAAGGGCTTAGCGGTCCTGTTATAGGCCTGAGAGCGTTCTCGGTGGCGACATGGAGACGGTCAAGCTCGATGCCGTGCTCTGGCGGTGTCTCAAGGTCCAAGGGTTGCTCGAACCGTTCGACTCGGTCGAGCCGGCGGTGACCGGCTCGGCAGGGATCTACGGGGCCGCCCCGACGGCGTACCTTTCCCTAGCGGCGCGCGTGAAGGACTTCACCGCCGCGATGCTCGATGCCGCGCTGTTCGACCGGCGCTCGCTCGTCCGCATCCCCGCGATGCGTGGCTCGATCTACCTGCTCCCGCCGGAGCTCGTGCCGGAGGGGATTGTCCTCGCCGCCACCGGGGAGATCCTCCCGATGCTGCACCGGGCGGGGATCACCGACGCGGCGTACGGGGGGCTCGTCTCCGCGATCGAGTCTCTGCTCCGCGAAGAGCCGAAGACCGCCGCCCAGATCCGGGATGGACTCACGACCTTCCGGGAGCGGGTGCCCGGCACCCTCGGTATGGTCCTCCGCCAGATGAGCCACGACGGGCGCATCGTGCGGGGCCGGGTCCATGGCGGCTGGCAGAGCCAGCAGTGGGAGTACGCGCTGATGAAGGACTGTGTGCGCCTCCCGTCGCGCATGCCGACCCAGGTCCAAGCGCTCCAACGCCTCGCGCCGCTCTACTTCCAGGCGCACGGCCCGGCGACGGTTGCGGACTTCGCGTGGTGGGCGGGGGTGTCCGAGATCACCGCCAAATCCGCCCTGGAGCGTCTCGAACTGCCTCATGTCTTCCTCGACAAGGTGCGCGGGATCTACCTGGCGACGAAGGAGTCGCTCGACGAGATTGCGACCGCGCCGAAGAAGTGGGAGCGGCTGACGCTTCTGCCGTACTGGGACGCGTACCTGATGGCGCACGCGGACCGCCGGCGGTATCTCGACGCGAAGTGGGAAGACCGCGTCGTGGACAAGAGCGGGAATGTGACGAACGTGATCTTGCGCGACGGGCAGGTCGGCGGGCTCTGGGACGCGGTCGGTTCGCAGCTCCGGTTCGCCCCGTTCGCGACGATGCGCGCGCAGGGCGTAAGGGACGCTGCGGCGCCGTTCTCAGGCCTCTTCCGGATCACAGAAACCCTGGAGAAACGCGTGGCCGGTCCTCTCTCCGAGCGTGGGCAGAACGCGTTCCAGGCTCCTCTCGCCTAGGCCTCGGAACTCAGGGCGTCTTCCACAATCCCACTGCTGAAGTTGCTCCGAAGGGTGGCCAGCTCGTTCGCCGCCCGGAGGAGGTCCTCGACTGTCGTCGGGTCGACCCCGCTCATGACGCTTTCGACATAGTCCTCGACAGCCTCCCGCTCCATGTCAAGAAGGAGCCGGAGGAGTCTAGCCCTTCCCGCCGCCAACGCTCCACCTCCACATCCGGATCCTCCGCTCGGGGTCGGCCTTGAGGCGTCTCCACTCGCTCTCGAGGCGCTGCCAGTAGGCCTCTGTCCCGCGTGCAGGCCATTTCTTGCGTCCCGAGGTCCGCGTCGGCATCATTCTCTCATCCCCTCGCGTCTACATCTATCTGCCGTTCCCCTTCCTAGTCCCGGATCCCGTCCTCCGACACCGAGAAGACCGCCTCGGCCTCGGGGAGGTTCGGGGAGTCGATGAGGCGGGCGATGCGTTTCCCGCCCTTCGACTTCCGGAGGTAGATCCGGAACGTGGCGCTGTGGCCTACCACGTGCCCGCCGATGGGTCGTGTCGGGTCGCCGAAGAACGCGTCGGGCTTCGAGTGCACCTGGTTCGTCACGTAGACCACGGCGTTGTGCACGTCGGCGAAGCGCTGGAGGTCGTGGATGTGCTTGTTCAGCATCTGCTGCCGTTCCGCCAGGACCCCACGGCCGACGTACTCGGCACGGAAGTGGGCGGTCAGGCTGTCCACGACCAGCATCTTCACGGGGAAGTCGGCGGCCAGCTCGTTGGCCTTGTCGACGAGGAGCATCTGGTGATGCGAGTTGAAGGCGCGCGCGACGTGGACGCGCTTGAGCGTGGCGTCGGCGTCGAGGTCGAGGGCGTTGGACATGTGGGTGATGCGTTCCGGGCGGAACGTGGCCTCCGTGTCGATCCAAACCGTGTCCCCGTCCAGGCCCCCATCCTCCTTCTTCCGCGTCGCGTTCACGGCAAGCTGGTGGCCGACCTGGCTTTTCCCAGACCCAAACTCCCCATGGGTTTCGGTGATCGCCTGGCTCTCCAGACCGCCTCCGAGGAGCTCGTCCAGCGCCTTCGAGCACGTCGTGAGCTTCGAGACGGACTTCCGCCGTTCGAGGATCACGTCCCCGGTTTCGAAGCCGCCGATGTCGACGGCCTCGCGGGCCGCCTGGATGATCTTCGCCGCCGCGGCCGTCCCGAGCTCCGCCACGTCCACGAGGACTGCGGGGGACGCCACAGCCAAGGCCATGAGGTCCGTGTAGCCGGCCTCGCGCAGCTTCTCAGCGGTCGCCGGTCCGACGCCCGCCAGTTCCTCTACCGTCTTCGTGCCCATGGTCTTCGCCACGCCTGAGGAAGAGGGGCGGCGGATATAAGGGTCATGGGGGGAGGTGAGTGAAAGTGGCGTCTACGGTCCGCTGCGCTCCAGATGCATGTCAAAAGCGATATACGGAGGACAACCATTCCCCGCCGTGAGTTGGGAGGAGAGTCCGTGAAGCGTCGCTCACCGTATGCGATGATCTTGGTGTGGATCCTTCTCGGGACCTCGTTGGTGGCGGCCGAGCCTGTTTTGTCGCATGCTCCCGTGGCGGTAACTTCAGTCGCCGAAGGTCCCGGGACGCCGTCCCCGCGAGTGCCCTCGGACTTCTTCACGGAGAACGCCGGTCAGGTCGCGAACCCCGACGTCCTCTACTACGCCCGCGGCAGCGGAGTCTCTGTGGGGTTCGCCGCCGGCGCCGTCCTCGTGAACCTCCGGGAGCCGGCGCCTCACGATGAGCTCGATTCCAGGTTCCGTCCGATGTCCCCTATGGCCCCTCCGACGACCACTCCCACCGCACCCCTCCGCGGCCACCTCGTCCGCATTACCTTCGAGGGCGCGAACCCCGTACTCCCCCAGGCCCGCGGGGAGCTCCCCCACCGCGTGAACTTCTTCCTCGGGGACGACCCCGCCCGCTGGCACACGAACGTCCGTAACTACGCGGAGGTCGTGTACGAGGACGCGTGGGACGGGATCGACGTGGTCTACCGCCCCTCCCCAGGCGGAGTGAAGTACGACCTCATCGTCCACCCCAGGGCGGATCTCGCGGTTGTCGCGTTCGCCTACGAGGGCGTCAAGGACTTGGTGGTGACCTCCGGCGGACTTACAGCCGAGACGAGCCTCGGCCCCGTCCGCGACGACCTCCCCACGGCTTGGCAGGCGAGCGGCCGCCCCGTGGAGTGTACCTTCCGGCAGATCGGAGAGCGCACCGTAGGCTACGCCTGCGCGGGGTGGGACGGTCGAGGGGACCTGGTGATCGATCCGCTCGTGTATGCGACATTTCTCGGTGGCACGACTGAAGACGACTCCCGAACGATGGGCGTGGACGCCTTCGGTAACGCGATTGTCGGGGGCTTTACGAGATCCGTAGACTTCCCAACGACCCCCGGGGCGTTCGACTCGTCCCGGAACGGCTCGTGGGACGCTTTCACCTCGAAAATCGATGCAAGCGGCTCCACGCTCCTCTTCTCCACTTTCGTGGGGGGTTTGCAAGACGACGACCTCTGGGGACTTGCCGTCGACGAAGCCGGAAGCATCTACGTCACGGGCACGACGAACTCGTCGGACTTCCCCGTGACTCCGGGAGGGTTCCAGCCGGACTATGCCGGCGGCAGCCGTGACGCATATGTGCTGAAACTGGACAGCGCGGGTCGCCTCATGTACGCAACGCTGCTCGGAGGCCCGAACACTGACTTCGGGATCGCGATCGCCGTCGATGCCGCCGGCCGCGCGCACGTCGCCGGCACAACGTGGTCACCCACGTTCCCCACAACCCCTGGCGCCTATGACACAATCCAGAATGGAGGGGCGGATGCGTTCGTGGCGAGGGTCAGTCCCACTGGCGGCACCTTGGAGTTCAGCACGTTCCTCGGAGGGGCCACCTACGACTATTCGAACTCCGTTGATGTCGATTCAGGCGGAAACACGTACGTGATCGGCCTGACGGATTCCGCGGACTTCCCCGCGACGCCTGGCGTCGTCGGTCCGTCGCTTCGCGGCACCTACGACGGGTTCCTCGCCAAGCTAGATGGCACGGGAACTACCCTCGTGTACGGGACCTTCCTCGGGGGAACCTGGTACGACGGGGGAACCTCTGTAGCCGTCGATGCGGATGGCAACGCCTTCGCGCTAGGCTGGACAATTTCGGCCGATTTCCCGGTGACCCCTGGCGCGTACGATACGACACTGTCTGGTGGAGGATCGTTCATCGCCAAAGTCGACCCGCTAGGTCGCGCCTTCGTGTACGCCACCTTCCTCGAGGCGGCGGCGAACGTCGACCCGGGAGGAATCGTGGTCGACGCAGCGGGGAACGCCTTCGTCTCCGGCTACACTGACGCCACCGGTTTCCCCACGACCGCCAACGCGTTCGACCGTACCTGCGGGACGGATGGCACCTGCAACTACGATGGAGTACGGCGCTATTGGGACTCGTATCTGACGGAGTTGAACGCTGCCGGAGATGGTCTCCTGTACAGCACCTTCCTAGGGGGGAGCAAACTCGACTGGGGACTCTCCATCGCCGTCGAACGCTCGGGGTTCGTGTACGTCGCGGGGGTTACGAACTCCACGGACTTCCCCGTGACGCCTGGGGCGTTCGACACCTCTTACGACGGTGATTGCCCTGGCACCGGGTTGTGCAACGTCTTCGTCGCGAAGTTCGATCTGCGGACGACACTGAACGCCCCTCCCATCCTCGCTTGGTCAGGCGAAGTCAACTACTCGGCTGATGGATTGGAACCCGAGACTGGGACGACCCTCACACCGTTCACCTATCAGGTCGCGTACATGGATGCCGACGCGGATCCCCCGCTGAGCCTTTCCCTCCGCATCGAGAAGCCCCTGGGGGTGGCTTGGGGGACCTTTCCGATGTATCAGGTGGACGCTTGGCTGGGAGCCCCCCACAACTTCACCGCGGGGGCGGTGTTCACGATTGCACTTATCTTGTCAGACATCGGTGCCGACTACTGGTACTCCTTCAATGCAACCGATGGCCGCTCCTGGGCGACAGGGGCCCCGACAATTCCGCTTCAAGCGCCTATCGTGGTCGCCGACCGGCCGCCGACCGCGCTGGCGGTGGCGAATCCGAACGAGACGTCCATGGACTTGCCAATCACGTTCGACGGAGGCGGGTCGACGGACGACTTCGGAATCGTGGCGTACCGGTGGGACTTCGGGGACGGGGGCACGAACACAGGCCCTGTGGTCACCCATGCGTACTCCTCCCGGGGCGCCTTCCTCGTCAGCCTGACCGTGTGGGACGCCGCCGGCCAGGTCGGCACGGACTCCCTCACGATTGCCGTCTTGAACCGCGTACCCACCGCGGACGCGGGACCGGATCAGAACGACACCAAGAACTCTCCCGTCGCCCTTATCGGGACGGCGAGCTCGGACCCGGACGTGGATCCACTGCTCTACAATTGGACCCAGAGCGCCGGTCCCGTGCCCGTCGCCCTCACCGGTCCCGGCACCGTCACGCCCTCCTTCACCGCCACCATTGCGGGTACGTACACGTTCAACCTGACCGTCGACGACGGCCTCGGCGGGACGGACTCGGACGACGTCACAGTGACCGTGGTCAACCGCGCCCCGACCGCGGACGCGGGACCGGACCAGGTGGGGCGGTTGCGCAACGCGCTCGTGACCCTCGACGGTACTGGCTCGAGCGATCCCGACGGCGATTCGCTGACGTTATACTGGACGCAGACCGCAGGTCCGGCGATCACGCTGGCGGGCGCGGACACCGCCACGCCCTCCTTCACCCCGGCGGCGGCGGGCATCTACACGTTCCAGCTCGAGGTGGACGATGGCTGCGGCGGGAACGCGACTGACACCGTTTCTGTCACCCTCATCAATCGTGCCCCGATCGCCGACGCAGGGGCAAACAGCACGGTCCTCGTCGGGGACCTAGTCACCCTGAACGCGACCGCCAGCACCGACCCGGACGGCGACGACCTTGCCTACTCCTGGACCGTGTCCCCAGGCGGGGTCACGCTGTCCAGCACAACCGTGGCGACACCCACTTTCACGCCGACCGCCGCGGGCACGTGGAACTTCACGCTCCGGGTCGACGACGGCAGCGGCGGGAACGACACCGCCACGGTCACGATCACCGTGGAGGCGCCACCTGTCCCGCCCCCGACTGCGATTGACAACACATGGCTCTTCGTTGCCGCCGGGATCGCCCTCCTCGTCCTTCTAGTCCTCCTCGCGCTTTTCGCCGTTCTCAAGAAGAGGAAGCCGGCCGAGGAAGAGAAGGACGAACTGATAGAGCAGGGAGAGACGAAGCGCCAGCCATGACGCGCCAGTGGAGGCCCGGACCGCCAACCCGCTTCGTGGTTCCTTGTCAAAGGCGATATATGGGGACAACCATCCCTTGCGGTGAGTTGGGAGGAGAGTCCATGAAGTGTCGCTCAACGGGCGCGATCATCTTGGTCTGGATCCTGCTCGGGGCCTCATTATTCTCTGCTGCCTCGGCCACGTCACCTTCGCCTATGCTGGTCCTCCCCCTCGCCGAAGAACCGGGCATGCCCTCTTCCCGCATTCCCGCCGACTTCTTCACAGAGAACGCGGGCCAGGTCGACAACCCCGAGGTCCTCTACTACGCCCGAGGAGGTGGGATATCCGTGGGGTTCGCCGCCGGGGCGGTCCTGATCAACCTCCGCGAGCGACCGCCGAACGACGACTTCAATCCCCGGTCCGGGCCCGGGTTCCATGTGCCTGATGCTCCCGAGGCTCCAACCAGCCCCCTCCGCGGCCACCTCGTCCGCATCACTTTCGAGGGCGCGAACCCCGTCCTCCCCCGGGCCCGCAACGAGCTCCCCCACCGCGCGAACTTCTTCCTCGGGGACGACCCGGCCCGCTGGCACACGAGCGTACGGAACTACCGGGAGGTCGTCTACGAGAGTGCGTGGGACGGGATCGACGTGGTCTATCGCGCATCCCCCGGTGGGGTGAAGTACGACCTCGTCGTCCATCCCGGAGCGGATCTTGCGAACGTCGCGTTCACTTACGAAGGCGTTACGGAACTGGCGGTGACCCCGAGCGGGCTTACCGCCGAGACGAGCCTCGGCCCCCTCCACGACGACCTCCCCGCCGCCTGGCAGGCGAGCGGCCGCCCCGTTGACTGCGGCCTCAGGAGGATTGCGGAACGGACCGTGGGCTTCGCCTGCTCGGTGTGGGATGGGACGGGGGACCTCGTCATTGACCCGCTCCTTTACTCGAGCTTCCTGGGAGGGAGCGGGGATGACTGGGGCTACGGGATCGCTGTCGACGCCTCAGGTTCCGCCTACGTGACCGGTGCCACGCGTGGCGCCACGGATTTCCCGACGACCCCCGGCGCCTACAACACGACGCAGAACGGCTTCCAGGACGCCTTCGTGGCGAAGCTCGACGCGAACGGCAGCGCTCTCCTCTACGCCACCTTCCTCGGCGGGAGCGGTGAGGACTGGGGCGAAGGGATTTCCGTCGATGCCTCGGGCGCCGCCTATGTGATTGGCACGACGCGGGACGACGTCACGGACTTCCCGACGACGCCCGGCGCCTATAACACGACGCACAATGGCGGGTTCTATGATGCCTTCGTGGCGAAGCTCGACGCGAACGGCAGCGCTCTCCTCTACGCCACCTTCCTCGGAGGGAGCGGTGAGGACCGGGGCCAGGGGATCGCCATCGACACCACAGGCGCCTACGTCACCGGCTACACGTCCGATACCCTCATGGATTTTCCCACGACGCCTGGAGCATACGACATGACGCAAAACGGCTTCGACGACGCCTTCGTGGCGAAGCTGGACCCGAGCGGAAGCGGCCTCATCTACTCCACTTTCCTCGGCGGCAGCTCGAGTGAGCAAAGCTACCGGATTGCGGTTGACGCCTCGGGTGCCGCCTACGTGACCGGCTCCACTGTCTCCGCGGACTTCCCCGCGACTCCCGGGGCCTACGACACGATGCCTAATGGCGGGACAGACGCCTTCGTGGCGAAGTTCGACGCGAGCGGAGGCAGCCTGCAATACTCGACATTCCTCGGCGGGAGTTCGCTTGACGTGGGACAGGGGATCGCGGTCGACACCACGGGCGCCGCCTACGTGACTGGCTACACGTGGGACGATGCCACGGACTTCCCCGCGACCCCCGGGGCCTACGACACGACACACAATGGCGGCCTTTACGACGCCTTCGTGGCGAAGCTCGACGCGAACGGCAGCGCTCTCCTCTACGCCACCTTCCTCGGCGGGACCCGGGATGACATCGGCATCGGAGTCGCGGTCGACACCTCGGGCGCGGCCTACGTGACCGGCTGGACCTACGACGACGTCACGGACTTCCCCGTGACGCCCGGAGCCTACGACACGACCCACAACGGCCTTTATGACGCCTTCGTGGCGAAGCTCGACGCGAACGGCAGCGCTCTCCTCTACGCAACCTTCCTAGGCGGACGCGGGTCTGATTTTGGCAACGGGATCGCAATTGATGCCTCGGCCGTCGTGTACCTTACCGGCTGGACGGACGACTACGTCACGGACTTCCCGACGACGCCCGGAGCCTACGACACGACGCACAATGACGGGATTGACGTTTTCGTGGCGAAGATGTTCTCGAAGCCCCTTCTCTCCCCGACGGAGGAGCCCAACTACGTCGCGGATGGGCTCGAGCCGGAGGCGGGGACCCTGGCCGCTCTTTACGTCTACCGGGTCAACTACTCGGACGCGGATGGCGACCCGCCTGCGACTGGCGACCCGAAGGTCCACATCCGGAATGGCGGCGTCGCGATCCCCGGGAGCCCCTTCCCGATGGTGGAGGTCGACCTCTTCGACGCGGACGTCACGGACGGGAAGTGGTACGCCTACACCACTCCGCTCGCGCCTCGCAGCACCGATTATGATTACTACTTCACCGCCAGCGACACCACCGGGAAGACCGCAGCGGACTGGCCCGCTCCCCCCGCCGACGCCCCGGACGTGTTGAACACCCCCCCGCTCGTGGATGCGGGAGAAGATCGGTCCGGCGTGTTCCGTGGGATGGTGGTAATGGTAGACGGGACGGCGTCGACCGACCCAGACGGGGACCCCTTGACCCATAATTGGGTCCAAGTGGCAGGCCCTGCGGTGACCCTGAGCAACCCTTCAGGCGCCGTCGCCGACTTCACGCCGACAGAGCTGGGCGTTTACGCGTTCCAGCTCAAAGTGGACGACGGGTTCGGGGGGAATGCGACGGACACAGTCACCGTAACGGTCCTCAACAGGGCTCCGACGGCGATCGCCGGGGCGGTCCGTACCGCTCGGGTCGGCGAACTCCTCACCGTGAACGCGACCGCCAGCACGGACCCGGACGGCGACGCCCTCGCCTTCTCCTGGGCCGTGTCCCCCGCGGGGGTCGCGCTCTCCAACCCGAACACTGCCACGCCCACCTTCACACCCAGAGCCACAGGGACCTACACCTTCACGCTCCGGGTCGACGACGGCAACGGCGGGAACGACTCCGCCACGGTCACAATCACCGTGGAAGCGCCAGACAGCACCCTGCTCTTCGCGGTCGTCGGAATCGGGCTGCTCGTGTTGATCGTCCTGCTCATCCTCTTCTTCCTGCGCAAGAAGAAGAAGCCTGTGGAGGAGGAGACGCCGGCGGGTGAGAAGGGCGCAGGCGAGGAACCAAGGGGCGACCAAGGCAAAGACGCAAAGGCCGCCAAAGGAGAGGCATCGGCAAAAACCGGTGGTCAGGGCTAGGATCGAGAAGAGTAGCCTCGGTCTCGCCGTGCGGCGACCTCGGTCATGCACGACCCAGTGGGACCGCATCGTGAGCGGATGTTCACTTCATCAGATCGCGTGGGGTCCGGACCTCGGGGAGCCAAGTGAAGTGCTTCTTGTTCTCCGTGACCATCGTCGCCCCCCGGACCTGGGCGAGCGCCCCGATGGCGTAGTCCCGGGCATTGTCCGCGAAGTCCCCGCGGCCAATGACGGCAAGGGCCGCCGCCTCCGCCTGGGCGGGATCGAAGGCCACCACCTGGATCCGGGCTGCCGCGAGCGCCGCCTGGAGCTCCTCGAGGGACCTTTTCCGCTTCAGGGCCTGGTAGCACACTTCGAGATACGCCACGGCGGGAAGCAGGACCTCCTCGTCGCGGTCACGGAGCCATCGCAGGAACGCGGAATCGATGAGGGTGTTCGTATCCAGGACGAGGACCATGGCCTCACCGCAGCCGGAACCCCTTCCGGCTCTCCTTGATCGTCTCCTCGACCCCCTCCATGGTATCGGCAAGCCAGTCCAACAGCTCCTCCGCCCGGCGGAGGACGTAGCCGTCCGCGGTGCGCACGAAGGCGACGCGGTCTCCTTGCTGGATCTTGAGGGCTCTTCGGACGTCTCGGGGGATCGTCACTTGGTATTTCGTCGTGACGGTCGTCGTACTCTTTGACATAGGTAATACAGTAACGCTTATCGTAATACTTAAGCCTTGGGACAAAGGCGAGGGTCTCCGGTCACGACGAACCCGCTGGCCTCCCCGGTGGCTTCTCGTCTTATACTTCGCCCCGCGAAAGGGAGGACCCCAGAATCCTGTCCCAACCCTTATGCAGCTCTCCCCCTCTGCGGGACCCGTGGGCACCTGCATCTTCTGCAGGATCGTGTCGGGGGAGATCCCCTCGTCCAGGATACTCGAGGACGACCACATCATCGCGTTCATGGACATCGCGGCGGCGACAGACGGGCATTTCCTGGTCATCCCGCGCAAGCACGTCGAGACGATCTACGACCTCGACCCGGTCCTCGCCGGGCATCTTCTGGCGGTGACGACGCGCCTCGCGAAGGCGGCGAAGAAGGCCCTCAAGTGCGACGGCCTGAACCTCTATCAGGCGAACGAGGCCGCCGGCGGTCAGGAGGTCCCCCACCTCCACCTCCATGTGGTCCCCCGGTACAAGGGGGACGGCTTCGGCGTCAAGTTCACCCCGACGAAACCGCCGCGGGAGAAACTCGAGGAGCATGCGGCGAAGATCCGCGCGTCCCTTTGAACGGCCTCCCCGCCAAACGCAGCCGGAAGGCGTAGCCTTCTAATCCCGCGGCGCGGTCCCGAGGGCCGTGGGCTCTATCATCCTGACGGAGTACACGGACCCCTACAGCGTGTGGTGCTGGGGTGCCGAGCCGATCGTCCGGAAGCTGGAGTACGTCTACGGCCCCGCGATCGAGGTCCAGGTCCGCATGGGCGGGCTGTTCGAGGACTTCTCGCCGATGCGGGAGAACTTCAACCGGATGACCGCGGGGCACTGGCAGGTCGCCGCGCACGCCTTCCTCACCGGCGTCGCCGGCCACCACCGCATGCCCACCGACGTCGACGCCATGATGGGCGCGATGCAGGACTTCAGCTCGACGTGGCCCGCGTGCATCGCCGCCAAGGCGGCGTGGCTCCAGGGGGAACTTGAGGGGAGAACGTACCTGAGGCGGCTTCGTCTCGCGATGCAGGTCGAGGGCCGGGCGATCCACCACCGCGATGTGCAGGAGGCGGTGGCGCGAGAGTCTGCGCTCGATGTCGGCCGGTTCCGCGAGGCCCTGGAAGGCGGCGAGGCCGAGGACGCGTTCCGCCGTGATCTCGCCGAGTGCCGCTCCGAGAACATCTCCGGGTTCCCGACCTTCGTCTTCCGCGGCGGGGCGATCGCCGTGCGCGTGGAGGGCTTCCACCCCTGGGAGAACTTCGCCTCAGTGCTCACGCGTCTCGCCCCGGAGGCCCAACCGCGCACGGTCACCGCCACGGAGGAGAGCGCTAGAGATTATCTGCGGCGGTTCGGGCAATCCGCGACGCGAGAGGTCGCGGAGGCCCTGGGCCAGACCGACGACGAGGCGGAGATCCTCCTCGAGGAACTCGAGGCCCGCGGGGAGCTCATCCGGTTCCCGGGGGGCACCGGCCTCCTCTGGGAACTCAAGTGACCAGTGCGGTCACGGCGCGGGACCCTCATAGCCTGCGAGCGCCCGGAGCGCCTCGACCTCGGTGAAGTGAAGTTCCCCGGGGAACACGAGGACGTGCGGCGGCGGGCCAAAGTCGTGGTGGGTGAGCGTGCCCACTGTCGCCGCCGCCACGACGGGCTCCTCGGAGCCGGCGCGCGCGACGACGCAGGCCAGGGATTCGCGCGTGCAGACGCGTTCGCGGAACTCGCCCTCGAGGGAGAGGAGGTAGTCGAACGCCTCGGCGGCGGTGAGCGGCCGTTCGCCATCCCCCGTGTCGAGGAGGGCGAGCGTGTGTTGACCGCGCTTGAGGTTCACCGCCAACTTCTCGTACGGGCTCGTGGGGCGGTAGCTGGGCTGGGGGCGCGGGATGGACACCGCGGGGCCGAACTTGTAGATGTGCAGGCCGAGGAGCCCGGCGGCGGCGGTGAGGATGGAGGGGCCGTGGAAGATCCTTGTGGGGATCCCCCGCCTGATCGCGCGGAGCCGAAGGTCCACGTGGGTCGTCGCTGTCATCGGATCGCCGGCGACGAATAGGCCGACGCGGGCATCCGCCGCCGCGGAGAGGATTTCCTCCGCCACCTCGACCTCGGTCCTCCCGAGCCGCTTGACCTCACGGCCCACAGCGGACTCTAGGCGCTTCAGGTCTAGGCCGGGGAGGATGGACGTGTAGGTCTCCAGGAACAGACGGTCGCAGGAGCGCGCGGCCTCGAGGGCACGCAGCGTGAGATCGCGGTCGTCCTGCAGCCCCAGGCCCAGGAAGAGGAGCTCGCCCATGGCGGGGGCATCACCGCCGGCGGTTAGGCCTTTCCCCTTGCGGTCAATGAAGTCGCCGCAGTCCCTTCACCTTGTCAACGTCGTCGTCGAACGACGCGATCCCGGCGGGTCATGACTTCCACCGCAAAGGCGTCGGAGACAGAGAGCTCCCCGTCGGACTGGAGCCACCGCACCATCGTCGCGGCGAGCAGTCCTTCACCCATGAGGACGATCTCCCAGGAGTCGAGGAAGAACTGGTAGAGACGCCGCCCGGCCTTGCCGCCGAAGAGTCCTACTCATTTCTTTGCGCCGTCACATTGGGCGCAGGGTGCCTTCGGCCAAACTGCGGCTAATGGGGGCCTGCGCGCGTCTCCCCCTTGCGGAACCGAAGGAACTCCCCGGATTCGAAGAGGCACCGGGCCTCCCCTCGCCCCACGCATTCCACTTCCTCGAATTCGAGTTCCGTGTGGAGCACATGGTTCGTGCAGCCCGCGGCAAAGCCAGCGATGAACGCGCATGAGGGATCCTTCCGGACGCCCTCCAGCCGAGAACCGAGCGCCAGGGCGGTTCCACGGGGGAACTCCCAGCGAACTTCGCGGGACTTCTCGTCGTACTCGATGGCACACCGTCCCCATCCGATTCCCGCGAGCGTCGCCGGGGCCGCCGAAAGCACGCGCCACGGAAGTTGCTCCGGGGGAGTGTCATGGAAGAACTGGGCCAGGAGCTCTGCGCCCCTTCTACCGGATTTGTATCCCACGAGGTAGCTCTGCCGCCTTGCAGGGAGGAAGCCCATGACATCCTCGAGCACGCGAAGGAATTCGACCACCCGGTCCGCCCCCAAGAGCATTCCGGGCACGCTTGCCCCACCCCAGTGGTTCGTACCCTCCTCGGGGTTGTGCACCAACAGGTCTCTGGTCATGCGCTGGAAGGCCCGCTGGCTCTCCTCGTTCGTCACCGACACTCTCTTGACCGTGCTGGCTTCCATGCTTACACCTCTGCGAGGATTCCTTCGATCCGTGCTGCGACGCGGGTGATGATTATCATGGCCATCCCCAGGTTCGCCTGGGGATGCAGGAGGCAGGCGAGGACCGCTTCCTCCCCCGCCCCCGCGAGGACGAGCACGCCCTTCTCGCAAATCAGGAAGGCGTGGTCGAACTCTCCGAGCCCCAGGCGCGAAGCCGTTGCGCGCGACGACCCAACGGTGGCGACGGCCAAGGCGCACGTGGTCGCCGCTTCCTGGGGGTCGTTGAACGTGTGTTTGATCACGAGGCCATCCGCCCTCGACACCACGCCGCCGAGGAACCCGGCGATCTCCCGCAGCGCACCCAGACACTCCTCCAGATGTGCTGAGATCGATGCCGGAGGCCGGCCCGGGGCGACGTCCCTCATCGTGACGAGCTGGACTGTCGACAGTCGAATCCTCCAAGCTCATTTCGAGGGAGCCTCTTTGGTGTTTTCGGTCCCGGTATCAATGGGCGACAAGAGGGCGGGCCAGTGCCCCCCGGGGCGTGTGGGATCAGAGGCGGAGGCGTTATGTCCCCCGCGAGCCTTCTCGGTCCGTGCCCTCCCCCTGCGTCGTCGTCCCCCGCCGTGAGGCCGAGCCTGCGCGCCAACGCCTCGTCGCGCTCGGCATCCTCAACGGTGCCCTGAAGATTCGCTCGCGGGGGGACGACCTTCTCCTGCCCATCACCCGCGTCCCGGAGGACCTCGACCTCGCCACCGCCATGGAGGATTTCGAGACGGTCGCACGTCCCCCGAGGACCTACCGCGACGTCTGCCTCATCCCCGAATCGTTGCGCGAGCTCCTCCCGACCTCCTTCGACCAGGTCGGGGACATCATCGTCGTGAAGCTGGAGGACCCGCTCCTGCCGCATGCCGAGGAGATCGGGCGGGCGATCCTGCAGGTGCATCACACCGCCAAGGTCGTGGCGGTGGATGGCGGGGTCAAGAGCGCCTTCCGCATCCGGTCGTTGCGCGTGGTGGCGGGGGAGCCCAGGACCGTCACCGAGCACCGGGAGCATGGCGTGCGCCTCCGCGTCGACCTGGCGCTCTCGTACTTCTCCCCTCGTCTCGCCACGGAGCGCCTCCGCGTCGCCCGACTCGGGCGCGAGGGTGAGACGGTCGTGGACCTCTTCTCCGGCGTCGGGCCGCTCGCCCTCCTCGTCGCCGCCATCGCGAAGCCGAAGGCCGTGTACGCCGTCGACGCGAACCCGGAGGCCGTAAAGTTCCTCCAGGAGAACATCCGCCTCAATCGCGCGTCCGTCATCACCGCCGTGCGCGCGGATGCCGCCGACTTCCTCGCGACGGTCGCCGGGGCAGATCGGCTCGTCATGGACCTCCCGCACGCAGCGAAGGACTTCCTCCCCGCCGCGCTCGTGGCGGTGAAGCCCGGGGGGACGATCCACTACTACGAGATCCTGGACACGTCGGAACGGGATGATCGCGTCGTCGAGCTGGAGACCCTCGGCCGGGACATGGGGAGGCCGTTGACGGTCACGGCGGTAAAGACCGTGCACGCGTACTCGCCCAGCCAGGCTTTGCTGGCCTTCGACCTGAGCGTGGCCTAGCGGACGACGACACCCTGCTGGTCCTGGTAGTTCCCGCTGCGCTCGCCGTAGGTCTTCGCCGCCGCGGTGGAGAGGGGAATGAAGACGAGCTGCGCGAAGCGCTCCCCGATCGAGATCGGCAGAGGCTCGTGCGAGGCGTTGAAAGCGGCGAGGGTCAGGGTTCCACGGAACCCCGCGTCGATCTTCCCGAAGGACGCCAGGACGCCGCGCCGGGCCCAGGTGGTCCGCAGCCAGAGTTCCCCCGCCACCTCCGCCCCGAACTCTACGCGCTCCACGGTGGAGATGAGGAAGCGATTCAGTGGCGGTACGGTCACGGTGCCCTCTTTGGCGGTGATGCCCGTGGCGGGAATCCGGATCTCCTCGATGCTCAGGTCGTACCCGTTCGGCGTAAGGCTCGTCTGGCGGTAATCCCGGATGGCCAGCTTCCCTTCGGCGATGTACCGAAGGATGTCCACGTCGGAGAGGACGGTCACCGCCGCGGGAGCGCGGACCCCGCCATAAAGGCACCGGCGCCGCCGCGAACCAGCCCGGAAGGCTGATAAGGCGTCGTCCACGTGCGCGACCCCGTCGGGGTAACCCATGCCGTCCTCCCGTGCAAAGAAACCTGCCGCCGAAGGCCCCAAGCGCATCCTCGTCATCGGTTCCGAGGGCACGATCGGCACCGTTCTGGTCGAGCGCCTGAAGGAGCGCGGCCTCGAGGTCTGGCGCACCGACCGCGTGAAGATGAAGGCGGACCACTACATCCCCTCCGACATCGCGCACCACGAGACCCTCGCCCCCGTGTTCGACACGGTGCGGCCCGACCTCGTCTACCACCTGGCAGGGGAGGTCTCGCGAGAGATCTGCGAGCATTGGCCGAGCGTCGCGACCGAGGTCAACGTCGTCGGGACGGTGAACGTCGCGCTCCTCTGCCAGCAGTACGGCGCGCGCGTCGTGTACTCCGGGAGCAGCGAAGAGTACGGCGACGCCTTCAAGGCCGGGCCGGTGAGCGAGCACACGCCGACGGGCAAGGCCCAGGGCGTCTACGCGCTCACGAAGTGGATGGCCGAGGAAATCCTGGAGCACTGGCACCGCACGAAGGGCCTCTCCGTGATCGTCCTCCGGATCTTCATGTGCTACGGACGCGAGGTCCCGAACGCCTACCGCTCCGCCATGGCCCAGTTCATCTACAAGGCGCGCAAGGGCGACGAGATCGTCGTGCACCGCGGCGGGAAGCGTGCGTGGTGCCACGTCGACGACGTCGTCGAGGGCTTCATCCGCGCCGGGCTCTACCGCTTCCCCGAGAGCCTCTACGAGCTCTTCCTCCTCGGGAACGACGAGGTCGTGGACATCGAGGACGTCGCGCACGAGATCATCGAACGCGTCGGGAGCAAGAGCCGCATCCGGTTCACCGACCCGCCGATGGGCATCACGCCGGTGAAGTCGGCGGTGTTCAAGAAGGCGGAGCATCTCCTCGGCTGGGCGGCCAAGGTCTCCTGGAAGGAGGGCCTGAAACGCGAGGTCGAGTGGCAGACGGCGCACGTGCCCCTGGGCATCCGCGGGGCGCCGTAGGGTCTGGCGGGTATCCATGACGCGCGTCCTCGTCGTCGGGGCGAGCGGCTTCCTCGGCCAGCACGTCGTGCGCGCCCTTGCCGCCGCCGGCCATGAGGTCACCGCCACGTATCGGGACCCGGCCTTCGGCGGGTTCCCCGGGGTCGAGGGCGTCACCGCCATCCGTCACGACCTCCTGAAGGACGAGCGGCGGTGGGAGGAGGATGTCTGCGTGTACTTGGCGGGCAACTCTCATCACGGCCGGTCGCTGGAGGACCCGCTGACGGACCTGGAGCAGAACACGGTCGGGCTCCTCCGGTTCCTCCGCGGCTTCTCCGGGGCGATCGTCCTCTTCTCGTCGGCGGCGGTGTACGAGGGGCACGAGGGCGCGGTCGGGCCGGCGACCCCGGTGTCGCCCGTCTTCCCCTATGCAGTGAGCAAACTTGCGGGCGAGGCGTACGTCCGTCATCACCAGCGCACCGAGGGGCTCCGCGGCTACCTCATCCTCCGCCTCTACTACGCCTTCGGACCGGGCGAGCGCCGCGGGCGGTTGTTCGAGGCGCTGTGCCGGAAAGGGCTCCTCGGCGGTGAGCGGAAGTTCGAGGTCTCCGGTGCTGGAGACTCGTTGCTGGATCCGCTTTACGTGGAGGACGTGGCGGCATGTGCCGTCAAGTCGATCGACCATGCCACGCACAACCGGGTGTTCGACCTCTGCGCGGGGTGGCCCACACCGGTCCGCTCGCTGATCACGCGCGTCGGCCTCGCGCAAGGGGTGTCGCTGGAGGTCGTGCACACGCCGCCGCGGCCGGAGATCCCGGTCCGCTTCTTCTCGGACCCCCAGCCCCTGCGGAAGGCCCTAGGGTTGCCGGAACCGACTCCCCTCCAGGAATCCGTGGGACGGTACCTCGGGTGGATGAAGGAGCGGCTCACCGCCAAGCCGTGATTCTCAGCGGGGAACATTGATATTCCCCATCCTGGAGTCGGACCGTTGATGGCCAAAGCGCCGGCTGCCCCGAAGGCGAGCATCGACCCCTCGGCCAAGATCCAGGCCGACCGGCTGCGCATCGGCGAGGGCACGAAGATCGAGGCCGACGTCCAGATCAACGGCCGCGATGTCCGTATTGGCCGCAACGTCACGATCTCGGAGGGCACGACGCTCGGCGGGTTTCGGTTCCGGCCGCTGAAGCGTCTCGTGCTCGGCGACGATGTCTTCCTCGGCCCGCGCGTGCAGCTCTCCGTCCCCTCGGCGGTGATTGGGGACTACGCCAAGGTCCACCGCCACTGCAGCCTCTATGGTCAGGAGCCCCTCGTCCTCGGGCACAACGCCTGGTGCGGGGAGAACAGCATCCTGAACTCCAGCGGCGGGCTGTACGTCGGGAACAACGTCGGCATCGCGACAAGAAATTCCATCTGGACGCACATCGCCCACGCGGACCTGATCGAAGGCTCGCGGTTCCGGAGTTTCACGCCCACGGTCGTCTCGCACAACGCCTGGTTCCTTCCCGACGTCACGATCTCCTCCGGCGTCATCGTCGGCGAGGGCTCCGTCGTCTTCCCGAACTCGGTCGTCACCAAGGACACCGCGCCGCGGCATCTCTACGCCGGCACGCCTGCCGAGGACATCACCGCCAAAGTCCCCCCGTATGAGGCCATCACCCCCGAGGAGAAGATCCTCCGCCTGGAGAGCTTCCTCAAGGATTACGCCAAGGACCACCGGCTCACCGCCAAACGTGTCGTCCGGGAGGCGATGAAGACCTGGGCCTTCAGCAATGGGACCTTCGTGGCGGTGATGCAGAAGCCACGCTCGGACACGTCGAAGGCGGGCCTGCCCGATGGCGCGCTCGTGTTCTCGTACGGGTTCCGCGACCGCAACCGGAAGACGACCTCGTTCGACCTCAAGGCGAAGACCTACACGAAGCGCTACACGGAGGCGGAGCGCTCGCTGATCTCGTATCTCGGAAGCGGCCTCGCACGGTTCGTCCCCGCCGACCGCCCGGTCCTCGAACCGGCGTTCCTCAAGCAGTGCCTCGCCGCCATTCGCCGCTCGAGGTCGAAGAAATGATCGACCCGCTCCGGGGGGACAGAGAGGGCCCGGTGCAGGAACCGGGGTACTACTTCCCCGCCAGAAGGGTCCGAGGATACCTGGACGGTCTCCCGCCTTCGCCGACCGCCCTCGAACCGGCCTACTTGCCGCCTCTGACCGAGCGCATCGCCATCATGACCCACGATGACGAGTTCGACGCCCGCCTCCACGAACGGGAGCAGGCCCTGGGCATCGAGGCGACCTGGTTCCTCCTCACGGAGGCCCTCTTCGACGACCTCCCGGAGGGTCTGGATGTCCAGCTGCACTTCGACAAGGAGCGGGGCCGGCTCGCAGAGCAGATCGACGTCTTCCACCTGAGGGTCGGTCACGCACCGCGCTTCAACCGCACGCACCGCCTCTTCTGGCGCGGGGACAACTTCGACTACCCGCTCCTCGCGAGCCATGGGATCGCCGCCGACTCCACGCGCATCGGCACCCGGCCGTACCGTCCGGTCGTGGAAGGACGCGTCCTCCCGCTTTGGGAGATCCCGTTCTCCTCCGTTGACACGCCTCTCGACACGAAGGCGATCTACAATCCCGGCGACTCGCCCTCCGCCCCGTTCCGGCTCGGGGTCTCCCCGGCGGTGATCCTCTCTCACCCGCCGGCGGTGTGCGAACGCCACCAGTTCCGTTCCTGCTTCGACGAGGCGGTCGCGGCCGCGCGGGCCCACGGCTATCGGTTTATGAGCCTCTCTCAGTTCTTCGACGCGTACTGCCGCGACGTGCCGTCGCCGCGAATCGTACGCGCGCTGGCCCAACCCGTCTGACGCGCGTCCGTTCGGGACGGTCCCTCACCTTCCCGAGGCGATGACGAGCCCGAAAGAATGATAAGGCGGCCGAAGGTCTGTCCTCTCCCCGTGGCGCTTCCCCCGGAGCCGGCGGGCCCGACCCCCCGGGTCTCCGTGATCATCCCCGTCTACAACCAGGCCGCCTTCCTGAAGGAGGCCATCGACTCCATCCTCGCCCAGACCTGGAAGGGCTTCGAGCTGATCGTCGTGGACGACGGCTCGACCGACGGCTCGGGCGACATCGCCCGGAGCTATGGGGCCCGGGTCCGCGTGTTCCGCAAGACGAACGGCGGTGGCGCCTCTGCGATGAACCTCGGGATCCGGGAGGCACGCGGCGAATGGATCGCGCCGCTGTCCTCGGACGACCTCTGGGAGCCGAACAAGCTGGAGGCGCAGCTCCGAGAAGCCGCTGCACACCCCGAGGCGGGCCTGCTCTATACGGACTACATCACCTTCGACCTCGAGGGCCGCGTCCTCGGCCACATCGACTGCGCCCCCCGCGGGAACGCGCGGCAGAATCGCATCTACTTCCTGCGGGGCTGCTACATCAACGGGTCCACGGTTCTGATCCGCCGCTCCGTGCTCGACGCGGTAGGCCTGTACGACGAGACGGAGCGCTACGCGCCCGATTATGACCTGTGGCTGAGGATCACCGCCAAATTCCCCGCGCGCCATGTCGCCCTCCCCCTCGTTCGCTACCGCATCCACCCGGCGCAGGACACCTGGAAACGCCCGCAGATCACGCGCTCGACGTTCCGCGTCGTCTCGCGCGCGGTGCGGAAGGAGCCGCTCTCCATCGGCCTCCCCGCGATGCTCCTCCGGTGGCGGGACGAGGTGACCGGACTCGTCTACCGCGCGCGCAACGTCCGTGCCGCCTCGGAGGTCCGCCTCCGCCTGCGCCTGCTCTTCGACACCGTGCGCATCTTCGTGGACCCGGAGGCCCGGTAGGGGGATGGCCGAGGCGCCGGCGACGCCGCCCGCGTCGGAACCCCTGGAGGCCATGGGCCGACGGCTGACGAAGGACTCCCTGCTCCTCCTGTCGAACGCGATCCTCCTCAAGGGCGTCACGATCATCTCCTCCATCCTGCTCGCGAGGCTGCTCGGCCCGGGGCAGCTCGGCCTCTGGGCCGTCGTCACCGCCACCGGGGGACTCGCCTGGGTCGTCGCGGACCTCGGCCTCGCGGTCGCAACCATGGCGACGGTCGCGGAGAGGAACACGGATCCGGAGGCCCGCGCGCGAGTGCAGACCACCGCGTTGTTCCTCGCGCTCGGCCTCGGCGGGCTGATCGTCGCCGGCTACGGCCTGATCGTGCCCCTCATCGCCGCGGAACTCTACCAGGTGCCCGAGGCCCTGCCGCTGTTCCTCCTCTCGACCGTAACGATGTTCCTCTCCCTCGCCCCGAACATCTTCGGCGCGATCCTCCAGGGTCAGCGACGGTTCAAGGCGCTTGCGGGGCTGAGTTTCGCCCTCGGGATCCTGAACGCCGCGGCCCTCGTCCTCGGCGCCTGGGCGCTCGGGTTGACCGGCGCGTTCCTCGCGAGCCTGGGCACCACGGCCATCGGCTGGGCCGTCTACCTCTACTTCTTCCGCGGCACGGACCGCATTCGTTGGTCCCCCTCGTACTTCCGCTGGGATGTGGGGAAACGCCTCCTGAGGATCGCCTTTCCGACGGTCACCTCGAGCATGGTCACGCTGGTCGGCAGCTGGCTCACCCTCACGTTCCTGACGCTCGCCTCCGGGCAGTACGACCTGGTTGGGCAGTACAGCGTGGCGTGGCGGGTGTCGGCGTTCGTCGTCTTCCCGTCCTCCGCGATCTTCGGCGCGCTGTTCCCGATGGCGGCGGAGACCGCGCGGTCCGACCCCGTCCTCTTCAGCCGCACCTTCCGCCAGACGCTGCGCTACACGCTGATCGTCTCCATCCCGATCTCCCTCCTCCTCGGCGTCCTCGCGCCGGAGATCGTCGGCCTGCTCTATGGGGCGGAGTACCTCGGCGCCGCGCCGCTCCTCGCCCTCCTGGTGCCCGCCGGGCTCCTCCTTGCGCTCACGGCGTGGGGCTCGACCCTGTTCGTCGTGCGCGAGTCGATGTTCCAGGGGGCGACGATGGTGGCGATCGCGGTGATCCTGCAGTGCATCGCGGGGGCGGTGCTCATCCCGACGCTGCTAGGGCTGGGGATTGTGGCCTCGACGCTCCTCCATTACTTCACGCTCGTCGTGCTCACTCCGGTCTTCCTGAGGGGGCGGCCGACGCAACCGGAGCTGCGCCGCGGGTTCCACCTCGCCCTCCTCGCCGCCGCCGGCCTGCTCGCCGCGGGGATCGTGTCGACGCAGCTCGGGTTCCTGTGGCGGCTCGTGCTCCTGGGCTCCGTGCTCGTGGCGTACATCGGGTACGTCCAGGCCCGCGTGTTGACCGCCACGGACCGCCGGTTCCTCCGCAGCCTGATGGCGGGGGCGGCGAGGCGCCTCGGGATCCGGAGAGCCCGCTGATTCCAAGCTCACGCCGACAGGCGCCGGTACCACGCCGCCAAGCGCGGCAGGATCACCGTGTTCGAGAATTCCCGCTCGACGATGCGCCGGCCCTCCCGGCCGTAGTCCTTCAGGAGCGCCGGGTTCCCGAGGAGACCCTTCACCGCCGAGGCGAACGCTTCAGGCTTCGGGGGGACGAGACGGCCCGTCTTCCCGTCCACGAGCGGGTAGCGCGAGAGCCCCTCGTCCGCGACAACGGGCAGCCCGCAGGCGAGACCCTCGATCGTCACGCGCGTCATCGCGTTGTGCAGGAGCGGGTTCACCAAGACGTCCGCCCGAGTGAGGACTGCGGGGAGGCGGTCCGGCGGGACATTCTCCAGGACCTCGACGCGTTCCGAGCGCATCGACCGCCACTTCTCCATCGAGCGGCTGTATCCGGCGATGGCCAGGACGAAGCGCTGCTCGGGGAGGAGACGAAGAATCTCTTGCAACAGCCACGGGGCCTTGTTCGCGCGGCCGACGTAGGCCACGGTGCCCGGGCGGCGGTCCTCCTCGCGGGGGCGGTAGACCGCGGTGTCGACGCTGTTGGGGATATACTCGATCTTGGCGGTCCCCCCGCAGGCGTCGCGCATCTCGTTCGCCTTCACCGTCCCCTCCGGTTCCACCGCCACGACGAGCCGAGCGCTCCGGAGGAAGTGTTCGAGGAGCATCCTCACGGGCTCCGGGGTCTCTTGGACCAGCATCGAGTGGTCCGTGTAGACCATGGGCTGCGGGAAGGTCGCGGCGGTGAGCGTCTTCTGAAGCATGCGCTGCCAGCCGGACCGCGTGACCAGGCGCCGCAGCCCGTCCATCATCTCCACATCGGACCAGTGCGAGTGCACGACGTCGCAACCCGCCGCCAATTCGCGCGCGCGGAGGAGCCGGGTCAGGGAGAAAGCGCCCCAAAGGAGCCGCGCCTGCCCGAGCATCGGGAGCGCAAAGGGTCCCCGGAACCATTCGGCGGGTCGCAGGCGGTGTACACGGACGTTCGGGGAGGTGGTCGGCGGCGGAACGCCAGGGACGCGCGCGGTCAGGATCTCGAAGTCGAACTCGGGGAGGTGCTCGACAACGTTCCACACGTACGATTCCTTCCCGCCGAGGACGGGGAGGTAGACGTTCGTGAGGTGGGCGATGCGGGGTCGCCGCGCTGGCGCGACGTCCGCGGGCCCGATGGCCACGAAGTGCCCATGGCCGGCCCCCATAAAAGAGGTGCGGCCCCGGAATCCGGTCGTCCGGGTCGGTGAACGGTGCTCAGAGCGACTACTTCCCCTGCGCCCGGAACGCCATCACCGCCATCCCGTTGAGGATGACGCCGAAGATCGCGACGGCGAGGAACGCCTTCCCAATCAAGCCCCAGTCGTAACCGTCGACGACGAGGGCCCGCGACGCGTCCGAGAGATAGCTGACGGGGTTGACCGTGGAGAAGTCCCGGATCCATTGGGGTAGGACAGCCGACGGGAGCATGGCGGTGCTCAGGAAGAGCAGCGGGAAGGTCAGGGAGAAGCTCACCATCATCGTGGCTTCCGTGTTCTTCGTCCGCAGCGCGACCGTGTTCGAGAGCCCCGAGAAGGCGACGCCGAAGGCGGAGGACAGGAGCATGATCAGAATCACGCCGGGCACCCCGGTGGCGAAGGGGATCTTCCAGCCGGCCACAACGGTCAGGAGGAAGGCGATGCCGAGGATGATCCCCGCCTGCGCCGCCATGCGGATCCCGTCCGCCAAGAGCTTTCCGATCAGGACGGAGCTGCGACGGATCGGCGCGACGAAGAACTTGTCCATGAACCCGGACTCGATGTCCGACACCATGGCGAAGCCCGACTGCGAGGCGCTCTGGATGGCGGTCATCACCGCGATGCCAGGGAGGAGGACGGCGACATAGTCGTACCGCCCGCCGGGGGGCGTGGCCACGTTCCCGAACGTCTGGCTGAACATGACGAGCCAGATCAAGGGCATGAACAAGCTGAAGAAGAGCATGACCGGGGTGCGAGTGAGCTTCTTGAGGCTGCGCCAGGCCACGAGGCTGATCTCGGTCAGCATTCCGCCGGTGAACGGTTCGTCGCGGGTCCTCGTGATCAAAGGCCGTGCGAGGCCCACTTCGGTCGCCATGTCACCGCCTCCGGCTGCCGAAGCCGCCGCGCGAGGTCGGTTTCACTTCTTCGACGCGCATCTGCCGCCCCGTGTGCTGGAGGAAGACCTCGTTGAGGGAGGGATGCGCGAGGGCGACCTGCTGGATCGGCACCTTTGCCGAGTCCATGCGGCGCAGGATCTCCAGGAGGGTGGCGCCTCCGTCGGTGGAATGCGCGCTCACCCCCTCGTCGAACGACGTCGCGCGCTGCACGCCGGGGACCGCCTGGGCGATCACGAGCGCGCGCTCGCGGCTCTTCTCGAACGCCTCGTCGCGGGTGAGGCGGATGGTGATCACGTCGGCGCCGATGGCGGCCTTGAGCTCCGCGGGGCTGCCCTCCGCCACGATCTTGCCGCCGTCGATGATCGCGAGGCGCTGGCAGAGGAGGTCCGCCTCCTCCATGTACTGCGTCGTAAGGAAGATCGTCATCCCCTCCTCGCGGTGAAGGCGGCGCAGGTAATCCCAGACAGCGTTCCGGGTCTGGGGGTCCAGGCCCGTGGTCGGCTCGTCCAAGAAGAGGATGCGAGGGTGGTGGATCAGCCCGGCGCCGAGGTCGAGCCGCCGGCGCATGCCCCCGGAGTAGGTGTAGGCGCGGCGGTCGGCGGCGTCCTTCAGCTGCAGGACCTCGAGCATCTCCTCGACGCGCTGGTTCACGAGCGTGTTCGGCATGTGGTAGAGCCGCCCGATGAGCCAGAGGTTCTCGCGGCCAGTGAGCTCCCCGTCCACGCCGATGGACTGTCCCGTGTAGCCGATGATGCGGCGGATGGCCGCACCGTCGTGCTCGACGTCGAGCCCGGCGACGCGGACACTGCCGCTCGTTTTCGCCAGCAGCGTCGTGATGATCTTGATGGCGGTGCTCTTCCCCGCGCCGTTGGGCCCGAGGAAGCCGAAGAACTCGCCCTCCTTCACCGAGAAGCTGACGTCGTCCACCGCTTTGACCGCCTCCTGGCGGCGGCCGGAGTAAATCTTGACGAGGTTACGGACCTCGATGATCGCGTCCCGTGCGGGGGCCTTGGAGCGTGTCCCCTTCGTTTCCACCGGGTCGGTGCGCGCGGGTTCGGGCATGGCCTCCCGCCAGGGGACCTCGGCTTAAGTAGTTTGCCACTAAGATACTGACCCGTGAGTGAATCGGAAAGTTCTTACGAAGCGAGGTCCCTGAAGTGCGTGGTGACAGTGACGTCCCGCCGGACCGCCGTGGAAGAGACCTTCCGGAGCCTGCGCCACGTCATGGCCGAGCTCCACGGCTGCGTCCGCGCCGGTTTCGCAAAGGAGGGGATGTCGATCGGGCAGATGGTCCTCTTGCGCGTCCTGGTCCGTCGGGGGAGCGCGACCCCGAAGGAACTTGCCCAGGCGCTGAACGTGACGACGGGGAACATCACCGGGCTCGTGGACAAGTTGGAAGCCGCCGGATTGGCCACGCGACGGCGGAGCACGACCGACCGGCGCGTGGTCCACATCGAACTCACCGCCAAGGCCCGGGCGCGGTTCAAGAGGGTCCAGAGCGCCTCGATTGACGTGCTCACGGAGGCGTTCAACGGCTGGACGCTCGGGGAGATCCAGGATCTCCGCCGGCTCCTGGAGAAGTTGGCGCGGGGAGGGGGAAGGGGCCAGCGGTCCTCCGAACATCTTCCCGGTGGGTCCTCGTGATTGCCAGGGTCCGGGTCCTGGAGTCGCGTCCCCTCACCCCCACGACGCACGGCGCCAAGTTCGAGAAGCCACCCGGGTTCGTGTTCGCTCCGGTCCAGTTCTGCGGTCTGGAGCTCTCGACGAGGGACGGTCCCCTCGAGTACTCGATGTCGCTTGCGTGCTCGCCGACCAGGCCCTACCTGGAATTCGGAGCCCGCGTTTCGTCCTCGCCCTGGAAACAGGCGTTCGTGGCGCTCAAGCCAGGGGACGAAGCGGAAGTGGACGGCGCGTACGGCCACTTCGTTCTCGATGAATCGTCTCCCGCCGTCCTCGTCGCGGGTGGCATCGGCGTCACGCCGCTGCTCGGGATGGCGGAGTACGCGGCGGACCGCCGGCTTCCCATCGACGTGCGCCTCGTGTACTCGAACCGGGACGAAGAGGAGATCGCCTATCGCTCTGAGCTCGAGGAGTTGACGCGGCAGAATGCTCGCTTCCAGATCGTTCACACGCTCACGCGAGCCTCGGAGGATTCGTCCTGGACCGGGCGCCGGGGGCGCATCGACTCTGAGCTCCTTGCCCAAGCTTCGCGTGGGCTCTCCAACCCATCCTACTACGTCTGCGGGAAGCCCGAGATGGTGCAGGGGACATTTCGTAGCCTCGTAGGGCTCGGGGTCACCGGGGATCGGATCAAGTACGAAGTCTTCCGCGGCTACTAGTGACCCAGCCACCGACGCTTCGTTTCCTTTCGGAATACCCCGTGATGGAGACCCAGAAGCGCCGCGGCGTCTTCCAGGCACGACCAGAACAACGTACTCCAACCTTTTAACGCCCCTCGCGTTGCCGCCGGCGGTGGACTTCGAACTCAGCGAGGAGCAACGGTTGATCCAGCGCAGCGCCGCCGAGTTCGTCGACCGCGAGGTCGTGCCGCACGCGCGTGAATGGGAGGCGAAGGGGGCGATCCCCCGCGAGGTCACGCGGAGGATGGCGCAGCTCGGGTTCCTCGGCGGGCCGGTCCCCCCGGAGTACGGCGGCTCGGGCATGGACTACGTGTCCTTCATGCTCCTCATGGAGGAGATCTCCCGCGGCTCGTCCTCGCTGCGGACGACGATCTCTGTGCAGACGTCGCTCGCGGAGACGACGCTCCTCAACTTCGGGAACGAGGCGCAGAAGCGGAAATGGCTCGTGCCGCTGGCGAAGGGCGAGGCGCTCGGCGCCTGGGCCCTGACGGAACCGAATGCGGGGTCAGATGCCGCCAACCAGCAGACCACCGCCAAACTCGATGGCGGTCATTGGGTCCTCAACGGGGCGAAGCGGTTCATCTCGAACGGCGGGGTCGCGGATTACGTCGTGGTGTTCGCCCGCGAACCTGGCACGTCGAAGCACGAGGGCATCTCGGCGTTCCTGGTCCCAAGAGGGACGAAGGGGTTCTCCGTCGTCCGGGAGGAGACGACGACGAAGCTCGGTCTCCGGGCCTCGCCCACCGCCGATCTTGCGTTCGAGGACTGCCGCATCCCGGAGGACCATCTGCTCGGGAAGCGCGGCGACGGGTGGGCCACCGCCATGTTCGTCCTGAACCACGGACGGCTCGGCGTCGCCGCCGGGGGGGTCGGGGTGATGCGCGCGGCGTTCGAGGCGGCGGTGAAGTACGCGAAGGAGCGCAAGGCGTTCAACCGCCCCATCGGGGACTTCCAGCTCGTCAAGGAGCACATCGCGGAGATGGCGTTGGCGGTGGACGCGGGCCGTCTCCTGGTCCTGCGCGCGGCGTGGATGAAGGACCGGAAGATGGACAACACGAAGGAGGTCTCCATGGCGAAGCTGTTCTGCGCGCGGATGGCGGTGGACGTGGCGGACCGCGCGATCCAGGTGCACGGCGGTTACGGGTTCAGCGGGGACTTCGACGTGGAGCGCTACTGGCGGGACGCGCGGATCCTCGGGCTCTACGAGGGCACGAACGAGATCCAGAAGATCATCATCGCGGACAGGGTCCTCGGCTGATGCTGGCGCGCATCCGTGCTTCGCTGCGGGGGAAAAGGCACGCGGTACAGTGGAGCGAAGGTCGGCGCGTGTGCTCCTCCTGCGGGAAACCCGTACGGTACAATGAGGACTACGACGCCTACGCGTGCCTCAACTGCGATGAGTGGCTCGAGCGCGGGTGCATCGACCCTACCTGTGGGTTTTGCAGAAAGCGTCCTTGGAAGCCATCTACGGCGCGAGAGTCATCCTGGGAGGAGGTCGAAGCCGATCCCTCGCCCCGCTCCACTCTCGATTCCGGCCATCGAAGCTGAACGCCCGCCGCGTGCCGATTCCACATCGTCGGGGAGGTTCATGAGGCTGAGTCCACAGTTTCATTTCGAGTCTGAAACTGGACCAAGAGAACGCGAGCGGTCTGGTGGTGCGGGAAGTGAACTATGGCGAAACTTGCCCTGGGGCGGTATCGAAGTTCGGGACGGACTCGGATCTTCCACACATCCCCGGCAGCGGTGAGCTCATAAGGCCGGACGCTCTTCCCGCGCCGATGGGAGCACCGCCGACCGTCCAGCGGTCCCCCGGAGAGGAATATCCATGTCCAGACCTTTGAGGATCGGTGCCGCGCCGAACCCCGTCGCCCAGGCGAACGCGACCGTCGTCGTCGCCGAACTCCAGAAGCACCACGCTCCGAAGGCCTTCGCCGCCGTGTCGGTGAAGCCGCGGCCCTACAAGATCAGCGTCCGGGACCTCGGGATGACCGCCGAGGCGCAGCGCAAGATGTTCCGCACCCTGGAGAAGGCCCTCGTCGCCGGACGGCTGCAGGCCGTGGCGGTGGGCGCCGTCGACTTGCCCGCAGAGCTCCCCGGCGCGCTTGCCATCGCGGCGGTGGCCAAGCGCCCGACGCCCTGGGACGCCCTCATCTCCCGCGACAACCTTCCCCTCGACAAGCTCGCCCCAGAGGCGAAGATCGGCACGAGCCACTGGCGGCGAACCGCCCAGCTCTTGGACTACTGCTCGACGTTCCGCGTCTCCGAGATCCGTGGCAACCTCGCCCCCCAGCTGAAGAAGCTCGGGAAGCGTGGCCTTGACGCCCTCGTCTTGCCCGCGGCGCAGCTGGGGCGCCTCGGACTGCGTGACCGGGTCACTGAGGAACTCGGCGTGCATGTCATGGTGCCGGCGGCCGGCCAAGGCTCGATCGCCGTGCTCACGAAAGCCCGGGACGAGGCGACGCGAGGTCTGTTGAAGACGCTCGAAGACCCGCTTGCCCGTGCCGAGCTCACCGCCGAGCGCGCGGTCGTCCGGGAGATGGGCGGCCTCGGGGACACGTCGCTGGGCGTCGTCGCCGTGGCCAATGGCGGGGCGCTCCGGGTCGACGCCGTCCTCGCGACACCGGGAAGGCGGGTCGTGCGCACCTTCGCCGTCGGCCCGACGCTGCGGCCCGAGCAGGTCGCCGCCACGGTCGCCCAGGAGCTGCACCGCGCGCGCTCCGGGCACATCGTCCACGGGCTCAAGCCTTAACGGCAGGTTTTTGGCCACCCCCTCCTTCGTCGGCGCGATGGACGAAGCCCTCCAGGCCCTGGGGCTCACCGCCGCCGAGGCGCGAGCGTACCGCGGGCTCCTGCACGGCCCCCGCGACGCCCGATCGTTGTCCAGCGCGGTCTTGGCGACCTACCCGGGCATCTACCGCACGCTTGAGGCGCTCGTCCGCAAGGGCTGGGTCCGGGTCCAGGGGACCCATCCCCGCCAGTTCACCGCCATTCCGCCCTCCGAGGCCTCCCGGTCCATGAGGGAGACGGCGATCCGCCGCCTGGACGAGGCGTTGCGTGACTTGGCGGTGAAGGAAGGGTTCCCCGCTCCGCCACCGGACCTGGCCGTCATCAAGGGTTTCGACGCCGCTCTTGCCGCCATCGGGCAGATGGCCGCCTCGGCGGAGGACCCCCTCTTCTGTGTCACCCCAGGGCCGCTCGACGCCGAGGTCGTTGCGGAGATTCTGCAGGCGCTCGGGCAGGCGCACGTCGGCGTGGAGTGGTATCTCAACGTCGCGAACCGCGGGGATGTGGCGGCGCACGGGGCCGGACCGCAAGTGCGTGCCTTGGCGGTGATCCCGAAGGCCCGCCAGGGGCCCACGCGCCTGGAGCACACCTTCCTCTTCTCCGGGCGCTCCCGAATGCTCACCCTCGATGCGGCCTACCGTGACGGGAGGCTGGACCGCGCCGCCACGCACGCCCTCGCCCTCGGGGACGTGGACATCGTGCGCACGCAGCTCGAGGCCCTCGTGGAAGCGACGCGAGCGCTCGCGGGCCGCCCCGTCCCCGCGCCGTGACCGGCGTTCACGCCGCCGTCGCCGCCCGACGGAGGTGGCGGTAACGGAGCGCATAGGCCCCGACCCGCACCGCGATGACTCCGGCGCCGACCGCCAGCGCGGCGGTGAACAGGTTCTCCCCGGCGGCGATCATCTGGGTCATCAGCCAGACATGGAGGGCGAACACCCCGGCCAGGACGGGGACGAGGAACCGGATGCGCTGCAGTTCGTTGCCAGGCCGCGAGGATTCAACGGCCGGAGGCGCCACGGCGATGGCGGCGTAGTGCCCCAGGCGCCAGGTGAAGAGGGCGATAGCGACGAGGAGAAGGACGATGATCAGGTTGTCCTGCCGGGCGATCATCCGCGTCAGGACCCAGCCGTGGAGCGCCAGGAGGCCGACGAAGGTCACGACGAGCACGCGCGCGCGCTGGCGGGGGTCCACGGCCCGTCCATCCCCGCCGCGACTTGAGGGTTACGAATGGTCCTAGCGGGGCGACGCTAGCGGAGTCCCGCCATGGCGGCGGCGACGAACTCCCAGTCGGCGGGCGTGAGGTGCTGGCGGGCGAGGGGGAAGAACGCGGACTCCTCCTTCCGCACGTGGTCCTGGAGGACCTGGACGAGGAAGAGGCCGTGACGGTCGAGTTCCGCGACCTCCCGTTCCCCGGTCACCGCCACGGCGCCGTCGAGGGCCTCGGCGAACTTCGTGACGCCCCGCTCGAGTTCCCGGTGCTCCTGCCACAGGAGGTCCACCATCGAGTCCCCGTGACGGCCCAGGTGGCGCTCCACGGCGGGCAGCAGTCCGGCGTCCTCGCGGTGGAAGTGCGGCACGAGGCTCACCCGCATGAAGTCCAGATCCTCGCGCAGGGCCGCGAGAGTCTCTCTTCGTGTGATGCGCGCGTTCACGACGTCATCCAGGCGTCGTTCGACGGCGGCGAACCTGTCCCGGAACACAAGGTGGTCGGCGTGAAGCGCCTCAAGAGGGTGCACGGTTCCCGGTAGGCCCCGCGCCGTAAGAGTTTGACGCCCGGCTCAGCCCACGGCCTGGTTTAGCCAGGCCGCGTACGCGTCGAACCGGGGCTCGCGGCCGAGGTACTCCCGGACCATCTCCGCCGCCGGCTTGCGGCTCCCCGCCTCGAGGATCGCCTGCCGGTACTTCGCCGCCTGAGACGGATCGAGGATGGACTTCCCGCCCTGGAACGGCGAGAACAGGTCCTTCGCGATCACAAGGGACCACATGTAGGTGTAGTATACCGCCGAGTAGCCGTTGAGGTGCCCGAACCCACACTGGAAGTGCGTCCCCTCAAACCAAGGCACGAGCTCGTACCGCGCGTAGAGCTCCTTCGCGACCGCCGTCGTGTCCATGCCCTTCGGGTCGCGCGTGTGGTAGGCGAGGGAGAGCGCGGCGAGGAACATCTGGCGGCGCACGTCGAGGCCACGCCCCAGCGCGTCGGCCCGCTCCTGGCGCGCGAGCAGGTCGGCGGGGATCGGCTCGCCCGTCTCATGGTGGCGCGCGAAGGTCTGCAGCATGGCGGGGTCCCGCGCCCACTCCTCGAGGAGCTGCGACGGCGCCTCGACGAAGTCCCACTCGATCTCGTTCATCGAGGTCTGCACCCAGCGGCGCCCGCCAGAGAGGATCATGTGGACGAGGTGCCCGAACTCGTGGAAGAAGGTGAGGACGTCGTTGTGCGTCATCAGGGCCGGGCCCTTCGCCGGATCCGGGAAGTTGCAGATGAGCGACGCCTGCGGTAGGCTCCCCCCCGGGACGCCGAGGACGAGCGGGAAGGCGGCGGCGTGCGTGAACTTCCCCGGTCTCGGGTGCATGTCGAGGAAGAACCGTCCCAGGACGCGGTCGCTCTGCAATAGGTCGTAGGCCTCGACAGAGGGGTCCCACACCGCCAGGTCCTCGACTTTCCGGAAGCGGAGCCCGAGGAGCTCCCCCAGGATGCCGAACATCCCCTCCTTCACGCGGGCGTACGGGAAGTAGGCGCGGGCCTCGCGCGAGTCAAAGGAGAACTGCTCTGTCCGCACGCGCTCGCGGTAGAACCCACGGTCCCAGGGCTCGAGGCTCGTCGCGGCAGGCTGGTCCTTCCTCTTGCGAGCGACGAGGAGGGCGTCGTCCTCCCGCGCTCGCTCCTCGGCGGCGGCGGTGATCTTCCCGATGAACTCGGCGGCGGCCTTCCCGGAGCCGATCATCTTGTCCACGGTCACGTAGTCCCCCCAGTTCGCGTAGCCCAGGAGCTTCGCCAGGGCCTCGCGGCGCTCCAGGAGGCGGCCGAGCACCTCCAGATTGGCGGGGTGCCCCCGGTTGTTGAACGCATGGAGCAGGCGCTTCCGGAGGTCCGCGTTCTCCGCGTACTGGAAGATGGGGATGGAGTCCGGGTAGGCGGTGGAGATCGTCACGAGCCCGTCGGGTCCGGGCTTCTTGGCGGCGACATAGTCCTCCGGCATCCCCGCCAGGTCCTCGGGTCTGGCGGTGACGGACCGCACGTCCTCGCTGATGATCCGGTCGAAGTCCGACCCGATCGCATCGATCTCGTCGCGGAGCACCTTGATCTTCTCGCGCGTCGCCTCGTCCCGGTCCACGCCGGCGAGGCGGAAGTCCCGGAGGATCTTGTGGATGGCATACCGCGTCTCCTCGTCCTGCATCGAGACATCGAGCGCGACGAACAGGTCGTACAACCCGCGGTTCAGGCCCAGCTCGGTGCGGAGGCTCTTCGCGGCCCGGTTCGACCGGTCCCCCGCCTCCCGGAGGCCCCCATCGGGGTGGGCATTGAAGACAAGATCCGACTGCATCGCCGTCTCCGCGACGCGGATGAGGAGCGCGTTGAACGGTACGAGGGTGTTCTCGACAGTGCGTGGGCCTCGTGAGGCGACCAGGAGGTCCACCTCGGCGCGCGCGGCGGCGAGCTCCGCGTCCGCCAGGGTGTTCAGTTCGTCCGGCGTCGTCGCGAGCAGGAGGCCGGCCGGTGTGATGCGTCCCTCGGGCATACCTTCGCTCCCTCGGAATGCGGCGAATGCCTACCCCGATATCTACCTTTTCCACAATTTCCGGCCGGGTTCCCGAGCCCGGTCGCGTCCGACCGGGACCGGCTAAGGCGAATACCGCCCGGGCGTGCGGGGGAACGGCACCGCATCCCGGATGTGCTCCAGGCCACAGATCCACTGGACGAGCCGCTCCACCCCGAGCCCGAACCCCGCGTGCTGCACGTTGCCGTACTTCCTCGAGTCGAGGTACCACTCGTAGTTCGCCGGGTCCTCGCCCATGAGCCGCATACCCTCCCGGAGGTTCTCCAGGCTCAGCTCGCGCTCGCTCCCGCCGATCAGCTCCATGCCGTTCGGCCCGATGCAGTCGAAGTTCAGGACGACCTTTGGGTTCGCAGGGTCGACCGCTTTGTAGAACGCTTGGGAGATGCGCGGGTAGTTCGTGATCATCAGCGGCAACGCCCGTCCCTTCGCGATCTCCCGCTCCTCCTCGGTGCGCAGGTCCCTCCCCCATTCGAAGTCGATGCCGCGGCCACGCAATTCATCGACGACCTCCGTGTAGGTCATCCGGGGGAACGGCGTCTTGATGGCGGCGATCTCCTGGACATCCCGACCCAGCGCGGTGAGGTCCGCCGCGTTCCGCTCGACGACCCGTGCGCAGACGTGGCTGATGAGCCTCTCGCCGTGGCCGACGACCGAATCGAGGCCCTCCCAAGCGACTTCCATCTCCGCGTGCCAGTACTCCGTCAGGTGGCGCACGGTCCGCGACTTCTCCGCTCGGAACGACGGCGCGACACAGTAGACCTTCTCCATGGCCAGCGCGAACGCCTCGGCGTACAGCTGCCAGGACTGCGTGAGGTACACCGTGCGCCCGAAGTAGTCCAGTTCGAAGACCGTCGAGCCGCCCTCGCTCCCCTGCGGCGTGAGGATGGGCGGGTCCATCTGGAGGAACCCTTCGCCGCGGAAGTACTCGTGGATCGCCCCGACGACCGTGTGCCGCACCCGCCACACCGGGGCCATCTTCGTCGAGCGGATCCAGAGGTGGCGCATGTCGAGGAGGAACTCCTCCCCCGCACCCTCCTTGATCGGGAAGACATCGGCGAAGCTCACGACCTGGAAGGAGGCCGCGCGGACCTCGTACCCGCCGGGCGCGCGCGGGTCCTCGTGCACGGTGCCGCGGATCCTCACCGCCGACTCGACGAGGGCCTTCTGCGCGTCCGCGAACTCGCCCTCCGGCACGACGCCCTTCTTGGCGGTGACCTGGACCGTCCCGCTGGCGTCGCGGAGGACGACGAAGACGAGGCCCCCGGAGGAGCGCGTGCGGTGGATCCAGCCGTGGAGATCGACCTCCTGCCCCTTCAGTCCGCCTGTGAGGACGTCGCGGATCGCCGCCATTCTGCCGCGGAACCGGTCCCGGGCTAATCTACCTTCCCCTGCGACGGAGGGAAGGGGAGAAATGGCCAGGCGCGTTGCCCCCGCGTGCTCCGTCGCGCTTCTTCCGAGGACCTGGACGGCATCGACCGCCTGGAGGAGGTCTGCTTCGGGGAGCGGCGGTTCACCCGCGAGCACGTCGCCTGGGTCCTCCGCAACCCGGACATGCCGACGGTGGTCGAGACCGAGGGGGGCCTCCGAGGCGCGATCATGGTGGCGGTGGACAAGACCCAGGCGCGCGTCCTCTCCGTGGCGGTGGACCCCGCGCATCGCCGCCGGGGGATCGCCACGCGCCTGATGGCGGCGGCGGAGTCGCTGTCGCGGGAGCGCGGGGCCCGCGCGATCGTCCTCGAGGTCGGGGTCTCGAACGTCGCGGCCTTCGAGTTCTACCGCAAGCTCGGTTACAAGGTCGCCGCGCGCCTATCTCACTACTACTCCTGGGGGGAGGACGCTTTCGGGATGACGAAGAGTCTCGTTCCATCGACATCGCCGTCCCCGCCGTCGCGGTGAACCCTCTGGTCCGCGCCGAGGGGCATACTTTAAAGCCGGAACCGGCATCGGTCGACTCCATGCTCCCGTTGCCGCCGAAGTTCTTCGTCACCTCGGGCAAGGCCGTCAGCAAGGTCAGCGACCTGAACGCGTTCGACGAGGCGCTCCTGAACGCGGGCATCGGCGAGCAGAACCTCGTCTCCGTCTCTTCGATCCTTCCGGTCGGGATCAACCAGGTCAAGCGGCGGGAGCTCCCCATGGGCGCGATCACGCACACGGTCCTCGCGCAGCAGCGCGGCGGGGAGGGCGAGATGATCTCCGCCGGGATCGCGTACGGGTTCCGCGACGACGGCCACGGCGGCTACGTCGCCGAGGGCCACATCCACGGCACCGGGAAAGCGCTCCGCGAGATCCTCGAGTGGAAGATGGGCGAGATGGCGAAGCTGCGCGGCATCCGTTTCAAGAAGCTGGAGTACCGCATCGAGGAGCTCTCCATCCCCATGGACCATTACGGAGCGTGTCTCGGCGCCTTGGTCTTCGTGTTCTGATGCACGGCGTGATCGTCTGTCCCCGGTGCGGGCGGGCCAAGGGCGTACGGGCCTCGCAGAAGACGACGTCCTGCCAGTGCGGCTTCGTGATCCCCGTGCACGCCTCGAGGCTGAAGGCGCGCGTCGAGAACGTGAAGGACCTTCCCGAGGCGGTGCGCACCGTCGCCGCCGCCGGGCGCCTGGAGGCGCCGCGCCGCAAGAAACCGTCCCGGGACGTGACCACGCGCGTCGCCGAGATCGCCGCCAAGGCCGGGGACCGCCGCCACCGCATCCTCGCCGCCGCCGAGTCGCTCACCGCCGAACTCGTCCTGTTCACCGCCGAGGACTTCGACCGCGTCCTGCGCGTCCTGAACCTGCCGGAAGTGCAGTCGTGCCTCGACATCCTCCGGCGGGAGAACCTCCTCGCCGAGCCGCGGCCGGGGTACTTCCGGGTCGTCAGCGGCTAGCGCGCGCCGCCGTCACGCGCCGCTTCCGCCGTTCCCGCCGCAACTTCTCCGGAAGGGCGTCGGGGAGGATCTCGCCGATCGTGAAGCGGTGGAGGACGATCCCGATGAAGAGGATCGCCAACAGGGACACGTAGGTGGTGGCGGTGGGGAACCCGCCCTGGAAGAGGATGAGCGGAATCGAGGCGGCGAGGAACACGCCGCGGACGATGAGCGCTTTCACGAACCGCCCCATCGTCTCCCCGAAGGCGCACCCGAACCCGATCAAACTACCCGTGAAGGCGTGGACCATCGTGAGCGCGATGGCGTAGACGAGGAGCGACCCGGAGGTGAAGACGGACCCGAGCCCCGGTGCCGAGGCGTACGCCCCCGTGAACGCGACGGAGCCGGCGATCCCCACACCGAGGGCGAGGCCGACATACGTCGTGTCGAAGCGCGCGCGGTATCCCTTGCGGTTCAGGAAGACGAGCTTGAACCCTTCCTCGAAGACGGCGATGAGGAAGAGGACAATGAGGACGCTAGCGAGGGTGCCACCGGGGGATTGGGAGAAGAGATTGACTGCGGCGGCGATGAATCCGAAGACGAGGCCGATGGCGAGGGCGAGGAACACGCGGCGGCTGTCGAACACCGTGGCGGAGAAGTACGGCCGGTCGTACACTCGCAGGGAGAAGTAGAAGACCGCGAAGGCCGGGCCGATGCCGATCATGGCGGCGAGGAAGTTCTGCCAGAACTCGGCCACGGCGGCGCAGCGGCGGTGGCGGTAAAGAACCTTGTCCGCGCGCACCGGCAACCGGCGGACGGTACCAAACCCTTAAGCCCGACCCGAGGGATGTCGGCCTTCCACCCGAGAGGCCGTGCCCATGACCGCCAAGAAGACCTCGGCGGGGTCCGCCGCGACCCCCAACGTCGAAGAGCTCCTGCGCAAGGCGAACGCGCCGGTCGAGGAGTCGAAGAAGCTCCATCCCTTCTACGAGGGCAAGGTCGAGATCGTCTCCAAGGTGCCGATCCGCTCCTTCGATGACTTCGCCATCTGGTACACGCCGGGCGTCGCGCAGCCCTGCCTCCAGATCGCGAAGGACAAGGAACTCGCCTACACGCTCACGAACAAGTGGAACAACGTCGCCATCGTCACGGACGGGACGCGGGTCCTCGGGCTCGGGGACATCGGCCCGGAGGCCGGCCTCCCGGTCATGGAGGGCAAGTCCCTGCTCTTCAAGTACCTCGGCGGCGTCGACGCTTACCCCCTCTGCCTGGGGACGAAGGATCCCGAGGAGATCATCGAGACGGTCATCCGCCTGCAACCCTCCTTCGGCGGCGTCAACCTCGAGGACATCGCGCAACCGAAGTGCTTCGAGATCCTCGACCGGCTGCGCGAGGAGTGTGAGATCCCCGTGTGGCATGACGACCAGCAAGGGACCGCGACGATCATCACCGCCGGCGTGATCAACGCAGTGAAGGTCGTGGGGAAGAAACTGCCCCAGGTCAAGGTGGCCATGGTCGGCGCCGGGGCGAGCAACATCCGCACGTCCTACATCCTCCAGGCGGCGGGGGTGAACCCCAAGAACATCGTGATGTGCGACTCCAAGGGCATCCTCGGGCCGCACCGGAAGGACATCCTGAAGGAGGAGTTCCCCGACAAGTGGGAGATGGCACACTCCACGAATGCGGAGGGCCTCACCGGCGGTGTCCCGGAGGCGATGAAGGGCGCGGACGTGACGATCGCCGCCTCCCGGCCCGGACCCGGGATCCTGAAGAAGGAGTGGATTACCGCCATGGCCGACGACTCCATCGTCTTCCCGATCGCGAACCCGGTGCCGGAGATCTGGCCGTGGGAGGCAAAGGAGGCGGGGGCGCGCATCGTCGCGACCGGCCGCTCCGACTTCCCGAACCAGGTGAACAACTCGCTCGGGTTCCCCGCCATCTTCCGCGGGACGCTGGACGTGCGGGCCTCGACGATCACGGACGAGATGTGCCTGGAGGCGGCGCGGGAGCTCGCGCGTGTCGCGGAGGAGGACGGGCTCTCCGAGGACCACATCGTGCCGACGATGGACCACGCGACCGTGTTCCCGCGGGAGGCGACGGCGGTCGCGCTGAAGGCGATCGAGCAGGGCATCGCGCGCGTGAAGCGCTCGCGGTCGGAACTCCTGGAGCGGGCCACGGCGATCATCGGGCGGGCGCGCGGCCAGGCGAAGCACCTCATGGGCACGGAGTTCATCCGGAAGCCGCCGGCGTAGTGTCGCGTGCCCACTCGGCGAAGGGAGCTCCCGCCACCACGCCCTCGTCAACGCTCCGTCTTGCTCTCTCCGCGATATCGTGGACGTGTCCCCACGCCTGCGTCCTCCGCCAGGAATCCCAGCCAGTCCTCGACTTCGTTGGCCCCCGCCTTGCGCTTCAGGGAGCCTCTGTCGAGACGTTCTCGGTGAGCGGTGAATAGGAGTAGGGCCTGCTCCCAGTCCGTCCGGGAATCCCAGTACTTCGCCGCGAGGAGGCGGTCCACGACGGCATCCTCCACCGTCACCATAGGCACAACATATCCCCGGACCTCCATCTCCACAACGGTCTCCGTTTTCCGGAGGAACCTTCCGGCGACGTCGGCAACGAGGTCAAGATCTGAGTGGCTGAAGACGCGTCCTGTTCGCTCAAAGCCGGCACCCTCCAGCAAGGGGACGATGTCCTCACGGTCCCCGACGACATCCACGTCGCCTGTCACGTAGGCGCCCGTGGTGTAGAACTCGACGAGGGCTCCGCCCACGAGTACAGCGCGGCGCCCCTTCGGAAGGTGGCGGTTGAGCACACCGACGAGGAGGACCTTTCGCTCTTCACGTGGGCGGCCGTCCAGAGCGGCTCGCAGCTCCTCTAGGAACTCAGACACGGGGGCGCACCTCGCCCTTGCGGAGCCGCCGCCGCCACGCGAGGTCTGCGTTGCGGGCCAACGCCAGGATCTCCTCGACCGGGCGCCCGCGCTTGGTGGAGGGGCGTCCAATCTCTGGGAGGAGGCGGCGGATCACGTCAGCGAAGGTGTCTCCGGGGCCCTTCATGCGCTCCAGGCGACGGTAGACCTCGGCATCCAGCAGGACCTGTCGGAAGCGGGAGTGGTCGTAGGCACCCATATCGGGACGATGAGGGAGCCAGGAGATAAGTCTATCGATAGATATTCCGCCAGGAAGAACCCACGACTGCTGGAACTTCGCGCGTCATGTGCACGGTGCAACCGGGGAATCCCACCGCCACCCTTAAGGCACGGACCCCCGCTCTCCCGCCGATGCCTTCCATCACGGACGTGAAACGCCGCCACGAGGCGGCGATCCTGAAGGTGGATGGCGTCGTCGGCGTCGGCATCGGGCTCCGCGGGGGCCGAGAGTGTATCACCGTGATGGTCCGAACCCTCTCCGATCCGGTCCGCGCCGCCGTCCCGAAGGAGATCGAGGGCTTCCCCACCGCCATCGAGGTCGTCGGCGACGTGCGCGCGAGGCGGTGAGCCCATGGACGTGAGCGACGCGAAGGCGGTGTGCGAGTGCAAGTTCCTCGGGCTCGAGCTGGAGGGCATGACCCCGTCCGTCAACGCGAACGTCGTCGGCGTCGGCGTGGGCATCAAGGTGTACCGTGGCATGCCGACGGGGGAGACCGCGCTCCGCGTCTACGTGAAGAAGAAGGTGCACCCACTCATGATTCCCGAAGGCGAATTGATCCCGGACTTCATCGAGGGGGTCCCCACCGACATCGACGCCATCGGGGAGGTCCGCATCAAGTGGCCGTTCCCGCCGGTCTTCCAGAGGAGACTCCGCCCCGCGCGACCGGGGATCAGCATCGGCCACCGCGACGTGAGCGCCGGCACCTTCGGCCTCGTCGTGCGGACGGCTACGGAGAAGGGCCTCATCCTGAGCAACAACCACGTCCTCGCGAACGAGAACCGAGGCGTGAAGGGCGACGTCATCCTGCAGCCCGGGGACTGGGATGGCGGGAAGTCGGAGAAGGACTCGATTGGGAGCCTCGCGAGCTTCGTCCCGCTGAAGGAGGAGGAGACGAACCAGGTCGACGCCGCGCTCGCGCAACCGTACGACCCGCGGGACATCGCGCCGGACATCGTCGGGATCGGTCGGGTGGCGGGGACGGTGGAGCCGCGCCTGGGGATGGCGGTGACGAAGGCGGGCCGGACGACGCGGATCACGCGGGGCGAGGTGACGGACATGGACGTGACGCTCCTCGTCGGCTATACGAACGGGTCGCTGCTCTTCCAGGACCAGATGATCCTCCGGGGGCGCGGCGGGTTCAGCGGGCCGGGCGACTCCGGTTCCGCGATCCTGGACATGGAGAACCGCGTCTGCGGCCTGCTCTTCGCCGGCTCGCCCGTCGTGACGATCGCGAACCGCTGGGCCAAAGTGGCGAGCGCCCTCGGCGTCACCCCGGTGTGACTGTCCTCAACCCCAGGACTCCAGGGTCGATTGCCGCCCGTGGGCGTACCGAAGATCCGCTAACCGCACTCCGAGGAGACGCACCTTTCTCGGATCCGACCGGAACTCCGCGACCAGCTCCCGCAGGATCGTCGTCACCGCCGAGAGTTCCTGCGAATACGAGGACAGGTTCCGGCCGCGCGAGACCGTGGTGAAGTCCGCGAACCGCCACTTCAGCCCGACGTGCCGGAACTCCATTCCCTCGGACACGGCTCGTTCGTGGACCCAGCCCGCCAGCTGCTCCAGTTCCCGCCAGATCGCCTCGCGGTCGGCGGTGTCCTCCTCGAAGGTGCTCTCGTTGGAGATGGACTCCGGCGGGCCGGACCAGACCTGTACCGGGGAGTCGTCGATTCCGTTCGCCAGGTTCACGAGGTAGCTCCCCACCGACCCCAGGTTCGCCGCCAACGCCTCGCCGGCATCCGCGAGCTGTCCGATCGTCACAAGCCCCAGCGACTCGAGCGCAACGCGGGTCTTAGGGCCGACGCCGGAGATGCGTTCGACAGGCAATGGGGCGAGGAAGTCCTTCACGAGGTCCGGTGGAACGACCGTCAGCCCGTCGGGTTTCTGGAAGTCCGAGGCGATCTTCGCGACCGCCTTGCCCGGCGCGATGCCGATGGAGCAGGAGAGGCGGTGACGATCTTTCACCGCCGCTTTGACAGCCCCTGCGAGTGCCTCGACGGACTCCCAGGTCCCCACGCGCTGCGTGACCTCGAGAAAGCCTTCGTCGATCCCCGTCTGCTCCAGGGCGTCCCCGAACTCCCGGACCGTCGCGAACACCTCCCGCGAGAGGCGCTCGTAGAGGTCGAAGTGCGGCGGGACGAACACGGCTTCGGGGCAGAGACGGTAGGCCTGCGAGACGGGCATGCCGGAGCGGATGCCGAAGCGCCTCGCCTCGTATGTGGCGGTGAGCACGACGCCTCGCCCGTGCCCCTCCTTCGGGTCCGCGCCGACGCAGACGGGCTTCCCTCGAAGGTCAGGTCTGGCGGTGAGTTCGCAGGACGCGTAGAAGGCGTCCATGTCCACATGAAGGATGATGCGCGAGCCTTGCCAGGTGCTAATGGGCACGAGAAGCGATTCACGTGGCGGGGATAAGGCCGTTGCGGGGGGATGAGCGAAGGGGTCTCACCCAATCGGAACCGAGAAGAAGAACTGGCGGCCCGCTTCCTGCGCCGCGTAGATGAACGGGCCCGCCGCCGCCCCCGTCAAGATGATCCCGAAGAGGGCGATGCCGATGGCGAGGTTCATGGAGCCCGGGACCTTGAGGGGCTGCACGTCCGTGGACTCCTCGATGTACATGTACCGGATGACGCGCGCGTAGTAGTAGAGGGAGAGCGCGCTGTTCAACACCCCCGCGACCGCCAGCCAGACCATCCAGCTGTTGTACGGGGCGGCGTTGATTGCCGAGGAGAACAGGACGAACTTCGAGAAGAACCCGCCAAATGGCGGGATGCCCGCCAGGGAGAGCAGGAAGATCGCTAGCGCTAGGGAGACGAACGGCATGCGCTTCGACAGCCCGCGGTAATCGTCGATGCGGTCGCCGACGTACACCGACGCCGCCGACACTGCCAGGAACGCGCCCCCCTTCATGATCGCATGGGTGAGGACGTGGTACAGCCCCCCGCCCATCGCGTACGCCGCCACGTCCATGGCCGGGCTCGCGACGTACCGGCCCTGGGTCCGGTCGTACCCGATCGTGGCCACGACGATGGCGATGAGGATGTAGCCCGCCTGCGCGATGCTCGAGTAGGCAAGCATGCGTTTCATGGAGCGCTGGGGAATGGCGAGGACGTTCCCCACGGTCTGCGTGAGGACCGCCAGCATGGCGAGCGCGAAGAGCCAGTCCTGCGTCACCGCCACGAGCCCGAGGAGGAAGAGCTTGATGAACGCGACCACCCCGACCTTCTTCGTCCCGGCGGCGAGGAACACCGTGATCGTATCCGGCGCGCCCTCGTACACGTCCGGTGCCCACTGGTGGAACGGGACGGTCGCGATCTTGAACCCGAAGCCCGCGATGAGCATGACGATGGCGACGATGATCGTCGGCTCGAAGCCGGTGGCGGCGGCCTCCCCGAGCGCCTGGTTCATCCCGCTCGCCGGCTGCCCGCCGACAAAGTCCAGCGTCGCCCCGATCGACGTGCTCCCCGTCACGCCGTAGATCAGGGAGATCCCGAAGAGGATGAGCGCGGAGCTCACGGCGCCAATGATGAAGAACTTCGCCGCCGCCTCCGTGGCCTTCGCGTCCTTCTTCCGGAACGCGACGAGGGCGAACGTGCTCAGGCTGCTCAGCTCGAAGGCGAGGAAGATCACGAAGAGGTCCGTCGCCTCCGAGACGATCATCATCCCGAACACGGACATCAGCATCAGGGCGTAGTACTCGGCCTGGTGCGGCTCGTCCTTCTTCACGTAGGCCCGCGACGCCAGGATCGCGAGGAACGCGACGGCGAGGAAGACGATGTGGAAGAACATGGAGAAGAGGTCCTTCGTCAGGTGGAGGTCGGACAGCGGCTGCGCGCCCAGGGGCGCGCCGATCGGCGCCTCCCAGAGGTTCAGGCCGAGCGGCTGGAAGAGCGACCCCTGGGTGACGAGGGAGGCGAGCATGAGGTCAACGGTCAGGACGCCCGCCACGAGGACGACCCCGACCGCGATGGCCCAGAGCAGGGTCGTGCGGCGGGGGACGAGGATGCCCAGGATCGCGAGCACCAACGCCGCGGCGACGAGGAGGACCTCCGGGAGGAGGACCATGCCGCCCACCTACGGCACCCCCATCGAATGCACGCCCCAGTCCATCGCGACCTGGAAGAACCCGAAGGCGAAGACGCCGAAGACGACGAAGAGCACGGACAGCACCGCGAGGGGGACGGCCTCGAAGAGGTGCGCGTCCGCAGCCTTCTCCCAGCGCGGGTTCAGCGGTCCGAAGATCGCACGCTGCGCAGCCCACAGGTAGTACGCGGCGGTGAGGACGACGGAGACGATCGGCACCAGGACGATCCACCCGAAAGCAGCGTACGTCCCGATGAAGACGGTGAGCTCCGCCACGAAACCCACGAGCCCGGGCAGCCCGAGGGACGCGAGGAACGCGATGAGGAGGAACGTGGTCATCACCGGTGTGCGCCTCGCGAGGCCGCCGAGGTCCGAGATGTTCCGAGTCCCGAGCTTGTGCCCGAGCGACCCGGCGACCATGAAGAGCGCGGCGGCGATCAGGCCGTGCGCGAACATCTGGAAGATCGCCCCGCTGAACCCCGTCATGGCCCCCGGGGTCCCCTTCGGATGGCCGGCCACTCCGGCGGCGAGCCCGAGCATCACGAAGCCCATGTGGCTCACCGAGGAGAACGCGACGAGACGCTTGAGGTCCTCCTGGGCGATGCAGACGATGGCGCCGTACACGATGCTGAGGATGCCGAGCCCGGCGACCAGCCAGACCATCTCCTGCGCCGCGTCCGGGAGCATCTGCACGTTGATCCGGAAGAGCCCGTAGCCGCCGAGCTTCAGGAGGACGCCGGCGAGCATCACCGAGCCGCCGGTCGGCGCCTCCACGTGCGCGTCCGGCAGCCAGGTGTGCAGCGGGAAGGTCGGCAGCTTCGCGCCGAAGCCGATGAGGAACGCGATGAAAACGAAGTTCTGGATGATCCCCGCGGGGATGGCGGTGGCGGAGTTCCGGATCAGCTCCGTCATGTTGAACGTGCCGCCGTAGAAGTAAAGCGCGAAGATCCCCAGGAGCACGAGCAGCGAGGCGCCCTGGGTGAAGAGGAAGAACTTGATCGCCGCGTAGCGCTTCCGCGGCCCGCCCCACACCGAGATGATGAAGTACATCGGCACGAGACCGATCTCCCAGAAGACGAAGAACAGGAAGAAATCCAGGGAGAGGAAGACGCCGAGGATGGCGGTCTCCATGAACAGGAAGAGCGCGAAGAACTCCCGCACGCGGTGCTGCTCGTCCCAGGAGAAGACCAGCGCGAGGGGCGTCAGCAGCGTCGTGAGGAACACGAGCGCGACGGAGAGGCCGTCGACGCCGAGGAGATACTGGACGCCGATGGTCGGGATCCAGTCGGCCTGTTCCCAAGCTTGGTACGTCCACTGGCGGCTGTTCGTCCCGGACATCTCGTGCGTCCGGAACGAGAACCACTCGAAGCCGGTGAGAAACCCGAGGACGAGGAAGAGCGAGAGGACCAGGGGGACGATCGAGACCGCGAGCGCGGTCCACTTCGCGGCGCGGTCGCTGTCCGTGAGCTGCCCGACGAGGTAGGTCAGGACGGCCCCGACCAACGGCGTCGCCAGGAGGAGACTGAGGACGGGGAAGTCCAGAAGCATCTCAGCGCACCCCCGCCAGCGCAAGACCCGGGGCCTGGATGATCCCGAGGAACGGCGCGGGGTAGACGCCCACCCAAACGATCAACGCGCAGAGGACGGCGTACGCGAACAGCTCGTTGCGCGGGAGGTCGTGGACGTGGCCGAGCGCCTCGTTGAACGCGCCGAAGAGGATGCGGTGGAGCATCCAGAGGTAGTACGCGCCGGTGATCACGACCGCCAGCAACGGCAGCAGGATGAGCGCGCGCCAGGGGACGATGGACGCCTCCGGGAGGCCGATTGGACCGCCGTAGAACCCGGTGAAGGCCATGAACTCGCTCACGAACCCCGCCAGCCCGGGCAGGCCCAGCGACGCGAGCGCCGCGATGATCAGGACGAGGGAGAACATCGGCATCTTCGCCGCCAACCCGCGAAGGTCCGGGATGTCCCGCGTCCCCGTTCCGTGCTTCGCGCTCCCCGCGAGCATGAACAGGACGGCGGTGATCAGCCCGTGCGTGAAGAGCTGGAAGATCCCGCCCTGGATGCCGATCGAGTTGAGGCTCGCCGCCCCGAGCAGGACGAACCCCATGTGCCCGACCGAGGAGTAGGCGATGAGCCGTTTCATGTCGACCTGGGGCAGGCACACGAAGGAGGCGTAGACCATCGAGACGCCGCCGAAGATCGCGAGGACCCACCACAGCTCCCGCGACGCCTGCGGCATCATGCCGATCACGACGCGGAAGAGCCCGTAGCCGCCCATCTTCAGGAGCAGGCCCGCCAGGATCACCGAGCCCGCCGTCGGCGCCTCCACGTGCGCGTCCGGGAGCCAGGTGTGGAACGGCACCATCGGGAGCTTCACCCCGAAGCCGAAGAAGAACGCGATGAACACCGGGATTTGCAGCGCCACAGCGAAAGCCCCGCGGGTGAGCGGATCGCCCATGGCACGGAGAATCACGATCATGTCGAAGGTCGGCTTGAAGGCCGTCCCCGCGGCCCCGCCCAGCTGTTCATACAGCGAGGACTGGAGCGCCGGCGTGACGTTCAGGTAGATCGCGAAGACGGAGAGGAGCATGATGGCGAAGCCGACGTGCGTGAAGATCAGGAACTTGATCGCGGCATACCGCCGCCGCGCCCCGCCCCAGATCCCGATCAGGAGGAACATAGGGATGAGGACGAGCTCCCAGAACACCGCGAAGAGGAAGAAGTCCAGGGCGAGGAACACGCCCATGACCGTCGCCGCCATGAGCAGGAGCAGCGCGTAGAACTCCTTCGGGCGGTGCTCCTCGTTCCACTGGTAGATGATGGAGAGCGTCACGAGGAGCGGGGTGAGGAACACCAGGGGCAGGGACAGACCATCGACCCCGAGCTGGTAGTTCATCCCGAGCCGCGGCACCCAGGCGTACCGCTCGACGTGCTGGAAGCCGAGGCCCGCGGAGGCGTCGTCCGGTGAGAAGCAGCGCTCCGCGGCAGTCTTCGGGTCGAGGCAGATCGGCGTCGCCTCGGGGTGCAGCACGGCGCCGCCCGTGAGGAAGTCGGCGACGAGGAGGAGCGTGAGGACGAGCTGGGCGAGCGAGAAGCCGAGGGCGATCCACCGCGCGCTCTTCATGCCCTTCGCCGCCACGAGAGTGAAAACGAACCCGATGGCGGGGACGGCGATGAGGAGGGTGAGGATCGGGAACTGCACCTCAGATCCCTCCCAGGAACTTCCCGAGGAAGATGGCGACGATGATGAGCGCGATGCCGAGGGCGATCATCAGCGTGTAGTTGGAGACGCGGCCGGTCTGCACGCGGCGGAGCGTGCGGGAGGAGCGGACGGTGTCGAGGCTGATTGCGTTCACCGCGCCGTCGATGACCGTGCGGTCGAAACGCGCGCTGGCGGTGGCGATCCCGGCCCCGGCCCGCGCGATGCCGTTCACGGCGCCGTCAACGACGCGGCGGTCGAAGACCTCCAGGATCCGCGCGAACCCCAGGTAGACGACCTGGCCGACCTTGTTCGCCGCGCCGTCGATGTAGTACCGGTTCTGGAGGGCGGTGTGCAACGCCTGGCGAGACTCCGTGGCGGTGAACACGCTGGCGGGGATCCGCTTCTTCTCGTAGACCAGGTAGGCGAGGGCGATGCCGCCGACCGCGGCGGCGATGGACAGCCCGACCAGGGCGACGTCCGGGAACGTCGTGAAGGGCAGGAGCGGGCTCGCGGCGTGCGGCTCGCCGTAGTAGACGAGGTTCCCGAAGCCGTTGGTGAAGAACGCGAAGAGCCCGGAGATGGCGGCGAAGCCCATGAGGATCACGAGGGGACCGACCATGACCCAGGGGCTCTCGTGGGGAGGCGCCGCACCGGCGTGCGCGTGCGCCCGGGACTCCCCGTGGAACGTCATGAAGATCATGCGGAAGGTGTAGAAGGCGGTCATGAAGGCCGTGAGGAGACCGAGCGCGTACAGCGCATAGAAGACCGGATGCGATGCGCCGTTCTCGAACGTCACCGCCAGGATCTCGTCCTTCGACCAGAACCCGCTCAGCGGCGGGATCCCCGCCAGCGCGAGAGAACCGATCAGCATCGTCCGGTACGTCCAGGGCAGGGCCTTCCGCAACCCGCCCATCTCCCGCATGTCGTTCGTGTGTACGGCGTGGATGACGCTGCCGGCGGCGAGGAACAGGAGGGCCTTGAAGAACGCGTGGTTCATGAGGTGGAAGATCCCGGCGGTGTACCCGGCGGTCTCCGGCTCTCCGCTGGAGTACATGAGCCAGGCCCCGGCCCCGAGGCCCAGGAACATGTAGGCGAGCTGGGAGATCGTGGAGAAGGCGAGGACCCGTTTGATGTCGGTGTTCGCGAGCGCCATCGTGGCGGCGAAGAACGCGGTGAAGCCGCCGATCACCGCCACCAGGAGGATCGCGTTCGTGGGGACGAGGTCCTGGATGACCTCCGTCTGCCCGCCGACCTCGCGCAGCGGGACGAGGAAGATGAAGCTCCGCGCGACCAGGTACACCCCGGCCTTCACCATCGTCGCGGCGTGGATGAGGGCGCTGACAGGCGTCGGGCCCTCCATGGCGTCGGGGAGCCAGAAGTGCAGGGGGAACTGCGCGGACTTCCCGACCGCGCCGCCGAAGAGCAGGATGGGGATGATCGTCATGATCCCAGGGTCCACGCCCATCGTCGCGATCTTCGCCGTGAGCTCGGAGAACCGGAACGTCCCGAAGACGACGTAGATCACGAGGATGCCGATGAGGAAGAGGACGTCGCCGATCCTCGTGACCATGAACGCCTTCTTGGCGGCGCTGGCCGCCTCGGGCTTGTGGTGCCAGAAGCCGATGAGAAGGTACGAGCAGAGGCCCATGATCTCCCAGAAAATCAGCAACTGGAGGAAGTTGTCCGCGCTCACCGTCCCGAGCATCCCCGTCACGAAGAGGGCGATCTCCGCGAAGAAGCGCGGCTTTCCCTCCTCGTGCTTCATGTAGCCGATGCTGTACGTCGCGATGAGCGTGGAGAGGAAGGAGACGACGACCATCATGAGGAGGCTCAGGGTGTCGAGACGCAATCCGAAGCCGATGCCCGCCCCGCCGTTCTCCCCCGGTACCCAAGTGAACAAGGGGATCTCCTCCGGCACCCCGGTGGCGATCGGCCCGCCCGGCTGCGCGGCTTGGACGAAGAGGACCAGCGAGACGACGAAGGACGCGATGAAGGCCGCGACGACGACGTGCGCCCCGCCTCCGGGGATGCGCCTCCCGAGGACCCCGACGAGGACGAACGCCAGGAGCGGGAAGAGGAGCACGAGGATGGCGTACTCGAGCATCTCACCACCTCAGGAGCCGGATCTTGTCCAGCTCCACCGTGCCGCGGGCCTTGAACAGGGTCAGGAACACCGCCAACCCGATGGCGGCCTCGCCGGCGGCGACGGCGATCCCCAGCGTCGCGAAGACGATGCCGTTCGGGTCGCCCGAGTAGGTGGAGAAGGCGACGAAATTCATCAGCGCCGAGTTGATCACGATCTCGATCGACATCAGGACAACGATCGCGTTCCGCCGGCGGATGATGCCCCACAACCCCACCGCCAGGAGGAGAGCGGAGAGGATCAGCTCGTACTCCGGGCGGATCATGGCTTCTCCTCCTTCGCCAGATAGATCCCGCCGATCATGCACGCCCCGAGGAGGAGCGCGATGAGCGGGAGGACCACGGCGTACTCCGTGAAGAGCGAGCCCGCCACGGTGTCCCGGGTGACGTTGCCCGGGTCCGCGATGGGCACCGGCTCCGTCCCCGTCTTCCACGGGATGTCCACGACCGAGACGGCGATCGTGAGGAACAGCAGCGACACGCCGATCAGGACCCAGAAGTCACTCCGCTTCATGGGGTTCCTCCATGATCTTGCGGCGCGTCAGCATGATCCCGAACAGGAAGAGGATCGGCACCGCCCCGGCGTAGACGATGATCTGGACGAGGCCGATGAACTCGGCGCGGAGGAGGACGTAGATCCCCCCGATCGTCGCCAGGGTCACCGCCAGCCAGAAGACGCTGTGCACGAGGCGCTTCGACGTGACGACGAGGACCGCCGCCACGAGCTCGAGCGTGGAGAACGCGATGAAAGCGACGAGGTCCCACTCCATCTACTGGTACACCCCGAAGGCCCGGAGGGCGATGGAGAGGAAGATGGCGAGCAGCGCGATCGGGATGAGGACTTTCCACCCGATGTTCAGGATCTGGTCGATCCGGATGCGGGGGAAGGACCAGGAGATCCAGACGTAGGCCATGAACACCAGGTAGACCTTGACCATGAACCAGAGCTCCTGGAACGGGAAGGCGAGGGAGAGGCCGGGGAGGGGGAGCGTGATGTGCGGGCCCGTCCACCCGCCGAGGAACAGGATCACGAGGAGGCCCGAGCCCGCCAGCCCCCGGAGCCACTTGAAGCCGAAGACGAGCCCGAAGCGCATCCCCGAGTACTCCGTGAGCCAGCCCTCGACGAGTTCCGCCTCAGCCTCCGGGAGGTCGAAGGGGATGCGTTCCTGTTCAGCGAGGATGGCGATGGCGAAGACGAGGAACGCCGGGAAGGCGGTGAAGATGTTCCAGTTCGGGAAGTAGATGGCCCCGTCGGCGCCCGCGGACCCCAGGAAGCTCAGTTGCGAGATGCTGGCGGAGATCGGCTGGGCCTGGCGGTGAACGATCTCGAAGGGGTCGAGCGTGCCCATGAGGACGACCACGGCGATGAGGGAGAGGATCATGGGGATCTCATAGGACATGAGCATCGCCGTGGAGCGCATCCCTCCGATGAGCGTGTACTTGTTGTTGGAGGACCAGCCCGCGATGAGGATGCCGATCGGCGCGAGGCTGAAGGCCGCGAGGATGAACAGGATGCCGAACGGGTTGGGCGATTGCATGATCGTGAATCCGTCGCTGAAGGGGAGGGCGGCGAAGATGAGGAGCGTCGAGGACGCGATCAGGACGGGGGCGGCATGGAAGGTGAACGCGTCCGCCTTCGCGGGGGTGAGGTTCTCCTTCTGCACCATCTTCACGCCGTCCGCCACGTTCTGCAGGAAGCCGGTGCCTAGGTGGGAGGGCCGCTTCACGAAGTTCGTGAAGAGCCCGCCGAGGATGGGGATGCGGGCGAGGAAGTCCATGCTCGTCAGCCCGATCTTGATTCCCACGCGGTCCTGGAGGCGGGAGTAGAACTTCCGCTCCATCCACATCATGACCAGGAGGTTGATCGCGGTCCCCCAGAGGATCATCACCTGGATCGCGACCAGCCACGCGATCAGGCCGATGACCCAGGGAGAGTTCATCAGCGCGGCCTGGTCGCGCAGGGGCTGGCCGGCCCCCGGCGGCGCGATCCCGATGCCCTCGATGCCCCCGGCCACCGCGTTCATGATGCGCCCGACGAGGTCGTTGACGAAGGCGATCAGGCCCTGGCACAGGGGGTACAGGTCGATCAGGTGATCGCTCACTTGTCCATCTCCCCCACGCAGACGTCCAGCGAGCCCATGATCGAGATGACGTCGGCGACGCGCTCCCCGCGCATGATCGTCGGGACCGCGGACATCGTGCAGAAGATGGGGCTGCGGATCTTGACGCGGTAGGGGCGGTCGCTCCCGTCGCCGCAGACGTAGAAGAGCGCCTCCCCCCGCGAGTCCTCCGTGCGCCGGTACGCCTCGCCCTCGGCGCGCCGCGGCGCCTTCATGCGGTAGGGGCCCTTGGGCAGCTTCTTCAGCGCCTGGAGGACGAGGTCGCAGGAGGTCCGCATCTCCTCCATCCGCACGGCGTACCGGGCGAAGGAGTCGCCGTCCTTGTCGAGCGCTTGCTCGAAGGAGAGCTCGTCATACGCGTCGTACGGGTCGAGCTTGCGCAGGTCGCACGCGACGCCGGAGGCGCGGAGGTTCGGGCCGGTCACGCCCCACTCCGTGCCCTCCTCCGGGCTGATCACGCCCACGCCCTTCGTCCGCATGTGGAAAGTCTTGTTCGAGCCCAGGAGGTCCTCGTACTCGTCCAGCTTCCCCATGAAGTGCTTGACGACCTTCGTGCAGTCGCGCTCGAACGTCGCGGGGATGTCGTTCCGGACGCCGCCGGGGCGCGGGTAGTTCTGGTTCATCCGCATCCCGGTCATCGCCTGGATGAGGTCGAGGAACAGCTCGCGGTCGCGGAGCGCCCAGAGGAGCCCCGTGAGGATGCCGAGGTCCGGCCCGTACGCCGCCAGCCACATCAGGTGCGAGGCGACGCGCTGCAGCTCGTTCGAGATCACGCGGAGGTACCGCGCCCGGGGCGGGATCTGGTCCGTGACCCCCATGAGCTCCTCGACGGCGAGGCAGTACGCGTGCGACCAGGTGATGCTGGAGACGTAGCAGAGGCGGTCGGTGAGAGCGATGACCTTGTGGAACTCGCGGACCTCGGAGATCTTCTCGACGCCGCGGTGCAGGTACCCGATCTCCGGCAGCGCCTCCACGACGATCTCGCCGTCGACCCTGACCTTCAGGTTCCAGAGGCCGTGGGTCATGGGGTGCTGCGGGCCCATGTTGATCCACATGGAGTCGCCGTGCTCGGCGGCTGCGCCCACCTCAGCCACCCCCGAGCTTCCGGCGGGAGATGTACTGGCGGTCGACCTCCTGGGGGAAGTCCTTGCGCAGCGGGTGGTACTGGAAGTCCCTCGGGAGGAGGATGCGCTCGAGGTTCGGGTGGCCCTCGTAGCGGATGCCCATGAGGTCCCAGGCCTCCCGCTCGTGGTAGTCCGCCCCGTGCCACACCGCGTACACGGAGTCGATGACGGGGTCGTCATGGGGGATCTCCGCGACGATCTCGACGAGGACGTTCCGCCGCCAGGAGGTGATGTGGTAGACCGACTCGTACCGCGTCACCCAATCCACGGCGGAGATGCAGGAGCAGTGCTCGAAGCCCGCGGCCTTCAGGTGCTTCGCCAGGGGCAGCAGGTCCTTGCGGTCGATGCGCACGCGGATGGCGCGCGGGCGGAGGACCTGGGACGACTTGAGCTCCTTGGGGAACTTCGCCTCGAGTTCCCCCTTCACTTCCTCGGCGACCCCCACGCCCCCCCTCCGGTCAGATCTGGACGACGGCCTCCTTCCTCAGGGCGTAGTTCGTCGTCACGAATAACACGGCGATGAAGGTGAAGAGCGCGACGATCGTGAGGGGATGCGAGGCGAAGCCTCCGGTGAGGATCGGCCCGGCCTGCAGGGCGAAGAGGAGGAGGAAGATGGCGGCGACGTCGAAGACGACGAAGATGATCGCGAACATGTAGTACTGGAAGTGGAAGCGGATCATCGCCTCCCCCTCGGGCTCCTCGCCGCACTCGTAGGTCATGTCTTTGAGCGGGGACGGCCGGTTCGGGCGGAAGAGCCGGGTGGCGAAGAAGGTCATCACCGGGAAGGCGAGGGCGGTGAGCAGGAAGAGGGCGACCGGCAGGTACCTCTCCAGGAGGTCGGCCATTCGGTGCGCGGAATCCCGCCGCTTATATAACGTTTGGCCGGCGCAACGGGTCCAAAACGGCCCCGCTCCTATGGAGAAAACGGGTCGGCGTGGGGCGGGGTTCCGGCGTAGGTTTATGGTCCTTCCCGCCGTCATGCGGCCGTGGTCGAGGCCCTCGTGCCGCCGGGGCAGTCCGTCGTCCCGCGGTTGCGCCGCCTGGACCTCGGCGTCGTGCCCCGCGTCCCGCGCGAGAAGTGGGATTTCCGCGTCACCGGGGCGGTCGAGAGCCCGCTGCGCCTCTCGTGGGCGGAGTTCGACGGGCTGCCTCGCGTCCGGATCACCGCCGACTTCCACTGCGTCACCGGCTGGAGCCGACTGGCGAACGTCTGGGAGGGCGTGTCGTTCCGTGAGGTCGCCGCGCGGGCGCGGGTCAAGCCCTCGGCGGTGAGCGCGATGCTCTACGGCGGGGAAGGGTACACCACGAGCCTGCCGCTCTCCGTGCTGATGGACGAGGACGTGCTCTTCGCGCACACGCTCGACGGCAAGCCGCTCCCCGAGGAACACGGCGGGCCGATGCGTCTCATCGTGCCGAAGCGCTATGCGTGGAAGAGCGCGAAGTGGGTGCGCCAGGTGGATCTCCTTGAGAAGCACGAGCTCGGGTACTGGGAGGTGCGCGGGTACAGCGACACCGCCGACCCGTGGACCGAGGACCGGTACTCACTCTAGACCGCGGTTGGTGCCGCTCGGTCACTACCGGCCCAGACCATACCGCTAAATACGCTGCCATGGGTGCGCGCGGTCGGGACCGTGGAAGACCGCCCGATGCGCATCCTGGAACACCTGGAGGAGATCCGGAAGCGCTTCAAGATCGTCATCGCCGTCTTCCTGGTGGTCTTCGCCTTCACCCTGGCCTTCGACGTCCGCGTCGCCGATGTCGGCGGCGTCCCGGTGCCCTATCCCTGGCCCGAGTTCACGAACTCGATCTCCTCGCGCGTGTTCAACCTGACCGTGCAGCACCTCCAGCTCCCGCCGGACGTCAAGACCGCCGTGGGCAACCCCTTCGACGCGCCCCTCGTCCAGATCAAGGTCGCGTTCATCCTCGCGCTCGCGATCACCCTCCCCGCCGCGGCGTACCAGATGGGTATGTTCATCCGTCCAGCGCTCCGTCCGAGGGAGCGTCGGATCATCCTGCGGATCGTCGCCCCCGTGGTTCTCCTCTTCATCCTCGGGGTCTCCGTCGCCTGGTTCGTCATCTTACCGCCGACG